>Ga0307488_10000001_pt1 | contig 324301 bp, 292 predicted proteins | sample SB02metaG_FD_202248 | JGI IMG/M metagenome (GOLD analysis project Ga0307488, IMG submission 202248) | Sea-ice brine microbial communities from Beaufort Sea near Barrow, Alaska, United States - SB 0.2 | ecosystem: Environmental > Aquatic > Marine > Coastal | place: USA: Alaska | collected...
AGTAATAAACCCCCTAGAGTGGAAAGAATTATTTTTCTCATAATATAATGGGTGTTGTTATTTGTCAAAATTTAACAATACAAATATACTTGATAGCCTTGTGTTCTTTTTTACTATTTCCTTAAAGAAAAGTTAATTTTGTTTAAACACGGATGAAATACATCTCAAGAATTCACCTGCCCGGGTTGCGCAATAATTTACAGACTTCCCAAGACTCGAGTTCGTCGAAGCTAGCATACTGGGCCGATAGGTGTCAAAATACAGCATATAACTTTAGCGCAGAACCTTTAGACACCTCTTTTTTGAAATAATAATTTTAAGAGAAAAACGAAGAAAGCAAGATTTAAGTATATGTTTTAACTATTTCTTTTTTAGTAAGAAATTTCTCGAGATCTTTGCAATTAATTAAAAAAAGAGTCACAGGCAACCTCATTAAGAAAACAGAAGTTATCGCATACTTCGTAAACAACTCCAAAGATGTTAAATACAATAAATGTTGAATTTTTGTCCTATGACTAAACTCGTTTTATTTTACAATTCGATTACTGAAATTCCCACGGAAACCTGGGACGAATTAAATTGCGCAAGCAACCTTTACTTTAGTCCAAGCTATCTAATTTCTATAGAAAAGAACAATCCTCAAATCTCTTTTTTTTATCTTGTTTTAATTGACGATACCCTAAAGCCAATTGCTTTCTCTTATGTTCAAATTATTGATTTTAAAATAAAAAAACATCCAATTGCGGCTAATAATGAGCTAGAAAAAACGAAATCCTTTTTGAGAAAAATTCTATTTCCAGAAGAAAAACCTTTTAAAATTCTAGTTTGTGGAAATACTTTTGTGAGTGGAGAGCACGGTGTTTTTATAAAGCCTGGTCATGATGAAAAAAAAGCCATTAAAGCGCTAACCAAAGGCATCTTGTACGAGGTGAATTCTAACCGCAAACTAAATAAAGATATCCGTCTTTTTTTGCTAAAAGATTTTATGAATGAATCTCTCTCTTTCACCAATGAATTAAAAGAATTAAATTATTCTTCTTTTAATGTTGAGCCCAATATGACTATGAACATCCAGGGTAAATGGCTTCATTTTGATGATTATTTAGCCTCAATGAAAACAAAATTTAGGGTAAAAGCCAGAAAAGCACTGAAACAGAGTAGTGAGATCTATGTGAAAGAAGTTTCATTAAAAAACATAGAAAGACAGTTGCCAAACATGACCTTATTGTATCAAAAAGTAGCAGAAAAAGCGTCCTTTAATTTTGGAGATTTCAATTTAGAAACCTATCGAACATTAAAAGAAAATTTAGGTGAAAAGTACATCCTAAAAACCTATTGGTTGGATGATAAAATGGTTGGTTTTATCTCGGGAATTCTAAATGAGAAAAGCCTAGATGCTCATTTTGTTGGCATTGACTATGCGCTTAATAGAGAATATGCTATTTATCAAAAAATGCTGTACGACTATATCTCCATTGGAATTAAAAATAAGGTAAAAATTATTAATTTTGGAAGAACTGCTAGCGAAATAAAAAGCTCTGTTGGTGCAATTCCAAAAGCATTAACTATCTATATTCGTCACAAAAGAACCCTCAAAAACAAATTATTAAAGTTATTTTTGCAACAAATAGCGCCAACACCCTTTAACCAAAAACACCCTTTTAAAACCTCTCAAAAAGATGAAAACAGTTAGCGATTTAATCGAAATTTTAACGTTAGAAGATTTAGGGAATAATGAATTTAACGGAATTAGCAAAGCCGTTGGGAGTCCTCATGTTTTTGGTGGTCAAGTTTTAGCTCAAGCTTTAAATGCCGCGTATAGAACTATTTCTAAAGAACGCATTTTACACTCTTTACATGCTTATTTTCTGGAAGCAGGAAACTTAGAAATTCCAATTACGTATAAAGTAGAAGAAACCAGAGACGGTGGAAGCTTTTCAACAAGAAGGGTAAAAGCGATGCAAAAATCACAAACCATTTTTATTTTAGCGGCTTCGTTTCAAAAAAAGGAAGAAGGCTATGAACACCAGATTTTCCCAAACAAAGATATTAAACAACCTGAAGACCTGCATAGTTGGGATGACATGGTGCTGCAACTTGGAGACTTTCTCCCAAGAAAAATAAAAGAATTCTTGAGTATTGATCGCCCGATTGAATTTAAACCAGTAGTGGTTCAAAATCCACTAGACAGCAAAGACTTACCCCCTATCGAAGAGGTTTGGTTTCGCCTAAAAGGAGATGCTAGTCATTTAGCTTTAGCCATTAAGCAGCAGATTTTAACCTATATTTCTGATTATAACGTATTAACTGCCGCTATAAATCCAAATGCTAGCAAAGCAAATTGGGGAAATTTACAAACAGCCAGTTTAGATCATTCCATGTGGTTTTTTAGAGATTTTGATTTTGATGATTGGATGCTTTTCTCTGCCACTTCTCCGAACACCTCGGGCGCAAGGGGCTTATCTACAGGAAATATTTTTACTAGAAATGGAAAATTAGTTGCTAGTTTTGCGCAAGAAGGATTATTAAGACCTTACAAAAAATAAATAATTATGGATGCTTTTATATATGTATTAACCACTAACGGACTATTATTTGTTTTGAGTATTATCTTTTGGTTTTTTCCACCAAAAAAAATCAATCGTCTCTATGGCTATAGAACCCATAAATCGATGTTAAACAATGATATTTGGGAGTTTTCAAATACGGTATTTAATAAAAATTTACTTATTTATACAGCTATTTCTCTTTTTGCAGGTTTATTATTTGCTTTTACGGTTCCAGAAAAAACAACTTGGCAGCCCATGGTTTTGGTACTCTTAACCCTTTTAGTTTGCATTATAAAAACAGAAAGAGCCCTTTCAGACGCGTTTGATGAAGAGGGAAATAAGAATAAAAAATAAGTTTATTTTCTTAAAGACTGTGAAATAAAACAGCAAACGTTACGGTTATAAAACAAACAAGAAGTTGATTGTTTCAAAGAACTACCTAAAAACAGTTTCAAAAATAGCCAAAGATTTTGGGTTTCTAAATCCATCTAAATGTAAACTGTAAAATTTTAAAATCAACTGTAATACTTTTTGTCTTTCTGCTTTGCCAAAAGACACCTGTTCTATTTCATTAAAATTGAGGTTTAACAATTTTTTAAATTGATAAAAATCATTTCCAGAAACCACATCTTTGCCATTTACTGCATCTGTAAAATTCCCTTCAAGTAAATCAAAAGCCAAAGTGTTTTTTTTTGAAACATCCGGATAAAAGCCTAAAAATTGCGTTAAATTTAGCAAGAAAAGGAGGTGGAAGTTTGCAATTTTTCCGTGGGTATCTAACCAGATTAATGAGTTTTCTAAATATTCATATAATAAATCATTGTTCTCTTCTTCTTGAATACAAAAGGACAGCACTTCCGATAAAAAAAGTACCATCGATTGCTTTATTATATTGGTATAAATGGTGGTATAAGGATGTAAAATATGTGCTTCTTTAATGGAGTTTAAATTGCCTTTGGTATTGTGGTTTGCTATGATATTTAATTGGGTTAAAACTTGAAAGTATCCTGCTTTTAATGGTGTTTTCTTGGCAGATAATACCCCACGAATTAAATATGTTTTTAGGCCTTCTTGTTGAGTAAAACATTTTACAATTAAACTGGTGTCGCCATATTTAATCACAGATAAAACAATTGCTTTTGTGCTTATGACTGCCATTAGTTTACAATTGCAATTTTTGCCGTAGTACTTTCAGAACCATCTTTATTAATTAGTAATATAATATAAACTCCAGACGCTACTTTTCTTCCTGCCAAATTGGTTTTGTCCCAAACTACTTTTCCACCTTGTAATTCTTGACCTTCCACTACATTAGTTTCGTGCACTAAATTCCCAGAAACATCTAAAATTTTAACATTTGTACCCTTAGGTAAATGCGTTCCATTGCGCCCATCAATTGTAACTGTTTCATGATTTTTTAATGCTGGATTTGGATACGCATAGACGTCCCCCAATGATTCCCCAAAAGGGGACACATTACTGTTGTATGCAACAATTCCTTTGTCTGTTGCAAAAAACACTTTTCCTGTTGACGTATCAACTCGTATTTTTACTATTTTATTTGAGGGTAAAGGTGAATTTTGAGTGCCAAAATTTGCCAAGGTGGTTTGTCCGTTAGGATTGGTATATACCACCCCTCCATTTTCGGTCCCAAACCATTTATTTTCTGCTCCGTCTACCTCTATGCTGTTGATGGTTTGATCGCCTAATAATCGCTTAGGAATTCCATCATCTAAAATAATAATGGGCGCTGCGTCTACATTTTGAGCGTCAAAAACACTAGCTGCATTGCTATAAACCACCAAACCAGACGAGGTTCCTATCCAAATTCTATTGCTCGCATCCACTTCTATGGTTTTCACCTTCAAATCTGGCAACCCTCCTTGGGTAATGTTGGTTACCAATGCCTTCTTTCTATTTCCATTTTCATTAAAAATATAGACTCCATTGGCCCGTGTTCCCATCCAAATACTGTTACTTCGATCAACAATCAATTCATAAACCCCTGGTTTACCAGGATTCGATTCTATCGTACTTAAATCAAAGCCCGTCCATTGGCCATTTGGTGTCTTTTTTTTAAGTTTTTTATCTACTTCTATATTGGAAACCCACAAATTTCCTTGTGTATCAAAAGCGGTTCCGCTAATGCGAATGTTTACTCTAGTTGGATCTATTGCACTAATATTTTCTAAACCACTATTTAAATGATTGTAAAAAACAGCCGGAGCATCATCCTCTACCACCAATATTCCGCCCGTTGACACCGAATTAATCTGCCTTGTATCTCCAAAAGAACTGATATAGACTTTTTGATCATTCTCTGGGTCAAAGGTAATATCTACCATATCCGTAATTGGAAAATCTGGGTTGTATGGGGTGTTGATCCAGGTTTCTCCATTAAAGTGGCTATAGCCTTTTTTATTTCCTAAAGGTCCAAAAACACCAGAGTAGCCTCCATAGACCACCCAAAGATTACTGTTTTTTGCGTTGATTGAAAAGACTTCATTAGACAAAGGACCGTCTGGATGAATTTCTAAAAAATCGGGGTTTTCTGAAATTACCGAAGCCAAAATTCCAAATTCATTCGTCCCTAAATACACCTTCCCATCAATCGAAAAAGCAGTATTTAAGGTATAATTAAAGGTGGTATTTGCCGAATGTGTAAATAGTTGGTTTAATGAACGATCAAAGACAAAGACCGAATTCTTTAAAGCTACCGACATAGTAGCCTCTGAAGTTTTTAGGCATACAATGGGTTGCCCAAAATTTCTTATAAGTGTTCTTGTTGTTTCATTTACTCTAAATAAACTCGCATTTTGGGCTGCATATACCGTATTTTCAAACCTACTTATCTGAGAGAAATTGCCACTAAAACTTTGCTGCCAATTATTAAAATCGATTAAATTAGGGCTTGATAAATCGGCAGAAAAAATTCCGTTTTCGGTTGCTGCATAAATTTGATTATTTAAGATTACGGTTTGATGAATTTCAATCGCTGTAGAATTGTTCCCTATAAAATAGGTGTCGCCAAATTCTAGCTTTTCAATATCATAAACCACAATAGCAAAGGGAGTTGATACATATAATTTATTAGTAGCTCCTGCAATATGATTAATGCTCTTTGCGCCAGATTGATTAAAATTTACAATATCTGGCGAAACTGTAATTCTCCCATTTTCATCAATCACTTCAATCAGTCCGTTTTGATAGCCAATGACTACTTTTTTATAGGCCTCATTATAAAATATAGCGCTTGTTGTTTGCCCAGAAAGCCCTTGTACTGAAGATAATTTTTGAGTCTCTGTGGTTGCCAAGTTATACGTAAAAATGGCATTGTCTGTTAATGCATAAATAAGCTCATCTACAATAACAAAGTCTTTTACATTGTTATATGAATAAAAATCTTCCCAAGAACTACTGTAATCTGTTTGACCAAAAATGATTGAAGAAACAAAAAAAATTGTAAGAAATAAATATTTTTTCATTGTGATAAATATAATATCAAATATATTTAATTATTACATGAATAACACTAAAAGATGCAGATTAGAAAATATATTCTGCTAGACAGCAATAACAGACTTTAAAATTATTATAAAAAACAGTTTAAACACAAATCATTATCCCAAAATATGTATTTTTATGCTTTATTTATTTTTTTTTCTATTTTTTACTTAAGCCTAAAGGCCCGAATTATTGATATATTTATAACTAACGGATAAAAATCTAATATATATATAAAGTAAATGGCAATAATTACATTAGACGATTTCATAGACAGCTATTTTAAAATACGACAAAGAGGTCGTGGTTTTTTTTTATCAAAATTCACTTTTAACAATGAAAAAAGAACAAAAAGTGCTTTTGACAATACCTCATTTATCTCTTCTAACTTTTGGTCAATTCCTAAAGTTATAGAGCGTTCAAATATTATTATATCTGGTGACAAGGAAATAAATTACATAGCGTATTTAACTAATGATTTCTTAAAGGATAAATCAGAATTAAGACTTCTTTCATTGGGGTCAGGTATTTGTAATCGTGAAATAGAATTAGCACAACACACTACTATTTTCAAAGAAGTTGTTTGCATAGATATTGCTGATAATTTATTACAAATTGCAGCAGAGAGTGCTGCTGAAAAAAAGCTAACAAACATTAAATTTATTGCTAAGAATATTTATGATTTTGAGTTTAAAGAAAATGACTTTGATATTATATTTTTTAAGTCCTCATTGCACCATTTTGATAAAATAGAAGCTTTTTTGTCGGGCAAAATAAAGCACACATTAAAGCCTAATGGCTTTCTTATTATTAATGAATTTGTTGGGGCAACTAGACATCAGTTTTCAAAAGAACAAATTAAGGCTATCAATGAAGCCATCGCTCTAATTCCAAAAAAATTTAGAACGCGATTTAAAAGTAGGTTACATAAAAATAAATATAGGGGCGTTGGAAAACTTAGAATGATGATTGCGGATCCTTCTGAATGTGTGGATTCTGCGAGTATTATTCCCTCAATTCATAAGTATTATAATCCTATTATTGAAAAACCTTACGGTGGCAATCTATTAATGAGTGCTTTAAGAGATATCTCTCATCATTTTTTTGAATTAGACCAAGAAAAAGAAAATATTCTAAATGCCCTTTTTTTATTAGAAGATGATTATTTAAAAAGGAATCAATCAGATTTTGTGTTTGGAATTTATAAAAAAAAGTAATTTTTATTTATTTAATGCTATTTGAAAAAATAACAAAGAAACTTTCATCGTAATAAGTGTGATAAAATTTTATTTATAATAAATAATACAACCTACTTTCGCAAAATATTTTATAGATAAGTAATCGTTTTAATTTAGTTTATGAGCATAGAAATTGAAAGAAAATTTTTGGTGAAATCTTTGGCATTTAAAGAAGAAAGTTACGCTTCCATAGAAATCAAACAAGGATTTTTAAATTCCGATAAAAATCGCACCGTGCGCATTAGAGTTACTAATAACAAAGGATTTATTACTGTAAAAGGAAAATCAAATAAAGAAGGAACCACCAGATTTGAATGGGAAAAGGAAATTTCTAAAACGGAAGCCCTACAGTTATTAAAATTGTGTGAAAAAGGCCTTATTGAAAAAACACGTTATCTCGTTAAAAAAGGAAAAAACACCTTTGAAGTAGATGAGTTTTTTGGAGAAAATGAGGGTTTAGTTGTTGCAGAAATCGAACTCGAAAACGAAAATGAGCCCTTTGAGAAACCAAATTGGCTAGGCAAAGAAGTTACTGGAGAAATTAACTATTACAATTCTGCCATCAGCAAGAATCCTTTTAAGAATTGGAAATAATACTTCGAAAACTGCCAAGATATATATTTCTCATAGCCTATTAGAAGCATTTTATTCCCGGTAAAACGAAACCCTTCTATTATTTTTATTGCTAAAAAACAAATTACACATAATAATAGATACTTAAAAAATGACAAAGGCTTCCCACCAAAACAAAAACATGAAAAATGGCATGATTATAAGGCAGCTTTTTAATAGAATATAGAACAGCGCCAATGGTATAAAAAATACCTCCAGTAAATAGCAAATACAATCCTTCTTGAGCTAAATTATTCATTAATGGTTTTATAGCAAAAACAACTTGCCATCCCATTAATAAGTACATAATGGTGGATAGTTTTCCGAACTTCCCAGTAAAAAAGAGTTTTAAAATGATTCCTATCAGTGCAAATAACCAGGTGAATCCAAATACCATCCAACCTGTTTTTCCTTCTAAACTAATTAAAGTATATGGCGTGTAGGTTCCAGCAATTAGTACATAGATTGCTGCATGATCAAAAATATTGAACCTTCTTCTGTTCTTTGGGTTTTTAGCCGCATGATAACATGTGGATGCTGTATATAAGATAAGTAAGCTCAACCCATAAATAACCAAACTTGCCGATTGCCAGAAAGCGTCAAATTCGAAAGCCTTTACCAATAAAAATGGAAAAGCGAATACACTCATTAACAAGCCAAAGCCGTGTGTATAAATATTTAATTTTTCCTCTTTATCGCTGTAGCTATGATTTTGTTTTTCCTTCATTTTTTTCTATCTGTATCTTCCATATACAACTTGTCCTCGCTTAATTCACTGTGTATTATCTTAAATACTTGTTCTTTTAAACCGTCGAGATGTTCTATAGATAAATTGTCTGTATTAATAAATCGATGCTGTTTTATGCGCAGCGTCCCAGGGCCGCCTTTTAAAATATCCCAAGAAAAAAGTCGTTTGCAATCGATATACGATTGAGGCACAACGGTTGTTTTAAATTCAATTGCCAGACTAAATGCACCCCTTTTAAATGGCGACAAAACCACTTCTTCATTAGGCACCAATCCTTCCGGAAAAATAGCCATACTTATCCCATTTTTCAACCTTTCCCTAGCCATTAAAAAAACTCTTTTTTTACTTGACACGCTAGATCTGTCTACCATAATAACCGTTTTCTTATAAAAAAATCCAAAAATAGGAATTTTAACCAACTCCTTTTTCCCCACAAAAACAATTGGGTTTTTACTTAAAAGAATCAATACAAATGGATCAATGATAGAACTATGATTAGGGCAAAACATATAGCTTTTGTTTTTTTCTATCACCTGCTCGTAATCAATATCTAATCGAAAGCCCATTCCATAGACTAAAATTTTAGCCCAAATTCTAATAATCTTCCACAAAGCAGGATAATAGGATTGTTTTGCTGTGAGCACGAACAAAAAAGGAATCATCAATAAAATTGTTATTAAAAATAATAAGTAAAACCAACCACGCCAAAGAAGTAATAATGGAATTTTCATGAGTCTCTATTGTTGCTTTTTTCACCGTTCACGCATCGCATCGCTGTAAAAGGCATGTCGCTTCTATATCGTTATTAATTATAGTATTGAAAACTCGTTATGGCAGTTTTATTAAGTTAATAACAATCAAAAGTAGTGAATAATTATTTTATCTTTCTTCCTAAAATCCTTATTTTTGCCCGTGCTGTGAATTCCACAGTGCTCTTTTACACATAAAGAGATTTAAATAAAGCTAAAAATGTCTAGAATTTTAACTGGCGTACAAAGTACCGGGACACCGCACTTAGGAAATTTATTAGGAGCTATCTTACCTGCCATAAAAATGGCAAACAATCCAGAGAATGAGGCCTTCCTTTTTATTGCAGACATGCACTCTTTAACGCAAATTAAAGAGGGAAATCAATTAAGAGAAAACACCTACAGCACGGCAGCTACTTGGCTTGCTTGTGGCCTAGACATTCATAAAACTATTTTCTACCGACAAAGTAATATTCCTCAGGTCACCGAACTTTCTTGGTACTTAAGTTGTTATTTTCCCTTTCAAAGATTAACCTTGGCACACAGTTTTAAAGACAAAGCAGATCGATTAGCAGATGTAAATGCGGGTTTATTTAACTACCCGATGCTTATGGCTGCAGATATTTTATTGTATGATGCAGAAATTATTCCTGTTGGAAAAGATCAATTACAGCATATAGAAATGACCCGTGATGTAGCTAGTAGATTTAATAGTGCTGTTGGCGATGTGTTGATTTTACCTAAAGCAAAAGTACAGGAAAACATAAAATTAGTTCCTGGAACGGATGGTGAAAAAATGAGTAAATCAAGAGATAACACCATCAATATCTTTTTGGATGATAAAAAATTACGCAAACAAATTATGGGCATTAAAACCGATAGTTTGGCGTTAGAGGCACCTAAAAACCCAGAGACAGACACTATTTTTGCTTTATATAAACTAATGGCTTCTGAAGAGCAAACAGAAGAAATGAGAACAAAGTATTTGGCAGGAAATTATGGCTACGGACATGCAAAACAAGCCTTATTTGAATTAATCATTGAGACATTTTCAACGGTGAGAGACAAATACCATCATTTTATGACGCACAAAAACGAAATTGATGACGCCTTAATCATTGGTGCAGAGAAAGCCACGGTTGTTGCCAATGAGGTTCTGCAAAGAGTTCGCTCAAAAATAGGATATTAAAAAAATAATCACGCCGTTTGCATGATTATTTTTTATTCTATTCATCATTTTTACTAGGCCCAGTAGCAAACAATACCACCCATTAAGGCTAAAGTAAGAATCCAATATCCTGCATTAATAGCTACATATTTCACCTTTTTTCTTTCAAACATTGCCTGAATTCCCAAAATAGGCAACACCAAGAAAACACCCACTAATGCACCGTGAAGCACCCCATGTTTAAAGGTTCTAAAGCGATTGCCATACAGGGTCATAAAGTCTTGAAAGTAAGTAAAAGCCGCACCTGTTTCTTCCATAAAATCTGGTTCTCCTGCTAATGTAGAATAAACACCCATTTGATGAACAACGATGGCTTGCAAGGTCATTGCAATGAGAAAACTAAACGCATAGCTTAGCAAAAAAGTAAAGGTCATATTTGCCTCTTTCAAAGATTCTTTGGTAAACCCCATTTGGTTCATCCATGCATTGCCAAATAAAGGTCCGTACCAGATAAATCCAACGACCAACGGCACAAAAGCCGCAACAAAAAATACTAAAAAATTTATTTCCATGATTCTAATGATTTTGTTTCAATTAAATATAAAAATAAATTACTGACTTTAAAACCCTACTCAAAATAATTTTGACTTTTTAAAACGCATCGTTTTAGTTATTTTATTTTCATGGATTTTGCGATCGCTTCCAACTCAAAAACAAACTCTCGTTTGTTTACAGAAGGAGCATAGGTGAATCCTTCAAAAACGATTACTCGATTATTTTTTTTGTCTAGGATGGTATAATTTAAAAAAGGACCGGCCATAAAATCGTTCTCTACCTCCCATTTACCTCTGGTTTCGTAAGCCTTTTTACCATCTATTTCTGCGTCAAAAGTAAAAGGTGTATAGGCTCTTTCGGTAATCATGTGCATGGTCTCTGGATCTGACCCTGGAATGTATTTTGCTCCAATCGTATCTCTCATTGCAGAAATATTTTCAAGAACAGCCATTTCATTCGTTAAAGGGAAAGAATAGACCAAGATATTATTACTTCCTGTCCCTCGCGCAATTCCACTCATAATATGTTGTCTTAACCAAAGAAATTCTCCGGTATCATCTACCGTTCTATAATCTTTTGGAATGGTTAAGGAAATCGCTAAATTTTGAAGTGTTTTGTACTGTGCATCGTCTAATTTTTTGTTTTCAAATCTTTCTTGTACCACTTTTAGATCAGAATCTTTAAACGCTTTAATAATCTCTTTATCATGCGTTTTTAATAATTGCACAATAGCCCCTTTATCTTTTGCAGAAAGATAGACAACCATCTGTGGAGCTGCATATTTATTGGTGCTGATAGTGAAGTTTTCTTTGTTCGACTCTTCTATAACTAACATATTTCTAGTTAATTTCATCATTCGATTAAAGCCACCTGGCGCTACTTGAGAGAGTGTTAAATAAGCTTCTGGTTGTGGTAAACCCACCATCGCTTCGCTCATAAATCGTCTTATTTCATTTCCAATTTCACCTTCCCAACTGCTGGCTTTGGTTACAATTAATACGCGATTATCTTTTCCTATTGAATTTTGTAAAACAACAGCATCTTTGCCTACACAAGAAAACAAGATTAAAGCAATAGAAAACATCCCTATTATTTTTTTCATAAATACTAGCTTTTAAAAATTTTAAGTTTCGTTCCTGGTTTAATGCTTTTTACGTCCCAAATATTGTTCCACTTTTTAATTTCGTCTACAGATACCTTTAAATATTTTTGAGAAATGGTCCAAAGAGAATCTCCCTTTTCTACGATATAAACAATAAACTTAGACTTTTTATTTGGTGCTGCTTTCTCTTTAGCTACTGCCTTTTTTGTAACTGCAGTGCTACTAATCTGTGATTTTTTAGGATAAACACTTAAGCGCTGTCCAACTTTCAAACGGTTATTTCTCAAGCTATTCCAGCGTTTTAAATCGCTTATTCGAACTCCGAATTTATTGGCAATCTTCCCTAAAAAATCTCCACTAATTACTTTGTAACGAATTCTTTTATCCATTTCAAAATACTGTGGCAAAGGTTTTTCTCTTTTGGAAGCATCTTTTTTTGCCTGCAAATAAATATCATTTTCAGCATTTAAAAACTCAATAACATTTTGTTTTGGAATTTTAATTACATAATTCTTACCATCAATTTTAGGAATAACATCTAACTTATACGCTGGATTTAAAAAACTTACTAAATCCAAACTCATGCTTGTCTTTTCTATTATTTGATCAAATGAAATGGTATTTCTCACTCGAATGGTGTCTGTTTCAAAATGGTAAATATCAGGAACATCAGACACTAGGTCGTGCTCTTCTGCATATTCAAACAAATACATGGTGGCGTAAAATGCTGGAACATACCCCGCAGTTTCTCTTGGTAAATAAGGACGAATATTCCAGTAATTTCTATATCCGCCAGAGCGTTTAATTGCCTTTAAAACATTTCCTGGCCCAGAATTGTATGCCGCCAAGGCCAAATCCCAATCGCCAAAAATCTGATATAAATCGGATAAGTATTTACACGCAGCAATTGTTGCTTTTACTGGATCTTGACGCTCATCTACATACGAACTTACCTTTAACTTATATTGTAATCCGGTTGCATACATAAATTGCCACAAACCTGTTGCTCCCATCCGAGATCTTGCCCTTGGATCTAAAGTAGATTCCACGATCGCTAGATACTTCATTTCCATAGGAATATCGAACTCGGTAAGATATTCTTCAAACATTGGGAAATAGTATTTTGTTTTAGCCATCAAAGCGGGGTAATACCTTTTCCTATATTTCAAATACGATTTTATCACCTTTTCTAAGGCCGGATTATAGGCAATATGAAAAGGTGTTTTCTGATTGATTTTAGCCAATCTTTCTTTTAATAATTCGGAGGAAAGCTCAATATTTGAAATATCAACTTTTGCTAAATCTCTAATAAAATATTGTGCCGTGTCGTATAATGGAGAACGAAATTTATCGTTCATTAACAGACTATCTATGGTAGCTAAGTCCATATCAGAAAAAAGAATTTCTGTATCAATCGTTGGCAAAGAATCTTTTATCTTTTGTGACGATATATTGAAAGAAATAAATAAAAATAATAGTGCTAATTTTTTCATAATAAAAGGGCGCACACAGCATGCAATTGGGTTTTAAAAATTTAAATATCTAATTCTACAACAACTGGACAGTGGTCTGAGTGTTTAGCTTCTGGTAATATATACGCTCTAGAAATTTTATCTTTTAAGGGTTCTGAAACCATATTATAATCTATTCTCCAACCTTTATTATTTGCACGAGAATTTGCTCTATAACTCCACCAAGAATAGTTGTGAGGTTCTTTATTTAGATGACGAAAGCTATCTACAAATCCGTGCTTCATAAAGTCTCCTATCCATTGTCTTTCTTCTGGTAAAAACCCTGAAACGTTTTTCATCGTTGAGTTGTGAATATCAATGGCTTCATGACAGATATTATAGTCGCCACAAACCACCAAATTAGGAATGGTCTTCTTTAATTCATTAATATACTCCTGAAACTCATCCATAAAATTAAATTTAAAATGAAGTCTATCTGCATTGGTTCCCGAAGGCAAATACAGACTCATAATTGAAACCTCATTAAAATCTATTCTAAGATTTCTACCTTCAAAATCCATTGTTTCAATACCCGTTCCAAAGGCTATGTGATTGGGTTTTGTTTTACTAAAAATAGCCACTCCAGAATAACCTTTTTTCTGCGCAGAATACCAATAATGATATGGGTATCCGGCATTTTCAAATTCGGTGACATCTAATTGCTCTTGATGTGCTTTGGTTTCTTGAATGCAAATCACATCTGGATTTGCTATTTCTAACCACTCTATAAATCCCTTTTTTAAGGCGGCTCTAATTCCGTTTACGTTGTATGATATTATTTTCATTCAGCTGGCTATCGTTTTTTTTCTAGAGGAAAAAAACTCATTATTACTTAATTAAGTTCTATGGGTTGCTTTAAAAAAATCCACGTTATTTGGAATTTTTCTCCTGTTTCTGTTTTTATTTTCTTTTTCCTTGGCGACACCAAAAAAGCGGCCACACCAGAGATTATCGCCTTTAATAAAAACGTATCTGTTTGGTAGACTTGGTCAAAAAGAAACATAAAAAAAATTATTAATGCAGGATAAATTAACCAATATGTTTTTTTAAATAAATTCATATAAATCTAGATTTAATTTGTTGCTTTTTTAAGTGAAAAAATCACCTTCTTTTTCAAAGGATTTGGGATTGCTCTAAATATTCATTTCTGGAATTTCTCCGTGAACGATTAAAGTTCCTTCTGTGGCTGCTTGAATTTCCTCTACAGAAACTCCTGGAGCTCTCTCTAATAAATGAAATTCGTTGTTTTTCACTTCTAAAACGGCTAAGTTTGTGATTACTTTTGTTACACAACCTACTCCTGTTAAGGGCAAAGAACAACGTTTTAATAATTTAGAATCTCCCTGCTTATTGGTATGCATCATGGCAACAATAATGTTTTCTGCGGAGGCCACCAAGTCCATTGCGCCTCCCATTCCTTTGACCATTTTCCCCGGAATTTTCCAGTTAGCGATATCGCCATTTTCGGAAACTTCCATAGCCCCTAAAATAGTTAAATCTACATGTTTACCGCGTATCATGGCAAAACTCATTGCCGAATCAAAAAAACTTGCGCCAGGCAAGGTGGTAATGGTTTGTTTCCCTGCATTAATAATATCTGCGTCTTCTTCACCTTCAAAAGGAAAAGGGCCCATACCAAGAACGCCATTCTCACTTTGGAATTCTACTTCAATATCATCTCTAACGTAATTTGCTACCAAGGTAGGAATTCCGATTCCAAGATTTACGTAAAATCCTCCTTGCACCTCTTGTGCAATTCTTTTTGCGATTCCGTTTTTATCTAACATTTACTTTGATTATTTAATGATTTGAATGTTCGAACATTCCTTTCCTGTATGAAGGAAAAACAATGAACCCTACCCGCTTAGTGCTTGTTTTCAAACCTGTTCGTAATTCTTTATTAGTAGGCGAAACGCCTACTTTTTCGCACTCTAATGACCCCTATTCAAGTGGATCTATTTATCTGCTTTGCGAACCGTTCTTTGTTCTATTCTTTTTTCATAATTTTTCCCTTCAAAAATTCTTTGTACAAAAATGCCTGGAATATGAACATTGTTGGGGTCTAACTCGCCAACCGGAACTAATTCTTCCACCTCTGCCACGGTAACCTTTGCTGCTCCGCACATATTTGGATTAAAATTTCTTGACGTCCCTTTAAAAACTAGATTCCCGGCTGCATCACCTTTCCAAGCCTTAACAAATGCAAAATCGGCTTTAAAAGCAGGTTCTAAAACATACATTTTCCCATCAAACTCTCTGGTTTCTTTTCCCTCGGCCACTTCTGTTCCATAACCCGCTGGCGTATAAAAAGCAGGAAAACCGGCTTGTGCAGCTCTACATTTCTCTGCTAAAGTTCCTTGCGGTGTTAATTCCACCTCTAATTCTCCAGACAACATTTGACGTTCAAACTCATCATTTTCTCCTACATAAGAAGAGATCATTTTTTTCACTTGTTTGTTCTTTAATAACAATCCTAAGCCAAAATTATCAACTCCTGCATTGTTGGAAATACAAGTAACCTCGTTAATTTCTAATTTTACCAATTCTGAAATTGCATTTTCTGGTATTCCACACAAACCAAAACCGCCAAGCATTAAAGTCATTCCGCTTTTTACTCCTTGTAAGGCTTCTTCAACATTTTTCACTTGTTTATTTATCATTGTATTTATTTTAATGAGACACTAAAAATAAATTGAGCAATCATTCATGGAGAATAATGCTAAAAATCGGTGTCTTTTTTTTGGTTTATATCTTCAATATTTTCATCTTCTTGTTCCTCATCACAATTCAAATCTACCGTCATATTTTCTGGCTTTTCAAAATCTTCCTTACTTATATTAAGTGTTTTATCTGCATAACATTTTTGCATAAAAAGCGCCCATGACGGCAATGACATTGTTGCCCCTTGACCTTTATCTATTCCAGCAAAGTGAATCGCATTGTCTTCTCCACCTGTCCAAACTCCTGTAGCTAAATTTGGTACAACCCCCATAAACCAACCATCGGTTTGATTTTGAGTGGTTCCGGTTTTCCCTGCAATTGGATTGTCAAATTCATAAGGATGCCCTGTAACATATCCTGGCTTTTGATATGGTAAACGCAAACGAACTCCTGAACCCGATAAAGTAACTCCTTTTAATAAATCTAAAACCACATAAGCAGATTCTTCACTCATCACCTCTCTGGTGCCTGGAGTAAATTCTGCTAAAACGGTTCCATTTTTATCTTCTATTCTAGTAATCATATTTGGTGCAACCCGCAATCCTTTGTTTGCAAATGTAGAATAGGCACCCACCATTTCCATCAAGCTTAATTCTACGGCGCCTAAAGCAATTGCTGGCCCTTCTGGAATATCGTTTTCTATCCCTGCTGCCTTTGCCAAACGAATTACATTTTCTGGTTTTACCATATCGATTAAACGTGCAGACATTGAGTTTACAGATTTTGCTAAACCGTCTTTTAAGGTTAATTCTCCGCCGTATTCACCTCCTGAATTTCCCGGGGTCCAAGGTTCTAATAAACCATATTTTCCAGCAGTAATTGTATAGGGAGCAATAGGATATTTATCACAAGGAGATAAGTGTAATTGGTTAATTGCCGTGGCGTACACAAAGGGCTTAAAAGTAGAACCAACTTGTCGTTTTCCTTGATCTACGTGATCATATTTAAAATATCGATGATTAATTCCTCCCACCCAAGCTTTGATATGGCCGGTTTGTGGCTCTATAGACAGCAAGCCAGAATGAAGAAAATACTTATAATATCTAATAGAATCCATTGGGCTCATAATGGTGTCTCTATCACCTTTCCAAGAAAAAACTCGCATATCTGTCTTTTCCCTAAATGCAGAATCTATTTGTTTTGAAGAATATTTTGACTGTTTCATTCTTTTGTAACGTTCAGAATTTCTCTTTGCCCGATTCATAATCATTGTTATCTGATCACTGCTTAAATCATAAAAAGGGGCTGTTTTATTTCTAGCTTGTTCTTCGTTAAAATAGCCTTGCAAATTTGCCAAATGTTCTTTCACAGCTTCTTCTGCATACTGCTGCATTCTAGCGTCTATGGTGACATATATTTTTAATCCGTCTCGATAAAGGTTGTATTTTTCTCCGTTGGCCTTGGGGTTATTATCTACCCATTTATCTAAAAAACCTCGTAAATGCTCTCTAAAATAGGTTGCAGCACCGTCGTTATGACTTTCTGGCGTGTAATTTATTTTTAGCGGAAGCGCTTGGAGTGAATCTTTTCCTTGTTCTGTAATAAACCCATTCTTTTCCATTTGCATAAAAACCACATTCCGTCTTTGTAAAGATTTATCTTTAGAAATCTCTCGATTAGGGTTATACTGTCTTGGATTTTTTAACATGGCTACAATAATGGCACATTCTTGAAGATCTAACTTATCTGCCTCTTTCCCAAAATAAATTCTTGCCGCCGATCGAATTCCGACTGCCTGATACAAGAAATCTATTTGATTCAAATACATGGCAATAATTTCTTGCTTGGTATATTGTCTTTCTAGTTTTGTTGCCACCACCCATTCTTTTACCTTTTGCATAATTCGAGCAAATGGATTCCTTGAAGGGCGTTTTGTGAACAGGTTTTTAGCTAATTGTTGTGTAATGGTACTAGCGCCACCGCCTTTTCCCAATTTAATAATTGCCCTTGCAGTTCCTCGAAAATCGATACCAGAATGCTCATAGAAACGTTCGTCTTCTGTGGCCACTAACGCTTTCACCAAATTCTCTGGCAACTCTTTATATTTGATGGGTGTTCTGTTTTCTGTAGCGTATTTCCCTAAGGTTTTTCCATCAACAGAAATCACTTCTGTGGCTAAATTGTTTTCGGGGTTCTCTAATTCTTCAAAGGTGGGCAAGTCTCCAAAAAAGCCCCAAGAGGCCAAGAGAAAAAGTGAGATAACAAAGCCAAATCCGCTTAATATAACAATCCAAAAACCGTTGATATATTTTTTAAAACCGTTCTTTTTATTCTTATTCATCTACTTCTTTTTTTTCAATTCTAAAACCAACATCTGTAATTCCTTTTAAATTTTCTATGCCGTTTGATTCTGCCCCTTTTCGCATTGCTTGGGAGATATTCAGTCTATAAATTCCGGATACAGGAAACCGAACATTTTCTTTGTAAAATAATTTATTTTCTTTTACATCAAAAATTCCCGATCCTAAAAATTTTCCATTCGCGCCTGCCATTTCATATTGCAGGGTATCTACTACTTCTTTGCCATTAGGAAAATACAACTTTGAAATGAGATACAAATTACTAAATGAGTATTCGTGGTTGTTTCTTAAGTTTATGAATAGATTGTTTTTAGAAATCGTATCCGAAATTTCAAATTCAAAATGAATCGATTCCTTTTGATTCCAGGAACCCTCTGGCACTATTTTGTATAGATCGAAAACCCGATTTGCATCACAAGAAGTGAAACAAACAACCATCCATAACAAAAAATAACGGCTATTTATCTTGCGGTTTATTCTCATTGGGCTTATCGTTTCTTCTACGATTACTAGGTTTTCTTTTTGCTTGAGGTGGCCGATCTCCATTTGGCTTATTTGATTTTTGAGCAGGTCTTCCACTCTGCTTTTTAGCAAGTGTTTTTGTGTTATTTGGTTTTTGATTTGGCTGACCTCCCGAAGCGGCACTGGATGGTTTTTTATTTTTATTATTTCTTCTGCGCTTGCTTGTTTTGGGAACATCAAAACGAGTTAAGCTATCTTGTCCTACTACATTTTCAAAATCTACTTTTGGTATTACTTCAATTTCAGATTCATACTCTTCTAAAGATATTGATTTCTCGTTATTTTTATTAAGTTCAATGATTTCTAAAACTTGATCCAAATTCAATTTAAACCATTTAGATCTTTCTTCTTTATAGGTGTACCAAATTTGCTCTTTAAAGATATCCATTTTCACAAAAACGGCAGGCCCTTTCTCGGTTTTTAAAATTATTTCTTGTTTTGGAAATGCATTTAAAGCATCTAAATAGCTGTCTAATTCAAAATTTAAACAACATTTTAATTTGCCACATTGTCCGGCCAACTTTAATGGGTTTAACGATAATTGTTGATATCGCGCCGCTGTAGTGCTTACTTTCCTGAAATCTGTTAGCCAGGTAGAACAACACAATTCACGTCCACAAGAACCAATGCCTCCTAGCCTTGCTGCTTCTTGTCTTGAGCCCACTTGTTTCATTTCTACACGAATAGAAAACGCACCTGCCAACTCTCTAATTAATTGTCTAAAATCTACACGAGTATCTGCAGTATAATAAAAAGTAGCTTTATTTCCATCTCCTTGATATTCTACATCTGAGAGTTTCATTTGCAAGCCTAAACGACTAATAATTTCTCGTCCTTTTCGTTGAGTTTCTAATTCTTTTCCTCTTGCCACTTCCCAAATATCAATATCTCTCTGTGAAGCCTTTCTATAGATTTTTTTAATTTCTTCGCTGTCTAGGGTTATTTTCTTTTTTTTCATTTGTACTTTCACCAATTCTCCAGACAAGGAAACAGCACCAACATCGTGCCCCGGTGAACTCTCTACAGCAACTACATCTCCCAAAGAAAGTGTTAGTTTTTCTGTGTTTCTAAAGAAATGCTTTCGCCCATTTTTAAATCGAATTTCATAAATATCAAATTTGTCTTGACCACTTGGCAGTGTCATATTTGCGAGCCAGTCAAAAACTTCTAATTTGCTGCCACTTCCGCAGCTTCCCGACCCACAATTTCCATTACTTTTACACCCGTTTGGCACTCCATTTTCTGTTGTACTACAACTTCCACATCCCATGTTACCTGCTATATTAAAGAGGAATCTAAAATTCCTGTAAGTTCATAATTGACTATCAGATTAATAGCGTTCTATCAATCTATAGATGACTAATCAGTAAATATACGGTTTCTCAACCGAATGAAAAAGAGCCGTTTTTACTTTTAAAATTGTTCACCCCTTGGCTTGCCTAAAAGGAATAAAGCCTAGGGCTGAGAATAAATTTAAGACCCTTGCAAAAAAGAGAAGCCCATACATTGAGTTATTTAAAAGATCTATGAGTGTTTTTAATCTTCAGTTTCCCTTATGGTGCAGAATTAGATAACCTGTTCCTAGACGCCAATTCTAATTGTAAATGAATTGCTTCATCAAGTTTAGTGTATGCATTTTCTCCATCTTGATGCTTTGGGGAAGTATTGCAGTGCTCTAGCTTATTCAAGCTATAAACAGCCCCTGGGTTTTATACAATTACTCCTTAAACTTCAAAACTTCAGAGCGTCCTTTTTTAAAGATTTTATTGCTGGCATATTTTCCTTTTCTAAGCTCTTTTTGCTCTTCATAAGACAAGTGAATGGTTTCTTGACAAGCAGTAGAACAGGTGTTTTCCATTTTTTCCGAACAAGCATCACATTGAATAAACAACAAATGGCAGCCTTCATTAGCACAATTGGTATGGGTATCGCAAGGACTGCCACATTGATGACAATTAGAGACAACATCTGGGGTAATTCTTTCTGACCTTCTGTGGTCGAAAACAAAATTTTTCCCTATAAATTTATTGTCTATCCCTTCTTCTTTTACCTGCCTAGTATAGGCGATAATTCCGCCCTCTAGCTGAAAAACATTTTTAAACCCTTTGTGTTTATAGTAGGCGGAGGCTTTTTCACAGCGAATTCCACCCGTGCAATACATTAATAAATTTTTATCTTCTTTGTTGTCTTTTAAATCGGCTTCAATAAGATCTAAAGAATCTCGAAACGTATCTACATCTGGAGTGATTGCACCCTCAAAATAGCCAATTTCACTTTCGTAATGATTGCGCATATCTACACAAATGGTGGTTGGATTTGCCAACATTTCATTAAATTCTTTGGCGTTTAAATGCACCCCTTTGTTTGTTACATCAAAAGTCTCATCGTTCAAACCATCCGCAACAATCTTATCTCTTACTTTAACTTTGAGTTTTAAGAACGATTTGTTATCATGCTCAACAGCAATATTTAGTCGTACATTTTCTAAAAATGAAATAGCATCTAAGTGTTTTTTAAAAAGAATAAAATGATCTGCCGGAATAGAAAGTTGCGCATTAATCCCTTCGTAAGAAACATAAATTCGGCCTAAAACCTCTAATTTATTCCACTCAAGAAACAAATGATTTCTAAATATTTTTGGGTTTCCTATCTTGTAATACTGATAGAATGATATCGTTAAACGGTCTTTACCCGCCTGATCAATTAAAGCAGCGCGCTCTATTGCGCTTAACTTATTGTACAGTTGCATGCTATACTTTTTTACGTTGAACAAAAATTTTTACAAATGTAATAAAATATTTAAAATATGGCATGTTTTTTGAATTTAGTAGTCCATTACTACTAAGAAATCAAATTTAAATATAATCTAACTTCATGTGTTTTTCATGAATATATTTGGATCAAGATTGCATTTAGTAACGGGTAAAATCTATTGCTTCTTGCACTTTTTAAAAACAACTTTTAAAAACAACTTTTAAAAAAAAATTATGCTAAAATATTTATTCCTTTCCATTTCCCTATTTTTCTTTGCAAACCTAAGCGGTCAAGAAGTTCCTAAAAAATCTAAAATTTTTGTAAGAGTCTATAACAATCAAGGAGACAAAATAGCCAAAGGAAAAATCGTTGAAATAACCGAAAACACACTTATCTTAAAAAAAGGAAGTAAAACCATCAGTATTCCTTCTAGTGAGATTACCTATCTAATATCAAAAAAATCCGATAGTCATAATATCCTTGTAGGTCTTCTCGCGGGTACTTCTTTAGGCGCTTATTCAATTGTGAAATCAAAGAATGCTTTTGGTTTCGCTTTTAGCTCTATAACAACAATGTTATTAGCCACATTGGGGAGCTGGGTAGGCTATCTTTCAACTGCTTTTAAACACTCAAAAATTTATACTTTTTCTGGTGATGCCGCTAAATGGAAAGGCTTTAAAGAAGACATGTATAGTCCTAAAAATTAGATAATTATATAGAGGCACAGCTCTTTCAATTCGTTTAATTTTAAACAGCAGAATTTTATTTGCTAAATTTTTAAACATTCCTTGATTTAACCTCAGTGATGTTATTTAATGCGTCCTTTTTTTCATCATCTTTGTGGTTTAATTAGAACACTCAAATTAAACGTGATGAAAATAGCTGTAGTTGGCGCCACTGGAATGGTTGGCACGGTAATGTTAAAAGTTTTAGAAGAACGAAATTTCCCAATTACCGAACTAATTCCTGTTGCCTCTGCAAAATCTGCAGGAAAAAAATTATCTTTCAAAGGAAAAGAATATACCATCGTTACCTTGGAAGAGGCCGTAAAAATGAATGCAGATATTGCATTATTCTCTGCAGGTGGAGACACGTCTGTTCTTTGGGCACCAAAATTTGCTGCCGCAGGAACCACCGTTGTTGATAATTCTTCTGCTTGGAGAATGGACCCAACAAAAAAATTAGTGGTTCCAGAAATTAATGGTGACGTATTAACAAAGGATGACAAGATTATAGCAAATCCTAATTGTTCTACCATACAATTAGTCATGGCTTTGGCTCCATTGCACAAAAAATACACCATGAAGCGTTTGATTATTTCCACCTATCAATCCGTTTCTGGAACAGGAGTAAAAGCCGTACAACAACTAGAAAATGAAATGAATGGTATTGAGGGAGAAATGGCTTATCTATATCCTATTAATAGAAATGCCATTCCGCATTGCGATGTTTTCTTGGAAAATGGTTATACCAAAGAAGAAATGAAATTGGTAAAAGAACCTAAGAAAATTTTGCGTGACGATTCTTTTTCAGTGACCGCCACCGCGGTAAGAATTCCAACAGCTGGAGGGCATTCTGAAGCGGTAAACGTAGAGTTTTTAACTGATTTCGACGTAGATGAAGTACGCACTTTATTAAATAAAACTCCAGGAGTTGTTGTTCAAGATGATTTGGCAAACAACCTTTATCCAATGCCCATTACAGCGCATCATAAAGATGAAGTTTTTGTTGGTCGAATTAGAAGAGATGAGTCTCAACCAAATACCTTAAATTTGTGGATTGTTGCAGACAACTTGCGAAAAGGAGCCGCAACCAATACCGTGCAAATCGCAGAATATTTAGTTAAAAATCATTTAGTATAAAAAATATATGTCTAAATTCCATACGCTTACCATAAAAGAGATCATTAAAGAAACCGCAGATGCGGTTTCTATCGTATTTGATATCCCCAAAAACTTACATTCTGACTTTAAGTTTGTTTCAGGACAATATATCACCTTAAAAAAAGAAATTAATAATACAGAATTACGAAGAGCCTATTCTATTTGTTCTACCCCAAAAAGTGGTCAATTAAAAGTAGCTATAAAAGCGGTGAAAGATGGTGCTTTTTCTGCCTATGCCACTACCCAATTAAAAGCAGGTGATACCATAGAAATCTCTACTCCAGAAGGAAGATTTTTACTAAACCCTAAAGAAAATAAAAACTACCTCGCGTTTGCCGCTGGAAGTGGAATTACGCCTGTTTTATCGATGGTGAAAACGGTTTTAGAAACCGAGCCAAGTTCAAGTTTCACTTTAATTTACGGAAATAAATCTGCTGCCGACACCATTTTCAAGAAGGAATTGGATGGCTTAGCCGCTAAGTTCTCAAATTTTAACTTGCATTATGTTTTCAGTAGAGAAAAACAAGAAGACACTCTCTTTGGCAGAATTGATAAGCCCTACACGAATTTTTACGTTAAAAACAAATACAAAGACACTTCTTTTTATGAAACTTTTTTATGTGGGCCTGAAGAAATGATCCACATAGTTTCCGATACTTTAAAAGAAAACGGATTTGCCTCAGAAAACATTCACTTTGAACTTTTTACTGTTTCTATTGAAAAAGAGAATTTAAATCAAATAAAAGAAGGATTTACAGAAGTTACTTTTTTAATAGACGAGGAAGAAACCACGCTTCAAATGAAGCAATCAGATACTATTTTAGCGGCCGCTTTGCGCCATGACCTAGATGCACCATACTCGTGTCAAGGGGGTGTTTGTAGCTCGTGTTTGGCAAAGGTTACCCAAGGAAAAGCGGTGATGGCAAAAAATGCCATTTTAACAGATGCTGAATTAGCAGATGGTTTTATTTTAACCTGTCAGGCACATCCAACCTCAGAAAAAATCACGATTGATTTCGATGATGTGTAACAGACAAAAACTGTTTTAATTTGAATCTCTTTCTTTTATTTTAAAAATCGATACCTTTGAAAAATGGATATTTACGATTTTAAAAACGCCTTATTAATAGGGTTTTTCATGGCCTTTATGATTGGTCCTGTTTTTTTTATGTTAATTCAAACCAGTATCATAAAAGGGGCTAGAGCCGCTATAGCTTTTGATTTAGGCGTTCTTTTAGGAGATGTTTCTTTTATTTTAATTGCATATTATGGAAGCAGGTCTTTATTAGAAAAAATAAAAGACGATCCAAGATTATTCTTTATTGGTGGTTTTATTTTAATTATCTATGGATTAATTACCTATCTCGATAAAACAAATAAAAAAGAAAATCTAAAAGCTTCTAACATTAAAATTCCTGTTGTAAAAAACAATTACGCAAAGTTATTTATTCAAGGCTATTTCTTGAATTTTATCAATATTGGTGTACTTGCTTTTTGGTTAGGGACTGTTTTAGTCATTGGTCCGGCTTTAAAAATGAATCAAACTGCTATTTTTTGGTACTTTGGAACCATCTTAATTGGTTATTTTGGAACAGATTTGGGGAAAATATTTCTCGCAAAACAACTAAAAGATAAAATGACTCCTTTTGTTATTTATAGGATTAAAAGAACAATGGGCGTTTTGTTAATGGTTTTTGGACTCATCTTAATGCTCAAAGGTTTTATCCCTAACGACAATATTGAAAATTATATTTTTGACTAAAAAAAAACGAGGTTTTCACCTCGTTTTTTAAATCGTTATATCCTTGTGTTTATCACTTCCCTACTTGGTAAGTATTGTTGTCCAAATTAATATCAGCCATTAATTTTGATGTATCAATTTCTACCGATTTTACTGCTTTTGAAGCATTAAAAGTATAGGTTGGATTTGTCCAAGCCCAATCCGATAAAATTTTTGCATCCGTTGGTTTACTTCCTCGCATCATTTCTAACGGAATATTAAAACGATCCTTCGCACCATCCATATAAATCACCTCAACATCCATTGGCATTGGCATTAAACCAATTCTCTCTAGTGTAATTGTGGTGCCATCAACCGCTTTCACACCGTAATCGATGGTATGTGTTGTTTCTGTCCATTCATTTAAATACCAGTCTAAATTTAAGCCAGAAACTTTTTCTGCACTTCGCTTTATGTCGTTGGGTGTTGGATGTTTAAAACTAAAATCGGTAAAGTATTTTTTGATGGTTTTTTCCGTGTTTTCTTTACCAATTACATATTCTAATTGAGACAAAAAGATACTTCCTTTGGTGTAACTGCCAACACTATATGCCCTATTGGTGTTAAACCTATCTGCATGGGTTGTTAGAGGTTCTTCATTGCCACTATACACCAAATAATTATAGCTTCTGTAAGGACCTGCGTTTGGATTATTATCACCCTTTTTTAGTATCTCATGAGATGCTTTTGCCGAAATATAACTTCCAAATCCCTCGTCCATCCATGCATGTTTACTTTCATTTGAAGCCAGTAAAAACTGAAACCAAGTATGTGCCATTTCGTGTGCCGTTACCCCAAATAAACTTCCAAAACTCCTTTCGCCAGTAATTAATGTTGACATGGCATATTCCATTCCTCCGTCTCCACCTTGTATTACCGAATACTGTTTGTAAGGATATTGCCCCACATTTTCAGAAAAATAGGTCATTAATTCGGCCGTCTTAGGTTGTAATTGTTTCCAGCTTTCTAAAAATTCCGCATCCATTGTTTTCTTATAAAGGAAATGTAAATCGATTCCATTGGTCATTTTTAAAACATCGTGATTATAATCTGGATCTGCCGCCCAAGAAAAATCGTGCACATTTGGTGCCTTGAAATGCCAAGTTAACTTGGCTGCATCTGGCCTTTGTAATGGCATGTTTTTGGTTTCATACCCATGACCCACTTCTTGCGGGTTTTGAAGATACCCGGTGGCTCCAACCACATAGCTTTTATCTACGTGTAGCGTTACATCAAAATCGCCCCAAACGCCTTGAAATTCACGAGCAATATAAGGAGGTGTATGCCATCCTTCAAAATCATATTCTGCCATTTTAGGATACCATTGAGCCATTGAAAGGGCAACTCCTTCTTTGTTATTTCTACCAGACCGTCTAATTTGATCTGGAACTTGCGCATCAAAAAGCATCTCAAAAGTGACACTTTCTCCTGGCTGTATCACTTTATTCAACGTAACTTCTAATATCGTTCCCACGGTATTATAGGTAACTTCAGCTCCATTTTGTTGCAAAGAATTGACCTTAATATAGCCAATTTCTTCGGGAGACAACTTACTTATTCGATCTCCCACTCTTCTATCTGGATCTGCAATATTCCTTGAGCGAACATCCATTTGAGAACCCGGCTGAAAAGCATTAAAATACAAGTGATAAAAAACCTTGTCTAATGGGTCTGGCGAATTATTGGTGTACACCAATTTTTGAACACCTTTGTATTGATAGGTATTTACATTCATATCAATATCCATTGTATAGTCTACATGCTGCTGCCAGTATGCAGATTTTATGGGGCTTTTTGTGCTTGCTATGTTTTTTGTTTGACTGCAAGAAATCAGCAATAAAACTGAAAACACTACTGTAAAGATTTTTCTCATAATTGATTGTTAGATTAATTAGTTGCCGTTGACCATTCGATTGGCCATTTTTAGAGCATTATAGGCATTTACCACTCTTCCTGAAACTGATAAGTCTGAAAACGGAACTTTTAATCCGTTTGGATTTTCTCTACTTCTTGACCCTGGCTGTAAAACGTCTAAGTTTACTAAAGTGCCAGAGTTCATTATAATGTGTTTTACTTGTGAGGCCGATAATTTTGGGTAATAAGAACGAATTAGCGCTGCAACTCCTGCTGTTGAAGGCGCTGCCATAGAGGTTCCACTAATTTTTTGATAGTTGTTTTCTGGGGTTGTAGAATATATTTGAACGCCAGGTGCAAAAACGTCAACATTTATTTTTCCATAATTTGAAAAACTTGCTGGTAAATTTTCATCATAACTCCAACTAGCCGCGCCAACAGTAATCATATTATCGGAAATTTCTGATAATAAATCTGCAGAATCAATTGGATATGTTTTTTCTACATCGATATTTGCTCCATCATTCCCTGCCGCATTTACAATTAATACATCTTTTGATGCTGCGTATTTAATGGCATCCCAAACCCATTCTTTCTTTGGCGAATAGCCTTTTCCAAAACTGGTATTAATTACTTTGGCACCGTTATCTACCGCATAACGAATACCTAAGGCAACGTCTTTGTCGTATTCATCGCCATCTGGAACAGCTCTTACTGCCATAATTTTTACTTTATTAGCAACGCCATTTATTCCAATATTGTTATTTCTAACAGCACCAATAATTCCCGAAACATGAGAGCCATGTGCTTCCTCTTTTATAGAAGGTCCCACTTTATTGTCTCCATAAATGGTCATTTCCATGGTGTTTTCATCATCGCCTAAAACGGTTCTGTAATTCATCTTTAAAGCGTCTTCACCAAGAGTTTCGTTGGCTGTCTCTAGAAAGCCTGTTAGTTCCTCGATTACTTGTTGCAAAGAAGTTAAACCCATGCCATACATTTGTTTCGCTACTGCCACACTTTGTGTTACCTCTGAATCATCCGATTCTATTGCTAAAACATCTTCTGCTGTATAGGTTGTTTTGTTTAAATGCTTTTTAATAATTTTATCGGTATTCACAACTCCTGCTAAAATTTGTTCATAACGCTCTTTAGCAATCTTTGCTTCTTCAATCGGTTTTTTGTAAGCCAATTTTGCTCTTTTGGCAGTCTCTTCATCTGCAATTGAAGGATTTATTATAATTCTATTTAACTCAGAATTTTCTTTATAAATAGGTCCTAAAAAATTCCATCCATTTATATCATCAATAAAACCATTCTTGTCATCGTCAATACCATTTCCAGCAATCTCCTTTCTATTCACCCAAGCATTCCCTTGCAAGTCTTCATGAGTTACATCGGATCCTGAGTCTACTACGCCCACAATTACTTGAATCCCTTTCTTACCCTCTAAGAATAGATACGCCTTTTCCACGCTCATTCCAGAAATTGAATCTGTAAGCAAGTCTAAATGTTGCCAATTTTCACTTTGAGCCTCTGTAAGTGGCGCTTTTTTTGCAACTGCGTTAACAATTGATGCAGGTCCCCGGGGAACCGCAATTGAACTAATGGATTTACAGCTAGCAAATGCAATGGATGCTATAGCCGCCAACAATAAAGTTTTTCTATTTTTCATTTTATATTAATTAAATATGTCGGTAAATTTATAAGTTTCTTTTAATCGAACTCCTTTTTCGGTGTGTTGCACGGTACAAACTTCATTATAAGCATCGTGCTCTAAAAATAGGTAATAATTTTTGTCTGCAGCTTCCTTTAGAAACACGTCTTTTTCTTTGATTGTTAGCAAAGGACGCGTATCATACCCCATTACATATGGTAAGGGAATATGACCCACAGTGGGCAGTAAATCGGCCATAAAAACAATGGTTTTGTCTTGGTACTGAAGTTTTGGCAACATTTGTTTTTCGGTATGCCCATCCATAAACAATACCTCAAATCCTATTTCATCTAGGGCATTTCTGTGAATAAAATTCAATTGCCCACTTTCTCTAATAGGATTAATATTCTCTTTTAGAAAGGATGCTTTTTCTCTTGGATTAGGTTCTGTAGCCCATTGCCAATGATTTTTATTACTCCAAAATTTCGCATTTTTAAACGCCGGCTGAAATCCGGTTCTTCCTTTATTCCATTCAATAGCCCCCCCACAGTGATCAAAATGTAAGTGAGTTAAAAAAACATCGGTAATCTGATCTCGATGAAAACCATGTTTTGCCAGAGAAGCATCTAGAGAAAAATCGCCAAACAAATCAAGATAGCCGTAAAACTTGTCGGATTGTTTTGATCCCAATCCTGTATCTACTAAAATTAAGCGATTCCCATCTTCAATTAAAAGGCTTCTCATGCCCATGGAAATTAAATTATTTGCATCTGCAGGGTTTGTTTTTTGCCAAATCGATTTAGGTACTACACCAAACATAGCCCCACCGTCTAACTTAAAATTTCCTGTTTCTATTGGATATATCTTCATTCTAAAACTTTAAAATTTGTCAAAAAAAAATAAAAATAAAGAATTATTCATATCTAAAAAGACAATCTATAAAAAGAATTTTACAGTTTTCAAAGGTGAAGAAAAAAAAGGAAATTATCTGTTAAGAAAAATCTAATTATTAAGAAGGAACACTATTGAATCATATCACGTTACAAGAAGTATGAGCAGAAAAGGGAATTGCAGGGACAACGCAGTAGCAGAAAGCTTTTTTAAATCCATGAAAACAGCATTGGTCTATGGAAATAAACTCATCTCTAAAGAACAAATGAAACTTGAAATCTTTGAATACATCGAAATTTGGTTCAACAAAAAAAGAAGGCATTCGGCACTTCATTAAATGAATATAGAGGAATTTAACAATCAAATAGAGAAATATAAAAATGTAGCTTAACTCTTTCTGTAATTTTTGTTTGTATATCCAACTTAAAGTTACAAAAATAAACGACTTAAAATTTGGTGAATTAGAGTTTGTAAGAGTTTATTTAGAATTTGAAGGAAATAAAAAAACCTTAATCTTTCGATTAAGGTTTTTTTAGAGGTGTCGAGCGGATTCGAACCGCTGTAGATGGTGTTGCAGACCACTGCCTAGCCACTCGGCCACGACACCTTATAAAGATTGCAAATTTACGTAAATTTATATTCTTGGCAAGTTTTTTTAGTTTTTCCTTTTCTCGGTTAATATCACGGCCACTTCTTCTACATTTCCCCCCATAGGCGGATTTATTTTTGCCACGCAAACGGTTGCTTTTTGAATCATTTTTAGCTCAGAAAAAAAACGGCTTAAGATTCTTTGTGCCACTTCTTCTAACAATTTAGAACGAATAGCCATTTCTTGCGTTACAATATAATTTAAATGCACATAATCTACGGTATCGGCCAATTCATCTGTTTTAGCAGATTTTCTTAGATCGGCTTTCACTTTAACATCTATCCGATAGGCCGATCCAATCTTTGCCTCTTCGTCTAAACATCCATGAAAAGCATAGACCTTAATATTGTTTATTTTAATAACCCCCATATTATTCTATGCCTGCTGTTATTATTTTCTCCCACATTTTATCTGAATTTAATCGAAAAGAGCCTAGATGATCAAAATTGCACTGCTCTGGTGAAATAATGGACAAAAAAGAAGTTTGTTTTTTATTGTTATACAAATGATAAATTTCTCCCATAATAGGCTCGAAATTAAATTTAGCCTGATACACTAAATCATTGTAAGTAAATTTTTCCATCAAGGATTCATACTGCTTTTTAACCTCTTCAAACTGAGCTTTAAATTGCTTGTTCACACGTTGCACCCCATCATTACGCCAAGTTGCCGTATTTAAAGGTTTAATTACAGGTGAACTAGCAGAAGTTCCGTAGGGTTTTAAAGCAGCGTCATATTGCTGTGTTTCTTCGTTAAAAACAACCAAATCTGGTTTTTTATTCTCTTTTTTCATACCGTGCAAATTTACGATAAAAAGTAGGGGTTCATGCTATTTATAAAAAATTTAAACCCAAAATAAGCCGATTATTAGTGATAAAAACCTCGCGATTTCTGTGGCATTAAAACTAAAAAAAAGAAGTTGAAAATCAGCACTTTAATCCTGTATTCCCTCTGCACATTGGAACGGCATGCCTGCCGAAACAAACATCCAAAATTAACTCGTAAAAAAATCGAAAACATTACTAATACCACTGGTTTTTGTTTTATAGAATTCTGTGTAGGTGCATCGACTGCAAGTGACACTGGTAAATTTTTTGTTTTGGACGTCAAAAATCTTAGAGAGTGTTCCACCCGTGGCGCGCATTTGTCCGGTTTGACAGGTATTGTGATTGCATTTTGGACAGGTATAATTTCTAATTTGATCGCTCATTATAATGGCTGTTTAAGGATTCGTTGATCAATTTACAATTTTGTTGTAAATACTCAATGGCAATTAAGTATTTTGTGTAATTTTGTTACTTAATTTTATTGCTTCTTGATTACATTTTCTTTTTCATTTTACTACTAGATTAAAAAGAAAATCCCCGAAGTTCAAAAAATATTTTACAGATGTCTGAAGAGAAAAAATCGCTCAATTTCTTAGAGCAAATTATTGAAGAAGATTTGGCACACGGAATGTCGAAAGAGAATTTGCGCTTTCGGTTTCCACCAGAACCCAACGGTTATTTGCATATTGGTCATACCAAGGCTATTGGAATTAGTTTCGGCTTAGGTCAAAGATACAACGCACCTGTAAACTTGCGTTTCGATGACACAAATCCGGCTAAAGAAGAGCAAGAATATGTAGATGCGATTAAAAATGATATTACTTGGTTGGGCTACCAATGGGCCAATGAAGTGTATTCTTCAGATTATTTTCAACAATTGTACGACTGGGCTGTTCTATTGATTAAAGATGGGACAGCCTATGTTGACAGCCAGTCGTCTGAATCCATGAGAATTCAAAAAGGAACCCCAACCAAACCGGGTACAAATAGTCCTTTTAGAAATCGTTCGATAGAAGAAAACCTAGAACTTTTTCAAGCTATGAAAGATGGAAAGTTCAAGGAAGGCGAGCATGTTTTGCGTGCAAAAATAGATATGGAAAGCCCCAATATGTTATTGCGCGATCCTTTGATGTACCGAGTAATGCACAAAGAACATCACAGAACAGGTGCCGATTGGTGTATTTACCCAATGTATGATTGGACACATGGAGAAAGCGATTATATTGAACAAATATCGCATTCATTGTGCTCTTTAGAGTTTAAACCTCACAGAGATTTATACAATTGGTTTAGAGACAACGTGTATCCGTTTGGGAAGTCTCAACTTCCACTAATGCCAAAACAACGTGAATTTTCTCGCTTGAATTTGAGTTATACCATAATGAGTAAACGCAAGCTACTAACCTTAGTTGAAAAAGATATTGTAGCGGGCTGGGACGATCCAAGAATGCCAACCATTTCTGGTTTGCGCAGACGTGGGTATACGCCAAAATCCATCAAAAATTTTATAGAAACCGTGGGAGTTTCTAAACGCGAAAACGTGATTGATGTTGCTTTGTTAGAGTTTAAAATTAGGGAAGACTTAAACAAAACAGCCAACAGAATGATGGCCGTTTTAGACCCTATAAAAGTAGTGATTACGAATTATCCCGGGGGAAAAGAAGAACTTTTAACGGCCGAAAACAATCAAGAAGATGAAAGTGCCGGCTTTAGAGAAGTCCCTTTTTCTAGAGAAATTTATATTGAAAAAGAAGACTTTAGAGAAGAAGCAAATAAAAAGTTTTTCAGGTTAAAATTAGGCAAAGAAGTTCGTTTAAAAAGCGCTTATATTATTAAAGCCGAAAGTTGTACTAAGGATGAAAACGGAAACGTCATTGAAATTCAATGTACCTATGACGCATTGAGCAAATCTGGAAGCGGAACGGAAGAAAGCTTAAGAAAAGTTAAAGGAACCTTGCATTGGGTTTCTGTAAAGCATGCAGTAGAAGCTGAAGTGAGAGTCTACGACCGTTTGTTTTTAGACGAAGCACCAGATTCCCATAAAGACAAAGATTTTATGGAGTTTTTAAACCCCAATTCTTTAGAAATTATCCATGCTTATGTAGAGCCCAATTTACAAAGTGCCCAAATTGGAGAGCGTTTTCAATTTCAACGTTTGGGGTATTTCACCGTTGACAAGGATACAACAAAAGACCATTTAGTTTTTAATAAAACCGTTGGATTGCGAGATTCTTGGGGAAGTATAAAGCAGAATAGCTAAAAATAGCCTTTTATCTTGAAAAGAACTTTATAAAGATAACCATAAAATATTGGTGATAGGTCTCTTTAGATTTTAAAACACGGAAATAGGTCTGCCTGCTCAATGAGCAGGCAGACCTATTTCCATACGAACCGTTTTTAGCCGTCGTTTCCAAAAGTTTGTGTATTTTTAGTCCACTATTTGAAATTGCTACTTGTCTTTGTGCACGAAGCTTATACCAACCCTAGTCTTAGAATAAAGAACCCCATGATTCAATCCTATAAAAAGAAGCCGTTATTGCAAGAAACGTATGATACTATTATTATAGGCTCTGGAATGGGCGGTCTTGCCACAGCCGCAATTTTGGCAAAAGAAGGTCAAAAAGTATTGGTCTTAGAAAAGCACTATACTCCTGGTGGCTTTACACATGTTTTTAAGCGGAAAGGCTACGAATGGGATGTAGGAATACACTATATAGGAGAAATGCAACGCGAAACAAGTCTATTAAAAAAACTGTTTGACTATATCACCAACAGTGAATTAAAATGGGCAGATATGGGTGAAGTATACGATCGAATCGTTATTGGCGATAGGCATTATGATTTTGTAAAAGGAGTTAAAAATTTCAAAAAACAAATGACTTCTTATTTCCCAGAGGAAGAACAAGCGATTAATGCCTATGTAGACCTGGTTTTTAAAGCGGTAAAAACAAGCAAGAATTATTATCTAAGTAAAGCCATTTCACCCGTATGGAATGCTCTCTTTGGAAACATGCTTAAAAGGCCTTTTTATAAATACTCCGATAAAACAACCTACGAAGTTCTTCGCTCATTAACAGCAAACGAAACACTCATAAAAGTTCTTACTGCACAATATGGCGATTACGGTTTACCTCCTAGACAAAGCAGCTTTGCCATGCATGCCTCGGTAGCACGGCATTATTTTGATGGAGGTAGTTTTCCCATTGGAGGATCTTCTCAAATTGCAAAAAAAATAGCTCCAGTAATTGCTGCTTCTGGTGGAACCATCTTGGTAAGCGCAGAAGTAGAAGAAGTCATTATTAAAAAGAACACAGCGATTGGGGTTCGCATGAAAGATGGAAAACTATTTCGAGCCAAAAACATCGTTAGTAATGCAGGAATAATGACCACGTATAACCAACTACTACCCTTAAAAACAGTAGAGAAACATCAACTAAAAAAACCCTTAGAAAAAGTAAACCGATCGGTGGCGCATGTGAGTTTATACATTGGTTTAGAAGGGTCTCCAGAAGCCTTGGGTATTCCAAAAAGCAATTATTGGATTTACCCTAAAAAGAATGATCATGACACCTGTGTTAAAAACTATTTAGAAGATACTTCTGAAGCCTTTCCATTAGTATACCTTTCTTTTCCTTCTGCAAAAGATCCAGATTGGTCGCACCGCTACCCTAACAAAAGCACGATTGATGTGATTACCTTAATTCCTTATGAAACCTTCGAAAAATGGGCAGGCACGCCCTGGAAAAAAAGAGGAGAAGCGTATGAAGCGAAAAAAGAAGAAATTGCCCAACGTTTACTAAAAGAAGTCTATAAACAATTACCACAAGTAGAAGGAAAAATTAATTGTTACGAATTATCTTCTCCTCTTACCACACAACATTTTGTGAATTATGAAAAGGGAGAGATTTATGGCCTAAACCATAGTCCTTCTCGATTTAGACAAGCCTTCTTAAAGCCAAAAACACCTATTAAAAATTTCTATTTAACCGGGCAAGATATCGCAACTGCTGGAGTTGGAGGCGCACTGTTCTCTAGTGTATTATCTAGCAAGGCCATTACTGGAAAAAACATACTAAAAAAGATCTAAACAAGCCGCCGAGGAGGTCATATTTATTTAGTAGGCCAGCCAATAATGAGCTTCCATCCATTTTAAGTAATGCCCTATTGCAGCAAGGAACCAACTTTCTAGTCCAAATAAAAAAAACGTACATTTAGCCCTCGTTTCTCAGGCATACGATATTCGTTAAATAGATGTGATATAAGAAACGATAGAGAAGCAAAAAAAAACCTTAAAAAATCATACAATCATGAAGAAATTATTTTATTTATCCCTTATTTTAATTGCCTTTTCTTGTGCTGAAAAGAAAGAAAAAATTATGGCCGAAGTTTCTTGCGGTCAATGTCAATTTGGTTTAAAAACACAAGAGGGCTGCGATTTAGCCGTAAGAATTGATGGAAAAGCCTATTTTGTAGACGGTGCAGATATTGATGATTTTGGCGACGCACACGACGAGCATACTGGTTTTTGCGAAGTGGTTAGAGAAGCTGCCGTTGTTGGTGTCGTTGAAGAAGGTCGTTTTAAAACAACCTCTATCGAGTTGATTGAGCAAGCTGAAGAAGTTGCTCCAACGAAAGTAGAATCACCTGAAGAGTAAAAAAAAGACAGGTATAAGAATCCTTAAAAGCGTTGTTTATAATGAAAAAATAGCGTTTCCTTTTTGTACAGGTATAATCACAAATAAATCGATGAAGTTTCTTTATCGGTTTTTTTGTGCTGTTCATTAAAACCCGGTAATAAATTACCGGAAAGGCTGCATGTGCTGCGTTAATTTTGTCAGAAAAACAATCTCAATACTTCCACTATTTTCTTTTAACTGACTTATTTTTGTGGCGCCAATAATATTGCTAGTTTCAAATGGCAACTGATTACTAAAAGCCAACGATAATTCCGATAAGATAAGTCCGTGCTTTTTAGCAATTTTATCATACTCCGCCACAGCATTTAAAGAACCCGAATTCATATAATGTTCAATACAACTAATTGATAAGAAAAAATAATTTCAATAAAAAAACCATGCAATAAATGGCTTTTTATAATTTTTATTGGTCTTCTTAAAACAGATACTTCAGTATAAATTCCAATGAGCCACCTTGATTTATTTTGCTTATATCTGAAAAACTAATATCATATGCGACTCCTAATCTAAGCTTTTTAGTCACTGAAAATAGACCGAAGATAGAGATGGTCTCTTCCACTCTATAATTGGTTCCCACAGTAAACTTCTCTTGAATCTCTAATGAGGATCCTATATCATACGAATTAGGCGCTCCCTCTACAGTTCTCATCATAAATCTTGGCGTTAAGATAAGATTCCTGTTAAGAACTATATGGTATCCTACACCAAGATAAAAGTGTGCCTGGTCTACAGCGGCTGAGGGTCTATTTCCTTGTTTCTCATATCGGTCTCCTTTTAACAAGTTGGGAGTTGAAATGGAGATATAGAATTTTTCATTTTGAAGATTAAATCCAACTCCAATATGTGGATTGAAAAAACTTTGATTCTCGGCAAACAAGGGATCATTGCCCTGCGTATTGACTCTTGCTAAATCAATATTAACAAAGCCTCCTCCTGCCTTCAATCCAAAGTAGAGATTTGTCTCTTCAGACACTTGTAACTTATAAGAGATGTCTAAAGCAACATCTGTTTGATCTAAAATAAACACGCGGTCGTTCATCACTGAGATTCCCATTCCTAGATTAATGCCCATCGCTTTTGAATATGACAAAGAAATGGTTCTTGGGGAGTCTTGGATACCGATGAATTGATTTCTGTAGACCAGGTTTAATTCTGGACTCTCTTTGGTCCCTGCAAAAGCAGGATTGATAATATTCATGTTAAAGTTATACAAGGTAAAGTTAGGGTCTTGTTGTGCCGCTATTTTATTTGCAATTAATAAAGCGAAAGTGATTGCTATCGTAGTTATGATTGATTTTCTCATAATCGTTCTTTTTGTATATTGTTAAATCATTTTCTTAATTAGTAATTAATATATAACCATCCTCGTGTGGGTTGCCTTCCGTCTCCTAAATCGATAATGAATAAATAAGGCCCTACAGGTAATCTATTTCTAGAGCTACTATTACTAATTTGATCTGAGACTGCCTCCCAATCATTTTGATATCCTTTTTTCTTAAAAACTAATTTTCCCGATCTATTAAACACTTGAACTAGATTGTTAGGATAAGCGGTAACTCCTTGGATAAACCAACCGTCGTTAATTCCATCGCCGTTCGGAGAAATCCCATAACTCTCGATTTGGGTAATCGCAGAGAAACAGGAACTGTTATCGCCATCATTACTATCTATAATTCCATCGCCATCACAATCTTCGTCTATATCTATTACTCCATTTCCGTCAACATCATCATCACAAAAATCTGGTTCGCCATCGCCATCTGAATCTACTGTATTAATAATGATTATTAATGGTGATGATAAAGCACTCATATTGTTTGCTGCATCAATGGCTAATGCAGTAAAGCGATAGCTTCCATCTGCTAAAACAGTCGAAGAATAATCTACCGTAAAGAACCCAACGGTATTTGTTATCGTTGTACCAATAAAAATATCGCTTTCAAATACTTCTATTAGCGTGTTTCTTTCTGTAAGACCAGAGATTTTTAACGTATTGTCTCCTGTGATATTTGTATTTCCAATACAGGTATAATTAGAAATATAGGTTATATCAGGAATTATTGGTGCAATATTATCGTATTCTATCTCAAAGCTAAGAGCTTCAATATTTAGATTCGTTGCCAAATCTTCTGCGACTCCTGCAGGAATATCTACCATCACTACACTTGACAAGATTGGCGTAATTAATACAGCATACTGAGATGCACTAACCGCTACAAAGCTACTTGTAGTCCCATTGGTTACGATTACATCTGTCTCTTCAAATCCAAAAACATCTTCTGTAAACGTAATATTAATCGTAAATGCTGCATTCGTTGGGTTTGCTACTGCTGTTGTGATCTCTACCTCTGGGTTTGTTGCATCATACAGTACCGATAATCGATTAGACTTCGAATTTCCATTCTTTACCACATCTATTACTCCCGCTGCTGCTATGTCTAAGGCAACCATACCGTCTTGTAAAGGGGTAATATTTGATGAGTATTCCATTGAACTTACTGCTGTTATAGACCCTAATGTTCCATTTTCAATGCTAATGTCTGTCATCTCAAAGTTCGTTATCTCTTCACTAAAGGTAAAGGTCACCATAAAGGCTGCATTGGTTGGATTAGCATCGGTTGATGAGATCAATACCGTAGGTCTAATTCCATCTATATCTACTTTTTCTGTATTGCCTTTATTGTTCAATAATAAGATGGCGCCAACATTACTGGTATCTCCTATAATAGTTCCTCCATTTAAGTTGATATCCGTTCCTACAACAATTCCATTTAAATCTTCATCTCCTTCAACAACCGTATATCTAAAGTCTACCGTTAATGATCCGCTTACCGTTCCATTTACTGTGGCCTGTACGTCTCTAGTTCCAATAGTAACTGGAATAGATGGAGCTCCTGTAATGCTAACTTCATCTGTAAATGTGATGCTAAAGTCTAAATAATCTCCGATTCCATATAATCCGTCAGCTGGAACAGAAACACCTATCATTACTGGAGCATCATCATCCATCACGGTGATCGTTACTGAATCTACTGCTGTAATACTTGATCCTAATTGGGTTCCACTTACCGAACTAAGGGTCACCGTAAAGTCTTCTGTTGATTCTCCTAACAAGTCATCTGTGATGGGAATCGCAATAGTTTGTGTCTCCCCTAAAGTTCCTACAAAAGTAGCTCCTGCTGCATCTGCAAAAGAAGTATAATCGCTATTCGCTACTGCGGTTCCATCAGCAGTGGTAATGTTTAAAACAACCCCTCCTTGAACTGGGTTGGTTAAGCTGGCAACAACATTCGCAACACCTTCTCCTTCGAGGACCGTTACAGCCTCAATAGTAACTGTTGTACTGTCTTCATTGTTAATAGTTACAGTAGAAACATCAGAAATATCAACGCCTAATAAAGTGGCTGATAAATTCCCTTGGCTAATTATTACAGTTTCATTGCTTTCTACCGTAATATCTGACATTGGAGTGACACTAAACGTTTTTGTTTCTCCAGCATTCCCTACAAAGGTCAATGTTTGAGAAGCAACCGCTCCATAATCACTATCGGCCCTGGTAGCTGTGCCGTCTATAGTGTTCATATCTACCGTAAATCCTCCTTGAACGTCGTGGTCTAAAGTGGCAGTAATCGTTATTGCTCCATCATCCTCGTTCCCACTAATGTCTGCAATGGTTACTGCAGCTGAATCATCATTAATAATCGAATACGTATGAACTGTATGCATCCCTAAAACTGCATTGAAAGGGCTTGATAGCGTAACAATCACGGTCTCATTGGCCTCTAAAATAAGATCGTCTACAATACTCATGATAGTAATATTTTCATGAACACTTCCTGGATCCAATATTAATAGACCACTTGTTAAGGTATAATCTACCCCACCACCTATTGCTGTTCCAGAGATGGTATACGCAACGCTTACTGTTAATTCGGAAGCTATGGAGGTATTTACTAACACGTTTGCAAAATTAATATTTTCCAATTGCTGACTACTTATTGCGTTAAAGGATATCATTGGCATATCGTCTTCAGTAATTGTAATCGTTTGTTGCTGAACCCCATTTTCTGTGCCATTGGTAATCCCTGTGATATCCAAAATAATGGTTTTATCAACTTCTGGTTTTGCATTATCGGCTGCTGTAACTCCAATGGCTGCATTGGCCGTTGTTTGCCCAGCAAGAATGGTAACAGACGTGCTTGCAGTACTGTTATAGTTTGTGCCTTTTACTGCTGTTCCTGAATAGCCGAGATTTACCGTAACATCTTTTCCAAAGACATTAGAAAGTGTTGCGGTAATGGTTGCTGTACCCCCATTTTCATCTATGCTTACATTGTCTACCGATAAAGCAACTGTTGGCAATGGAAATACTGTTAAGGTAAAGTTCTGTTGAGCTGTTCCTCCAAAGCCGTCATTTGCCTCTAAGGTAACTGTGTGTATTCCTACATTTCCTAATGGATCACCAGTTAATACCGCACCAGCAAAAGAGAGTTTTCTAATTTTAGTATTACTCCTATCGGCGACGTAAAAATCGCCAGCAACATCTATTGCAATATCCATTGGCCAATTAAACTTAGCTGCCGTGCCAATGCCATCAGCAAAACCACCTCCTGATCCGGCAAAAGTGCTTACGATACCAGATTGGGTAACTTTCCTAATTTTATGATTTCCTTGATCTGCTACATATAAGTTGCCTGCTGCATCTACAGCAATCCCAGTAGGGGAATTAAATTCTGCGGCTACTCCAATACCGTCTGCAAATCCAAGAACACCAGATCCTGCGATAGTACTCACTACTCCTGCTGGCGTAATTTTTCGTATCGCGTAATTATAGCCATCGCCAACATAAATAGTCCCCGATGCATCTACAGTTACAGCAGAAGGATACTTAAATTGAGCATTAACTCCAGTGCCATCGGCAAAACCCCCGGTAGAACCTGCTAGAGTGGTCACCACACCTGAAGGCGTAATTTTTCTAATTCTATGATTATTTTGATCTGCAACATATACATTGCCAGCAACATCTACGTCAATACCTGAAAGGGTACTAAATTTAGCTGCTGCACCAGTGCCATCTAAATACCCCGAAGTTGAGCCTGCTAAGGTAGTTACCACACCAGCCGGTGTAATCTTTCTAACCTTTGCATTCCCGTTGTCAGATATATAAAGATTATTCGCAGCATCTATAGCAATTTGGTTGGGGCTATTAAATTTAGCTGCTGCGCCAATGCCATCGGCATAACCTAGTGTAGAGCCAGCAAAAGTACTTACCACACCTTCTGGTGTGATTTTTCGGATCTTAGCATTATAAACATCTGCAACATACATATTGCCTGAAGCATCTACAGCAACTCCCCAAGGTTCATTGAATTTAGCAGCACTCCCTGTGCCATCTGAAAATCCTTTCGTAGAGCCTGCTAAAGTAGAAACTTTAACTTCTCCTGGCGCTAATGTTAACCAAGTTGGAAGCTGAGAAGCGGTAATTGTAACATGGTCATTATTTCCATCTTCTGTGGTAATGGTATAGCTGTATTGCTCATTATCTCCAATATTTGTAATGGGAGTTGAGGTAAAGCTTGGTGCGCTATTTTTTGCAACTATAATGGTATATATTTTAATACTTGTTCCATCTTCTGCAGTTATTTTTATATCTACCATATTCGAGCCAACATTTAATGCTAAATCACCTGAGGCTGTTGCTGAAGTTACTGTTGCATAACCACCTCTGTTTACTTGCACTTCTATCGTTGCATTTGCATCAGATTGTGTTGGCGTAACTGTAATGCTTGTTGTTGAGCTACTTACCTTGTCAGTTGTATACATTAAGGTTCCTGCAGCAAATGTTTCATTTAACGCTCCAGCAGTAGTCGTTAAAGCAGTTAACGCCGCATCTGTGGATTTAGGATTATTACGCATTACAGCTATTGCATAAGGTGAATTATTTGTATTGGTAATATCAGGTCTGCCATCTCCATCGATATCAACGATCATCACAACATGACTACCAATACCGCCAACGATATCTATTGCATCGTCAAAATTTATGGTTCCTGAAGTACTCTTATTCACAAATAACTGTACATCATTATAGGAAGGCGAGATTGCCACGTCTTGTTTGCCATCCCCATCTAAATCTCCTAATGAAAAATTAGTAGGATACCCATTGATTTCCTTAATTACTACAGGAGCAAAAATTAATGTTCCAATGCTGCCGGTATTTCTAAATACCTGAAGTTTATTTGGTCCGGCAACCAATATGTCTAACTTGCCATCTCCATCCACATCACTAATTACCGAAAAGGTAGGATTAGAACTTGTTGCCAAATCTACTTTTGACTCAAAATTTATAGCACCAAAAGTACTTGAGTTTCTCAATACAGATACCGATGAGCTCAGGTAATTTGACACCACCAAATCTAACTTCCCGTCCATGTCAACATCTCCAACAGCTATGGTATAGGCCATAGAACCTGTTGTAAATGCAACGCTAGCAGCAAAGCTTAGTGATCCACTTGTACCTGTATTGCGGTATACTTGAATAAAATTACCATTATTTGTAATGATAACATCTATTTTTCCATCTCCATCAATATCTCCAATAGAGACTCTAGCCGCCGCGCCACCAGTGGAAAAATCGACTTTTGTCGCGAAGCTTACCGCACCGCTACTACTTGTATTGGTATAGATCGAAAAAGTACGAGCCCCCTCGTTGGCAGTAACCAAATCAAGTTTTCCATCGCCATTTATATCTCCAAGAGTGATTCCCTTAACACCTCCTGAGGTAGGAATTTCTATGGATGCGGCAAAACTTACAGCACCACTTGTACTGGTATTTCTCAAGAGTGAAATTGAATTTGCGCTATAACTTGCCAATAACATTTCTGGTTTCCCGTCTCCATCAATATCTCCAGTAGCCATCTGCCATCTTTCACTTGACGAAGGAGTTTCAAAATCCAATTTCGCATCAAAATCTACGACTGCAATTCCATTTTTATTCGAATTAAATGTTGGAGTGAAATTAACGGAACTATAGCTAGCTAATGCACTCTCTGTATTTAACACAGTAATAGGCGCATACGTAGCCCCAGAAGGAACTGAGACCGTTAAGCTGGAAGTCGTAGCCAACGTAACAGTGGCTTTGGTAGCCCCAAAAAACACAATATTATTAGACGCTGTAGGGTTAAAATTGGTTCCTGTTAGCGTTACTGTTGATCCTACAGCCGAGTGAACAGGACTAAAGGAGATAATTTTAGGTGGAGGAGAACCTCCTTGAGCATGTAATACACTTGTATTACTAAATAATAAAACGAAAAGGAACGAACATAGTATAACTGTTTTCTTCATAGGGCGGTATGGTTATATTAGGTTAAGTTAAAAGTATAGTTCCCTTTAGCTTTAAAAATGCTTTATCGCGGGGGTGTTGGATGGGGGAGTAAGCAAATGAATACCTTTAGTCTTAAAAGGTTTTATAATGAGGTATCGGATGGGGGGAAAGCAAATGTTTACCTTTCGTCTTAAAAAGGCCTTATAATGCTGGGAGATGGGGTAATGAATGAAACAAATATATACTTTTTTTTTCCTAAATATCTCTTTTTAATTGTTATTGGATTAAAAAAGAAGATGTTTTACCCTATAACTAACTCATTTCACACTATGCTTCCTGTAAAATTCTAATTTATTTTACTTTTAAAAAACAGTAAAAAGAGAACAAAAAAGAGACTAATTAGGTTTATGCATCAAGATGGCAACCCACCTTAACATGCTGAAATTTGCGGTTATCAGTAAATTAAGAAGCTCTTTTTATTTAAAGAAAAGTTATTTAGAAGAATAAAATGATTTCCGTGAAAAATAAATGCATGCTCCACTAGAATGAAAAATCATAAAAAAATCGATAAAGAAACTTCATCGATTTTTTGTGCACTGATCATTAAAACCTCTTAGAGAATTAAGGTGCAGGATTCGGAAAGGCTGCATGTACTGCGTTAATTTCATCAATAATTTCATCAGACAAAGCAATCTCAATACTTCCAATATTTTCTTTTAACTGACTTATTTTTGTAGCGCCAATAATATTGCTGGTTACAAATGGCAACTGATTAATAAAAGCTAACGATAGTTCCGATAAGGTAAGTCCATACTTTTTAGCAATTTTCTCATATTCCGCCACGGCATTTAAAGAACCCGAATTCATATAACGTGCGGTAAAACGTGGAAACAAGGTTCCTCTAGCTCCTTCTGGTGTTTGTCCGTTTAAATATTTCCCAGATAAAACCCCTTGGGCCAAAGGTGAATAGACCAATAACCCGATGTTTTCTCTTAAAGAAACTTCAGACATCCCGTATTCATAGGCTCTATGAATTAAAGAATAGGAATTCTGTATGGTAACCGGTCTTGGCAGCTGATGTTTTTCTGAAGCCTCTAAATATTTCATGGTACCCCAAGGAGTTTCATTGGATAAACCTATTTCACAAATAATGCCAGCTTTGACAAAACCCTGCAAGGTTTCTAAAATTTCCAAGTGATTTTCTGCTTCTTTGGCGGCTGTTTTATAAGGATAGTCTCTTACCCCAAAACAATTTACACCTCTTGCTGGCCAATGTAACTGATATAAATCTAAATAATCTGTTTGCAAACGCTTTAAGCTCCCTTCTACCGCTTCCGTAATACCTCTTTTAGTAAAGCTATCTTCTCTTATATGAGCGGTATAAGCACCAGGCCCAGCAATTTTAGATCCTAAAACCACTTTTTCTCTATTGCCCGTTTCGGCAAACCAATTTCCTATAATTCGTTCCGTTTCTGCATAGGTTTCTGGCGTAGCAGGTACCGGGTATAATTCTGCGGTATCAAAAAAATTAACCCCTCTTTCTAGGGCATAATCCATTTGTTCAAAAGCCTCTGCTTCTGTATTTTGTTTTCCCCAAGTCATGGTCCCTAAACAAATTTTAGAAACCTTGATCTCTGTATTTGGTAATGTTGTGTATTTCATTTATCGTTGTGTGTTTGTATCTTATTTCCTAATTTGTTTATGTCTTTTACACGGTTGTTTGTAAAGTCCACGCCGATTGCCCAAGTTAACAAAAAAACAGACTCCCTCTACTATCCTTTTTCACTGTGGTTTCTCTTAAAAACAAAAGCCTCTAGAAGAGGCTTAGGTAACATTGTATGATAAAAAAGGAGATGGCTTAATCCATTATTTTAAAATGGCTTCAATTCCTGGCAAAGTTTTTCCTTCCAGCATTTCTAGCATGGCTCCTCCTCCAGTTGAAACGTAACTCACTTTATTTTCAAAGCCAAATTGTTTTACAGCGGCCACAGAATCGCCTCCGCCTACTAAAGAAAACGCCCCGTTTTTAGTTGCTTTATCAATAGACTCACCTAAAGCGATGGTTCCTTTAGAAAAAGAATCCATTTCAAAAACACCTAAAGGACCATTCCATAAAATGGTTTTACATTGATTCACTACTTTATCAAAAATGGCTCTCGATTTTGGTCCAGCATCTAACCCTTGCCAGCCATCGGGAATTTGAGTAACATCGATAACTTGAGTATTTGCATCATTGGAAAAATCATCTGCCGCAATCACATCAACAGGAATATGAACCTGAACATTCTTGGCTTTTGCTTGCTTTAGAATTTCTAAAGCCAATGCCATTTTATCATCTTCACAAATAGAATCTCCCACTTTTCCGCCTTGTGCTTTTACAAAGGTAAAGGTCATTCCGCCACCAATAATTAAATGATCTACTTTATCTAAAATATTTTCAATTACTGTAATTTTAGAAGATACTTTTGCTCCACCAAGAATAGCTAAAACAGGCTTTTCACTTGTATTTAATACTTTATCTATACTTTCAATTTCTCTGGCCAATAAATTTCCAAAGCATTTATTTTCTAAAAAAAACTGTGCTACGATGGTTGTTGACGCATGTGCTCTATGTGCTGTTCCAAACGCATCATTTACGTAAATATCGCCCAATTTCGATAACTTTTCTGCAAAGCCCACATCCCCTTTTTCTTCTTCTGCATGAAAGCGAAGATTTTCTAATAACAAGATTTCACCAGATTCTAAATTAGCCACTGCCTTTTCTACTGTTGAACCCACACAATCATTTACAAATTTAACTTTTACTCCCATGATATCGGTGATTTCATCGACAAGATGTTTTAAAGAAAACTCCTCTTTAACCACCCCATTGGGTCTTCCTAAATGAGACATTAACACACAACTACCCTCTTGTTCTAAAATATCGATAATTGTTGATTTTGCCGCCTGAATTCTAGTTGCATCTGTCACTTCTAAATTTTCATTTAAAGGAACATTAAAATCAACTCTAATTAAAGCTTTTTTGTTTTTGAAATTAAAATCTTTTAGTGTTTTCATGTAGGATTATTTTTTGTAAAAATAACCTATTTACAACAGTTTCAAAAATTGAATTCTCAAAAACTAAGATATCGTTTGCGTAATTTGCATTTTATGGGATTTGGTAAAGAAGCATCAATATATCTCTTATATTTGTGCATGCTTTTTACCGAAATTATTGGTCAGGAACCGATTAAAAATCACTTACAAAAATCCGCAATAAACGGAAGAATTCCACACGCACAATTATTTATTGGCAAAGAAGGAAGCGGCACTTTACCAATGGCTATTGCCTATGCACAGTTTTTGCTATGTAATTCTTCGGTAAATTCTGAAGCTTGCCACTTAAAATGTAATAATTTACAACATCCAGATCTTCATTTCGCCTTCCCTGTTACCACAACAGATGCGGTAAAAAAACATGCGGTAAGCAATTTGTTTTTAAAAGATTGGAGAACTTTTATCAAAGAACAACCCTACGGAAGTTTGTTTAATTGGCTGCAGCAAATTGGGGTGGAAAACAAACAAGGAAATATTGGTGTTGCTGAAGCGGAAGAAGTGGTAAAAAAACTGCAATTAAAAAGTTATGAAGGCGGTTTTAAAGTGATGATTATATGGATGGCTGAAAAAATGAATCTTGAAGCGGCCAATAAACTCTTAAAACTTATTGAAGAGCCTCCAAATAAAACTGTCTTTATCTTAGTTACAGAAAACGAAGAGCAAATTATTAATACAATAAAATCTCGTTGTCAAGCATTAAATTTTCCTGTTTTAAGTGAACAAGATATTATTTCCAATTTAGTTTCTCGAGAAAAAATTTCTAAAAATGAAGCAACTAAAATTGCGCAGCAGGCAGAAGGAAATTACAATAAAGCCATTCATTTATTGCACCACGACGCAAGTGATTTAATTTTTGAAGAATGGTTTATTGCTTGGATAAGAACTGCTTTTAAGGCCAAGGGAAATGCTTCTGTGGTGCAGCAGTTAATTGCTTGGTCCGACACCATTGCTAAAACAGGTCGCGAAACTCAAAAACGCTTTTTAGATTATTGTTTACAGTTTTTTAGACAAGCACTTTTGTTAAATTACACCTCAGAATCCCTAGTTTTTTTGGAAACAAAAACAGCTTTTGACCTTTCAAAATTTGCTCCCTTTGTGCATAGCGGTAATATATTAGAAATAGAAACAGCGCTTAATGATGCCGTGTATCATATTGAAAGAAATGGGAATGCTAAAATTATTTTACTCGATTTATCCATGAAGCTCACCCGTTTTTTACACAAAAAAGAAGAAAGTCTATAGTTTAATCTCTCTAATTTAAAAGAGATCCCAAGACCTTTTACAAAAAGGATGCCTCCTCTTTTTTCGCACTCCTTAATTCAAGCCTGTTTCTAATCTTTTAGCCCTATATAATTCGGCAATCGTTGGGTTTTCTGGACAGCTTTTTATTTGCACAAAGGCATCACCCAACTTTACAAAACCCGTTTGCACTACTTTAAAATAGATGCCACACATCGTTGTATTCCAAAATTGCTTTACTATTTTCATATCGTTAAAACGAACACCTAATTTCATACATGGGTTTCTTTGCACCGTAACTTCTAAAATAGTTTCTCCCACCTTAAAAGTATCTCCTTGGTGAATTTTAGTTTCGTCTAAATCATCCATGGTAAGATTTTCTCCAAACATCCCAAATTGCCAATCTAAATTAGGATATTTCTGTTTCCAATATTCATAATGTTTTAAGGAGTAGCCATAAACAGCCTGATCAATTCCGCCGTGATATTTTCTATCGGATATTTCATCGTTCCTTACCTTTTCACGTTCTAAAAAGAAGGGCGTTTCTACCGGGAATTTAAAGATCCCTGTGATCACCTCTTTTCCTTTCCAGTTAATCTCTTTGCGATCTCCCAGATTTGTCGAAATAATTTTCATTTTTTTCTTTTAAAACACTCATCAAATGACTTTAATTTCTGCCTGCTGAAGGCAGATTAAAACAACCTCGAGCGGAAGAAAATTACGCAATCAAAAACCCTTCTAAAACCTCGGCAATTTTACGATTATCCGATAATTGTGGAATTTTATTTTGACCTCCAAATTTCCCAACCGATTTCATATAGGCATGAAATCCGCCTTTTTTCACTTTTCTAATCACCAAGGGTCGAAGCACTTTTCCCTCGATTAAATCTTTATAATATATGTTTTGTGCCTGCATAGAAGCATCAATTTTTAAGGTAAACGCTTCTAAATCTTCAGGGACCTTTTCAAACTCAATAAACCATTCGTGGTAAGGCAAACCACTTTTTGGATTTACTTGTGGCGCCACTGTAAACTCGCTAATATGAATGGCTGTTTCTACAATTGAATCGTTCAATGCCTTTTCTACTTCTTTTCCAATAACATGTTCGCCAAAGGCAGAAATAAAGTGTTTAATTCTTCCTGTAACTTTAATCCTATGAGGTTTTATTGATGTAAACTCGATGGTATCGCCAATATTGTATCCCCAAAGTCCAGCCGTTGTATTTAAAATAAGTACATAATTTACGCCCATTTTCACATCTTTTAGTGAAATTCTTGTTGGGTTTTCATTATAAAAATCATTGGCAGGAATAAATTCATAGAAAATTCCACTGTCCAGTTGCAAAAGCATTCCATTTTCCGTTTGCGAATCTTGATAGGCAATAAACCCTTCGGAAGCCGGATATAGTTCTACATAATCGATTTTTTTACCGATTAAGCTTTCAAATTTATTTTTATAAGGCTCAAAATTAACACCTCCATAAATAAAGAAATTAAAATTAGGGAAGGTTTCTGAAACCGGTTTCCCAGTTTTTTCAATGAGTTTTTCAAAATACATTTGAACCCATGATGGAATTCCACTAATTACCGTCATGTTTTCATTACTGGTCTCGGAGACAATTTTGCTTACTTTTTTGTCCCAGTCTTCAATGCAATTGGTCTCCCAACTCGGCAAGCGGTTTTTAAGCAAATATTGCGGCACATAATGGGCTACAATACCACTTAACCTTCCTAATTTAACCCCATTTTTATCTTGTAACACAGGGCTTCCTTGTAAAAATATCATTTTACCGTCTACAAAACTGGCGTCGTTTTTATCGGCAATATAAAACAAGAGCGCATTTCTTGCTGCTTTGATATGCGTTGGCATCGATTCTTTCGTGATAGGAATATATTTTGCGCCAGAAGTTGTTCCAGATGTTTTTGCAAAATACAAGGGTTTTTGAGGCCATAAGACATCACTTTCTCCGGCAACAATTCGATCTACATACCCTCTTAAACCTTCGTAATCTGATACATTTACGCGTTTTTTAAAATCGTCATAATTAGAAATGTTTTTAAAATCATGATCCTTCCCAAAAGCGGTGTTCTTTGCCTTTTTAATCAAGTTTTTAAAAACTTTCTCTTGAGTTTTATATGGTTTGTTTGCCCATTTATACACTCGTTTTGTAACGAGTTTTGCAAACGGAATAGCAAGTATAGCTTTTATGCTCATCTAATTAAAATCGATATAATTTTTTGGGTCTACAGAGTAACCATTACTCCATAGTTCGAAATGTAAATGTGGTCCCGTTGTTAATTCTCCTGTAGAACCAACACTGGCTATTACTTCGCCAGATTTTACAAAATCGCCTTGTTCCTTTAATAAAGTTCCATTGTGTTTATATACAGAAATAAATCCTTTTGCGTGCTGGATGGTTAATACATATCCTGTTTCTAAAGTCCATTCTGCTAAAATTACGGTGCCATCTGCCACTGATTTTACAGGCGTATTTACTTTTGCTACAATATCGATGGCAAAATGTTTGTCGGAGGCATCAAATTCTTGAGTAACATTTCCGGAAAGTGGCGCAAAAAATACAATTTTGATTTGAGTTTCTATCTCGTCTATTAAAGGAAATCGATCTTTGCTTTCCACTTCTTCTCGGTACAAAGAATCTGTTTTTGAAGCATCTAGTTCCCTGTCATTAATCGCCATACTTTCAGATTCAAGCCTTAGAGAATCGATGGTTTCTGGCTCAATTTCGCCTGTTAAAACAGGTTTAAGGGCTTCTGTAAAATTTATTAAAACGGCTAATTTAGTTTTTAAAGAATCTACTTCAAACGTTAAATTTGTTGCTTCTATTTTTAATTCTAAGGATGAATATCCTGGAATATATTCTCTAACAGGAGTAAAAGCAATAAAAACAACCGTCAATACAACAAGTAAAACGCTAAAAAAACCACTTAAAACAAAAACATTTAAAAGCGATAATTTTAAAGAAAAACGTTCCTCAAAAGTATTTTCGTTTAAGACCACCAACCTGTATTTATCGGTTAGTTTTCTTTTAAGTTTTCCTTTTTTACTGCTCAATTTGGCCACATTTTTTATTTAAATTCAAAACAAATATACAACGAAAAAAAGGTGATTTTATTTCTTGTAAAAATTCATTTCATCTATGTATTTCCAAACAGCGTCTGAAAGCATTGGACGGATATTTTTTTGCTCTTTAACCCCGTCTCTTATCATTGTAGATGAGATTTGAATAATGGGTGCATTTACTTGTTTAATTTTTGGGTGATTGTTAAATTGAATATTAACATTTCCTTCCGATATTCTTGGGTACACATAAATTTGATGATGTTCTAAAATTGTTTCATAGTTTTTCCATTTATGAAAACTTTTCAGATTGTCTTCGCCCATAATTAGGCTAAATTCGTCATCTGGATACCTGTCTGAAATATGTGCTAAAGTAAGAACCGTATAGTTTGGCTGAGGTAAATTAAACTCAATATTTGAAGGTTTAATCTTCGGATAATTTTCTGTTGCTCTGTACACCAATTCAAATCTGTGATGATTTTCTAATAAGGAGTTTTTTTTCTTAAACGGGTTGTGTGGGGTAACCACCATCCAAATTTCGTCTAAGTCTGAGTATTCAACCAAATGATTTGCAAGGATTAAATGCCCTACATGAATTGGGTTAAAAGTGCCAAAATACAATCCTATTTTACTCATTTTTTTAGTTTTAGAGATCAGAGACAAAACGGCTCCTTCATGGATTTTTTATATTATTTCGCTTCTTTTAGCTGCAAAAAATCGCCCACTAATTCTTCCGCTTCTTTTAAGGCGACCTCCAAATCGTAATTTTTAATAATTTTATCGAATTGAGGTGCCGTGGCCATTTCTATAGATGCCTTTGCAATGCGCATATTTATTTTATCTTCGCTTTCTGTACTTCTCTTTTTTAACCGAATTTTCAACTCATCTACACTTGGTGGTTTTACAAAAACGGCTAAGGTTTCTTTTGGATATTTTTTCTTAATTCTTAATCCACCCACCACATCAATATCAAAAATTACATGCTTTTTTTGTCCCCAGATTCGTTCTACTTCGGTTTTTAAGGTACCATAAAAATTATCTCTGTACACCTCTTCCCATTCGAGAAATTCATCGGCCTTAATTTTCTCTTTAAAAGTTTTTAAAGAAATAAAATAATAATCTTCTCCGTCTTTTTCGCCCCCCCTAGGCGCTCTTGAAGTGGCCGACACAGAAAAGGCCAGATTAAATATTTTTTGCTTTAATAAGTGACGTACTATCGTGGTTTTACCAGAACCTGAAGGTGCTGAGAACACGAATAATTTTCCTTTGAAATCTTTCATTATATTTACGAAACACAACCTCTAAGCACCGATAAACCATCTTGTGAAAAGTTATTTTAGCGGAACAGAAATCTAATTTATAGCACGTTTAAAATTTGTTCTTTAATTTGTTCCAATTCATTTTTCATTTGAATCACCGATTTTTGCATCGGTGCATAATTCGCTTTAGAACCGGTTGTATTAATCTCTCTTCCCATTTCTTGAATAATAAATCCTAATTTTTTTCCGTTAGAATCCTCACTTTCCAATTCTTGTAAAAAATAATCTAAATGATTTGCCAAGCGTACTTTTTCTTCATTGATATCTAATTTTTCTAGATAATAAATCAATTCTTGTTCAAACCTGTTTTGATCGGTATCTACTTTTAAATCGTCGATCGCTTTTTTTAAGCGCATTTTTACATTTTCAACACGTTCACCATCCAAGGCTTTTACCTCTTCTAAGTAGGTTTTGATATTAACGATTCGCTCTCTAAAATCAATTTCTAAGGAAGCTGCTTCATCAGTCCTGTATTGAATAATTTCTTTAATCGCTTCATTAATCGTTTGATTGATTGATAGCCACTCATTTTCATCCAATTCTTCGCGTTCAGTTTTTAGTGCATCTGGCATTCTTACAGCCATTTTTAGCAATTCTACATCGTCTGTTGTTCCAGTTTGCGTAACATTTCTAAGTTGCTGCATATACTGATTTACCACACCGATATTTACAACTGTTGATGTTTCATCGGCAGTCATTTCTACATATATAGAAAAATCTACTTTTCCACGTACCAGACTGCTGGCCAATTTTTTGCGAACATCCAATTCCTTTTCTTTGTAATAAGATGGTATTCTTACGTTCAAATCGAGGTTTTTACTGTTTAACGATTTAATTTCTATCGTAACTTTTTTGGTAGGCAAGTGTAATACAGATTTTCCGTAACCTGTCATCGATTGGATCATAAAATGTCTTTTTAATTTGCAAAGATAAACAATTATTTAGGCCTGTTACTTTCCTTGTTTTGTTACTAAATACACCCCAAAAAATATTAAAATGGTTGCCGATATTTTAATAAAATTCAAAGAATCACTTCCAACGATTAACGCATAAATAGTGGCTATTACAGGCTGTAAATAAATAAAAACACTTACCGTCGTAGGCTTTAATTTTGTTAATGCAAAAAGGTTAAATAAATAGGTGAAACAGGTTGTAAACACGATAATAAAGGCAATTTTTAAATATACTGAGAAGGGAATCAATTGCCAGTGCACTTCATATATTTCTAGAAACCCGAAAGGAATGACATAGAATAACCCAAATAAATACAACCATTTTACAAATACAATTGGATGGTATTTTGTAATTAAATTTTTTGCCAAAACCAAATACAAACCATACGAAGCTGCATTTACAAAAACCAGAAAATTACCTAGGGTTCTATTGCTTGCTCTTCCCGCTACATCATTTCCATAAACAATTAAAAGTATTGCCCCAATTAGCCCAATTATAATTCCCAAAATTCTTAGGTGTCCTATCGATTTTCTTATGATTATTGCAGAGAAAATTAACACTAAAATAGGCGAGGTCACCATCATAACAGAGGCACTGATTGGTGTGGTATAACTTAGTCCCTTAAAGAAAGTAAGCATATTTAATCCAACACCAAAAAAAGCGGCCAGTGCAATTTTCTTATAATCAGCAGCTTCCACTTTATGAGATTTCACAAACAAACCCAAAATCCAAAAAATACAGGTGGCCCCAAAAACTCTAAGTAGAATAAACCCGAAAGGTTTTACATATAAAGGCATTACTTCTTTTGCAACAGTAAAAGAAACCCCATAAATTAGGGCTGCAATAGCCAGCGCAATTAGTGCTATCGTTCTTGAATTCATATTTCGTTTATTGTGGGTGCAAAAATGAGGATAATATTCCATCTAAAATCTCTTCAGGTAAAAGAGTTTCAAGAAAACTTAACACTCTTTCACCTCAAATCCACAACGCTTGCTTTGTTGGTAAATTTGGGTGTTTTTACCACAGGTTCTATGCCTCCTTTTTAATCCAAATAGACTCATTTTGCGTATTTGCTTAAAAAGTGAATGAGTTTCTAATAAGACTCCCTAAAAAAGGTAGTATAAACCTATTCAAAACCTCCTCATTTTCACCGCTACAACACTGTTCTCATGAGGTCTGTTGTTTGAACTATTTCTGAATTACAATTCATTGTTCGAATTATTATTGAACACCAACCTATAATTTTTGCACAATTTCTTTACATTTGTGATTATAACTTACTATTATGACCATACATCATCTTTCAAAAAACAATTCTATATTAAATACTTTTGTCGCAGAAATAAGAGACCCTAAGATTCAAAAAGATTCGATGCGCTTTCGCCGAAATATTGAAAGAATTGGAGAAATTGCAGCCTATGAAATAAGTAAGGAATTATCATTTTCTTCCGCAGATATTAAAACCCCCCTTGGCTCTAAAACTACTCCTTTAATAAACAATAACATTGTTTTATGTTCTATTTTACGAGCAGGATTAACCTTACATCAAGGTTTGCTAAACTATTATGACAACGTAGAAAATGCCTTTGTTTCTGCCTATAGACACCATCCAAATAATGACGCCAATTTTGAAATTGTGGTAGAGTATTTTGCCTCACCCACCATAGAAAATAAAACCCTTTTATTGGCCGATCCAATGATTGCAACCGGTCAATCTTTAGTCGCTGTCTTCGATGGAATCAAAAAATATGGAATGCCCAAAGAAATTCATTTGGTTGCAGTTATTGGTTCTTTGGAAGGAATTGCCTTTGTAGAAAAACACTTTCCCGAAAACACCCACCTTTGGATTGCAGATATTGATGAGACTTTAGACCAAAAAGGATATATTGTTCCAGGGTTAGGTGATGCGGGTGATTTGGCCTTTGGCCCTAAAATATAGCCATTAAAAAAGGACCAAAGAGTAAAAACACGAGTAACACATTCTTTATCCTTTTATTATTAATGGATTGCAACCAATTTGCTGTAATCGTGGCTATTGGAAAAAAAACAAATATTAATTCACTTCCGTTTCTAATTTTTAATAGCCACAAAAAAAGAAATGAAATCAAAAGGTGAAAAACAAGTATTAGGTAATTATCCCTACGCTTGCCGCTTATAGAAAGTGTTCTCGGTAGGGTTATAACCAAACTTAATAAGGTTAAAACAGCAAATATAAGTAACGGAATAGCAAAACGTGCGTTTTGATAAAAATCTAAATCATAATTTGTATACCAAGAAAAAAGCTGCTTAAACTCGTCTGTACGATCAATCAAAAAACAATAGATGAAGTAGAGAAAATGCGGAACCGAAAACCCTAAAACCGGTATTAAAATAGTTCTAAACGTTACTTTTTGAAATAAGAAAATAGCAAAATAGAGCACCCCAAAAAAAACAGCAAAAAAAGGCTCAAAAATAAAAACAACTCCAATCCAAAAACTCGCATCAAACAACTTTTCAAAAATACCATTCGAATTCCTGAGACTGTATATTTTTCGAAATGAAAAGAACGATACTATATTTATTAAAAGCACTTTAGCATTAAAAAAAGTCTCAGGAAAAAGACCAAATAAGACCACAAATAACAAAAAAGCGTAAGAATTATCTAAGGTTAATTTATTTTTTGAGACAATAAAATTAAACAAGAAAAATAACAGTAATATAAAGAGCAACAACGCCGCTTTTTCTAAAACAAAAGGAAAACTTAAATCAGCTATAGAAAAGACGTTAAAAAGGGCTAAAAAAAAGTAGCACAAGAAGAACACTAAAATAACAATAAAATTTATAGGCTTAGATTTATCAAAAAAATTGGCTAGCATTGTTTGTTTTTGTTATTTTTGCACTGTAAATATAAAAAAGTTATGACAACACTCAATATTTTTAAATGGATTGGTGAATTCTTCACAGAAGTTTTATTTATTCCCTTTAATTTTCTGCGCAAAGATGGTGATTTAAGTTGGTGGATATCGAACAGCGTAAACTGGCTATTTTTAGTGGTTTTCTTAGGCCTTTTGTACTATTGGATGAGAGAGTCTTTAAATTTCAAAAAAGACGGAAAAGAGGATAAAGCCTAATATTAAACAACTTGGGAAGTAAAAACAAATTAAAACGTTTTAGAGAAAATGAAACGTTTGCCAATGTTATTCAGCCAACAAGAGAAGATGTTTTAACGAACTTTACTCATTGTGGAAAATGGCATTCTTTTTTTAAAAATAATAATCCAATTATCCTTGAATTGGGTTGTGGAAAAGGTGAGTATACCATTGCCTTAGCCAAAAAATATCCCAATAAAAACTTTATTGGAATCGATATAAAAGGTGCTCGATTTTGGAGGGGTGCAAAAACGGCCATTGAAGAAAATATTCAAAATGTTGCTTTTATACGTTCTCAAGTTGAATTGATTGATGCACTTTTTGCTAAAAACGAAGTGGATGAAATATGGATTACGTTTCCAGACCCTCAAATAAAGTATAAACGCACAAAACACCGACTAACAAATACCGTTTTTCTAAAGAAATACCATCAAATTTTAAAAGAAAATGGCGTTGTAAACCTCAAAACAGATAGCGAGTTTATGCACGGCTATACCTTAGGTCTATTGCACGGTGAAGGTCATGAAATCTTAAATGCCAATCATGATGTATATAAAAATGAAGGCTCCCCGGAAGAAGTAACAGCTACCCAGACTTTTTATGAAAATCAATATTTAAAAGCTTCTAAACCCATTACCTTTATACAGTTTCGATTAAATTATTAGATAAGCTTTCTTTAAATTCTTACTGAATCGTAAACGAATCTTTGTCTAACAAGAAGCCTAATTTTTTTCTTGTGGCATCTTGATCGGCTTTGTTTAAGGTAGCGCTAACAACCCCTATTTCATTCGCTTGTAAAAAAGCGGTTTCATGTCCTAAAAAATCAATAATTGCAGAGTGCCCCACATATTTATACTGATTGGCATCTAAACCCACTCTATTTACACCGATGGTAAAACTCATGTTTTCAATGGCTCTCGCCTTTAACAAAACATCCCAAGCATGTACTCTAGTAACCGGCCAGTTGGCCATAAAAAGTATTAAATCGTAATTTTGGGTATTTCTAGACCACACTGGAAAACGTAAATCATAACAAATTAAAGGGCATATTTTCCATCCTTTATAAGTAATTATGCGCTGTTCATTCCCTGCGGTATACACCTTATCTTCACCGGCTAAAGAAAAAGAGTGTCGTTTATTGTAGGTTTCAATTTCTCCTGAAGGATGTACAAAAACAAATCGATTATAAAAATTGTCTGCTTCAGAAATCACCAAACTGCCACAAAGAGCCATGTTTTTTTTCTTGGCGATTTTTTGCATCCAACCAATAGTCTCTCCGTTCATTTTTTCTGCAACCATAGATGCATTCATTGTAAACCCTGTAGAAAACATTTCGGGCAACACAATCAAGTCAACCTCCCCAGATAATTGATCTATAATGTGCTCAAATTGCCGTCTATTTTCAAAAGGGTTTTCCCAGATTAAATCGGCTTGAATTCCAACAATGGTTAATTCATTTTGCATCTTTAAAATTTGTAAAACAAGATAGCAAATAAAATTAGATTTTGTACATTGAAACGCCAAAGACTAGTAAAAAAAAACAAATGGAATCTTTTATTTCTGAAACCTTAGACGATATTTTAAAGACCACAAAATCTTTTGAAAATGTTGTTTTTATACTGCCCTCTCAAAGAGCTGGAGTTTTTGTAAAAAAAAAATTAACCGATAAAATTTCTGCTGGCTTTTTACCCGAGATTTTAAATATAGAACAATTTATTGAAGGTGTTTCCAAGGTTAAAAAAGCAGATTCTATTCAGTTACTCTTTCATTTTTACACCATTTATAAAGAACAGCAACCCCATCCAGATTCGTTTGAGGTTTTTTCTTCTTGGGCATTTATTGTCTTACAAGATTTTAATGAAATAGACCAACATTTAGTCAATGCCTCAAATATTTTTACCTACTTAAGAGATATCGAACGCTTAAAAAAATGGTCGGTAAACGGAACTTTTAAAGAGACCGAATTAATTATAAATCACCACTCGTTTATTGAAAAATTAAGTGACTACTACCATGTCTTTTACGATTTTTTGATTGCTAAAAAAATTGGTTACCAGGGTTTAATTTATAGAGAAGCCACCCAGAAAATAGAGGCTTTCTCCAAAACCAATCAGCATAAAAAATTCTTTTTTATTGGATTTAATGCCTTAAACAATTCCGAAGAATTATTGTTCCAAAAAATGTTAGAAAATGGAAATTCTGAAATTTATTGGGATCTAGATATCGCATTTTTTGAAGGAAATCATCAAGCAGGAAATTTTATAAGAAAATATAAGGAGACCTGGAAATATTATGAGAAAAACGAGTTAAAATCACTTGGTAATTCCTTTCAATCGGAAAAAAATATTGAAATTATCGGCGCCTCAAAAAACATTACACAACTAAAATACGCCGGAGAAATCTTAAAAAAATTTCCTAATTTTTCAGAAACGGCACTTGTTTTAGCAGACGAAACCCTGTTGCCTATTGCCTTAAATTCACTACCAAAAGAAGTGAGTTCTGTAAATATCACCATGGGGTATCCATTAAAAAATATTCCCACCACCAGTTTAATTTTTAGCATATTTCAATTATTCCTTTCTCAACAGAAATTGCAAAAAACCGCGACTAATTTATTTTATTATAAAGACGTGTTGGCTTTTTTTAAACACCCTTTAATTCATCAATTATTGGCAAAAGAGAACCCCAATTTTGTTCATGATATTACGAAAAACATTACCGGTGAAAACAGCATGTTTATTTCTTTACTTCAACTTGAAAACTATCTAAAAAGCTCTAAAGATAGCGCTCTTTTATCTAAAGTATTTAATCCTTTTTCGAGCATTTCAGAATTTTTATCCCGCATCATTTCTCTAATAAACAGATTAAAAGAAGATGTAAATGATTTGGAAAAAGAATATTTATTTCGATTTTTCACCGCCTTTACACAACTCCAGAACTTGCATAAAGAATTTGGATATTTCCAAGATTTAAAAACCTTACACCAATTTTTTAACCAGGTCATTATTTCCGAAACCCTATCTTTTCAAGGAGAACCTTTGCAAGGATTACAATTAATGGGCATGTTGGAAACCCGTGTTTTAGATTTCGAAAATGTAATTATTACTTCTGTAAACGAAGGAGTATTGCCAGGAAATAGTTCACAGAATTCATTTATTCCCTTTGATGTAAAAGTGGAATATGGCTTGCCTACGTATAGAGAAAAAGATGCCATTTTTTCCTATCACTTTTTTAGACTTTTACAGCGCGCAAAAAACATATTCTTAATCTATAACACAGAACACGATTCTTTTGGCAGTGGAGAAAAAAGTAGATTTGTAAAACAATTGGAACTCCTTAGAGAAGATGTTTCAACAAAAAACATTAGTCCAAGGGTAGTTACCGAGAAGAAACAATTAAAAGAAATTAAAAAGACAGAAAGAACTCAAATTGCGCTTCAAAAATTAGCAGAAGATGGAATTTCACCTTCCGCCTTCACCAACTACTTGGTAAATCCAATTTCCTTTTACAAACAAAAGATCTTAAAAATAAATGAGTTTCAAGACGTCGAAGAAACGGTTGCTTTTAACACTTTAGGAAATGTAGTTCACGATACATTAGACACCCTTTATAGCGTTTTTAAAAATCGGTATTTAGTAGAAGAAGATATTGCTGAGATGCAAACAAAATCTAAAGATTTAGTTACAAAATATTTCATTAAATACTTTAAAAGTGGCGATTTAAAAACAGGGAAAAATAGATTGGTTTTTGAAGTTGCCAACAGGTTTGTAGAAAATTTCTTGTCCAAAGAAAAAACCCTATTACAAGACAAAACCAATCAGTTAAAAATCATAGATACAGAGCCCCATTTGTCGGCAAGTATTAAGGTAGATGGCATTCCTTTTCCCATTAAAATTCACGGTAAAATTGATCGGATTGATTGCCTAAACGGTGTAACCCGAATTATTGATTATAAAACGGGAATGGCAGATCATTTAAATTTAAAAGTGAGTGACTTTGAGACTATCAAAGAATTAAAATACCATAAAGCCATTCAGGTTTTACTCTATAGTTTTTTATATACAGAAAACACGCCGTTTGATTTCTCAACGCCTTTAGAAGCGGGCATATTTTCATTTAAAAACTTAAATAAGGGGTTTTTAAAAGTGAACTTTTCTGCCAGTAGTGCCAGTAAGTTGGCAGAAAACAATATTACCCCAAAGAAAATAGCACAATTTATGGACGTGGTAAAAACGGTTTTATTAGAAATCTACAACCCTGAAACCCCCTTTTTAGAACCCCAAGATTTACCCGATTACTCGAAGTAGCGATTACTTTTTACCGCTAAGAACCAATAATGGAATTTTACAGAAAAACTCAGATTTTTTAATGGTGTTTTTCTCCCAAAGTTTCATAAAAAACCCTCGATGTCTCCTAAAAACACACAATAAATCTGGGTGATGCGCTTGAAAATGTTCTAAAACACCTTGATAGGTTGTAGCGTTTTCTGTAATTGTTAAAGAGCTTTTCATCTCTAGTAGTGGTTTTCCAAGGATTAAATCTTCTTCGGTATGTCCTGGAGTTTTTACCAATAACAAATCAATGGTGACATTAAAAATATCTTTGATTTTTTGCAAGGGTTCTAATACCGAAGGTTTATTAATAACGCCAGATTTAAATGCTGTTAAGACGTTTTTAAACGGTTTAAATTGATAGTCTATGGGTACAATTAAAGTAGGAATTTCTGTTTTTTTGACAATACTTCCCGTGGTACTTCCTAAAAAAACGTCTTTTTTGGTAGAATTACTTTTTTGACCTACAATAATCAAATCGATTTTTAATTTTTTATTTACCGCATTGATGCTTTCAATTACGCTCCCTTTTGCAGAAATTAACTTTACGTCTATATTCTTAGTGTCTACATTTTTTATAATGGCTCTCAAATACAAATTGGTTTCCCTGCTAATAATCTTATCAACATCTACCATGGTTCCTGCCTTAGACTGAGCCTTATAGGCTCTAAAAACAAAAACTTTTGCATTTATTTCTGAGGCAAAATCAACAGCGTATTGCAAGGTGTTTGCTGCATTTTCTGTTGAACCAATGGGAACTAAAATGTTTTTCATATGTTAAAATTAAGACAGCACAAATGTACAGTTTTTTGAATGATTTCATTTTTTTAGTTTTATAGAATTGTACATTTGCAGCTCAATTAACTGTTTCTTGAAAACGACGATCAACTTTAAAAACATTAATAGGCTGGCCATTCCTGCATTGATTTCTGGAATAGCAGAACCCCTTTTATCGATCACCGATACCGCAATTATTGGGAATATTGATATAAACCCTGTAGAAAGCCTTGGTGCCATTGGTATTGTGGGCACCTTTATTTCGATGTTAGTTTGGGTTTTTGGGCAAACACGAAGTGCCATTTCATCTATTATTTCTCAATATTTAGGAGCGAATAAACTATCGGAAGTTAACAATCTGCCCGCCCAGGCAATCGCTCTAGTTGTTGCAGCAAGTTTCTTGGTCGTGGCAATTACCCATCCGTTTGCCCAAGAAATATTTCAATTGTATGGCGCAAAAAACTTCATTTTGGGCTATGCGGTAGATTATTATCAAATTCGAATTTTAGGCTTTCCTTTTGTTTTGTTTGTATTTGCCATTTTTGGCACCTTTAGGGGCTTGCAAAACACTTTTTATCCAATGATCATTGCCATTACTGGAGCAGTTGTTAACGTAATTTTAGATGTAATTTTAGTCTATGGCATTGAAGGCTTTATAGACCCCATGCATGTTGAAGGTGCTGCCTATGCCAGTGTGTTGTCGCAGATTTTAATGGCGGTCTTAGCCGCTACTTACCTACTCAAAAAAACAGCTATTTCTTTTCATCTTTCATTGCCTTTTAATAAAGAAATTAAGCAATTACTTGGAATGATTTTACACCTTTTTATACGGACCATTGCACTTAATAGTGCGTTAATAATGGCCATTTATTTTGCTACAAGTTATGGAAAAGAATATTTGGCCGCTTACACGATTGCTATTAATATCTGGTTTTTATGCGCCTTTATAATTGATGGATATTCCAGTGCAGGAAATATTTTATCGGGTAAATTATTGGGTGCAAAAGAATATCATACCCTACTAAAATTAAGCAATAAATTAACAAAATATGCGGTTTTAACAAGTGTTTTAGTGGCCTCCATCGGTTTTATCTTTTACTTTTTTATTGGAAGAATTTTCACGCAAGAACAACTGGTTTTAGATGAATTTTATAAAATATTCTGGATCGTGTTGATTCAGCAACCTTTGTGTGCAGTTACGTTTGTATTTGATGGTTTTTTTAAAGGAATGGGGAAAATGAAATATTTACGAAACCTATTAATTTTATCTACTGGATTTGTTTTTATTCCCAGTTTAATCCTATTTGACTCCTGGGATCTAAGATTATATGGTATTTGGATTTCTTTTTCTCTTTGGATTATTGCTCGCGGATTGCCCTTAATAATTAAATTTAGAGGAAAGTTTTTACCCCTTGCACAAAAAAGTTAACTTTGATAAATTCCAATTTTATGACCACACCAAGAACAAACGGAAGTTTATATACCCACATTGAACATAAAATTGCCACCATCGAATTTGGGCATCCATCGAGTAATTCTTTTCCAAGTGAATTATTAGACCGATTAACGAATGAATTGCATGCCGTTTCAAAAAATGACGAAGTTGCCGTTGTTATTTTAAAATCTGAAGGAGAAAAAGCCTTTTGTGCTGGCGCTTCTTTTGATGAACTCATCGCAGTTTCTACTCTTGAAGAAGGAAAACAATTTTTTGCTGGTTTTGCCAACGTAATCAATGCAATGAGAATGTGTACTAAATTAATTATTGGTAGAATTCACGGGAAAGCCGTTGGTGGTGGTGTTGGATTAGCTGCTGCTTGCGATTATACCTTCGCAACAGAGCGTGCTTCTATAAAATTATCGGAACTCACTATTGGAATTGGCCCCTTTGTGATTGCACCCGCTGTTGAACGAAAAATAGGAATTGCCGGTTTAGCCGAACTTACATTGGCGGCAACCGAATGGAAAAGTGCCTATTGGGCAAAAGAAAAAGGATTGTTTTCAAAAGTTTTTGAAACCGTCCAAGAATTAGATAAAGAACTGGAATTGTTCACAGAACAGCTAGCAGGTTATAACCCTGAAGCCTTATCTGCTACGAAAAATATGCTTTGGAAAAACACGCAAAACTGGAATGAATTATTGGTAGAAAGAGCTGAAATTTCCGGAAAACTAGTATTGTCTAAATTCACAAAAAAGGCCTTGTTACGATTTAAAAAATAATCACTCCAAATTTATGAGTACAAGAATTAGCACTCGTTTTAGTTATTGTGTACTTTTGCAGCGAGTGTAAAAATAGCCTGCATTTGTTCATAAAAATGTAAGCAAACCAACTTAAATCAAGCTACTATGAGTACCATTAGAATTACCAAACGCTTTAATTTTGAAACAGGTCATGCATTATATGGTTATGACGGGAAGTGTAAAAATGTACATGGGCATAGTTATAAGTTATATGTAACGGTTTCTGGAAAACCAATTGTAGACAATACCAACGTAAAATTTGGTATGGTGATTGACTTTTCCGATTTAAAAAAAATAGTAAAAGAAGAAATTGTTGATTTGTTTGATCACGCAACGGTTTTTAATCAAAACACTCCCCATATAGAATTGGCAAAAGAATTAAAAGATCGTGGACACCATGTTATTTTAGTCGATTATCAACCCACAAGTGAAATGATGGCGATTGATTTTGCCAAAAAAATTAAAGATCGCTTGCCATCAACAATTCATTTACATTCTATTAAATTACAAGAAACAGATACGAGTTTTGCAGAATGGTTTGCGAGTGAAAACTAGCGTCTTTTATACGCCTGTTTTACACCCTTAAACTACTTTCCGTTATATTGATTCATCGTGTTATTCAAGCCATCTGTTCCAAAGCTAATAATTACTTTTGTGGCCACAGGTAAACGCTCAATAAACTGACTGTTTTCTTCCTTATTCCATTCGCCCAAGACAAAATCTACTTGTCTTCCTGGGCCAAAATCAGCTCCAACTCCAAATCTAAACCGGGAATAATCTTGTGTATTTAGTTTCTCTGCAATATCTTTTAATCCATTATGGCCACCAGCACTTCCTTTTGCTTTCACCCGAATCGTTCCAAAATCCATATGCACATCATCGGTAACAACTAACACATTTTCTAACGGAATGTTTTCTTTGGTCATCCAGTGTTTTACGGCTTTTCCGCTTAAATTCATAAACGTATTAGGCTTTAATAAAACAAACGTTTTCCCTTTATATCGAAAGGTAGCAACATCGCCTAGTGTCATGGTTTCAAAAGAAACCTTGTATTCATTTGCTAATTCATCTACAATTTTAAAGCCTATATTATGGCGTGTTTCGGCATATTTTAGACCCATATTGCCAAGTCCTACGATTAAAAATTTTTTCATGTCAATTTGCTTTGGAAGGGTTTTACACCAACGAGTTTTTGAATGATTTTTATTCCTTTCATACCTCAAAATAAGAAATAAAAAAAGCGCTACAAATGTAGCGCTTTTAGCCTTTTATATTTAAAAATACTATTCAGTTGCTCCTGGAGCTTCTTCAACCGCATTTTCTTCTTCCTCTCCTTCAACTTCAGCAGTTGCTTTTCTTGAAGTTCTAACCTGCACAACTACGGTATTATCTGGGTGTAAAATGGTGTAATTTTCACCACCTAATTGAGTTACATATAATTTACTTCCAATTTTTAATTTAGAAATATCGGCAGTAATAAAATCTGGCAAATCCTTTGGAAATGCTTTAACTGCTAGTTTTCGCATTGGGAAACGAAATGAACCCCCATTTAATACTCCTGGAGAAGTTCCCTCTAAACGAACGGGAATGTTCAAGATCACCATTTTATCATCAAATAATTGATAAAAATCTACATGCAAAATATGATCAGTCACCGGATGCAGCTGAAGATCTTGCATAATTGCTGGATATTTATGCCCGTCAACATCAATCGTTGCGGTATATACATTTGGAGTGTACACTAAATCTTTAAATGATTTTTCTTCTGTTGAAAAGTGAATTACTTTGTCTCCTCCGTATAAAACGCAAGGTACCTTTTCAGCATTACGTAAGGCTTTAGTAGCTACTTTACCTACGCTTTCTCTTTTGGATCCTTTGATTGTAATTGATTTCATTACTTGTTTTTGTTTGTTAATTTGTTACATTAAAAATTGTCCACTAATCGAAGTATTGTCTTGCACTTTATGCATAACATCAGCGAATAAGGGGGCGCAAGATACTACTTTTATTTTAGATGTAGCCTTCTTTAACGGAATACTATCGGAAACAATAAGCTCTGTAAGTGCCGAGTTCTCTATCTTCTCATAAGCATCACCAGATAAAATGGGGTGCGTACAAATTGCACGAACGCTTATGGCACCGCGCTCCATCATTAAATTTGCTGCATGGGCAAGTGTTCCTCCGGTATCGATCATATCATCTACCAAAATAACATTCTTCCCTACTACATCACCAATTAATTCCATATGAGAAATAACATTGGCCTTTTTACGTTGTTTATAACAGATCACTACATCACAGTGTAAGTGTTTAGAATAGGCATAAGCTCTTTTAGAGCCCCCCATATCTGGCGATGCAATAGTTAAATTATCTAATTTTAAATTTTTTATATAAGGCATAAAAATAGTAGACGCAAACAAATGATCTACTGGTTTTTCAAAAAATCCCTGAATCTGATCTGCATGTAAATCCATGGTCATAATTCTTGTTGCTCCTGCAGATTGTAATAAATTAGCCACTAACTTTGCGCCAATAGGTACTCTTGGCTTGTCTTTTCTGTCTTGTCTTGCCCAACCAAAGTAAGGCATTACAGCAGTGATATGTCTTGCAGAGGCTCTTTTTGCAGCGTCTAACATTAATAACATTTCCATTAAATTATCTGCATTGGGAAATGTAGACCCGATTAAAAAAACGCGTCTTCCTCTTACAGATTCTTCAAAAGCTGGCTGAAATTCGCCGTCACTAAACTTCGTTGTTTTTACTTTTCCTAATTCGGCACCGTATTCTTTGGCAATTTTGGCGGCTAATCCTGTGCTTTGAGAGCAAGAAAAAAGCTTTGGAGCTAATTGATTTGATGACATTTACGTTCTTATTTAAGCTGTATTGTTGTTAGCTAACAAAAGTAGAAATTATTTAGTGAGTTTGAAATGAATTTTTAACTTAAAATTACTAAATTTGCCCACTCAAGTAGAAGTACTTGCTCAAGTGGCGGAATTGGTAGACGCGCTGGATTCAAAATCCAGTTCTTTCGGGAGTGTGGGTTCGATTCCCACCTTGAGTACAAAATATCCCCAAGAATACCATTTTATTCTGGGGATATTTCTTTTATAAACCAACCGCTTACTCGGTACTATTTTAAATAATTAAAAAGCCCGAACAGCACGCACGTAGTTTGTGTAGAACTTATTGGGGACGGCCTGATTACCATAGTAGAAACCCTGTCCCCACGCGTTATAGTTATCGTACTCCGTAGAACTCCAGTAGTAGGAATCGGAAAACCCGCCAACATTCCCTAAACCTAAAACATTTCCTTGACCAATATTATCATACATTAGGTTTAATTCATCTTTAGAAGGTAAGAACCAGTCAGTATACCCTCCCAATGTTAAATCTGCACAAATTTTTGCAGCTATTGCTGTTTCAGAACATCCACTAACGATTGCTGTTGTATTAGCAGCTCCAGTTCCTAGAGCTGAACTTGTTCCGCTTATAGACTGTTCGTAACAACCCCACTGAGGATTCGTTTGGTCTGTAGGTGCCGCAATTAAACCTCCGCCACTTCCATCCACGTAAAAAACAATACCGCCTTGGTAAGTATCACCTATAGCTATAGGGTCATCTACATCGCCAACAGGTAGGTTTTTCCATGCTGATGAAAGTTTAATCTGAAGTTCGCCAGCACCAGATGCACAGTCGGTACAAAAGATTATTAGACCCTGAGATGGGGTAGTAATAGCATCACGTTGGGCTGCTGTCATACGAGGTGGTAATAAACCCGATGTAGTAGAGACTATATCCAATGCCGCTGAGGCATCTGGGATCACCGTCCCTATTCCTACTTGGGAAAAGGTGCATATCGTTAGTAATAACGTTGCTAAAATTGTAAATAGGGCTTTCATTAGTTAATTAAATAGGTTATAAAACTATGATAATTTATTGTTTTGTGCAACTATAAATATTAAATTTTTTAGCAATCTATTTGAGTTGTTTTTACTCTATCTGTAAATGCCCTCAATATTTCTAGATCTTGCAAGAAAAAGTTCGATACTTGGAGTACGTTGTATACAATAAATAACCTTTAACCGTCTGTTTATTTAAGTTTTAATGGTTTTTGTTGTTTAAGTTTGGTCCTATTCATTTAATTTTAACTTCATTTAGTGGTTTTTGGTTCGTTACAAATCATTTAGCAATTTATTGCTACTTCAAGCATCTATTAACCCATTGGTTGCCAGTATATATATATCGCATCAGGTTGTAATAATCATCATTAAATTCTATCTATAATCAGAACAAAGGTGTTTCAGTATTTATAGCTACTTCCCTTGCTATTTTTGGTTTTCCATACCGATATAAAAAGTATCATTTTAAATAGTTGAAATCCTGCTATCGATTCCTTCCTTCAGCTTTTCGAATACTACATGCTCAATTGGTGTTAACTGTTAAATCATCGCAATGTCTTGTTCTTTTGACTTTCTTCCAGAACACCCTTTCTGACCGCTCACATTGTCTGTGTTTAATCCTTAATTATAAAAGTAGTCCTATTTTAGATTTGTGTTCTGCTTTAAAAGTGTTTTAGAATGGGTGTTTTATGTATTACGGTATTACTTTCCCAAGTTCACTATTGGAAGATCGTTTATTTTTACTGCAGATTTCTTGTATATTTGATTTCTTAAAGCAATCTAACCCCTAAAAAAAGCAATAACAATGAAAGCAAAGAAAGCAATAAAAATTTCTTTAGTCCTTCTATTTGTATCAGTACTCACTTCTTGTACACCTGCCGTAAAAGAGGTGGAGGTAGATAGAGAGGCCGGAGAATACGTTGCTTCAGGGACTAAATATACCATTGGATCAGATGAAAAAGCGGAAATTGTAAAAAAAGTACTTATTAGCTACGCAGCTATGGATGCAGAAAGTGTGTTTTCACATTTTAGAGATTCGATAATATTTTCCTCTTACAATTCTAAGGAAGAGACAAAAATGAATGTTGAAATGTTAAAAGAAGAATTTTCGAATTATGATTCTATTATTTCGTCTCCCGTTTATTTTCTACCTTATAAACAAGCAGGGAGCAATAGAGAATTTGTAAATGTTACCACATTAGAAACTAAATACAAAAAAAATGGTGAGGTAGAAGTAGACAGATTTTTAGCGATGTTTCTTTTTGGAGATGATGATAAAATTTATAAGATTCGTCAATTTAGAACTGAATGGCAAAAGTAACTTACCGCTCATAATAAACTCATCTTTTGATTCAAATTTTATTAGGGATAATAATTGAACTTATAGGCAAATGAAGAGAACTGTTTTAACCTATTTTAGCAGCTTTCAACCTATTACAAGGTTCACATAATCATTAAATATTTCTGTAGGTATTTCCTTCACCTTTTGAATAAGATATTATATGGTTAAATTTTCACCTCTTGGCATCAATGAGTGAGAATGAACAGTTTATTTTTCCAAATTATCCGATAATAAATTCAGCCCTTTTTCTCTTAAATATCCATTATGATCTCTCAAATAGATACAATTTAAAATATTTTTTTGTTTGGCAGTCAGAGTCTTTTTCAATGCTGGATTTAGCTCGTCAAAGTAACTTCTGTTTGGAATTGTCAAAGTTTCATTGTCTAGAATAAAGTCCAACTCATTTTTGTGAATCAGATTGTCAATTTGGTGAATTGTTCCGTCAAATAGATTTACATTATTATGGTCAAATGGAATGATTCTTAAAAGTGTGTTTAAATCCAAATGGATTTTTTTAGGGAAAGTTTTGATAAGTCTTTCCTTATATTAAGATTTTATATTTTGCTTAATCATCTTTAGCATTTCGGTTTTCTAGAATGACGCATTATTGAATAGACCATCCTAATGCAGTTATATCTAAAGTATATTCCTTTTTTAGCAAAAGCTCAAAGGACTTAGTATTCTATTAGAGAACTGTCCTGAGCTTTTATTCGAAGTATACCGAAGTACTCAATAAGAGTGCTTAGTTATTGTGTATGGTTTTTTATTTAAGGAAGGTAACTTTCCCATTATCCATATCATATACAGAACCTACTATCTTAATCTCTCCCTTATCTTCCATTTCGTTCAATATAGGACTATTCTTTCTGATTTGTTCAATCGTGTTTTTAACATTGCTCTCACAAGCCATCTCAACAAATTCTATATTTTTTGAGGTTCGGTCGCCTATGTATTCAATTGATTCCACCGCAGGGCGAATTTTAGAAAGCATGGGGGTAATGTTACCTAGCTTTACGTTATCTACTGCTGCCTTTACAGCGCCACAGTGCTCGTGACCCATTACCAAAATGACTTTTGAACCCGATACTTTGCAGGCAAATTCCATACTACCCAAAATATCCTCGTTTACAAAGTTTCCAGCAACTCTTGCAACAAATATATCGCCTATACCTCTGTCAAATACATCTTCAACAGGTACCCTGCTATCTACACAAGACAAGACTATTGCTTTAGGAAACTGAGCATTTGTGCTTTTTCTCACCTGCTCAGAGTGATTTCTTGCAGTAAGGTCATTACTCATAAATCGTATATTACCTTCCTTAAAAGACTGAATAACCATCTCTGGTGTTAAGGCATCTCGTTCTTCTTTTGTTAAGACTTCTTCTACCAGACCAATGATTTTTTCTTGCTGAACTTCTTTTTTTTGCGCACTAGTTGGCTCTTCTTTTTTTTGTTGTTCATTACAAGAGATTAGAGTTATTGATAAGCATAACAAGGCGATTACAATTTTTTTGTTTTTCATGATTTTTTTTAAAAATTAAAAATTTATAAATGTTATAATATTCATTTGGTCACGATTATTATTGTTTAAAAATTGGTTCATATAACCTACTTCAAAGCGAATAAGATTGTTTAGTTTGAAACCAACACCTCCATATAGTCTGTTTCTATCAAATACATTCTCTTTATGATTCAAGAAGATTTCGTTGTAAAATGAAAGGTAAAACGTTTTGTCTACCATATTAAGTTTATTAAGAGGAATATTAAAAGCTAAAAAGTAACGGAATCTCAATTTAAAATTTTGGTTTTCAATCCAACGTTGCTCAAATCTATAGCGATGTTGTAATTTTACTCGCCCAAAACTTTGATGTGTAATAAACTGTTGGTAAACCCTATGCTCATTAATACCTGTTTTTTGGTCAGTATTTGAAATATAGTTTTGACTATTTATAAATCCGTAGCCCAGCAAAATATTATTGTTGTTTTCGTTTAGGTTATAGCCAATTCCTGTTCTCAATAACAATTGTTCTAAGTCTCCTATAGCATTATAATTTCTGTACTGTACTTCGTGATGCCAATTCCATTTGTGGTCTATTTTTTTGTTTCCAAAATATATTAACCAATTGCCTAAATCAGATAATTGAGCTATTCCATTACACGAACAAAGGAAAATTAGTATTATTGTTAATGTTTTTTTCATAATGTCACTAAAACTATGTAAACAATAGTATATAAACATCTGTTCCATACACCCCTCACGAAGATAGTAAATCTATAACATATCTTTTATTAGATTTCAAGAATTAACAGGAATTTATATTCTTTTGAAAGTTGTGTTGGCAGGGTCTCGGCGATGGTTAGTCTAGAATTAAAAGGAACGGTTATTTCGACTAAACAATTAGCCAAATTTATTTTGTTGGCCAACTAATGAAGATTAAAAAAGTTTACTATGGAGAATAAAACTCTAAATAAATGCTTAAAATGAGCAAATTTCACCTGTTTTAATCATAGAACACGGCACGCCATCCTTATACTAATAGCTTAAGACAGTCCTACGGCAGAATCAGTAAAGGCTGCTTAGTTATTGCCTATAATTCCCAATACGATGAAATGTTTTCATTCTTTTAAATCCGAATACTGTGGTTCTTTTTTTTAAAAAAAAATAAATTTATTATTAATTATTAAGGTGTCAAAGTCTTCTAATTTTTTAGGTTGAACATTTTCTTTAAGTACTGCCTTTATTTTATAATGCTTAGAAAAAATATACGTTTTAATCGCATTTGACACCATTAAATTAAGAAATACAAAACAGCATAAAAGTAACGGAAATATTTTCTTTGCATCTTTAAGATCTCTCAATACAACAGAATCAAAAAATTTAATAGTAGCAAAAATCCAGAATACTTATAAGTATTTAAAGACATTCTAATCGTTGTTTTTAATCCCGAAAAACAAGGGTATTGATACAATTATTAAAATGATACTCTTTATTGGGGTAAGTTTTTTTACTTTTAGATAATATTCACTCAGGGATGGTATGCGATTCAGAGATTAAGTATAATATTAGAACAGCAGATACCATCACATCAATGCATATTCTATTTTTTGAACACCAATATGTATGTAATCTGTTAATTGGAAAAATAGACTTACATCTATTTCACAATAGTTGAATAATATACGTGTGTAAATAACCACCAATAAAAATTGTCACTGTGATTACCCACAGGCACCATGCTATATCACTAATTGAGAGCTCATATTTTAATCTAGTTTTATCGAATACATCATTACTTTTCTCTTTCAATAAGACTTTAACTCTCCTTTTAAGCTCTTTACTTTTTTTTCTCTCTTTTTTTGAAAGGATTTGAGGTCTTTTGTAAAAACATAAAGAAAGCCATTTTTATCGTTGCCAAAAAATCACTCCATAGCTCATTTGATAATCCTTTTTTCCCCATAAAATCAAATTAAAATTTTTGCCTTTCTAAAAATCAGAGAAACAAAATAAACATTTTAACCATGACAATTGCATAAACACATCCTCTGTAAATAGTATCTAAAAAACAAAAATAAAGTCGAATATTCTTAATCACACATTTTATTAGGAATAAATTGAGACAGAACACAAAAATCGAAAACGTTTTCGGTCCAAAATAGGCGCTTTTTCTGTTAAATTTTGCGGATTTTAAAATAAAAGATGAACTTTTGTTACCCTAATAATATACGAATATGAATTTTTTGATTTCTAAAATAGAAACTTTCATAAAAAATTAATTAAAATAATCAACCTAAATGAAAAAAAAATTATTCTCAAAAATAATTCTTTCCCTACTTTTTATGAGCGGAAGTATTATTTACGCACAAACAACCGTAAAAGGGGTTGTCTCTGATACATACGCCTCTTTGCCAGGTGTAAGCATCATCATAAAAGGTACCGTTTCTGGTACCGAAACAGATTTTGATGGCGCTTATTCTTTAAATAACGTTAGTCCAGATGCTATTTTAGTTTTTAGCTACTTAGGATATAGAACACAAGAAATTCTTGTGGGTTCTAAAACAAAAATTGATGTGATCCTAAAAGAAGATACTGCGCAATTAGATGAGATTGTTGTTATTGGTTACGGTACATCGTCAAGGAAAGACGCTACCGGATCAGTAGATGTTGTAAATACAGAAGATTTTAACAAGGGGGTTACCACTTCCCCAGAACAACTTCTTCAAGGGCGTAGTGCTGGTGTTCAAGTAACCTCCTCAAGTGGAGAACCAGGAGCGGGAGCTACCATACGTATTCGTGGTTCCTCTTCGGTGCGATCAGGAAACGACCCATTGTATGTAATCGATGGGGTTCCTTTTAACAATAATTCTAGTTCACCGGGATCAAATACGGGAGGTATTGCGGGTAGTACTAGTGCAAAAAATCCTTTAAATTTTATTAATTCTAATGACATTGAGTCAATCTCTATTCTTAAAGATGCCTCGGCAACCGCTATTTATGGTTCACGGGCTGCCAATGGGGTGATTATTATTACCACAAAATCTGGGAAAACAGGAAAAGGAAAACTTGGCTATTCGTTTACCACCATTACTTCATCGGTGGCAAATGATTACGATTTATTAAATGCAAACCAGTATGCAAGCGCGAATCCAAGTGCAGACGCTGGCTCAAATGTAAATGCATTTGATGAAATATCAAGAAGTGCCATCACCACAGAACATAATTTATCCTATTCTGGTGGCTCCGATAAAAACAGCTATAGAGTCTCTTTAGGAATTTTAAACCAAGAGGGGGTTATTGAAAATACGGGACTGGATAAATACACCTTAAATACCAGTGTTTCTCAAAAATTTCTTAACGATGTCATCGAAATCTCGGCAAGCATAACGGCTTCTCAAATAGAAAGTGAAGCAACAGCACTGTCTGAATCTATTGGTGCTGAGGGAGATTTACTTTTATCTGCATTAAAGTGGAACCCTACACAGTCCTTTTATAATAGCAATGGCACCTTTTTTCAGCCTTCCAACAACCAAAGAAATCCATTGGCTTTTTTGAAATATTACAGTGATAATTCTGAAACCACTAAATTATTTGGAAATGTGAAGGCCGATGTTAATTTTACCGATGACTTAAAATATCAATTCACCTTTGGTTTCGACAAAACAAGCACCTATCGAGGAATTGCTGTTTCTAGACTTTTAAATACCACCCAGTCTTTAGGTAGGGGCTATGCCAATATTCAAAATGCGAGATTTACAAATAAATTATTTACAAATACCTTAACATTCTCAAAGAACGTTTCAGAAAAAGTAAATATAAACGCACTTATTGGGCATTCTTATGAAGAATACCGAGGATCAGGAGAATCTCTTGCACTAAGAGATTATTATTCGACTGACCAAGCTTTCTATTTACAAAACATTTTTGCTGCTCAAAATATTAACAGAAACGAATACTCATCATTTTCATACAATCCAATAAGTAATTCAGTAGGAATTGTTCCTATTTCCCTGCAATCTTACTTTGCCAGAGCTATATTAAATGTGAATAGCAAATATATTGTTACAGCCACCATAAGAGCCGATGGATCAAGTAGGTTTGGAACCAACAATAAGTATGGATATTTTCCTGCTTTTGCCGCCGCATGGAAAATTCATGAAGAAGGCTTTTTACCTGAAGCCATTAGCGAATTTAAATTAAGAGCTGGATGGGGAGAAACAGGAAATCAGGAATTTAGTGCCGAAGCAGCAAGAGAGGTCTTTGTGACTCAAGAGAATGGTAGTGCTCCTACGCGTTTAATTATTGCCAATCCAGACCTAAAATGGGAAACAACCACCCAATTCAACATTGGAATCGACTTCGAAATTAATCAAGGAAAGCTTTCTGGAAATATTGATTATTTCAGAAAAAAGACCAATGATATATTGTTTAGAGAAATAAATCAATTTGCTCCCATTGGATCTTTCAAATGGAAGAACTATGATGATGAAATTATAAATTCGGGGGTTGAGATTGGACTAAACTATAAAGCGATTGAAAAAGAAGATTTTTCACTGGAGTTAGGTGGAAACATTTCGTTTTTAAAAAATAAAATTAATGGAAAAGATGGGTTTGGTAAGTTTGGTACCCCAACAGGTTCGGCATCCGGAGCAGGGCTTTCTGGAGAAAACTTACAACTATTATATGATGGGCAACCCTTATACGCCTTTTACTTACCTGTTTTTGAGGGGTTTGATGCAGGCGGCAACGCCGTTTATAAAGATCTGAATGGGGATGGTGTGGTAGATACTAATTTCGATCAACCAGGAGGAGGCAGTGATAGAGCCTTTGTTGGCGACCCTAATCCAAATGTAAACGTGGGTTTGTTTGTGAGAGCTAATTATAAAGACTGGGACTTTTCGGTGAATGGTTATGGGGCCTACGGCCATCAAATTTATAATAATACAGCGAATGCCTTATTTAGTGCAAGTGCGCTTAATAGAGGAGAAAACGTGATAAACAGTGTAGTAAATAATGGAGAAAATCCTGGCTCTAGCGCTATTGTTTCTACTAGATTTTTAGAATCTGGCGATTTCTTTAGACTTTCAAATGCCTCTATAGGCTATTCCTTAAACCTAGATAAAATAGGAAAAATAGGAAAACACATTGCAAGTGCTCGTTTATCAATCACTGGACAAAACTTATTTATAATCACTAATTATAGTGGCTTAGATCCTGAAGTAAACGCAAACAAACAAGTAAATGGGGTTCCTTCTTTTGGAATAGAATATTCAGGCTACCCACGAGCGCGTTCGTTTTCATTAGGATTAAACTTAAATTTCTAAAAATAACACCATGAAAAAATATATAACCTTTGCAATCTGTACATTATTGATCATTTCATGTACCGATTTAGAAGAAAATTTAGACGGTCTCTCCGATGAAAGTGGACTCTCTAATCAAGAAATTGTAACGGGTCAAATTTCGGCTGCCTACAATCAATTAAGGTCTTTTCAGGATACGGATATGCAATATTCCCTATTTGAGCACTCCACCGATGAAATGGCAGGTCCTACAAGAGGTGCCGATTGGGATGATGGAGGAATTTGGAGAGCCTTGCACTTACACCAATGGAACTCGTCTCACCCAAGAATTATTGGAGCATGGAATCAAATTTATGGTGGTTTTTTCCCTGCAGTAGACGCATTGTCCTACAATCCTACCACAGCACAAAAGGCAGTAGCCACCTTTTTTTCAAGCTTATACATGTTTTATGCTTTAGACCTTTGGGGACAAGTGCAATACCGGGAACCGGGGTCTAACTATTTAGAGGATCCCGTCGTGTTAAAAAGAATAGATGCCATTGATTTAGCAATAAGTCAGCTAGAAGCGGTTTATGATAATTTGCCAAATTCTTCCCAAAATAATAAAGCAACTCAATATACGGGTGCTGCCTTATTAGCGAAGTTATATTTAAACAAAGCCGTTTATAAAGCCACAGATGCAGACGGAACACCTCAAGTAGGCCCTTTTACTTTTGATGCTACAGATATGCAGAAAGTAATTGAGCACTGTGATTATATTATCAATGGTCCTTTTTCTTTACAGATTAATTATTTTGATTCATTTGGCCCTAAAAATACGGAACTGGGAACTGAAAACATTTTTGTTTCAGAAAACAGTCATTCATCGGGCGGAGAAATAAGGAGATTTAGCTTAGCTACCCTACATTACAATCATAATCCTAGTGGTTGGAATGGTTTTGTTGCCTTAACCGATTTGTACGACAAGTTTGACAGCAGTGACCCTAGAATTGGAGGTTCTTATGAAGGATTAACCGATATCTCTGGTTTAACTACAGGTTTTTTAGTAGGCCCACAACTAGATCAAAATAACGATCCTATTCCAGACAGACAAGGGGATCCTTTAAGCTACACCACCAATTTTACCTTGGCAAATTCTACCGAAGAGAAAGGAATCAGAGTGATTAAATACAGTCCTGACTATGAAGAATTGGATAGACCTGCCAATGATCTTGTCATCTTTAGACTTGCAGATGTGTATTTAATGAAAGCGGAGGCCATGGCCAGAATGGGTGGAGACCCTTCAGCTCCTTTGACTACATTAAGAACTGCCAGAGGGGTAGAAACCGCCTATACGGGTGCCTCTTTAGAGGATATCTTAGACGAACGGGCAAGAGAGTTATATTGGGAAGGATGGAGAAGAAATGATCAAATACGTTTTGGAACCTTTTTAAATCCTGTTCAAGAAAAACCTGAAACATCTGATAGAACAAAAATGATATTTCCTATCCCAGCTACTGCCCTAAGTACGAACCCTAATCTAACACAAAACCCAGGGTATTAAAAAGGAACTGAAGTTTTTTGAATAGGATCGTTCGGTAGCGGAAAGGGGGGTTAACGCCCCCTTTTTTCAAATTAAATAATAATATGAATAATAATATATTTTTTCTTTTAACTTTTTTGCTCTTCATTTCTTGCACTAAAAAAGCTCCTAGTGGAGAACTACCGTTGTTGTTTTCTAGTTTACCTTCCAATACTACCGGAATTACATTTAACAATGCCATTGAAAACAAAAAAGAGTTTAACATTTTCACATATCGCAATTTTTATAATGGTGGAGGTGTTGCCATAGGAGATATTAATAACGACAATCTTCCCGATATCTATTTTACAGCAAATCAAGGTCAAAATAAATTATACCTCAATTTAGGGGGATTTACATTTAAAGATATTTCAGCATCTGCTAATGTTCAAGGAAATAACATTTGGTCTACAGGTGTTGTAATGGTTGATATTAATAATGACGGGCTCTTGGACATTTATGTGTGTAATGCAGGAAACGTAAAAGGAGATGATTTAAAAAACGAACTTTTTATTAACAATGGCGATTTAACTTTTACCGAACAAGCAGAAAAATATAATCTCGCAGAAAATGGCTTGACCACGCATGCTGCTTTTTTCGACTATGATAAAGATGGCGATTTAGATGCTTATATACTTAACAATAGTTTTATTCCAGTAAACTCTCTGAACTATTCCAACAAAAGAGAACTGCGCGCTAAAGATTGGGGAGTACCCAATTTGTTAAAAGGAGGCGGCGATAAATTACTTAGAAATGATAACGGAAGCTTTGTAGATATAAGCGAAGAAGCCGGAATTTTTGGAAGTTTAATTGGTTTTGGACTTGGTGTAACAATTGGCGATATAAACGACGATAACTATCCAGATATTTATGTTTCTAATGATTTTTACGAACGCGATTACCTTTATATTAATAACCAAAATGGCACTTTTACTGAATCGATAAAAGATTGGACCTCTCATACGAGCCAGTCTTCTATGGGAGCAGATATGGCAGACATCAATAATGATGGAAACCCAGATGTTTTTGTCACAGACATGTTGCCAGAACACAACAAAAGAATTAAAGAAACCACACAATTTGAAAGTTTTGATGTGTATCAAAGAAAGCTAGGATTGGATTTTGACCACCAATACATGCAAAATAGTTTACAATTAAATAGTGGCAATAATGATTTCTCAGAAATAGCCAACCTAAGCGGGGTCTCGAAAACAGATTGGAGCTGGGGCGCTTTATTGTTTGATATGGATAATGATGGATACAAGGATATATTTGTATGTAATGGCATATACCACGATTTAACCAATCAAGATTTTATAAACTTTTTTGCCAATGATATTATCCAGAAGATGGCAATTACAGGAGAAAAAGAGGAAGTTTCTAGTATCATAAACAAAATGCCCAGCAATGCCATAGCCAATTACGCGTTTAAAAATAGTGGCCATTTAGATTTTGAAAATGTCACGAATTCTTGGGGGTTTAATACACCTACATTTTCAAATGGCGCCGCCTATGGAGATTTAGATAATGACGGCGATTTAGATTTAGTAATAAATAATGTAAATCAAGAAGCTTTAGTATATAAAAACAATACAGAAATAGTTTCACAAAACAAGCATCTTAAAATTCAATTAATAGGGAATCTACCTAATACCTATGGCATAGGAAGCAAAGTGAAATTATTCACCAATAATGAGGTCATTCTTCAAGAAGTAATGCCGTCTAGAGGTTTTCAATCCTCCGTAGATTATATTCAAACCATAGGTATAGGAACTAAAACCATAGATTCCATTCAAATTATTTGGCCCGATGATTCTTTTGAAATCATCACCAATATTATTCCGAATCATAAATACACGTTTCATCAGGAGGAAGCGTTAAATAAATATGCACTTTCTAGCTATAATAAGAATCCCTTTTTAATAGAGGTAAATGAAAATAGTTTTTTGTCCCATGATGAAAACACGCACGTCGATTTTAATTATGAGGGCTTAATTTCTCAAATGTTATCTAAAGAAGGACCAACAATCTCTGTAGGCGATGTAAATCAAGACGGCTTGGAGGATGTTTTTATTGGTGGAGCTAAAAATCAAGAAAGTCAATTATATCTTCAAGCAAGCAATGGAACTTTTAAAAAAATAAACGCTCAAGGCTTTAAAGAAGATAAAAATCTTGAAGATACGGCTTCTGCCTTTTTTGATGCAGATGGCGATGGCGATTTAGACCTAATGGTGGGTTCGGGAGGCAATGAAGTTTATGATGAAAAACTTTATAAAACGCGCCTTTACCTAAATGACGGCAAAGGAATTTATAGTAAAAGTAGCACGAATATTCCCCCCACTTTTCAGAACGCATCTGTCATAGCTCCTTATGATTTTGATCAAGATGGAGATATCGATGTGTTTATTGGAAACAGAAGCGTTCCTGCCGTTTATGCTATTAATGCCAAACAGCAATTATTAGAGAACCAAGGAAATGGAGAATTTAAAGACATCACAGAACGGAAAGCCTATGCCTTTCATGCTTTAGGAATGGTAACCGATGCTGTTTGGGCCGATATTGTTGGCGACCACAATAAAGATTTAATTATTACCCAAGACTGGGGATCAACTCATATCTTTAAAAATAACGGAAAACAATTGGTCTCTGTTAGAACCAATTTATGTAAGTATTCAGGCTGGTGGAACACGGTGAAAGTTGCCGATTTCAACAAGGACGGCTTGGTTGATTTAATCCTAGGAAACAATGGATTAAACCTACCTTATAAACCATCAAAAGAAAAACCAATGAAGATTTATATTAATGATTTTGATAATAACGGCACCATAGAACAGATCGTAACCGAGACCATTGACGGCAGAGATGTGCCAATTATTACCAAGCAAGAGTTAACGAGCCAAATAGCTTCATTAAAAAAGAAAAATTTAAAATTTTCAGCATATGCAACCAAATCAATACAAGAACTTTTCTCTAAAGAAATAATTGATCAATCCATCATTCGCAAAGTGAAAACCTCAGAAACTGTGATCGCCTTAAACGGTAAAGATGGTATTTTTAGCATAAAACCGTTGCCTATTGAGGTTCAGTTTTCTAGCATAAAAGCCATCGAAGTAGTAGATGTTAATAATGACACTAATTTAGATATACTATTGGGCGGAAATCAATATCAACTAAAACCACAGTATGCCAGGTTAGATGCAAATCATGGGAGCTTATTATTAGGAAATGGAAAAGGCGGTTTTAACTGGGTAGACAATAAAACATCGGGCTTTATCGTTCAAGGAGAAGTAAAGAATATTTCCGCTTTAAAAGGAGCTCAAGAGCGCTATATTATTACTGGAATAAACAATGCGAAACCTAAAATTTTCAAACTAAAAAATGAATAAATACGTTTTATATGGCCTACTTACCTTCTTTTTTTGGGGGTGTAAAAGTGATACAGAACAACAGTTTCACCTTTTAAGTCCAGAAAAATCGGGAATCCATTTTTCGAATATCTTAAACTATACTTTAGATCAAAATATTTTAGATTACCTCTACTATTATAATGGGGGTGGCGTAGCCATTGGCGATATAAATAATGATAACCTTCCCGATATTTTTTTCACTTCCAATCAACAAAAAAACAAACTCTATTTAAACAAAGGAAATTTACAGTTTGAAGATATTTCTTTACCTGCAAAAATAGCAGGAAAAAATACCTGGAGCACCGGAGTCGCCATGGCAGATGTAAATAACGATGGTTTATTAGATATCTATGTCTGTGCCGTAGTTGGAACTAACGGATTTATTGGGTCTAACGAGTTATTTATAAATAATGGAGACCTCACTTTTACCGAAAGCGCTCATAAATATGGCCTAGACCTCGACAATTACAGCTCTTCGGCTACTTTTTTTGATTATGATTTAGATGGCGATTTAGACATGTATTTACTTAATCAAGCCATACATACAGAAGAATCCCTTGGGAAATCTAGTATAAGAAATCATAGAACTTACCAAAGTGGTGATAAATTATTTAGGAATGATCATCAAAAATTTATAGACGTTAGCGAAAGTGCCGGAATTTACGGCGGTCCAAATGGCTATGGATTAGGACTGGCCATTTCCGATTTTAATTTTGACGGTTTTCCAGATATTTATGTGAGTAACGATTTTCATGAAGACGACTATTATTATCTAAACAATGGAAATGGCACTTTTACCGAATCCTTAAAAACATATTTTGGGCATACAAGTAAATTCTCTATGGGAAATGATGCTGCAGATATTAATAATGACGGGTATTCAGATTTAATCACCTTAGATATGCTGCCAGAAGATGAAAACGTTTTAAAATCAACGCCAGGAGAAGACAATATTGAAATACAAAACTTACGCACCGAAGAGTTTGGGTACCATTATCAATATGTAAGGAATATGCTTCAAATAAATATGCAAGGAAGTAGTTTTACAGAAACAGCCTTATTAAGTAATATTAGCGCAACCGATTGGAGCTGGAGCCCTTTAATTGCAGACTACAACCAAGACACCAATCAAGACCTATTTATTGCCAACGGCATTCCTAAAAGACCCAACGATTTAGATTATATAAAATATATTTCAAACGAACAGGTTAAAAAGAAAATTGAACGCACCAATTTAATTGATAAAGAAGCCTTAAATTATATGCCCGATGCGAAATTAAAAAATTTATTTTTTGAAGGAAATTCTAATCTAAAATTTAAAAATAAAACAGAAGATTGGGTTGCGCAAAAGGCAACGTATTCTACAGGTGCCGCTTATGGAGACTTAGACAATGATGGCGATTTAGATATCGTAACGAATAATATTAATGCGCCTGCAAGCATCTATATAAACGACACAAATGCATCGAAAAACTACCTAAAACTTCAATTTAAATATATAAAAGACAATCATTTCGGAATCGGAACCAAAGTAATTCTTCACCACAAAAACACGCTACAAAGCAAAGAATTGTTTTTACAACGCGGATTTCAATCGTCATCGCAACCTATGTTACATTTTGGCCTAGACACCATTAAAACAATAGATTCTATAACCATAATTTGGCCCAATAAAACATTTCAAACCTACCCAAAAGTATCTACAAACCAAACACTTCTTGTTTCTATAGAAAAACCAAGTTCTTATCACTATGAGTTAGCAAATCAAGAAAATGTCTTTGTAGAGGTTAAAGATCATTTAGGAATAACCTATAAACATTCTGAAAATAAGTATATAGATTCTAATAGAAACAAATTAATTCCATACCAAATTTCAGATAGAGGTCCTGCTTTGGCCGTGGGCGACTTAAATAATGATGGCAAAGAAGACATCTATTTTGGCAATGGAAAACACAAACCCTCTGAAATATATATACAAGAGGAATCTGGATTTATAAAATTTGAAGATAGCATTCTTAATAAGCAAGCTCTTATTGAAGCGAGTGCTGGGATAATTTCAGATTTTAATTCCGATGCGAAAAATGATTTACTAGTAGCTTCAGGAGGTGGAGAGTTTTTTGGAAGGTCGATAGCACTACAAAACAACCTATACACAAAGACTGAAAAAGGCTTAGAATCATTAAAATTTCCTGGAGGATTTGAAGATACCTCTGTGGTAAAGGCAATGGACTATGACGCAGATGGCGATTTAGATATTTTTGTTGGAAATGCAACAATATCTAACGATTTTGGAAAAATCCCTGAGAGTTATCTCTTAGAAAATGATAAAGGGACGTTCTCTAAAAAGACCTTAGGGAATTTAGGAATGGTTAGAGATGCTATCTGGACCGATTTTAACAACGACAAGCAACAAGATTTAATTGTTGTTGGCGAGTGGATGCAACCCCTATTCTTAGAAAACAATAACGGAGAATTTATAGATTTGTCAAGTAGCTATATGTCAAGGCCATTAAATGGGTTGTGGCGTGCCATTATCCCTTTCGATATTGATGAAGATGGCGATATAGATTATTTGTTAGGAAACTGGGGAACCAACTCTAAATTTAAGGCATCGGAAGAATTTCCAATGCGCATGTACTACGCTGATTTTGATGCAAATTCAAAAACAGAAACCATCGTTGCTATTGAAAAAAACACCGCCTATTATACTCTAGAAGGATTAGACGAGCTAGGTTCACAATTAATAAGTCTTACCAAAAAGAAATTTACAACCTATAAAGATTTTGCTGGAAAACCCATTGACCAAGTTTTTGAAGAAGATGTTTTAAAGAAAGCAAAAGTCTTTAAAGTACACACCTTAGCTTCTGGCTTTTTAAAGAATAATAACGGAAAATTCGCCTTTCAACCGTTCAATAATCAATTACAAGTTTCTCCAATTAACTGTTTCACCAAACTCAATATCGGCGGCAAAGAGCAAGTGCTTTGTGCGGGAAATTATTTTGGTGTAAAACCCTATCATGGCAGATTCGATGGTTTTTTAGGGGCACTTATTAAGAACGAAAATGACATACAATTAGGAAATTCTTTAGGACTAAACTTTTTTAATAAAGCAGTTACAAAACTAGAAACCATAATGGTTAATAATAAAAAATACTTAATCGCATTAATACATAACGAAGATGTTCAGATTTATCAAATTAAATAAAATATCTGCAGCCCTTGTAATAGGTATCCTATTGCAAAGTTGTAATTCTCAAGTAGAATCGATTAGCATAACAGCAAAAGACTTTTACAAGAGTGTAGATCTCGTTACAAAAATAATGGTTCACGATATTTTTTCGCCCCCAGTTGCTAGCAGAATATACGTATATCCAAATATTGCTGCTTATGAAATAATTGCCCAAAAAGACACCATTTATAAACCTTTAGCGGGTCAGTTAAGCGATTTAAAACCTATCCCAAAGTTAGATTCTCGGCGCATCAATGTGAAATTGGCGGCTTTGGTTGCTCACATGGAATTAAGTAAATCACTTGTGTTTTCAGAAGGAATCGTAACCCACTATAGAGATAGTCTTTATAATATATGGAAAAATAAAAACATCGCAGAATTCACCCTTTCTAAAGCCTACGGATTAAAAGTGGCAAATCATCTAAAAGACTGGATGAACACAGATAATTATAACCAAACTAGAACCATGCCTAAGTATAATGTAGATACCAGTGATTCTTCCCGTTGGCAACCTACGCCACCTGCCTATATCGACGGAATTGAGCCGAACTGGGATAAGATGAGATTATTAGTATTAAATACGGCATCACAATTTAAGCCGATTCCACCTCCTGAATTTTCTTTAGAGAAAGACAGTCAATTTTATAAGGAACTTATAGAAGTTTATAGTGTGAATCAAGATATTTCCCAAAAAGGAGATACTTCGAAAGAAATAGAAATAGCGCAATTTTGGGATTGTAATCCTTATGTATCTGTAACAAAAGGACATTTAATGTTTGCTACAAAAAAAATAACCCCAGGGGCGCATTGGATAGGTATTACAGAAATAGCTTGCAAAAAAAATAACGTTGTTTTTGAGGAAGCCGTTTATGCGTATACCAAAACCTCCATTGCCCTTTTTGATGCGTTTATTAGCTGTTGGGATGAAAAATATAGAAGTAACTTAATTCGCCCTGAAACTTTAATTAATCAATACATAGATGAAAAATGGAAGCCCATTTTACAAACGCCTCCTTTTCCAGAATATACGAGTGGTCACTCTGTAGTGTCTGGAGCTGCCTCCACCGTGCTTACCTCCCTTTTTGGCGATCAATTTACGTTTAATGATGATACAGAAACAGCATATGGTTTGCCTGTTCGTTTCTTTTCCTCTTTTAATAAAGCAGCCGAAGAAGCCGCGGTAAGCAGATTATATGGTGGTATTCATTATAGAGCAGCTATCGATGAAGGTCTGCTGCAAGGAAGGAATGTTGGAAACTTTGTAGTACGTAATCTTATAATGAAAAAGCCATGAAGAAGATTCTCTTAGAGGTTGTTTTACTGGCTTTTTTATTCGCCGCCAGTTGGTATTTCTTACTTACAGAATACGATTACAAAGTTACTTTTAAAACAACGCAAGCACCCGGAGTTGTTTATAATACCCTTGTTGGCTGGAATAATTGGGAACCAACTTCAAAAAAAGTGGTTACTATTATTTCTAAAAAGCCCTTTTCAGAAATATCCCAAAATCTTAAGATTTCCGATTCTATCTTTAACATAAAATGGATCATTCAAAGAGAATCAGATTCTATAACCAAAGTAACCGCCTTATTAAAAGACACCGAACATCGTTTTATTCAAAAATTAAAAGTGCCTTTTACTAAAACCAACTTTGTAAAACGAGGTATAAACACGGTTAAAAAAATTAGAAAAGGACTAAAAAGACATGAGGAAGACTATAAAATATCTTCCATCGAAAAAGGGGTGTTTCCGGCACAAAACTTCGCATATATTACGCTCACAGGCCAACAACATGAAAAAGCAAAATTAATGATTGCCAATACACTTCGTATCATGGAATACATTAGAGGTAATAATATTGAGTTAATTGGAGAGCCTTTTTTAGAAGTTACAAAATGGGATCAACAAAAAGATCAAATTACTTTTGACTTTTGTTTCCCCATCGCAAAACGAACGAGTTATCCAAAATCTGAAATTGTAAAAATTAAGAGTACTCAAAAAAGAGACGCATTAAAAACGATGTTTTATGGGAACTATAAAATATCCGACAGAGCTTGGTTTACACTATTACACTATGCAGAAAGAAAAAACATTGCTATTCAAGCGCTTCCAATTGAAGTTTTCTTAGATGACCCGCATTCTGGAGGAAATGACCTTGAGTGGCGTGCTGAGGTATATCTACCAATTAAAAATAATTAGGCATAAAAATCAAATTTTTCACATTTTAATCTTGTTATGTATAGACTATAAATAGAGATGGAAACATACACGAACTTTAAAACACCTTCTACTCAAATGAAATACGTTTCTTTAAGTTTACGAAGAGTCCTCCTTAAAGCAAGAGAATAATCATGATATGAATACTGAAATGTTAGCTTATTTGCGCTTCATTTCCATCCCCCTATAAATAAACAAAAATAATAAGAGCGATGACATTAACCAAACCCAGTTTATCCTTCTGGCAAATTTTTAACATGAATGTTGGATTTTTAGGAATTCAATATAGTTTTGGATTACAGCAAACCGCCATCAATCCAATTTTTCTATATTTGGGTGCGCCAGAAGAAATGTTGCCGATTCTAAATATTGCTGGGCCCGTTACCGGATTAATAATTCAGCCTATTATTGGAGCAATATCAGATAAAACTTGGTCTAATCGATGGGGCAGACGAAAACCTTATTTTTTACTCGGTGCCTTATTAGGAAGTTTCTGCTTATTTGCATTCCCACATAGCCCCGTACTTTGGTTTGCTGTTGGTTTATTATGGATTCTCGATGTAGGAAACAATATGGCAATGGAGCCTTACAGAGCGTTTGTTGGAGATAAATTACCCGAAAAACAATTAAGTATGGGCTATCAAATGCAAAGTTTATTTGTAGGTGCAGGAATTTTATTAGCCAACGGGTCTATCGTTTTGTTTCAATATTGGTTTGGTGGAGAATCTTTAGATGAGGCTGGAATCATCCCACAATGGTTGTATTATTCATTCTATATTGGTGCATTCCTATCTTTAACAACTATTTTATGGTCGGTGGTTAAAACTCAAGAAATTCAACCTTCTAGCGAAGAGCTCAAAGAAATAAATACCATTAAAAGCTTGCCTGTTAAAAAACGTCTCTCTCAACCATTTTTAGAAATCGTATCAGCCATTATAGAGATGCCAAAATTTATGTGGAAAATTGGTGCTGTATATCTCTTTCAATGGTATGCCCTATTTATATATTGGCAGTTTACGACCCCATTATTTAAATTAACCCTAGGGCTTTCAACTTCCGAGGCTGCCTCACAGGCCGCTAAAATGAGTTTAACTTACAATATTGTCACCATGCTTATTGCATTAGCACTGGTACCCTTAACACTTCGCTTTGGAGGAAAAAAAGTATATGCTTTAAGTCTAGTAGGTACCGCAATGGCTTTATTTACCATTCCTTATCTTTCAGACCCAACCCTCATCCTTTTGCCCATGGTTTTATTTGGAATTGGATGGGCCGCAATGATGGGAATACCTTATACCATGGTTTCAAAAATTGTTCCTCAAGATCGAAGAGGTGTTTATATGGGCATCTTAAATATGATGATTGTAATTCCCATGTTTATTCAAACCTTAACATTTGGTCCCATTTATAAATATATCCTTGGAGGAAATGCGATTAATGCCATATTGTTTGCAGGGGTGTTTTTTGTATTAGCCTCTTTTTTAGCGTTTCGATTAAATGAAAAAAATTTATTACAGAAAACTACTTTTTAATATGAAAAACATAGGAATTAAAATATCTATCTATCTCAACTATTTTGTCTTTGCAATACTTTTGAATAGTGTTGGTATTGTCATTGAAAAATCTATTGATGTATACAAAGTAACTGAGTCGCAAGCATCTTCATTAGAAGCTTTTAAAGATTTACCCATTGCCATAGTTTCCTTTTTAATAGCCTCCTTTCTGCCACGTTTTGGATATAAAAGGGCCATGTTATCGGCATTAGCTATCGTGTTTTTTGGCTGTTTACAAATGATTTTTGGAAATTCATTCTTTTATACCAAAGTACTTTTCTTAACCATTGGGGTTAGTTTTGCTTTAATAAAATTATCGGTGTATTCTCTTATTGGAATTTTAACCAATTCACGAAAAGAACATGCGGCTTTAATGAGTTCTATAGAAGGATTTTTTATGATAGGAATCGCGTTGGCCTATTTTTTATTTCCCGCCTTTTATTCTTCCAATGAAAATTCCTGGTTGAATGTATACTATTTCTTGTGTGGCCTAATTTTAATTTCATTTCTCTTTCTCTTTTTCTCTAAAATAGCCTACACCGTTGAAGCCATAAGCACAAGTTTAAAAGAAGATCTAAAAGAATCTTTTAAATTAATGGTGGTTCCACTCGTTATGGTCTTTATCCTTTCCGCCTTTTTGTTTGTAATGATAGAGCAAGGAATCATGACTTGGCTACCCACCTTCAATAAAAAAATATTCAATTTTAATTCAGTACTAAGTGTTCAAATGGCAAGTATATTAGCCCTTTCACTAGCCCTTGGAAGATTTGTTGCTGGGTTTCTCACTAAATACATAAATTGGGTGTACCTCATCATTAGCTGTGTGGTTATCTCGGGAGGTATTTTAGTGTATGTTTTACCTCAGCTAAAAGAAAGTGTCGCAGTCTTAAACGAAATTACCAGCATCACAGAGGTGCCAATATTAGGGTTTATTTTACCCTTAATAGGGTTATTTATTGCCCCTATTTATCCGCTTTTAAATTCTACTGTATTATGCTCGCTACCTAAGAATTTACATTCACCAATGTCTGGACTAATCATTATTTTCTCTGCATTAGGGGGAACTATCGGCTCGAGAATTGTTGGTGAATTATTTGAACGTATCGGTGGTGCGAATGCTTTTTACTTTTTATTAATTCCCATGTGTTTATTAATCGTTTTTGTTTTACTAATCGACCGTATGTCAAAAAAAAATACCACCCTATGATTCTTTTTAATTTAAATATTGAAACAACACTTCAAACTCTATTATTGCAAGAAGATACCGATGGCGATAAGCGAATCACCATTGAAGACGAAGGACTTAAAGCCTTTAAAATAACGGCTAATAATGGTCAAGATTATAGTGTAAAAGGCACCTATTATCTCTCTAATTTATTACAAGAACTAGTCATTGCAAGAAACCAAGGAAAAACAACTGCACAGATTAAACTGAAAAATATCGAAGAGCCACCGGTGCATCGAATTACTCGAATGATTAGAGATTTTTATTGGAATGGTCTTACAAGAACCATGGATGAAAAAGGCATTCAAAACCTCATAAACGACACAAAAAACAAGAGCCTTCTATCAAATAAATTGCGCGTTTATATTCCTTTTAATGATCATATAGCTTTTAAATACTACAAAAAGCTCGAAAACAACTTTCCCATTGAAGCAATTAAACTGCCTGAAAAAATAACACCGCATTTTGTAAAATCGATTAACACAAAACCAGGAATTTTATCGTTAAAACTAAAAGAAGCGTCTGGAAAAATTAGTGGGGTTCCTTTTGTAGTTCCTGGAGGCCGTTTTAATGAAATGTATGGTTGGGATAGCTATTTTCAAGCAATCGGCTTAATTATAGATGGAAAAATAGCATTAGCCCAAGCCGTTGCAGATCATTTTCAGTATCAAATTGAACACTACGGAAAAATACTTAATGCCAACAGATCCTATTATCTTACAAGAACTCAACCTCCTTTTTATTCTAGTTTAATTTTTGAGATTTTTAAAATCTCTAAAGATAAAAACTGGTTAAAAAGCCATTTAAAAACGGCTATTCATGAATATGAAACCGTTTGGATGCTTGCAAATAAACGGTTAACAGAAAATGGGTTAAACCGTTTTCAAGCCGAAGGAATTGGGATTACCCCAGAAGCCGAAGAAGGACACTATGACACTGTTTTACAGCCCTTTGCAAAAGAAAAAAACCTAGCTATTGATGCCTATCAAAAAGGTTATGAAGATGGAACCATAACAAATAACACCTTAGATACCTATTTTTTACACGATAGAACCGTGCGTGAATCTGGCCATGATACCTCATACAGGCTTGAAGGAAATTGTGCCGATTTAAATCTCGTTGAGCTCAATGCTTTTCTTTATAAATATGAAGTAGATTTCGCCCAATTAATTAAAGAGGAATTTAATGATCACATAATTCTTGATTCAAAAAGCTACACCAGTGATTATTGGACAGACAAAGCGGCGATTCGTCAGAAGAACGCAAATAAATTCTTATGGAATAAGTCTGACGGTCTTTACTATGATTATAACGTTAAAACAAAAAAGCAATTACGTTATATTTCTGCCACCACCTTTACACCTTTGTGGAGCAAAATGGCAACACAAGAACAGGCTGAGGAACTTGTTAAAAATGCATTGCCCTTATTATTAGAAAAAGGCGGAATACTAGGCGGTACCAAAGAAAGTAGAGGCATCATATCTAATGAACGGCCGGCTAAACAATGGGATTATCCAAATGGTTGGCCCCCACATCAAATGCTTATTTGGAAGGGGCTATTAAATTATGGTTTTACAGACATTACTCAAGAACTCATCTATCGATGGTTGCATATGATTACCAAAAATGCAGTTGATTATAACGGAACCATTCCAGAAAAATATGATGTTGTACATACCACACATAAAGTGTTTACTGAATATGGAAATGTTGGGACCGATTTTGAATATATAACCCGAGAAGGATTTGGTTGGATGAACGCCTCCTTCCAATATGGTTTATCCTTATTAAAGGGAGAATATTTAGCCCCATTAAACAAACTAATTGAACCAGAACTCCTCTTTTAAGATGAACCCTATAAAGCTACGTGTACCCAATATTAAATACTTTACAAAAAATAGACCTGTTATGGTCTTTCCATTTTACCGGGAACTCTTATCAATTATTTATTCTCCATAAAAACATAAAAAAATGGGTATGGGGGCCCTCAAATATTTACAAAAAAATTAGATAGTCGCTTGAACCCTAAACAACAAATTCATTTCATCCTATTAAACAATCGATCTTGAAAAATAATATAATTGATATTTTATCTGTTGGAGAAGTGCTTATAGATTTTATAGGCCATCAACCTGGTGTGCAAATTAACAAAACAAAAGATTACCACAGATATTTAGGGGGTTCGCCAACAAATGTTGCCGTGAATTCTGCGCGATTAGGATTAAAAGCAGTCCTTGTCGCTTCTGTAGGGAATGATGGCTTTGGTGAATATATTTTTAAAAGATTAGCAAAAGAAGGAGTAATAACAAACTGTATTCGTATTATTAAAACAAAACCAACGTCTGTTATTTTTGTTGCAAGATCAGAAGATACTCCAGAATTTATTCCCTTTAGAGAAGCCGATCGATTTATCACCGAAGAGCAAATAACTAGTGAGTTATTACAAAGAACTAAGATATTTCATACCACCTGTTTTGCGTTAAGTAAAAACCCTGCACAAACAACCATCTTAAAAAAAGCAGAAGAAGCTTTTAAACTGGGATGTATACTTAGTATCGACTTTAATTATTCCGATAAAATTTGGAGTAGTAAAATTGAAGCATTAAAAGTAATTAAAGCCTATTGCAAATTCAATCCATTAGTGAAAATAAGCGAAGATGATATGTTTAGGCTTTTTAAAAAAAAGCTTCCACATCAAGATATCTTCAATTTTTTCCACTCAGAAGGGGTAGACACAGTATGCTTAACGCTAGGTGATCAAGGGGTAAAGCTCTCTCGAAAAGAAAAAAAAATTATTCAATTACCCGCTATTAAAATTGAAAAAATAATGGATACGACCGGAGCAGGTGATGCCTTTTGGGCTGGTTTCTTATTTGCATATTTAAAGAAAAAAACCATGAAAAAATGCCTAGAAGTAGCATTAAAGCTTGCGGAATTAAAACTACAAAACGTAGGGAGGCTGCCAAACAACATAAACATAGTATCCAAGCTTCACTAGTTTTATAATTATGAATGACACCAATAAGATACCTATTACAAATGGTGTAATACTTAATGCATACCCAGATAGTATGGGTTGTAATGTAAGCGATCTTATTAAAATACTTAAAAAGCCAGTATTTAAAAAGGTGTTTTCTTTATTCTACGTTTTGCCTACTTTTTTTAATAGCGATTTAGATAGAGGGTTTTCGATCATAGATTATAACCTAAATAAAGAATTAGTTTCAATAGAAAACACAAAAGCATTTGAAGAATTAGGCATCCAATTAAAATTCGACATTGTTTTAAATCATTTATCTGTAGCATCTCCACAATTTAAAGATCTATTAAAACACGGAGAAAAATCAAAATATAAAGATTTTTTTATAAATTGGAATACCTTCTGGGAAGGAAATGGAGAGATGGGACCCGATGGTATAATAATTCCTAAAGAAGAGTTTCTTAATAAATTATTTATGAGAAAATCTGGACTTCCTATATTGAAAGTTGTTTTTCCAGATGGAACAGAAAAACCCTATTGGAATACCTTTTATCAAAAAATCACTTATAATAAATTAAGTGCAAGCGACCTGAGTAGCATAAATGAATTAACGCCAGATAAAGCAATCTTAATTTGTAAGACAATCAATCAATCCAACCTCAACAATAAAGCCCTAGAAACAATAGATTTTGGAGATGATAACCACCTAAGGAAAGAAATTATTGCAATTATTAATACAAATAGATCTTATTTAGGTCAAATGGACGTGAATGCCAATTCCGAATTAGTCTGGGATTTTTATGAAGAAACCTTGCAAAAGGTAAGCGATTTTGGCTGTAAAATTTTGCGCTTAGATGCTTTTGCCTATTTGCATAAAGAAATAGGTCAGTCCAATTTTTTCAACAAACCTGGAACTTGGAATTATTTAGAGCGCATTCAACAAATAGCTCAAAAAAATGAGTTGATCCTTTTGCCAGAAATTCATGCAGAATATGGCTTGCATTTACACGATGAAGTTGCGAATAAAGGCTACTATTTTTATGATTTTTTCTTGCCTGGATTAACCATTCACACCATAGAAAACCGCCACAGTAAAGCCCTAATTACATGGGCTAAGGAGCTGGTGTACAAAGGCTACAAGACGATAAATATGTTAGGATGCCATGATGGTATTCCTGTACTCGATTTAAAAGGGAAAGAGGTAAAAGGGATTTATAATAAAGGCTTGTTGGCAGACCAAGAAATTGAAGGAATCATGAATACCATATTAGAACGAGGCGGAAGAGTAAAAAACCTCTATGATCCTTCAGGGAATAAAATTTCATATTATCAAGTGAATGCAACATTTTTTAGTGCGTTGGGAGAGGATAAACAAAAATTATTATTAGCAAGAGCCATACAAATGTTTATGCCAGGAATCCCTCAAGTATGGTATCTAGATTTATTTGCAGGTAAAAATGACTATGACGCCGCAGATAAAGGGGGAAATGATGACCATAAGGAAATTAACCGTACAACGCTTTCATTGCAAGATATTGAAACAGGTCTAAAAAAAGAAGTTGTAAGAAAACAGCTTGAATTAATGAGAATAAGAAACACCTCTAAAGCCTTTTTAGGAAGTATAAAAATAACGGATTCTTCCTGGAGTCACATAGACATCCTATGGAAGTATAAAGGTCACACAGCACATCTAAAAGCAAATCTTAAATCGTATGATTTTTCTGTAGAAGTCCAGAGCAACTAAGATTTAGAGCACATCTTTCAAGTCTTATCACACAAGTTGCCAATAACGTGTTCTAGTACAATTTTAGATGAGTCATTATTTTTTAATCTATTGAGAACCGATTTTGAAAAGCACTACCACATTAACAGATGCCGCAGGAGTGATTCCTTTAGTTTAAATTCTTTGTTGTAAACAAAAATCATCCCAAAATTGAGCATTCGTTCAGAAAGAATGCCATAGCGCATACAAAAAAACAGTTTTTTTTATGTTCCCGTTTTTGTTTTTCAATATCTTTGAATTTTATTTCCAAAAACATGGATAATTTTATATTATATTTTAAATTAGGACTAAACCACGTCCTTGATTTTGAGGCCTACGACCATATTTTATTTTTGGTGGTGCTTGCTGTTGTCTTTAATTTTAATCAGTGGAAAAAAGCGCTTTGGCTCATCACTTTCTTCACTATTGGACATTCCTTCACACTCGCATTGGCTGCCTATGATGTGATACGTGTAGACATGAAAATTGTGGAGTTTTTAATTCCCTTAACTATTTTAATTACCGGATTTGTAAATCTAATACGAGCTAAAAATTACTACACAGGAAAAGAACGAATCAATCTAATTTTTGCGCTCTTCTTTGGACTCATTCACGGCCTTGGTTTTTCTAATTATTTTAGCATGATGATTGGCAGAGAAGAAGAAGTGCTCTTCCCCTTACTGGAATTTGCATTGGGCATCGAGGCTTCACAAATTATCATTGTCTTTTTTATTATACTCCTTGGCGCCGTCCTGCAAAACGTATTTAAAGTAAGCCGAAGAGATTGGATTCTAGTGGCTTCCTCCATAGTTATTGGTTTCTCAATACCTATAATACTTGAGCGTGTATTTTGGTAAACAATTAACTTTAGATTCTTCCGAATCTTCTTATTTTAGCTCGATGATAGAAAAAAAACAATTAAAATACGATTCAGCTTATTTAAAAATGGCATTTGAATGGGCAAAATTATCGTATTGTAAAAGAAAGCAGGTGGGCGCATTAATCGTAAAAGATCGGATGATTATTTCTGATGGTTTTAATGGAACTCCAACTGGTTTTGACAATTGTTGCGAAGATGAAGAGAACGTGACCAAATGGGAAGTTTTGCACGCGGAAGCCAACGCTATCTTAAAAGTAGCTTCGTCTGCACAATCTTGTAAAGAAGCAACCTTATATATCACATTATCCCCATGTATTCATTGCAGTAAACTCATTCATCAAGCGGGAATAAAAAGAGTCGTTTATGCAAATGCATATAAAGACAATGCAGGATTAAAATTTTTAGAAAAAGCAGGCGTACAATTAACCTATTTACCAAATGAACAAGAATAATTTTCCTATATATTTATCAATTGCTGTAATTTTTGGCATTCTAATTGGCACCTTCTTTAATGGAAGCTCTAGCAAATCTTTCTCACTGTCAAATAATTCATTCAAGGAATTAAAGATTAAAAGACTCATCAATTTTATTGACAGAGAATATGTTGATTCGGTAAACACCGATGATTTATTAGACGACGCCATAACGCAAATGTTGGGAAAGCTAGATCCACATTCTGTTTATATTCCAAAAGAAAACCTGCAAGCGGTTACAGAAAGTATGCAAGGAAATTTTGTGGGAATTGGCGTGCAATTTAGAATGATCAACGACTCAATAACCGTGATTCAACCTATAAAGGGGGGACCAAGCATAAAGGCTGGAATAAAGGCTGGAGATCGCATTTTAATGGCTAATAAAGACACCCTTTTTGGTCACAAATTAATTTCCGGCAGCATTCCAAAATACCTTAAAGGAAAACCAGACACGAACGTAAATCTTCAGGTTTATAGAAAAACCAGCGATTCATTATTCTTTATTGATATAACGCGTGGAAACGTGAATATTAAAAGTGTAGATTTAGCCTATATGATGAATGATTCTCTAGGGTATATCAAATTAGACCGATTTGCTAGAAATACCTATGCTGAATTTAAAACTAGTCTAAAAAATCTAAAAGAGAATGGGATGACCAGTTTGGTGCTGGATTTACGTGGAAATGGTGGCGGATTTATTGACATTGCAAACAGTATTGTTGATGAGTTTTTAGAAGAGAATAAACTCATTGTATTTACAAAAAACAACAAAGGGTTTATAGAAGAATCTTTTGCCACTAAACAAGGGGACTTCGAAAAAGGTGATTTGTATGTTTTAATCGATGAAAACTCGGCTTCTGCCTCAGAAATTGTTGCTGGTGCTTTGCAGGATAACGACAAAGGAACCATTATTGGAAGACGCTCTTTTGGGAAAGGCCTGGTTCAACAAGAATTAGATTTAGGGGATGGTTCTGCCGTTCGTTTAACGGTTGCAAGGTATTATACTCCTACTGGAAGATCTATTCAAAAACCCTACGAAGGAAACGGGAATAAAAATTACTACAAAAAGTATCAAGAGAGAATAAACAGCGGTGAGCTATTAAGCAAAGACAGTATTCCTTTTGTAGATTCTTTAAAATACACCACGCCCAAAGGAAAAATTGTTTACGGCGGCGGCGGCATTATTCCCGATGTTTTTGTTGGCATTGACACCACAAACTATTTGTCCAATTATTATTTTATAAGCATTAATGATTTTGCTTTTGACTATGTAGATGAAAACAGAAAACGCTTAACAAAACAATGGAGCTTAAATGATTTTATTGCTAATTTCGATAAGAATAACCTTGTTTTTAATGCTTTTTTAGCAAAAACAAAGAAGTTTACTAAGCTCTCTAATAAAACAAAAATAAGCATCAAAAATTACTTAAAATCGTCTATTGCCAATGCCCTTTTTGGCGATGTTGGTTTTTATAGAATTACGCATCAAGACGATAATATGCTTCAAAAGGTTTTAGAGTTGGAAAGCAGCAAGGAATAACGTTACTTTGTCTTAATGATTACAATTACAACTTCAGAAAATAAAAAGGTCTATTTTGCCTCCGATCAACATTTAGGAGCCCCCACCTTCTCGGAAAGTTTACCTCGAGAGAAAAAGTTTGTGGCTTGGTTAGACGCGATTAAAACAGATGCAGAAGCCATCTTTTTATTAGGTGATTTATTTGATTTCTGGTTTGAGTATAAAACCGTGGTTCCTAAAGGATTTGTTCGTGTTTTAGGAAAATTAGCCGAAATTAAAGATAGCGGAATCCCTATTTATTTCTTTGTGGGCAATCATGATTTATGGATGCATGATTATTTTGAAAAAGAACTAAATATTCCTGTATATCACAAACCACAAGAATTTAACATCAACAATAAAAAGTTTTTAATTGGCCATGGCGATGGTTTAGGCCCGGGTGATAAAGGGTATAAACGCATGAAAAAAGTTTTCACTTTTGCTCCTTTTAAATGGTTATTCCGTTGGTTGCACCCAGATTTAGGTGTTAAATTAGGGCAGTATATGTCGGTAAAAAACAAATTAATTTCTGGCGACGAAGACGCCCATTTTTTAGGCGAAGAAAATGAATGGTTGGTGCTATACTGTAAACAAAAACTAACCGAAGATCGGTACGATTATTTTATTTTTGGCCATAGACATTTGCCTTTACAGATCGAATTGCAAACAAATAGTACCTATATAAACTTAGGAGATTGGATTTCTTATTTTACCTATGGCGTTTTTGACACCACAGGGATCACTCTTGAGAAATTTGAACCAAAGAAAACTTCCTAATCATAATTACAGCATATTTTATTGAGAAATTAAAGAGGTTTCCCTTTAAATAATAAACAAAAAAAATGCTGTTCCTCTCGCAAAGGCGAGAAAAACAGCATTTTACATTCAAATAAAATAGGTTTTAGAACTGATAGTTTAACGATACGTTAAACATGGTTCCTAATTGACTAAAATGATACCCATCATAGGTCATTTGAGAATAGCGTTGATTAAAAGTAATCAGGTTAGATTGATTTTTAACTTCTGCAGGATTTGCTAAAATAGCCTCTCCAAGAGCATTTTCTGCTTTAAACCCCCATTCAGGTAGCACATTTAATAAATTGTTTACATTTAATGCAATGGTAAGTTTTTCTGTGGCATTGAAGTTAATTCCCAAATCGGTCACAATTTTTGGCGTAAATTCTGTTCTTAAATTAGCATCCATCCCTTGTTGTTTAAAGGTAGTTTTACCAAAATAAGTGTTATTTAAGGAAAGACCCCATTTACCAACATCATAATTAGTTCCGAAAATCCATTTGGTTACGGGTCTAGAAGTAAAGAATAACGCTTCTTGTGTATCATTCACTAAGGATTGACCAGCAGCTTCAACAATGGCTGGGTTTTTTACGGCACCGTCTCTTTTATTTTCAATCGTATAATTTCCAGATAAATTAAAGCCTAACATCCCTTCACCTAAATCAATTTTATTATACCCAATAACCACATCTATACCAGATGTTTTGGTATCTATGGCATTTGCAAAGAAACTCAAATCAGACAAGTTATTATCTCTTAAAATGTCATCAAGAGGCGTGGTACCAATATTAACACCATCATCATCAAATTCAGTTCCCGAAATTTCTGCACCTAATACAATTCTGTCTTTAACCGCAATTTCATAATAATCAACCGTAAAGCTTAAATTGTTGTTCACTTTTCCTCCAACACCTATGGTAACGTTCTCAGAAGTTTCTGCATCCAATTTAGAAATACCTAATAAACCCGCTTGAGGAGATACGTTATTCACCAAGCCCCCTACTTGAATTCCTTGTCCAGGAATAAAGCTATACTGTGCTTTTTGCGTATAAATTTGGTGTAAAGTTGGTGCTCTAAATCCGGTAGAGATAGAACCTCTTAAGGTATATTTATCATCAATAGTATAGGCACCACTTGCTTTCCAAACAAACGCATTTCCAAAATCAGAATAGTTTTCGGTTCTAACGGTACCATCTAAAGTTAATTCTTCAATTGGATTCCAGTTTAAAGAGGCATACCCCCCAAAGTTATAACGAGTAAATTTTCCTGAGTTTTCCGGGCTATTTCCTGCAAATGAATCTGCACCTCCACCATCATAAGAACCTAATTCACCTTCAATCACCTCGAAAGTTTCATATCTAAACTCTGTACCAAAGGCAACACTTACATTGTCTGATAAAATTTTAGAAATATCTATGTTTCCAACATTGTGGTAAAAACCTGTTCCTCCTGGATCAAAAGAGGTTTTACTGTTTTCTCGATACAATTGTGCGCCTTCCGTGAGTTCACCAGTATCTAAAGTGCCATTATTATTTCCATCAATCCAGGTAGAGGGAGAATAAACAACGTTTCTATTGTGAGATTGATTTACTTTATAGGTTTGTGAGTTTCCTCCCGTAGTAAAACTAACATCTACATTCCAATCGTTGATAATAGATTTAAAACCAATGGTTGCATTATAGTCATTCAAATCTCCTTCAAATGTTGGTACATACCCATCATATCCCCCTGCATTTGTTGGGTGGTTTCCAGGGAAAAAATTGGCTAAATAAGGAAAATCACCTACAGTTCTCCAATAAGGAGTTCTGTAGTTTGCAAAAGAATTTACTTTTTTATTAATAAAAGCCGCGTTAAAATACAATTTAGATTCTTCACTTAAACTATAAGAACCATTCACCAAAAACTTAGCGGCCGCAGTTTCTGGAGATCCATTAATGTTTCCAGCGTCTGGATGGCGGGATAAAAATTCTTGAACATCGCTAATATTTGCACCGAAATCTGCAGCTTCACCAGCTGCATCTACAGTTCCTGGTCTATTTGCTAAGTTTGTTTTAGAAAAATCTATGGTATAATTAATAAATCCATTCTCTTTTCCAATAGTAGACCCATTGTTTACGCTTACTCCAACCATTTCACCGTCTCCTTCCGAGGTCAATCCTGTTCTTAAGGTAGCAGAACCTCCATTTGGCGTGTCTTTTAAAATAATATTAATTACCCCGGCAATGGCATCAGAACCATATTGTGCAGAGGCTCCATCTCTTAAAACTTCTACAGATTTAATTGCGTCAACTGGGATTCCAGAAATATCTGACCCTGTTTCACCACGCCCTGGAGATGTTTGTGTGTATAATAATGCACTTAAGTTTTTACGTTTTCCATTAATTAAAATTAGGGTTCTACTTGGTCCCATATTTCTAATTTCGTACGGATCTAATAAAGAAGTCGCGTCATTTACCGGTGTTTGAACCGTATTAAAAGAAGGAATCTTAAACTGTAATGCTTTATCAAAAGTAGTTTGTCCTGTAGAGACCAAATCTTTGGCAGATACTACATCTATTGGCAATGGACTCTTTGTATTACTTCTCACTGGCGTTCTAGACCCAGTAACTACCACTTCGTCTAGCATCAAGTTATCCTCCTTTAAAACAATTGTTAAAAAGCGGGTCCCTGACACAAGTACATTCTTCGTCTCAAAACCTAAGGAAGAAATGATAAGCGTTGTTGGCATCTTCTTAAGCGTAATTATAAATACTCCTTCCTCATCGGTGAGTACACCATTTGTAGTGCCTTTTTCAATTACATTAATAAAGGATAACGCTTCCCCAGACGGATCGGTCACTTTTCCTGTAATAGATTGTGCCTTTATAAGATTAGGTGCCAAAATCAAAAAGATTAACATTAAAATTTTAAGTAAAAAATTGTTTTTCATGACATTAAAAATTAAGTTTTTATAAATATAATAATAAAATAAAATAAAAATGTTAAAAAATAAAAACACAAAATATATTTGTGAATTTCACAATTTAAGACTGATAAAAAAATAAATCACACATAAAAAAAAGAATAGAAGAATCTAAAGCAATTTCTAATCAACGTAGTTGGCTCTTATTCTATGCTCGAGTTTCGATGAACACTTGACCTGTGGCTGACCCCTCTTTTTGACTGATCATTTGGGGTGTTTTTTGGAAATAATAAACAAAAAAAATGCTGTTCCTCTCGCAAAGGCGAGAAAAACAGCATTTTACATTCAAATAAAATAGGTTTTAGAACTTGTAGTTTAACGATAAATTAAACATCGTTCCTAATTGACTAAAGTGTGAACCATCATACGTCATTTGAGAATAACGACCATTAAATGTAATGGCATTAGATTCATTTTCAAGTTGAGTTAATCCAGAACCACCATCAGCAATTGAAATTACGCTTGTATCATCAATGATTGCTTGTCCAGCAGCAGTATCTGCTTTAAATGCCCATTCAGGTAATACATTTAATAGGTTGTTTATATTAAATGCAATGGTTAATTTATCTGAAGCTTGAAAGTTGATTGCTAAATCTGTAATCACTTTAGGTGTAAACTCTGTTCTTAAACCAGCATCCATAAACTTCTGTCTAAAAGTAGTAGTACCAAAATAAGTGTTATTTAAGGCAAGACCCCATTTATTAATCTCATAATTAGCGCCTAAAATCCATTTTGATTTTGGTCTAGAAGAAAACATTAAGGCTAAATTAGAACGGTCAAGTACAGGATAATTTACGCCATCAACATTAATGGTAGGCACATCTTCTGTTCTTTTGTTTTCAATGGTATAATTCCCTGAAAGGTTTAAATCTAATTGACCCGCTCCTAACTCAATATTTGAAATACCAGAAACAAAATCAATCCCAGAGGTTGTGGTATCAAAACCATTAATAAAAAATTGATTTTTACCAATTTGGTTTGTGTAAATTACTCTATCCTCTACATCAATTTTATAATAATCGATGGTAAAGTTGATATTGTTTGTTATTTTCCCACCAAAACCAATAGTAAAGTTGGTAGATTTTTCTGGTGTTAATTTAGGAATTCCTAATTCTCTTGCTCTAGGCGAAACATTGTTTACTAAACCTACCACATCAATTCCTCCACCATCAGCAAAAGAATATTGAGATTTTTCAGTATATATTTGATGTAAACTTGGCGCTCTAAATCCAGAAGAAATAGAACCTCTCATAGTATATTTATCAGATAATTTATAACGAGAACTAACTTTGTATACAAAGGTATCTCCAAAATCAGAATAATTCTCACCACGCACAGTTCCACTTAGTAAAAAGGCATCAGAGACATCGTAATCTAAACTAAAATATCCCCCTAAGTTATATCTGTTAAAAATACCAGAGTTTACAGGATCATTTCCTGAAAATGAATCTGAACCACCCCCTTCATAAGAAGAAACTTTTCCAGCAATTATTTCAAAATTTTCATTTCTAAACTCAGCTCCCATACCAATACTCACTTTGTCGGATAGAAGTCTAGATACATCTAAATTTCCTACAACATGATTAAACGCTGTTCCTCCTGGATCAAAACTTGTAGGGCTCAATGCTTGATAGTTTTCACTTGCATTATGGGAATTGTTTACTTTGTAGGTTTGCTCGTTACCACCTAAAGTAACACTGGCATCAACATTCCATCCATTTACCTTTCTCTTTACTCCTAAGGTTGCATTATAATCATTTAGCACCCCTTCAAAAGTGGGTACATACCCATCAAATCCGCCTCTTTCATTGGAAGGAAATAAATCTTGTAAATACGCTAAATCACCGGTTGCGATCTTCCAATATGGCGTTCTATAATTCGCATAAGAATTTACTTTTTTAAATACATAGGCTGCATTAAAATAAAGTGTAGACTCTTCAGACAAATCATACTCCCCATTAATTAAAAACTTGGTCGCTACCGTTTCTGGCGCTCCATTAATATTTCCTGCATCTGGTTTTCTAGATAAAAATTCTTCAACATCTGCCAAAGGAGCACCAAAACCTGTTCCTCCATACGCTTCACCTTTAGCACTTACCGTGCCTGGTCTGTTTGCTAATGCTACTTTAGAAAAATCTACCGTATAATTAATAAAGCCTTTATCCTCTGCTATAGAAGAGCCATTATTGATGCTAATCCCAAACATTTCACCATCTCCTTCAGAAGTAATTCCTGATCTTATGGTTGCAGAACCTTTATTTACATCGTCTTTTAAGATAATGTTAATTACCCCAGCAATGGCATCAGAACCATATTGTGCAGAAGCTCCATCTCTTAATACTTGGATGCTTTCAATGGCATCTACAGGGATTGCAGAAATATCTGTTCCTGTTTCACCACGTCCTGGAGAATCTTGTGTATATAATAATGCACTAACATTTTTACGTTTTCCATTAATTAAAACTAAGGTTCTACTTGGTCCCATATTTCTAATTTCGTACGGATCTAATAAAGAAGTCGCATCATTTACAGGCGTTTGTACTGTATTAAATGATGGAATCTTAAATTGCAATGCTTTATCAAACGTATTTTGTCCTGTAGACATTAACTCTTTCACGCCAACAACATCAACTGGCAATGCAGTATCTGCATTACTTCTAGGAGCTGTTCTTGATCCTACTAAAATAATTTCATCCAATCGCAAGCCTTCACTTAACATAATAGTAAAAGTTGTTTTTCCTTTTACAGCCACTTCTCTGGTTTCAAATCCAGAAAAACTAACCACTAAAATAGCGCCATCTTTCACTGTTAAACTAAAATTACCGTCAAAATCGGTCGTAGTTCCGTTGGTAGTTCCTTTTTCTATGACATTTGCTCCTGGCAAAGATTCGTTCGTTGAATCTGTTACCACTCCAGAGATATTATTCTGGGCAATCGCAACAGTAAAACTAAAAAAGGCACATAATAATAATGTAATTTTTTTCATTTAAAATATATTTAGTTAATAAAGTTCTGTTCAAATGCATCTTAATTGATTGCCTTGAATTACTTACATAAGAGGTCTTAAAAGTTTTTATACTCTCTTTTTTTAAGAAAACTTTAAGAAAAAAGAATATTTCATGTCTAAATGTTTTTGATTCGTGGTTACTTCATCTCCCAGTATTCCTTTCAAGACCTAATAATATCACTTAGATTTTCAGGAAAATTAGCCACTGAAGCAATTGTAGAATAATGCATTTCGTAGTTTTATAAAATGTGATAGTAATCGAACATCTTTATAAAGAATACTGAATTCTAGTATAGAAAAATGCCCCATTGGACCCCATTTGTGTAGAATCCCAAAAGCCGCCGCTGTCTGTGTTTGGGTCTTGAATAGAAGGGTAAATATTAAATAGATTATGACTCCCTATTTGAAAATTCAACGCTTTTGAAAATTGATACCTCAAGTGCATATCTGTAGTGATCTTAGGAGCGTAATGATCCATAGAGGCCTGCATTCTTTTGTCTTCTGAATTGTCAAAATTCGAGAGTTTTTGTTGGATTTGCCAATCGGTTAATAGAACCTCGCTAAACCTCGTAAATGAAAGCGTAGCGCTTACTTTTTTGTATTGGTAATTCAACTCTAAATTAAATTTATTTTTGGGTGCGGAAGCCAATAAAAAATGTCGCTCTCTAACGCCAAAAAAGGTAGCTGGATCTAAATCTTTATGGTGAATTTTTTTGATTTTCATTTGATTTATATTTCCCGAAAGCGAAACGGAAACCTGTGTCTTCTCAAAGTTCTTGTGCCAATTTAAGCGCACATCCAACCCCATCGTTTTGGTATCAACCCCATTGGCAAAAAACTGTATATGATCTACATTTTCATTGAGATTTGTTGCGTCAAAATTACCACTTAAAATGATTCTGTCTTTCACCTCCACCCAATAAGCATCGATAATTGCACTAAAGTTATGGTTTGCTTTCGCCGTAAAACCCAAACTTGCATTCCTCGCTTTTTCTTCATTGAGTTTTTTTATATTAAAAGCTCTTGCCAACGGATTATTGTTTGCAATTAATAGCGATTCTGTAGCAACACTTCCAATAAAATTGGTAAAGGTAAGATTATAATAAATTTGTGCTAAAGACGGTGCTCTAAAGCCCGTACTAAACGAACTTCTTAGGTTGAGGTTTGTTAGAACTCTTAGTCTTGAAGATAACTTAAAATTTAAAGTACTTCCAAAATCGCTATAATGTTCATATCTCACTGCGGTTCCTATCATTAATTTTTCGGAAAGATCTATTTCTGTATCAGAATAAAAACTAAAATTGGCCCTACTTTTATTCACTTCATTTTCTGGAGAGTAGCCAGGAAAACCCTGAGATCCAGCAGGTCTCACAATGTTGTTGTGCCTGGTTAAATCTTCTGAAGGAGTAGCAGCGGTAACCCTATCTCCATAGATATCATACTGAGCATAAGAGCCTTCTTCACCCGAAAAAATTTGATAATTTTCAAGACGATATTCTAATCCAAAAGCCAAATTAAGCCCATGGAAGCTATTATTATAAAGTTTAGAAAAATCGATACTTGTGGTGTTTTGGATTAATTGATGCCCCCCAGCATCAAATTCTGAGGGCGAATTTTCTTCTAAAGTAGCATTGAGTGTTTCTTTAATAAAATATTGAAAATTATTTTTCCCCACTGTATTATTTATATCAATGACCCATCCCTTTAGCTTGGTCACAAAACCTAAAGAAACCGATTTATCTAAAATGTCTGCAGTAATGAGCGGATTAAATCCGTTTGGATAAATGGCCAGAACATTTCTTTCACTATCTGCTGCCCTTGTAAAAGCAAAAGCATCTGAGTTTCTTTTGTTATAGCCCACATTAAAGTAGACCTTGCTTGCATTTTGTATTGGGATTTCGGCATTGATAAAAAGACTGGCATTTTGCGACTTTGCATTTCCATATTTTTCTCTGTAGTAATTACTGGGTCTATAGGTATGCTCTTTGGTTAGCAGTTCGGTTGAAAAATTTACAAACCCCTTTTCTAAAATTTTCACCCCATAATTTAAGGCTACCTTATACGTTTCACCGTCTATACCCTTTCGTGAATTTGGCAAACTCAAGCCCGGATTTGAATTGTAAAAACCTGTTGTTGCAGCGATATTTAATTTGTTCACCTCCTCCTTCAGCACGATATTTATAACCCCTGCAATGGCATCAGAACCATATTGCGCAGAAGCACCATCTCTTAGGAGTTCAATTCTTTCAATCGCCGATGATGGAATGGCATTTAAATCGGTCCCAGAATTTCCTCTTCCTCGAGTACCATATAAATTTATTAAAGAAGTCTGATGCCGTCTTTTTCCATTAATAAGGACTAAGGTTTGGTCTGGCCCTAATCCTCTTAGGGTAGCTGGATCTATATGGTCGGCACCATCTGCCCCAGATTGCTTTGTTGCGTTAAAAGAAGGAATTGATTTTAACAATACTTGATTAAGGTCTACAACACCATATTTATTAACCAGGCCATTAACGTCTATAAAATCGATGGCAACAGGTGTATTAATAGACGTTCTACTCTTGTTTCTAGACCCTACGAGATAAACTTCGTCTAATAGCTCGTTATTTGTCAAAATTATTTTGTGCCTCACAGTAAAGTCTGTTTCCTCCACAGAAAGTGTTTTTGTTTGAAACCCAATAAAACTAACTTTAATGGCTTTTTTATTTTTTATATCAAGCACAAAACGACCATCACTCGCTGCTAAAGTTCCGTTATTTGTGAATTGTTGAAAAACAGAGGCATTTGTTAAGGGGTTCCCTTGAGGATCTACAATAATGCCTCTAAAAATATTTTTTCCCCTATCGGTTTTTGAGTCTTTTTTATCAATTGTTTTGGTCTTAGATACTTTGATAAAACTTTTGATATTTCTACGATAATGCTCTTTGGTATAAATTACGTAATACCCATTTCCTAAATTATCAAAATGATAGAGGGTTCGTTCTTCAAGAGCGGTTAAAATTTCTTGTAATGCCGTTTTCTGCAAAAAGGAATTACTGATGTATTTATCAACAAAAATCTCATCATTGTAGGTAAAAAAAATTTGGTATGCCTCACTTATGGAGTCCAGTAAAGATGTAAATAGAATATTTTTAGGAGGCTCCTTTTGCGCTACTGTAGGGGTGTTACAAAAACATAAGCTTATAATTACTATAAGTTTTAGAACTTTTTGTTTCTGTAAATATATATACAAATTATTTCAGGGTCAGATTTAATTATTCCGAATAATTAAGTCTTTGTCCTTTAAGCTAATTTTAACGTTAACAGATTTTTCAATTGCGGCAACACAAATAGCCAAATTTGTTGTAGGAACAACTCCTGTAATTATTTTATTTTTGCTTTCTTCGTCCATAAAGATAGCATTTAAACCGTAAGATTCTTCAATTTTTTTTATAGCATCTTTTAATAAGAGTTTTTCAAAGGTAATGGTTCCGTCTTTCCATGAAGTTTTAAGACCCAATTTCACCTCATCTTCTTGAGAAATAATTTTATCGTGTTTAAACGAGTAGGAAATAAAATTGCCAGGATTCATTTTTTTTGAATCCCCATTTTTAAGAGTCAACATGATCATTCCCTCTTCTAAAAAAACGGCTGTTTTTTGATTTTTAGCGTTTACATTAAATGAAGTCCCATATACTTGGACCTCTAAATCATCTGTTAACACCCAAAACTTTGCATTTGTGGACTCCTTTTTGTCTACCTCAAAAAAAGCCTCCCCAGAGAGTGTTACTTTACGATTATTGTTTTTGTAATAGGATATTTTAGAATTTGAGTTCAAAGTCACATGACTACCGTCTTCTAACTTTACCTTTAAAATTTCGCCATAACTTGTATTATGTGTAATTTTTAAGCCATTAAAATAGAACAAACTCGCTGATACAATTAGAACAATGGAGGCAGCAATACCAAAATGTTTTTTATATCTTTTTTTTGCTTTTAGAGCAGGAATCGCCTTTTTTTCTTTGATTTTAGCTTCTATATCTCCCCAAGCTTTATCAATTTTTTGCTGACTTAAAACCTGTTTATTGAACTTTATACCAAGAACAATATCCTTCGCTTCATTTAGCAACTCCAATTTTTTTGGATTTTTCTCTATAAAGTCCTTCCAAAAAGGGCTCTCCGACATATTTTTGGTTTCAACCCAGTTGACAAAAGACGTGTCAGTTAAAAAATCTTCTATCTTTATATATTTTTTATTACTCATTTCTATTTTGAAAATTTTTGGCGAGATATAACACCTAGCAATTGCATAAGTAAATGTTCCACGAAAACTACTCGCTATTTCCTAATTATTTGCAAAAATAATTAATTATGTAAGATAAACTACTTCTCGTAAGTTTTTAATTGCTTTGTGTATTGTGTTTACGGCACTTTGGTAATTTACATCCATAATCACCGCAATTTCACTGGTTTTTAATTCACAATAATATTTTAAATAAATGGCTTCTTTCTGTCTTTTAGGTAAGTTATTGAGAAGCTTTAAAATATTTTTATTTTTGAACGTTTCAGATTCTTGTTTAATAATAAATTCTTCTGGATTAAATTTTACATCTACAATATTTAACTCGTGTACGTTGGTACTAATTACTTTTGATTTTTTACTTAACACTTTAATAATAAAGCGTCTATATGAAGTAAATAAATAAGGCGCAATGTTATCTAAATCACTTAAATTCTCTCGGTGATCATAGATATATAGAAAAAAATCTTGCAAACTATCTTCGGTTAACGGTACGTTACCCTTGGAAATTTTTAGGCCATAATTGTAAAGCTTCTCATAATACAATTTAAACAGTTTAGAAAACGCATTTAAATCTCCTTCTTTTAGCGTTTTCCAGATTAACTCATCACAGGGACTTTCCATTTATTCTGTTATAATTTTTAAAAGTAGTTAAAAAAAAGGATTTTTAAATTTTATTAATTCAAAAAAAACGTGTCCTCTAAAAAACGGGACTTTCTAGATTAAAAACTCCTAACAAAAAAACCCTTCACCTTTAACCAAAATTTAACAAGATTAAAATAACGAATATTGTAGTTTTGCTATTGTTTAAATTTAATTATTAACTTTTTTAACCACTATAAATGGACATAGATATTAGAGCGATTAATGAAAAAATAGAGCGAGAAAGTGCTTTTGTAGACATTCTTACTTCAGAAATGAATAAAGTAATTATTGGTCAAAAAGGAATGATTGAACGATTGCTAATTGGTTTATTAGGAAATGGTCACATCTTATTAGAAGGCGTTCCTGGATTAGCAAAAACATTAGCCATCAACACCTTATCAAAAGCCGTCAAAGGAAGCTTTAGCAGGGTTCAATTTACACCAGATTTATTACCGGCCGATGTTGTTGGAACCATGATTTACAATATGAAAGAAAATGACTTTATGATAAAAAAAGGTCCTATTTTCGCAAACTTTGTGCTGGCTGATGAAATTAACAGAGCCCCTGCCAAGGTACAATCGGCCTTACTAGAAGCCATGCAAGAACGCCAAATTACCATTGGCGATACCACATTTAAATTAGAAGAACCTTTTTTAGTAATGGCAACGCAAAACCCCGTTGAACAAGAAGGCACCTATCCACTACCCGAAGCACAAGTAGACCGTTTTATGCTTAAGGTTGTGATTGATTATCCCAAAATTTCAGAGGAACAATTAATCATGCGTCAAAACTTATCTGGTGAGTTTTCCACGATAAATCCAGTAATTTCTGTCAGCGAAATCTTAAGAGCAAGGCAAGCTGTAGACGAGGTGTACATGGATGAGAAAATTGAAAAATATATTTTAGATATTGTCTTTGCAACACGTTATCCAGAAAATTACAATTTATCTAAATTAAAACCTTTAATTAGTTTTGGAGCATCTCCTCGTGGAAGTATTAATTTGGCAAAAGCAGCAAAATGTTATGCCTTTATAAAACGAAGAGGCTATGTAATTCCAGAAGATGTGCGTGCCATCGTTTATGATGTTTTGCGCCATAGAATTGGGATTACCTACGAAGCGGAAGCAGAAAATATAACTTCTGTAGATATTATTAACTCAATCATTAACGAGGTAGAAGTTCCTTAAAAACAAAAAACCCGTAATAATTAGCAAAAATAAGATCATAATGCTATTAAAAACAACAACATACAGATCCTTAACAGGCAAAAAAGAAATTGTGAGAATTCAAGAAAGAAAAGACGCACAATTTATTGTTTATAAAAATAAAAAAGCCGCGTACTTTGTAGATTGTGTTATTCTTAAATCGGAATCTAATAGGACCTCGAACAATTTGATATTGAAACAAAGATCCCCTATTGATCAGGTATTAAAAAAATATATCAAAAAAAACGAGGGAAATTTAACCGTTGAAACTCGCCCACTTTCAAGTATTAAAGTGGAAGCTAAAACCAAAAAAAAACTATTAAAACCCATTCCGTTGGAATGGCTTAATTAAAAATGGAAACGAAAGATTTACTTAAAAAAGTTCGGAAAATAGAGATTAAAACTCGCCGATTATCTGATCATCTTTTTGGAGGAGAATACCATTCTTCCTTTAAAGGTAGAGGGATGACTTTTTCTGAAGTGCGACAATATCAATTTGGTGACGACGTAAGGGCTATTGATTGGAATGTAACGGCACGCTACAACGAACCTTATATAAAAGTTTTTGAAGAAGAACGAGAATTAACCATGATGCTAATGGTGGATGTTTCTGGTTCAGAATTGTTTGGAACAAAAGATCAATTCAAAAAAGATACCGTAACAGAAATTGCAGCAACTCTGGCTTTTTCTGCAACACAAAATAATGACAAAGTGGGTTTGATCTTATTTACCGATCAAATAGAATTATATATTCCACCAAAGAAAGGAAAAAGTCATGTCTTAAGAATTATTCGAGAACTGATCGAGTTTAAACCCAAAAGTAAACAAACAAATATTGCAGAAGCTTTTAAGTTTTTATCAAACGTAATGAAGAAAAAAGCTATCGTTTTTATGTTGTCTGATTTTATGGATGATGATTACGAAAGAACCTTAAAAATTGTTGGTGGCAAACATGATATAACAGGCATTAGAGTGTACGACATACATGATGAAGAAATACCCAATTTAGGACTGGTTCCAATGATAGATTCTGAAACAGGCGATATCCAATTAATAAACACCTCTTCCAAAACAACGAGAACAAATTACACAGCAAACGCTTTACGATTAGCAGATTATTATAAAAACACCTTTAAAAAAAGTGGGGCAGGAACTATATCTACTCGAGTAGATGAAGGATATGTAACAAAATTATTAGGTTATTTTAAAAACAAAGGACGTTAAAGTGAATATGAAAAAACAACTTCTATTATTCTTTTTATTGGTTTCGGCCATTGGGTTTTCTCAAGTACATGCAGAAATTGACACCACGAACATTCGAATTGGTGAACAATTTGAATATAAAATTTCTGTGGATGAAGTCGAGAATGTAATCATTCCTTCGTTCGCTTTAAAAGGCTTAGAAATTATAGACTCTTTAAGGATTGATACCCTAAAAAACCGCCTTATAAAAAGATATATTTTAACCGGTTTTGATAGTGGTAGTTTTTACATTCCGCAGCAACAAATTTTCATCAAAAACCAAGCATTTTTAACAGACTCCTTATTAGTGAATGTGGCAACAGTTGCTATTGATACCACCAAAATTAAAAAGTTCCCTATAAAATCTATCAAAGCAGAGCCCTATGTTTTTGATGATTATAAAAACTATCTTTTTTGGGGTTTAGCAATTCTTCTTGCCATTGGCACCATCCTGTATTTTGCCCTAAGAAGAAAAGAAGATGATGAAGCAATAACCATCGAACCAGCATTGCCTCCATATCAAGAAGCCTTAATGAAGTTAAACTTATTAGACAAAAAACTACTTTGGCAAAGCAATAAAATAAAAGAGTATTACAGTGAATTAACAGGAATCGTTCGCTATTATATTGAGCGCGAATTAAAAATCCCTGCTATGGAAAGAACCACAGACGGTTTGATTGATACTTTGACAGACTTTAAAGATTCTAATGTAATAATTACTGATAAATCTACCATAAATCAACTCAAAAAATTATTGCAAGAATCTGATTTAGTAAAATTCGCAAAATCTAAACCGTTGGCGAATGAAGTTGAAAACGACAGAAAAATAGCAGAATCTGTCATTAATAATTTGCATCCAAAAGTTCCGGAGGAAGAAATAAATATCGAAACGATTAAACCCGTTACCGTTGTGCAAAAACCCGCTATAAAAAAACCACCTCTTTTAGGGAAGATTTTAATTATTATGGGCGTTTTATTGATTATTGTAGCGATCGTTTTTGCAATCTCCCTCGCAATAAAACACCTTTCATAAATGACTAACACCGCAAAAATAGCAATAGCAAATGTGGAATAATTTTGAATTTTTAAACAGTGAGTTTTTATTCTTGCTTTTGGTGATTCCTTTTTTAGGGGTCTGGTATTTTTTAATGCGCAAAAAAGACACGGCGGTTTTAACCATTCCAAGCATAAAAGGATTTAAGGCAAATGAATCTCTTCTCTCGAAATTTAAACCTTTATTGCCCCTTTTAAGATTAGCCGCTTTGGCATTTTTTATCGTTGCCTTAGCAAGGCCTAGAAATGTAGCAGTAAGTAAAAGAACCAAATCAAATAGAGGAATCGATATTGTTATGGCGATTGATGTATCTGCAAGTATGTTGGCAAAAGATTTAAAACCCAACCGGCTAGAAGCCTTGAAGGGAGTTGCCACCGATTTTGTAAACAGAAGACCCAATGACAGAATAGGCATTGTAGTATATGCCGGAGAAAGCTTCACTCAAACACCTATTACCAGCGATAAAGAAATTATTAAAAGAACTATTTCTGAAATAAAATGGGGCCAATTAGAGGGGGGCACCGCGATTGGAATGGGCCTGGGCTCTGCAGTAAACAGACTAAAAGAAAGTAAAGCAAAAAGTAAAGTAATTATACTGCTTACAGACGGGGTAAATAACGCAGGTTTTGTAGATCCAAAAACGGCTACCGAATTGGCAAAAGAATTAGAAATTAAAGTCTACACCATAGGAATTGGAACCAATGGAACGGCCCTTTTTCCCTGGAGTAAAGACCCAATGACAGGTAAATTACAGTTTAGGAATCAGCAAGTAGAAATAGATGAAGAACTGTTGCAATATATCGCTACTAAAACTGCTGGAAAATATTTTAGAGCTACAGACAACACAAAGTTAAAAGAGATTTATGATGAAATAGACAAGCTTGAAAAAACAAAAATTGAAGAATTTAAATACTATAATTATCAAGAAAAATATCGAATTTTAGTTGGCATAGGACTGGCATTATTAACTTTGGAGTTTTCACTAAAAAACACCCTGTTTAAAAGTTTTATATAGTTCATACTGCTGGCGATAGCTCTTTGTTCGCGAAATTGTTTAAGAGATGCGAAGAAAAGAATTGGAGATTTAATTTGAAGTGAAAATAATTCTATAAAATATAATAATTGTTACTTGCTTTGCGAAAAAAATTATTAAAGAAAGAAACAATAAAACAAATACATATTTTTAAAAGATGTACAAAATAGAAGAACCTATATATTTTTATGTATTAGCCATAATCCCAGCAATGATTGTTATTTTCTTGTTGGTTCTCTGGTGGAAAAAGAAAACTCAAAAGACGTTTTCCAACAAGGAATTATTAGCGAAATTAGCCCCAAATTCATCTACTTTTAAATCGGGTTTAAAATTGATTTTCTTTTTAATCGGAATCTCCTTTTTAATTCTTTCTTTGGTAAATCCTAAAATGGGAACCAAACTAAAAACCTTAAAACGAGAAGGTGTCGATGTCGTTTTTGCCTTGGACGTTTCCCAAAGCATGTTGGCAGAAGATATTGCCCCGAACAGATTGGAAAAAGCAAAACAAATCATTTCTAAAATCATAGAAAAACTGGGAAGTGACCGGGTTGGAATTATCATTTATGCCGGAAATTCATACCCCCTTTTACCAATCACCACAGATCATGCAGCTGCAAATATGTTTTTGCAAGGTGCTAACCCAGATATGGTTTCCAGCCAAGGAACCGCTATTAGTGAAGCCTTAGAATTGGCAAAAACTTATTATAATAATGATGAACAAACAAATCGATTTTTAATTGTTCTTTCTGACGGTGAAGATCATCAAGAAGAAACCAAGCAAGTTGCACAAAACATAGCAAACGAAGGGGTTAAAGTATACACCATTGGCATTGGAACAGCGCAAGGTGGCCCAATTCCAATGAAATTAAATGGTGCTTTAATTGGCTACAAGAAAGACCGTGAAGGTAAAGTGGTCCTTACACAGCGTAAACCGTCCGTTTTAAAGGAAATTGCAGATATTGGAAATGGAAATTATCTAGATGGAAATGTTACTGAAAACCCAGTAGATTTCATTGCAGAAGTAATTGCCAATGCAGAAAAAAGCGAATTCGAAACGAAACAATTTTCAGATTATAAAGATCAGTTTCAATGGTTTATTGGCCTTGGAATTTTGTTTTTAATCATCGATATATTCTTGCTTGAAAAGAAAACGAAATGGGTAAAAAAAGTTGATTTATTCGACGAAGAAAAAGACAAATAATAAAAAGCATCTTTGAGAACTTTTTTAGAAACTAAAAATTAGCATCTAGACACGCACACTTTATTCTAGGTATCGTTTCAAAAAAATTGGCACCAAGGAAGCAAAAAATATAAATTATGAAGGTTTTTAAGAATATCCTTATTTTACTCTTGGTGATTTGTTCATCAACTAAAATACAGGCACAAAAAGACACCATTGTAGCACAAAGAAACGCCAGACAATTAGTGCGAGAAGGAAATAAATTATACCAACAACAAAAGTATACCGATGCCTCTGTTTCCTATAAAAAAGCATTAGGAGAAAACGCAAATTATGACAAAGCAAGTTACAATTTAGGAAATGCTTTTTATCAAGAAAAAAATTACGAAGAAGCCGTTTCTCAATTTGAATTAACAGCTAAGACTGGCCATGATAAATTAACAAAAGCAGCCGCTTTTCACAATATTGGGAACGCAATGATGGAGCAAAAACAATATCAACCTGCTGTTGATGGGTATAAAAACGCACTAAGAAACAACCCAAATGATGACGAAACACGGTATAATTTAGCCGTTGCTCAACAATTACTAGATAAAGAAAATCAGAATAAGGACAAAGACAAGAAAGACGACAAGAAAGACGACAAGAAAGACGATAAGAAGGACGACAAGAAAGACGATAAGAAGGACGATAAGAAGGACAAGAAAGACGACGGCAAGGATAAGGATAAAAAGAACGACAAGAAAGATGGTGACCAAGGAGACAAAGAAAAGAAAGACGAAAAGAAAGACAAAAAGAGTAAACCAAAGCCAGGACAAATGTCTCCTCAACAGATTAAACAATTGTTAGAAAGTTTAAATAACGAGGAAAAAAAGACACAACAGAAAATGAATGCTCAAAAAGAAAAAGGGCAAAAAGTAAAACAAGAAAAAGATTGGTAAGATAATAAATCATTATTTTTGAATTTTTTAAAAGGAATATGACGTTGAAATTCACATACATTTTTATATTTTTTACAGTTTTTAGCGCTGCGATTTCTGCTCAAGAAGCTTCGCTAACTACCGTTGTGAGCAAAAATAAATTAGGTTTAAATCAACGTTTACGGGTGCAGTTCACCATCAACAAACAAGGTGCAGATAACTTTACACCTCCAAATTTCACCAACTTTAAAATTGTTGGAGGACCAAGTCAATCTGTAAATCAATCTTGGATTAATGGTAAAGTAAGTTTTTCACAATCGTATACCTATATCATTGAGCCTCTTAGAAAAGGAGAATTTAACATTCCATCTGCAAGCATAGAATTAAATGGAAAGACCTTAACATCTGATCCTGTTAAAATTATTGTCTTAGATGCAATAGATATTCCTAAAGATCCCAACGACCCCGATTATATTGCACAACAAAACATCCATTTAGTCGTCGAAATATCTCAATCAAACCCCTATGTTGGAGAAGGGGTTTATGTAGAATACAAACTATATGTAAGTCGTAATATTAGTGTAAACGATTATGCCGTAACAGAAACCCCACAATACAATGGTTTTTGGAATCAAGAGATTAAAACCAATGGAGTTCCCGTAAAACTCGGCACCTATAATGGAGAATCATATCGGTATGTGGTTTTAAAAAAAGCGCTATTAATTCCCACAAAAGAAGGAAAATTATCCATCGAGCCAATGAAGATGGATATCGTTATTGATGTACCAACCGGAAGAGGTGATTTTTTTGGAAATGCAATTACCAGAAATATTCGAAGAAGTTTTTCATCGGCAAAAAAAACAATTCTGGTGAAAGGATTGCCAATTGAAGGGAAACCAGCAAATTTTAACGGCGCAGTTGGAGTTTTCAACTTTGAAATATCTGCCAATAAAAACGGATTAACAGCAAATGAAACGGGGCAAATAAAAGTGATGGTTGTTGGTGAGGGAAATTTAAAATTATTTCAAATTCCAACCATAATTACCCCTTCAGAGCTCGAAGTATATCAGCCGGAAAGAAAAGAAAAAATTATGGTCTCTGCATCTGGAATTAGAGGTAGTATTTCAGACCAATATACCGTTGTACCTCAATTTAAAGGAAAGTATAAAATACCAAATGTTTCGTTTTCATATTTTAACCCTAAAGAAAAAAGCTACAAGACAATTACTACAAAAGATGTCTTTATCAATGTCCTAGAAGGAAAGGATTTGATAACAAGCAATCCAAATATTCTCAAGCAAAGCGTAGATATAACGGGAGAAAACTTTAGATATATACAAACAAAAAGCACTTTTCACTCTATAGAAAATGATCATTTTTTTAAATCAACACCCTTTTACCTCTTACTAATTTTACCCTTAGCTTTAATTCCTTTTGGGATATTTATTGCGAAGAAAAATGAAGAAAGAAGTAATGATCTTATTGGAAATAAATTACGCAAAGCAGAGAGGTTGGCAAAAAGATACTTATCGCAAGCTAAAAAACAATTAGGCAAAAAAGAGCTGTTTTATGAAGCTTTAGAATTGGCTTTGCACAACTATTTAAAAGCAAAATTAAGCGTTGAGACCTCCGAAATTAGTCAAGAAAAAATTGCGGTAATCTTGGAAGATAAAAAAATAGATCCTGTTATTATAAAAACCTTTACAGAGGTTTTAACCCGATGTGATTTTGCACGATATACACCAACCACAAATGTGCAAATGAATGACGAATATGAAAAAGCAAAACAAGTAATCATAGAACTAGACAAACAATTGTAGCATGAAAAAAATTCTTTTTTTACTCTTGTTGATTTCCGGGTTTTCCAAGGCTCAAACAGCTAATGATTTGTTTAAAAAAGCCAACGAATTGTATAAAGAAGGAGGCTATTTAGAAGCAATTGAAACATATGAAAAAATTGAAGACAGTCTTCTAGTTTCATCGGAATTATACTATAATATAGGAAATTGTTATTATAAATTAAATAAAGTAGCACCCACCATTTATAATTATGAAAAAGCGTTACAATTAGATCCTTTAAACCTAGATGCTTCAAATAACTTAGTGTTTGCAAAGCGCTTAACGATTGATAATATTGAAGAAGTTCCAAAATCTTTCTTACAAAAATTCAATAAAAACTATCTCCAAAAGCTCTCTTACAATCAATGGGCCATTGTAGCCGTTTTATTTTCATTTTTAGTTACTGTGCTATTTCTACTCTTTTACTTTTCTAATATTCCTTCAAGAAAACGCTTTTTTTTCACAACAAGCATTCTAAGTCTATTGCTTCTTATTGTTTCTCTTTTTATTACATATAATCAATACACTTTAGAAAAAAACACAATTGAAGCCATTATTTTTGCAGAAGAAACTCCGGTGAAAAATGCTCCAACCATAAACTCAGAAGATGTTTTCACTTTGCATGAAGGTACAAAAGTTCTTGTTTTAGATGAAATCGATGAATGGAAAAAAATAAAACTAGCAGATGGTAAAATAGGTTGGATTTTATCTGAAAACCTAAAAGTGTTGGGTTTATTTTAGTAGTGAATTAACAAAAAATAATTATATTTGCGTCCGTACCAAAAGAAATGACAAAGAAGACACTATCCCTTATTACTGCGCTGTTCTTTATCGCAATTCTGTTTGCACCTGCAATTTTTGACTTAACGAAAAGCGAAACCTATACTTCTATTATTCTAGAATTGAATGAGGAGGAAGAAAATAAAAGCGAAAAATCTATCAAGGATTTTGAAGTGAAATTTCATCAGCACAGCACAAACCAATCTTTTTTTTTCTTAGAAAAAAAGAAACAAAGCATTCGTTATTATTTTAGAAATTATCCTTCTATTTTTAGAAAACTTATTTTACCCCCTCCAGAATTAACTTAATATACACTTCGTTTTATTCGCTTTCTTAGCGACTTTTTTCAAATTTAAAATCCATTTTGACAAACATCAAAAGAGAAAACGATTAAGAATAATTTGTCGTCAAGTGTACTTGTATCTTTTGTAACATTTCCCATGTCTTTAGGAATTGCTTTCGTCAACAGAACACCATATTTCCAAATTAAGTTCGGGAATTATTGGCAAAATTGTTGTGAGTGCCTTAAGTCGATCGAAAAAAGCTAAAAATAAAACCATAATACGCAAATAAGACGTTCCTCTCTTTTTAAAAAGAAAGCAAAAAGGGTATGGTGCAACTACTCCATTAGATACAGATATATTATGAACCTTTCATAACCCATTTTTGAAAATTAAATGAATACCTATATAAAGGCTACATCCCTTTGCTGAGCCTTTGCCCTGAGCACTTCAATACAATTGCACAAGGGTGTAGAAGCATAAGCGCCAGCCTACCAAGGCAGGTTAAAAAAAGAATAATACAGATATATGAAAGCACATACAAAAGAAACCCAAGCAACAATGACTCCAGAGAAGTCATTGCAATACTTAATAGAAGGAAATCAAAGATTTCAAAACAATTTAAAGGCGAATAGAAACTTGCTCGAACAAATAAATGACACGAGTGATGGCCAATTTCCTTTTGCTACGATCTTAAGCTGTATAGACTCTAGAGTTTCTGCAGAATTAGTTTTTGACCAAGGTTTAGGAGATATTTTCAGCATTCGAATTGCTGGAAATTTTGTGAATGAGGATATTTTAGGTAGCATGGAATTTGCTTGTAAAATAGCAGGGACAAAAGTTATTGTTGTTTTAGCTCACACGGCCTGTGGCGCTATAAAAGGCGCCTGCGATAACGCAAAACTAGGAAACTTAACGGCTCTTTTAAACAAAATAAAACCAGCAGTGAATGCAGTTTCAGAACCAGAAGATCAGCGTTTAAGAAATTCTGAAAATATTGATTTCGTTAACGATGTTGCAGAAAAAAATGTTTATATCGCCATAGACAACATACGCAATCAAAGCCCTGTTTTAGAAGAGATGGAAAAGGAAGGTACTATTAAAATTGTTGGGGCAATGTATGACGTTAACAACGGGAAAGTAAATTTTTATGAATAAAAAATGATTAAAGTGAATGTAGTCCTTTTATTTTTATTTAAATTACATTTAAGAAAAGCGATTTAATGAATTGGCGCATCTTAATATTGGGCATAAAAAAATTAAATTGGAATTGGAATTTTCATCACGAAATACAGTTCCTGCCGTTTTTAATCGAAACGGGATTTTATGGAGGCTTAAACGATCAAATAAATAAAACATCTAGCCGCGATCAAATGAGTATACGAAGCTCTTATATATTATCAAAAAAGCTCTTCAAAAAAAGTAACCAATCAAATTAACGATAGGTTCTAATTTTAAGTTTTAAATTAGTGCCCTTATTAAAACCCAAGACAAATGAAAAAATTTTTTTCAAATATTAAAGGAGACGCTTTTGGCGGTATCACCGCTGGAATTGTTGCCTTACCATTAGCTTTAGCTTTTGGCGTTTCTTCTGGCTTAGGACCAAGTGCAGGTTTATATGGTGCCATTTTCATCAGCTTTTTTGCTGCGATTTTTGGCGGAACAAACACCCAAATTTCTGGACCAACAGCACCAATGACAGCAGTGAGTATGATTGTTATTGCAGGAATTGTAGCCACAAACAATGGAGATTTAGACAAAGCACTCCCCGCTATTTTAACTGTTTTTTTACTCGCAGGATTAATGCAAGTAGGTTTAGGAGCCTTGGGTCTAGGGAAATATATTAAATATATTCCATACCCTGTTGTCTCTGGATTTATGACCGCCATTGGAGTTATCATTTTACTCACTCAAATACTCCCTTCATTGGGCTACTATCCAAAAGAAGATGTAGAATTTGTTTCACAATTTAAAACCTTAGCTCAAGAAGAAATTTTAGAAAATATATTAAAAGAAGAAGCCGGTGAAGGAATATTGGTATTAGACAATTTCACAGAAACCATCTCTAGGGCAGGAAACATTACCGAAGCAGACATTACAAAAGAATCACAAACACTCGCGGCAAAAGAAACCTCTGGGGTCTTAGGCGCAATAAAAGCGATGCCAAGAGCGGTGCAAAATATAAACCTTTTAGAACTCTTATTAGCCCTCGGTACTATTCTTATTATCTATGGTTTTAAACGGATCACAAAAGCAGTACCCAGTACCTTAGTAGCTTTAGTTGTAATGTCTGGGATTGCCGTTGGTTTTGGGTTAGAATATCGTCCAATTGAAGAAATCCCCGCTGGAATTCCCATGCCCAATTGGGAAATTTTCTCCACGTTTTCTTTAGCAAGCATTACTCCCTATATTTTTACAGCATTAACACTCGCGCTTTTAGGAGCCATAGACTCTTTACTAACCAGTGTGGTTGCCGATAATATGACAAAAACAAAACACCAACCAAATAAAGAATTGGTAGGTCAAGGAATAGGAAATTCTATTGCTGCTATTTTTGGCGGAATTCCTGGAGCTGGTGCAACCATTAGAACCGTAGTAAATATTAATTCCGGCGGAAAAACAAAATTGTCTGGAATGATTGCTGGAATTATGTTGCTTATTGTTTTGCTAGGTTTAGGACCTATTGCCTCCAAAATCCCAGCAGCTGTTTTAGCTGGAATTTTAATCACCGTTGGCATTGGCGTAATGGACTATAAAGGACTAAAAGCAATACCAAGTTTACCCAAAGATATTCGTTTTGGCCCTATAAAACTGAGCTCTGAAGTATTGATAATGATCGTGGTTTTATTATTATCTACTTTTTGGAATTTAGTTTACGCAGTAGGCGTTGGTTTAATTCTTGCTTCGCTTATGTTTATGAAAAAAATTGGTGATTTAACCGCTAAAAGATCAGGTGTGAAGATGTTAAAAGAAGAAGAGTGGAAAAATAAAATTGATTTTCCAGACAATTTTAAAGAGAACGTTTTTGTAAAACAATTAAGAGGGCCTTTATTTTTTGGATCAACTAGTGATTTTCAGGAACTAAGTCAACAAATTCCGAGCACTGCTAAAACGGTTATTCTTCGCTTAGGAAGAATGCAATACATGGATCAATCTGGGTTATATGCGATGGAGGATATGTTGCAAGATTTAAAGCAAAAAAATATTGAAGTTTTATTTGTAAATTTGTTAGAGCAACCAAAATACATGATGGAAAACATTAATATTATTCCCGCTTTTATTCCAAGGGCTCACGTTTTTAGTGATTTTAATGCTTGTTTACAATGGATTAAATTAAATATTAAAGAGGACACAAAAGTAAACTAATTATGGATTTAACAAGGGTTTTTGAAAATAATAAAGAATGGATTGAAAATAGATTATCGCAAGATAAAGACTATTTTAAAAAGTTAGGTAAAGGTCAAAAACCCGAGTTATTATATATTGGTTGTTCAGATAGTAGGGTTACTGCAGAAGATTTAATGGGATTAGGTCCTGGGGAAGTATTTGTTCATAGAAATATTGCAAATATGGTTTCTGGCACCGATTTAAATATAATGTCTGTTGTTGAATATGCAGTAGTACACTTAAAAGTAAATCATATTGTGGTTTGCGGCCATTATGCCTGTGGTGGTGTAAAAGCAGCCATGCAATCTGCAGATTTAGGTATTTTAAATCCCTGGTTACGAAACATTAGAGACGTCTATCGTCTGCATTCAGATGAATTAAATGCTATCGAAAATGAAGAAGAAAAATATGATAGATTGGTAGAATTAAATGTAAAAGAGCAATGTGTTAATTTAATAAAAATAGCTGCTGTTCAAAAAGCCATTAGAGAAAGAGAACTAAAAGTACATGGGTGGGTTTTTGATGTTCATTCAGGGAAATTAATCGATTTAAAAATAAATTTCGAAAAATACTTGCAGAATATTATGGAGATTTATCACCTAGATTAAGGAGTCAAAAACGTTCTTTCCTGACATCCTGTATCTATGTTTAAGTATTGAGCAAACTCCTTCTTTTATGGTAAAGGAGCACAAATGATTGATGCTTTCTCTCATTGTCTGGATAAACAAAAACCTAATAATTTAGATATTATTTCTATAATCATTATAATATTTCCGTCTCTATTTCCTCCATTATTTCATCTTTAACGATGGAAGGAAAGATCATTGGTGTAATTTTTTTCACCTGTAAATAGAGCGTCGATTCATCTAAGGTTTCTTTATCAACAAACGGGATGGAATTATTTATTTTGCCAAAAAAGATAAAAATTACACTTAAAATTAGCCCCATTTTTAATGCTCCAAAAACACCTCCAAAAATTTTATTTAGAAGTCCCAACGCAGCAAAATCTGCCATTTTGGTAAACAACTTCCCTAACAAGGAGATGGCTATAACAATCCCAACAAAAGTAGAAGCAAAAGCCGCTATAGAAATATACTTTGGATCCCAAGAAACTCGGTCCTTAAGAAAATCTGTAACAAAATAAGAGAAATGAATAGCGCCATAAACCCCGGCAATTAAGGCCACTAAAGAAGCAACTTCTACAAAAAGCCCTTTCATCAAACCTCTTACAAAACCAAAAAGTAGTAATGCCAAAATAATTATATCAAAAACATTCATTATCTAGAAATTTAGCCAAATATAAGGTTCTCATTTGTATCTTTGAAAACTATTAAAACCTCTTATGATTAAAAACATCGAGTTAAAAGACAAATGGAATTTCTTGGTTAATAAATTAACCAATCAATTTGCAGATGGAGACACCTTAAATCTTGACGCAATTATTTATCTAATTGGTGTTCAGGAACTTGGACAAGGAAAAAAAAAGTTTAAAAAAGACGAGAAAGTAAACCTAATGCACATTGCCATATGTAAATTATTAGAACCTTATGGCTATTATGAATTTGATTATTTTGATGAAGAAGGTTGGCCACATTATAAAGTTCTTACAGAATTACCTGGCTTAAAAGCAGGTGAACAAAGCTTATTAATGAAAGAGGCCATTGTTACGTATTTTGATGATGATCAATATTTTTCTGAGCTTAAGTAACGCTCATTTTTCGAATCATTGTTGCAAACAATTTTGGAGAAAATCTTTTCACAAAAACACCCAATTTTTCTTTAAAACCCGCAATATAAACTTCTTGTTTTTTGTTTTTAATGGCGATTAACATCAGCTTGGCAAATAGACTTGGATCAATTCCGTTCTTTGTGGCAGTATCCATTTTTTGTTGTGAGCTTCCATCTCCAATTAACGCATTTAAAGAAATATTTGTATTTACAAAACCTGGACAAACGAGTGTTACTAAAATAGCATAGGGGTGAATTTCAGCACGTAAACTATCAAAAAAACCATGTAATGCGTGTTTTGAGGCTGCATAACTAGAACGCAAAGGAGTACCTATTTTTCCTACAATACTTGTTGTAGTGACAAAATGACCCGCTTTTTTTTCAATAAAATAAGGCAATACAGCTTTGGTAAGTGCAACTGTTCCCAAATAATTAATTTTCATTATTTTTTCATCCACCCTAAGTCCTGTATCTTTTGCCAAAGAACGCTGACTAATACCCGCGTTATTTATCAAAATATCAAGACGTCCAAAACAATCAATTGCTTCCTTCGTTCTTTGAGCAAAATCCACATAGTTATCTAAATCCAGTTCAATAATTTTCACATTCTCAGAGCTTTTACATTCACGTTTCACACATTCTAACTCCACCGTATTTCGAGATGAAAGAATCAATTTCGCATCTTGATTAGACAACTCAATGGCTAATGATTTTCCTATACCCGATGATGCGCCAGTAATCCAAACTACCTTATTTATAAAACTCATTTTTTGACTTATTTAACAGAACAATATACTTAATTTAAAGAAGAAATAGTATTTTTGATATGTTCTTTAATTTTATAAGAGATTAAACTATTTTACATGAAAAAACTATTTTTTACGCTCGTTTTTATTTCATCACTTCTCCAAGCACAATATAAGGTAGTAGGAACTATACAAGAATCTGAAAAATATGATTATGCCATCTTATACAAGTTGGTAGGCGCTAAGCAGGAATTTGTGCAGAACACCACCATTAAAAATGGAAGTTTTTATTTTGATTTTGATCAAAGTGTAGCATCGGGGATGTACAGAATTGCTTACAACATAAAAAACGGGGGATTTGTAGATTTTTTATACAACCAAGAAGATGTGGTTTTTAGTTTTGATCCTAAAGATCCAGTAAACTCTATTCTGTTTTCTAAATCGGAAGAAAACAAACTGTATCGCAAGTTTTTAAGTGCCATTTCCTATGTGCAGTATACTGTTGATTCCCTTCAAGTGGCTTATCTAAAAATGCCGCTAGAATCTACAGAAACTCGCTATAAGCAAGCCGTAGAAAGCATTGTAGCTGTTCAGGGAACATTTGCCAAAAAATCGGCAGGAATGCTCGTTTACCCTTTTATAAATGCCACAAATAGGTATAATGCCCCAGCAGTTACAAAATCACCCAATGAATATTTAGAAGGTATTGAAAAACACTTTTTTGACCATATCGATTTCGAAAATAAAACACTTTATAATTCTTCTTTTTTAGTTGATCGAATTTCTGATTACGTCTTTTATATGAACAGTTCTAATGATCTTGACACACAGATTGACCTGTATAAAAAAGCGTCAACAAAAGTGATCAATAGTATTAAAAATACCGAGTTTAAAAGAGATGTGATTAAGTTTTTAATTGGGAAATTCGCATCCAAAAAAAACCTAGTTTTAGTTGATTATTTGTTTGAAAGCCATTTTGACGCCTTACCGAAAGACACCAAAAACAAAGTATTTAAAGAAAAAATATTAAGTAAATTACGCACAGAAACGGGAAGAATTGCGCCTGATTTTTCATGGGTAGAAAATGGAAAAACCAATAAGCTCTCAGAATTAAATGACGGTGAAAATTTCGTGCTTATTTTTTGGAGTTCAAGCTGTTCCCATTGTACCAGAGAAATTCCAAAGGTGTATGAGTTTCTAAAAGAAAAACCGACGATAAAAGTAATCGCTTTTGCCATGGAAGACAATGATGTTATGTGGAAAAAATTTATAGTAGATTTAAAAGGCTGGCATCATGCTTTAGGCCTAAATAAATGGGAAAACGAAACCGCCAATTTGTACAACATCAGCTCTACACCTACTTATTTTGTTTTAGATGCTAATAAAAAAATTATCGAAAAACCCGAAAGTGTAGCGGCGCTAAAACTAATTTTTGATTAAAAATACAGAAACGCATCTTCTAGATGTTTTACTATAAATTGATTGTTTTTCTTAAGAATGCCAATAATATCAAAGCGCACTCTTACATCTAAATCTCTGCTCACTACATATTCATCTATGGCAGCAACGAGCAATTTTATTTTCTTAGAATTTACAAAGTCTTGTGGATTCCCAAAAGAGTCTGAGGAGCGCGTTTTAACCTCAACAACAGCTAAAATATTTTCTTTTTGAGCAACAATATCTACTTCTGCTTTTAAATATCGCCAGTTTCTATGTAGAATTTTATAGCCGTTTTTTATCAAAAAATCAACAGCTAACTGTTCTCCTTTTTTGCCAAGCTCATTGTGCTGCGCCATTTCACAAAATTAAAAATAGGGGGCTTTTGGGTTATCGTTTTAAAGTTACAAAAAGAAATTAAAAGAACCGTAAAAAGAAGACGATTCTACGAGCGCCAAAATTATGATATCGAAAGTCCAAAAGAAAGCATCAAAACAAAAAAAAATTAAGAACCATAACGAGCGCTACCGCTGTTTAAAACCTGTAGTACGCTATTTAGCAAAATCTACAGTAGATTTTTTACCACCAACGGCTAACTGAATTTTTCTTCCAAAAATCAAGGCTCTATTATCCATTTCATGACCCGCAGGGAAATCAAATAAAATAGGGAAATCATATTCTCCAAACACATTTAAAATTAGCTCCTCAATGGAAGCACCCCATAGCGTAGTGTTCTCCTTTATTCTACTTACATCGCCCACAATAATTCCTTTGCAGTTTTCAAAATTACCCGCTCGTTTTAAACTCTGCAACATACGATCCATACTATACTTATACTCCCCAATTTCTTCAATAAACAATATTTTTCCGTCTACAGAAATCTGACTTTCTGACCCTAACATAGATGCCAATAAAGAAATGTTTCCCCCCACCAATGACCCAGTTGCATTCCCTCTTTTGTTAAATTCTGACGAAGGAATTTTATACGATAATTTTTTTCCAAATAACGCAGATTTTAATGTTTTTAGTGCCTGTTTAATATCGCTGGGATCATCGACAAAACTGGTTCCCATCATTGCGTGTAACGTTTCAAAACCCAAATTATGAAAATAGCAGTGAAAAGCCGTAATATCTGAATAACCTATAATCCACTTCGGGTTTTCTCTAAATTTTGTAAGTACTAAGTGGTCTAAAACTCTAACACTTCCGTATCCACCACGAGCTGCCAAAATTGCCTTAATATTGGGGTTGTCTAACGCCTTTTGAAAATCGGCTGTTCGTTCTTGATCACTTCCCGAAAAATGGTGATTTTGATTGTACATGTTTTCTCCAAAAACAACAACTAATCCCCAACTCTCTAAAATCTGTTTCGCTTTCCCCATCACCTCTTCCTTGTTCACTAAAATTCCTGCTGGGGCAACAATCGCAATTGTATCTCCCTCTTGCAGATAATTTGGTCTTAGAAACTCCACGGAAGCTACCCTGCTTATCGTATCTTTTTGTTGCCCAACCCCCTCCATGGTGGCAAGTAAAAAGGATAAACAAACTATCTGTAAAATATTCTTGGTACTCATAAAAATGCTTTTTGTAAATGTATCGATTTCAATTGTTTTAAAAAATAACTTGTTGATGCTTTTTCGTACTTTTACCTTTCAAAAATGAGTCCAAAAAATAAATCAAGGAAAATTCAATGAATACTCCAAAAAGATATACGATTACCGCAGCTTTGCCTTATACAAATGGGCCCATTCACATTGGTCATTTAGCCGGCGTTTATGTTCCTGCAGATATTTATGCCCGTTATTTACGCTTAAAAGGAGAAGATGTTGCCTTTATTTGTGGAAGTGATGAGCATGGAGTTGCCATCCCAATGAAAGCGAAAAAAGAAGGGGTGTCTCCACAAGAAATTATCGACAAATATCATGCAATAATCAAGCAATCTTTTATTGATTTTGGAGTCACTTTTGACAATTACTCAAGGACATCAGCAGAAATTCATCACAAAACAGCCTCCGATTTTTTTACTGATTTATATGAAAAAGGAGCATTTATTGAAGAAGTAACTGCACAGCTATATGATGCGCAAGCCAATCAATATTTAGCAGACCGTTTTGTGGTTGGAACCTGTCCAAAATGTGGCAATGAAGAAAGTTATGGTGATCAATGTGAAAATTGTGGAACCACCCATAACGCTACCGATTTAATTAACCCAAAGTCTGCAATTACAGGAAATGTACCTTCGCTGAAAGAAACAAAACATTGGTTTTTACCTTTAGATAAACACGAGGCGTTTTTAAGAGAATGGATTTTAACAGAACATAAGAATGATTGGAAACCGAATGTTTTAGGTCAAGTGAAATCTTGGCTTGATGATGGTTTGCGCCCAAGAGCGGTGACTAGAGATTTAGATTGGGGAATACCCGTTCCTTTAAAAGATGCCGTAGGGAAAGTTTTATATGTTTGGTTTGATGCACCCATTGGTTATATCTCAGCGACCAAAGAATGGGCCGCAAAAGAAGGGAAAAACTGGGAAGATTACTGGAAGAAAGACGATACAAAATTGGTTCATTTTATAGGAAAAGACAATATTGTTTTTCATTGTGTTATTTTTCCTGCTATGCTAAAAGCACAGGGCGATTTTATTTTGCCACAGAATGTTCCCGCCAATGAATTTCTTAATTTAGAAGGCAATAAATTATCTACCTCAAAAAATTGGGCCGTTTGGTTGCACGAATATTTAGAAGACTTTCCAAATCAGCAAGATGTATTGCGTTACACCCTAACAGCCAACGCACCCGAAAATAAAGATAACGATTTTACTTGGAAAGATTTTCAGGCTAAAAACAACAACGAATTAGTGGCCATTTTTGGTAATTTCATCAACAGAGTGGTGGTTTTAACGCAAAAATATTATGAAGGAATTGTCCCAGAACCCGATAATTTTACAGAGGTTGACAAACAGGTTTTGACTTCATTAAAAGAGTTTCCTGTGAGCCTTTCCTCTTCTATAGAGCGATACCGTTTTAGAGAAGCTTCACAAGAATTAATGAATTTAGCGCGCTTAGGAAACAAGTATTTAGCCGATCAAGAACCATGGAAAGTAATAAAAGTAGATGCAGCACGCGTTCAAACAATTATGTTTGTTGCCTTACAAATTTCGGCAGCACTAGCTATTTTATGTGAGCCTTTTCTGCCTTTTACTTCAAAAAAATTAAAGGCCATTTTAAAGATGTCTTCTCAAGAAGAAGCCTTTGGGTTTACTTGGAATGATGTTCTTGAAAAAGAAGTATTATTGCCCGTAAAACACCAAATAAACAAAGCAGAACTATTGTTTTCTAAAATTGAGGACGAAACGATTGAAGAGCAAATTGCAAAATTAATTGCCACTAAAAAAGCAAATGAACAAGAAAAGAAAACCCTTGTTGCACAAAAAGAAACCATTGATTTTGAAGATTTTACTAAATTAGATCTGCGTGTTGGAACTATTTTAGAAGCTTCAACCATTGCAAAAACAAAAAAATTACTTCAACTTAAAGTGGATGTTGGCATTGATGTAAGAACCATTGTTTCTGGCATTGCAGAAAGCTTCTCTCCTGAAGACATTATTGGGCAACAAGTAAGCGTTCTGTGCAACTTAGCTCCAAGAAAAATTCGCGGGGTTGAAAGTAATGGTATGATTTTAATGACCAATTCACCCGATGGTACATTAGCCTTTGTAGGCCCACAACAAAAAATGAATAATGGACAAGAAATAAGTTAACCAAAATTGAGAATGATATGAAAACAACTTTAATACTAATTCTGTTGTGTTTATCTCTAGAGGCCCCTGGGCAAGAAAAGCTCATGAACTTTCGCAATTATTTAAAAACATCTTCCTCAGATATAAAAGATGTAATCCCCGTTGTGAATGAAACCACCGGAGAGATTGGCTTTTTTGTGGCAGATGCAAAAAACATTTACGGCTATAAAATTGATGGGAATTTTAAGATAACTAAAAAGCTTACATCAGAAGAAAAAGCAGAAAATACAAAACCTTAATTGGTAACAGTATTTTTAAAGAAGACTTATATCGGGTGTATTTAACAAATAGCAGTCAAGACAAATTCGCTTCATTTGATTTTTCTTTTAAAAATAATACCACTTCCTTTTTTGAATTTGAGTTGAATACAGGAGAAACATTTATTCAAACGGTTAGTCATAGGAATCAATTCTATTTGATTTCAGCATCAGAATTAACAAATGAGTTATATATATATACTTTTGATGAAGAGGGAAACCCCAAAAGAAATAAAATAGAGATTGGTTCTTTACGCTTTATAAGTACCCTAGGGAAATCAACAAAATTAACGACTCTTTTAATCGAAAAAGAAGCTATTAAAAAATTTGAAGAAAACACACCCAATTCTATTGAAATCACTTCCGAATTAAGAAAAATGTATCAAAGAGAGAATGCTGTTTTATTTTCCTTTGATCATCATAAACTGTTTACGCAAGTGCTAAAAATTGATCTAAACTCCTTTGAAGCCTCATCATTTCAGTTTAAAAAACCTTTTTTAAGCAAGCATGCCAATAGAACTAACTCATATATTAATGGTGAAAATATTTTTACCATTGCCGTCACAAAAGAGCAGATTGCCTTTGAAATCTTAGACTTTAAAACTGGCGATTTAATTAAAGCATATACTGCAAACAAAAATGATTCCATTACATTTAAAAACACCGCCATTATTCAAGAGGGGGGCTTGTATGATAAATATAGAGAATTGGAAAAAACAAACCGCTTTTTAAAAAGAGTAGCAACGGGTAATACGGGCGTTTCCGCAAGGAAAATAGGAAACCAATATCACCTTATTATTGGAGGCTATATCGAGCAAAAAAGGAATCCAGGAATGATGATGCCTTTTGGTGGAATACCTTTAGGCTCTTTAGGGTCTGTAACCGTTTTCTTTAACCCCGCGCAATTTGCTTTTAACTCTTTCGAAAACAATAAAGTTACTAGAATTGAATCTTTATTTGATGAAAACTTTAATCATATTAAGGGAGGGATTAAACAAAATGCCTTTGACAAAATGAAATCATTTACATCTAGTAACAAAGGAGGTACCGTGTTTAAATACAAAGATTTTTATATTAAAACCGATTATCAGTTCTTTAAAAAAGTTTTTACTTTTAGAAAATTTATGGATTAAAAAAAAGGAAATTTTAACTGTTTTTTCTAAGTATTTAATTGAATGAAAGAAATTTAATTTACTCGAATTTTAGCTATCTTTATAATAGAACTCTATCTTATTGTTAGGATAGCGCATTGAGAAATTATAAAAACAGGAAACTTCCATAAAGCTTTTTAAATACCCATAGCGCTGCCCTTAAAAGAGGTAAAATAAAAAAACAGACACATGAAAAAATGTATTCTAGTATTCATCACTTTTTTGTTTTTAGCGTGTGGAGCGTCAAAAAACCTAAGAACATCGAAAAAAATAATCAAAGGAAATTGGAATATTACCGAAATTACTTATGGCAAAACAGGAACCTATAACGTAAACTTATTTAATGATGCCGCTAAAATGTGTTTTGAAGGAAGCTCTTGGAAATTTATCCCCAATAATAACAAGGGAATTTATACCATTAATAATCCTGACTGCGCATCTGGAGATAGAGAATTCATCTTCACTATCCAAGAAATTGATGCCACTACCGGATTGTATGATTTCCTTCTAAAACCGGCTAATAATGATACAAACATAGGTTTCCGGTTAACGTTAACGCAACTTTCAGATTCCTTTATGCAATGGCAGCAAACTTTAACTGTTCAAGGAGAACCTTTCTTAATTAACATGAACTTCACCAAACAATAACTACCATGAAAAATTTATTAAAAAAAACATCTATTGTATCGCTTTCACTTTTAATCACATTGACCTTAACAAATTGCGAGGCAGTAAAAAATGCAAATAACAAACAAAAAGGAGGAACAATTGGTGCTGCTGGAGGTGCGATTATTGGCGCAATTATTGGAAACAATGTTGGCAAAGGCGGAAATGGAAAAATTGGCGCAGTAATTGGAGGCGTTCTTGGTGGGACTGCTGGCGTTTTAATTGGAAATAAAATGGACAAACAGGCTCAGGAAATTGAGCAAGAGATTCCTGGCGCAACCGTAGAAAGAGTAGATGATGGAATTGTAGTAACCTTTGATGAAAATAGTGGTGTTTATTTTGACACCAACAAAGACAATATAAATGAAAAATCTAAAGAAACCTTAAACAAACTAGCCAAAGTTCTTACCGATTTTCCTAATACAAATATTTTAGTTGTTGGTCATACAGACGATAGAGGGAAGGAAGATTATAATATGACGCTTTCTAAAAACAGAGCTTATTCGGTAACCAATTATTTAAAAACAAAAGGGTTAATGGATGATCGTTTTACAACAAATTGGTTTGGAGAAACACAACCAAAACAAGACAATTCAACCGCTGACGGAAGAGCAAAAAATAGAAGGGTAAATATTACTATTGTTCCTAATGAAAAAATGAAGGAGATTGCTAAAAAAGAGGCTGGAGAACTAAAAGAATAATTCATTAGCTTATTGTCTCTAAAATAATAAAGGAATTGTTTAGAATAAATAAAGTAGCTCTACATATTTAAATTTGAAACGGTAAAATAGTTGTTATAAATTTTCGTTTTTGAAATTGTTCTCAGCGGCATATTTTACCGTTTCTCCCAAATAATCTACTAAATTATAATTTGGCAATGGGGAGATTTCTTCTAAAAGACTCGTGTTAAACTCATAAGGTTTGGACAAAGTATAGGGAGCTAAATGGTTTCCAATTGTAGAGTAATAAAATTTTTCTAACTTATTCATATTTTGAATTAATACATTATCCAAAAAAGAGAATTGCTTATACCCAACGGTTTCTATAATTCTTGTTAAACCTGTAACGATATTCGTGCATTTATTTTGAACAATATTTAATTCTTGTATGTTTTTACGTAACACCGTAACAATTACTTTAGCTACATAATCTACAGGAATAATATTAAGTCCTGTTTTAAAATTAACCGAAAGTCTCATCTCATTCCCTTCTAACAAAGGGTTTTTATGAAAGAACTTCCCTACCAAATAGTACACCATGTATTTTGAAATATAGTTTAAAGGTGTATTCATAACATTACCTCCAATAACACTAGGTCTTAATATTTGGATTTGGACTCCCTTTTTTTTCCCTTCTTCTAAAAGGTGTTTTTCGGTTTTATGTTTTGATTCCTCATAGGCATTCCTATAATTAGGAACTACGTCGTCGTGAAAATTATTTTCAATTTTCCCTCCCACATCTCCAATGGCAAATGCTGTGCTTATGTATGTGAATTTCTTAGTATACAAATGAAAAGCTTCAAATATTTTCTTTGCAAAAGAAAAATTTTCCTTAAAAATTAATTCCTTTTGTGAAACATCCGTAGATAAATTTACATATCCAGCAGAATGAATAAAGTAGTTTTCATTCTTCATTAATAAATAAGTAGCGGGTTTAAAAAACGCTTCCGAATTGTACACATCGATTCTTCGGTATACTTCTGGATGCATCTTTGTTTCACTGCAAAAAAGCTCACTTTCTATAATTCGCTGAAATCTTTGTTGCGCCGATAAATTTTTCTTGTCTCTAATTAACAAGGAAATTTTATCTATTGTTTCGTTCTTTAAGAGTTCTAATAGAACTTGTGAGCCCAAAGTTCCAGTTACTCCAGTAAGGATGATATGCATGGGGAATTTTCGGTAAATTTACCAAAAATATCTTAAACATTCCTTTGAGAATACATAAATTAAGGAAGGCTAAATAAATGAATTTTTTAATTTCTTTCAATTGTTCTTTACGAGATAAGTTCCTCTCTAAAAGAGTGTAAAGTATTGCCTGATTTTTAAAAAAACACCTTTTAACCTATCTTAAAAAGCCACTTTTATTGTATGTATTTATTCAATATTTATGATCACAAAATCTTCTTTAATAGCCCCGGCTTTTGCAGTTAATTTTACGGTTCCTTTTTTAAATTCTGAAGATAAAATCACCATTGCTTTTCCATAAAAAAGAGTCACCTTATTTGACTGAAAAGGCTCAAAAGATTGGGGATTTCCATTTCCAACCCCTGCAATGGTTGCATTTCCCTTTATTTTTAAATCGATTTTAAAATCGGCTAGGGGGCAGAAGTTTCCGTCTTTATCAAAAGCTTCCACTAAAACATAGGATAAATCTTTTCCGTTTGCTTTAATTGTTTTTCTATCTGCCGATAATTTTAAGCGGTAAGGTTTCTTGGCTGTTTTTATAGATTTTTCTGCAATAATTTCACCCTTTTTATACGCAACCACTTTTATTTCTCCGGGCTTATAAAGAACCTCGTTCCACATGAGCCTAAAACGTTCTATAGAATTTTTTGAGCTTGGTTTCTTGTATTGTATTCCTTGCGATTTTCCATTGACAAATAGCTCGCCAGAATCTCCATTGGTATACGCAAAAACCGGAATGGTGTCTCCTTCTTTCCCCTTCCAATTCCAATGTGGTAAAACATGAACCATATTTTCATCCTTTTTCCAATGACTTTTGTACAAATAATATCTATCTTTTGGTATTCCAACCAAATCTACCGCTCCAAAATAAGAGCTTCTGGAGGCTTGTTTATTGGTAAAGCCTAACTTTTTCACAGAACTATTATCATAAGGTGTTGGTTCTCCTAAATAATCAAAACCGGTCCATACAAATTCGCCTGCAATATAATTTTCATCTTGTTGCCACATAAAATCATCATCTGAAATTTCTGCCCACCAAGGTGCATTTAAATCGTAAGAACTTACTTGCAAAGATTTTGTGAAAGCTGTTTTTTCCTTTGGCAAGGGAAATTCATAAAACCCCCTAGTACTTAATGTTGACGCAGATTCGCTAATAATTACCGATTTATTTGGCTCAATTTGGCGCGCTAATCGATACCTTCTTCCGTAATTCCAACTATGCACATCATAATAATCAAAATGACGTAATGCGGCACTTTTTAATTGATCGCACACCAAGGTTGTTGGCCGCGTTGGATCGTATTTATTCACATAGTTCACCATGGTGTGTAAACGTTTAAAGCCGCTGTTTATATTCCATTGAACATCTCCTATTTCATTACCCACACTCCATATAAACACAGAGGGATGATTTCGATCTCTTGTAACAAAGTTCTTAATGTTTCTATGCGCAAATTCATCAAAATCGGTGGCAGCTGTAATGTTTGCTTTTCCGTCATATTTATCAAAAATTTCATTAAAGAAAAGCAAACCCATTTGGTCACAAAGGGCTAATAATTCGGGCGCAGCCACATTATGACTATTTCTAATTGCATTTACACCCATCGACTTCATAATTTCCAACTCGCGTTCCATTGCTCTATAATTAAACGCCATTCCTAAAGGTCCTAAATCGCTATGAAGATTTACACCTTTTAACTGAACTCTCCTGTTATTTAAATAAAATCCGTCATCGGCGGTAAAATGAATGGTTCTTACGCCAAAGATTGATTTTTCTGAATCCACCAATTTATTGTCTTTAAAAACATTCGTTATTACTGAATATAAATTTGGGTTCTTTACATCCCAAAAAACGGGGTTTATGATCTTCAATGTAGCTTCAAAATCTTTACTCTTATTTGGTAAAAGGGTATCTTTCACTTCTTTCTTTACCACTTCTTTCCCTAAAGAACTATAAATGATTTGTTCAACTTTAATTACTGATTTTTGATTGGTTTCATTATTTATAGAAGTATTAATTCTTACCTCTGCAAGATGTTCTTTTACCGTTGGCGTGGTAATATAAGTCCCCCAAATATTTACATGAATTGGGTTGGTTACTAGTAGCTGTACTTTTCTATAAATTCCTGCACCTGGATACCAACGACTATCGTGTTTTCTTGTATCGGCATAAACCGCCAACACATTTTTTCCTCCATAATTTACAAAAGAAGTAATATCAACATGAAAAGAATTATACCCATAATCCCATTTCCCTGCCAATTTTCCATTGATAAAAACTTGAGGAAAAGCCATTACCCCGTCAAAAATTAGCTGTAATTTTTTACCTTTTTCTATCGTTGAAATTTCTAATTCTTTTCGGTACCAACCCTCCCCTTTCCATGGCAGTTTGCCAGTGTTTCCATCGCCATCAACCTTAAAATTTTCTCCAATTGCCCAATCATGTGGCACTTTTACTGTTTCCCAATCGGAATCATTAAACCCAAGGCTTGCCGCATTTACAGGATTTCCTTTGCTAAATTTCCAATGGGTTTGTAAGGTGGTTATCGTTCTTGTTTGCGCATTGATTACAAAACTGGACACCCATAAAAGGCATAACATAAATGATTTTTGAACAAGATTTCTAAATGTCATTTTTTTCGTTTTTATAAAGAGTTGTTGTAAAAACTCATTCCTAAAGTTACTTTGTAATCATGATCAAACAATGTGGCATTATCCCAATGAGAGCCCTGCGCCCAAAGTGTAGAGCAAGGAGTAGAAACCCACGCTGGCTCCCAATAAACCAACCCTTCTCCGCCCGCATTTTCGATAATTCCCTGCAATTTCTGCAAATAAGCTAGTTGTCCTTGCTGCGTTGCAGGATATCCCGCAATCAAGGCATCGTTTCCTAAAATATTATTTGCATCATCTCCATTCTCTAAAGTAAAAGGATAGGCCGTTTCTACAATCATGAATCGTTTATTGTAGGTGTTTTTTATGGTAGATAAAACCCCCGGTAAATTAGCAAAAGTATCGGTTGACCAACTCGGATAATAAGAAAGACCAATCCAGTCAAAGTCTGTAACACCACTATCTTTCGCCTGCTTAAACCACCACAACGCATTTTCTGGTTGTGCCACATGCAACATAACTTCTATGGTCACTTTTTTTTCTGCAGAAAGATCTCTTACAGCTTGTATTCCCTTATTTAATAAAACCGCGTTTCTTGCCCAATCTATTGGCCAAACTAATGCACCTTCTTGCAGAATCATCCCATTAATTTCATTGCCAATTTGCACAATTTCTGGCAACAAATTATTATCTGAAAGTTTTTCTAAGGTTTTATATGTATAGTTGTAAATGGAATCTCCAAGCGCTTGAGTATTATTTTTCACCAAAAGCCAAGCTACCGGAATTTCTTGTTTATTTGGATCTGCCCATTCATCTGAATAATGAAAGTCTAATAAAACAGCTATATTCTTATCCTTTGCTCTGCGAATTGTTTTCTCTACATCCTCAAAATTAGAATAATTTGTCCAAGTGGCAGCATGCCATTTTCTAACTCTTATTAAATTTGTCCCGACATCTGCAAAAATTTTAAAAGGATCTTCCGTTTCATTCTGTTTATTTTTAAAGCGTGCACCGCAATCTTCCATCTCATTTACATAAGACAAATCGGCACCGTAATAAAAGGCAGAAGTTGTTCCACCTCCAAACGCCCCCCCATCATCGGCGCTTTCGTTCTCCATATTATCTATATTTCCCGACTCCGAAGAGCAAGATATAATAAAAGCAACTAGAAGGCCGAAAAAAAAACCTGTCACCCCCAACCTATAAACCCTTAAATTCATACATTATACTCTCTTAAACTATAAATAGCATTTTATTTTTATCATTATTTTGCTAATTTATAAAAAATATTATTCAAGGTGTACAAGTGCCTACCCGTTTTTCATATATTTGTTTTATTCCTTTTTTAACTGATAAGTGCCCTTAGGCCAGTTCTTTTTTTTAACAAAAGGAAGGAATTTATCTCTGTGAATATTTCGCTGGCGACCCAAAAGAGCTATTACAGCACTAAACACGACTAAAATTATGACTATGTTTTTCAATTTTATTTATAAAAAAAATTTCAAGACCTTATTCTTTTTATTGATTTTAATTTCCATATCAACCGCTTATGCGCAAAAAAACAAAACAAAAGGAACTGTTTTTGTTAATGAAAAAGGTGTAATGCGTTACGAAAAAACCAACGAAGAAGTAAAAGGTTTTGGAGTAAATTATTCCGTTCCGTTTGCCCACGCCTATCGAGCTGCAAAACGATTAAATCTTGACATAAAAAAAGCCATTGATGATGATGTTTATCACTTTACACGTTTGGGATTTGATTTATACCGTTTGCATGTTTGGGATACAGAAATTAGTGATACCCTAGGGAATTTAATCAACAATGAACATTTAGATACTTTTGATTATTTATTAAAAAAATTAAAAGACCATGATATTAATTATGTCATTACCCCAATTGCTTTTTGGGGTAATGGTTGGCCGGAACCCGACAGTGATTCTCCTGGATTTTCGCATAAATACGCAAAAGAGGAGGCTCTTTACAATGAAGCTGCCATAAAAGCACAAGAAAATTATTTGTATCAATTTATAAATCATATCAATCCCTATACAGGTGTTGCTTACAAAAACGAACCTAATATTATTGCATTTGAAATTAGCAACGAACCTCATCACAAAGGAGATCCCAAAAAAGTAACCAACTTTATTAAAGGAATGGTAAAATCGATGCGTAAAACGGGCACTAAAAAGCCTATTTTTTACAATATCAGCCATGGAGTTCATTTTATCGATGCATATTTTGAGGCAGGAATTAACGGAGGAACTTTTCAATGGTATCCCACAGGTTTGGGCTACGGCCAAGAATTACAAGGAAATATGTTGCCTAATGTGAACGACTATAATATCCCTTTTGAAAAACAAATTAAGAAGCACCAAGGCGCAAAATTAGTCTACGAATTTGATGCCGCCGATATTGGAAAATCCTATATTTATCCCGCAATGGCAAGAAGTTTTAGAACTGCAGGCATTCAAATTGGAACTCACTTTGCCTACGACCCAACTTATATGGCCTATGCAAATACAGAATACAATACGCATTATATGAACTTAATTTACACCCCACAAAAGGCGTTGAGCTTAAAAATCGCAGGGGAGGTCTTTCATGAAATTCCGATGTACAAATCCTTTGGTAAATATCCAGCAAACAAAACCTTTGACAACTTTAAAGTAGATTATGAAAATGATATAGCCATATACAATTCAGATGAAAAATTCTTTTATACAAACACCACCCATTTGGCTCCAAAAAACGAAAAGACTTTAAAAGAAATTGCGGGCTCAGAAAATTCATCTATCATAAAATACAATGGTTCTGGCGCCTATTTTTTAGATAAAATTAACTCTGGAATTTGGCGATTAGAAGTCTTGCCCGATGCTGTTTGGGTTAATAATCCCTTTGGGAAAAACAGCCCTAAAAAAACAGTTGGCATTGTCAAATGGAAGGAACATACCATGACGATAGATCTAAATGATTTAGGTATAAACTTTCGTATAGAAGCCATTAATGAGGGAAATAATTACCTCCCTGTATCGGTAAAAAACACTTTTAAAATAAAACCTGGAACCTATATCATTAGTGAAAAAGAAGCAAAAAAAAGCTGGCTTAAAACCGATGCTTTTAAAACAAATAAACTAAACGATTTTGTTTCACCAAAAACAACGGTAAATAAGACCTGGTTTAAGCACGATGCCATTTCTGAAGTTACCGAAAACAGAGAAATTGAGTTATCTGCTCAAATTGTTTCCGATAAAGAGATTAAAGAAGTAACTGTTTTGGGTTATAACAGCAGCAACGAATATTTTAACTCTAAAATGATCTTGAATGGCAATGAAACCTTTGCGGCTAAAATTCCTGCAGACAAGGTAAAGAGAGGGTTTGTAAATTATAATATTGTAGTAAAAACAGAGGATAACAAGGAAGTAACATACCCGTCAGGGAAAGAAGGGAATCTCTATGATTGGGATTTTTACGCACGTGAACCCTATAAAATTAGGGTGGTTCCTGGCACAAATCCCATTTATCTTTTTGATGCAAATACCGATGTAGATTTATTAATTAGCACATGGAGACCTTCGTTTAAATTGGTGCCAACAAATAAAAAAGATGAAGCTGAATATCAAATGAATTTAGATAAATTATTTTATCCCGACAGTGAAAATCTAAACGCAACACCTATCTACGACTACAGCTTTAAACACTTTATAGGCAAACCATTAAAAGAAAGAGAATTCGATTTAAAATCAAAAACAGCACTCATATTTTACGGAAGAGCGTTAAATAACAAATCGGTAAAACTTCAAATAGCCTTGGTAATGAAAGACGGGGCTAGTTTTGGAAATATGATTGAAATTGGAACAGAAATGAAAGCATATTCACTATCCCTTTCCGCCTTAAACCCAGTGAAAACGGTCACCTTGCCAAGACCTTATCCTAGTTTTTTACCGTATTATTTTGAGCATCATAACACTTCGGAGTTTGACATCACAAAAATAGAAAGTGTTCAATTTTCTATTGGGCCAACATTAACAAAAAAAGAACAACAAGAACAGCACGGGATTGGCTTTATAAAACTTTGGTTGGATTAAAATATAACCATAGTACTTAAAGTTTTATTTTCTCTTTTTTTAATAATGGATTAATTAATTGTTGTTCCTCTAAGACGAATAACAACAGGTTAACATATTGATCAACAGTGTTTTCAACAGAGAAAGGATCTGAAATGTCTAAATACCCCTTCCAAATTAAATCTCTACCCTTTGTTTGGCAAATACAATACAAAGAAGTTTCTGTATGGTAAATGGTGTATTCATCATAATATTCTGGGTTATAAAATATGTCTTGATATTTTAGATAGTCATCTTTAAACTTTCTATAGGTAGCGTCATACCCATCAAAATTCTCTTTGTATTTAATTTTATCCTCAACCCCAATTACTTTGGTAAATAAAACACTATTAAACCCGTTGGAAACAAGGATGTTTTCTATAATTTTTAATTCTTGAGGCGATTTTTTTTCAGAAGTAAAAGAAGGTTCAAACAACTCTAAACTCATCACCGCTTCTACACCTCTTGCTTCATATTCTTGCTTTAGTTTACGCTCAAATTTTTTCCTTGCTTCAATATTTGAAGTCATTCCAACAATTAAAATTTTAGTAGATTCAAAGATCTCTATCTCTGGATTTTTCCAGCTATCTATAAGATCTACAGAATTGCAATTTATAAATAAAAGTAGTATTGCTATTGAGAGTAATTTTTTCATGTACGCTTTTTTTTACGATTGCACTATAAATCTTTGCAGGCCTAATCTAGCCGCCAGCAAGGCTAGGAATTATCGGGGGAACTCTTTACTTAAGAAGAAGATGCAATACCTATTCTCCCAATAACTTTTTTTGTCTTTGCTTTTTCAGAATCTCTTTGATACTTTTAAATAATTGTGTTTTTATAAGTTTGTATTCTTCTAAATAGCTATTCACATTTGCAAAAAGTTGGCTATGTGTTTTTTTGTACTGATTTTCTTTTTTAGGCTCATCGATTCCATCAATCATAATTTCTAGATTATTCTCATGAATTTGTATATACTTTAAAAGTTCTACAATTTCATTTTGTTGTTTGTTGAGTTCTGAAACAAGCTCTTTCGTCTTTGAAAATTGCCCCGAATCTAATAAGTCTAGCGTATATGATTTGATTAAATCTTCAAAAAAACGTTGTTCATCTTTTACGAAATTTAATTCCGATGTCCATTTTTTTGAGGCTCCGTGCATTTCATCTGCATCAAACCATTCTACATACCTTTCATGCATTTTTTTAGTGATCATAGTCTTTAGTTTTAGTTATATTTTTAAAATGTGAAAAATAAATTCTTTTTAATGCTTCTGATCAAACTACATTAATCTATCTTTTAGTTTCTTCTTTCTATCCTTATTTTTTCATAAGATTTAAAGCTAACACTTTATTTTATAAATAGCTTTCAACTCTTTTTCTGAATGCACCTCCGCTGATCATATAATTTTAAGATTCGCGCTTACCACTAAATTAACCTCAAAAAAAGACATTTAAAATGATAAATATCAGTTTTCTTCAAAAATAACCTGATCTATTCCTTTTTTATAACACTTTCTATAAATTCTATTATTTTGTTTTTAAATAGCGTTGTTTTTAAAAAGAAATGAAGAATGTTTTCTTCCAACTCGTCGTGTTTATTTATAAAGTAATAGTCACAAGCAAGGTCATCACATTCTATTTTAGTAGCAAGTTGGCCAGCATGTTTTGTAAGGTCGTTTAATATTGTTTTGCGCGTTTTATTTAAAAAACTAATCTCCTTTTTAAATAATGCTAAATTTTCAAACAAATTCATAATTCGCGATTCAAAAATATTTTTATCGAGTAAAAAGTTAAAAAAAACCAATTCACTTTCTAAATATTCTATTCTTGTTTTGTACGTAAGCATATTGTACTCTAATTCTTCCACCGTTTTATTGCCATTAAAACTTTTGTAGGTAAAGAGAGATCCCATATTTTTATTCTTTAAATGATTACTTCTTCTATGTCTTTTAACTTGGGTATTGTAACATTCCAATGATACGTTTCTTTAATTTTTACCCTAAAAGCGTCTAATGCAGTAGGTTCTCCATGAATTAAAAAAACTTTTTCTGGTATGTTTTTTATGTTGCTCATCCAGTTTATTAAATCCTTTTGATCTGCGTGTGCAGACAAACTTTCTATATTTTTTATCGTTGCTCTAACAGGATAGTATTTGCCATAAAAACGTATTTCATGAGCTCCCTCTTGCAGCAGCCTTCCTCTTGTTCCTTCTGCTTGATAGCCCACTAAAAGGACGGTTGTTGAGGGTTCGTCTATTAATTGTTGCAAATAGGTTAAAACCCTACCACCAGTAACCATACCGCTTCCCGCAATAATAATTTTAGACCTCTTGTCATCAATTGTTTCCCACGTTTCTCTATATGATTCAATGCAGGTTATATGCTTACACATCGCATTGTATTGCCCCTCTGATAACCGATGCCATTTTGGAAATCGCCTAAAAACTTCTAGCACATTATTTCCCATTGGACTATCAACAAAAATTGGAATGTTTGGAATTTTGTTTTGATCATATAATTTCCAAAGAATATACATCAACGTTTGAAGGCGCTCTACAGCAAAACTTGGAATAATTAAATTTCCCTTTTTATAGACGGTTTCTTTTATAATTTCTGCTAAAATGGCTTCTACATTTTCTTCTGAATGCAATTTGTTTCCATAGGTGCTCTCAATAAATAAAAAATCTGCCCATACTGGTTTTTTAGGGTCATCTAACAAGTAGTCATTGTCTCTTCCAATATCTCCAGAAAACACAAATCTTTTTCCTTGAATATCTAATTCAATAAAAGCAGCTCCAATAATATGTCCGTTATTTTGAAATCGATAGGCAATGTTTTCCGAGAGAGGAATCCATTTATTTATCATTTCTACTTGAAATAATTGAATGGTTTTTTCTACTTCTTCTAGGGTATAAAAAGGAAGTGCAGGATGATGTTTGCTGTAGTTTTCTACATTCGCTCTCTCGGCTTCTTCTTCGTGTATTTTTGCGCTGTCTTTTAAAATGATTTCTGTAATCGATAAGGTAGGGGGGGTTCCAATAATTTTCCCTGTAAATCCTTGCTTTAGTAACCTTGGTAAATAGCCAACATGATCTAAATGACCATGCGTTAAAAGAACCACATCTATTGATTTTACATCTATGGATAAATCTTGCCAATTAAGTTCTCTTAGTTCTTTAATTCCTTGAAACATTCCACAATCGATTAACAGCTTTTTATTCAAGGCTTCTATGAGAAATTTTGAACCTGTAACTGTCCCCGATGCCCCTAGAAAATTTATTTTAGCAAATTGAATCATAAGTAAAGGTTTAATGATTACAGAGTTGGTTTACCTCCTTTAAAATTTTTTCTTTCCTCGTTTCTGAAATCCCTAAGTAATCTAAGAAAAATGAGTTTTTAATTAATTCTCTACAAAGCACAATATCTCTGCTAAGTAGAAAACTTTTTTCTCTGTTGATAAGTAATGTTGAAACCGTTATTGGGTACAAACCTAATCGATCTATTCTGTCTTTTAAACCATTATTTTTAGGGTAGTCCCAACTTAATTGATACAAGCCAACACAATTTCCATACGTTATTGCGTCTTTAGTAAACCGTGTATTGGTTACCACCCAACCCTCACTAAGTTTGGTGTAATTTTTTTGGTTTACATTCCAAAAGGCTTTTACATCTTGGTAACGCGAGTTTATATACATCGGTATTTTTACATTACAATTTAACCCCTGTTCTCCATGAAATTTACACTCTATAATTGTAGTTTGATTCTCTTTATGGGCAATTATATCTATTTCATGCTTTACACAGTTTCCTTGTACAATTTTACCAACGGTAATTTCATAACCAGAATATTTGAGTAAGGCACCAATAAAACGTTCAAAAGGAAAGCCCGTTGGACCTAACTCATGAATGGCTTTTTTAAGCTTGTATTTAGAAGCGAAATGGCTTTTTTCTCTTTTTAACAAAACAAATGCTCTGTTATAAATTTCTTTTGTTGAAATGCCTGGGTATAGCTCTTGTTTAACTTTATCAATAATCTGATCTATGCTAGCGGAAGATGCTCCAGATATCATAAGTGATTTTCTTAATTTAGTTAAAGAAAATTTTACTTTTTCTCCTGATGCTTTTAGAATATCCATCCCTTCTTTTCCCATATTTATTTCTTATACTACTTTAGATTATTCAGGAGTTCTGGTTGTTCTATTTACTCAAAACAAACACCTCGTTAATTAATTTTCAATAGAAAACATGCGGTAACAAACTAGATTATAGAACGACCTATCTTTGGTATCGTTGAAGGATCATCGAGCAACAAAAAACGTTCTACCACTACTTCAGCTTTGTGAATACAAATATAGACACACCGTGTTTTTCTAGAGAGACTCTGGCTCATTGACCATTAAAAAAGCTCCTAACTAAAGCATTAACTTGATTCGTTGTCATGCTATCTGATTTTTTAACTCCTTTTATTTTAACACTTAAATACTTGTAATGTTCACTTAATTCCTTTTCAAACTTCTCATAGGTTTGAGCGGGCCCAAAAAGGGCAATTCCGTCAGCATCTTTAATTTTTGAAGCGATATTCTTAAAATATTCTTTAAGTTGGTGGTTTTCTTTTTCCAAATATTTACGATCCTGTACAACATCTTGTGGCCCGCCTTTAAAGCGAGTTCCAGAACCGCCTCCAACATGAAAGTGATCGATGTTTGAAGGAATAGTAATGAGAGATTCTACACCGTTTTCAATAGTTACTAAGAGTGCTTTTTCTTTATCTAACCAAATACCTATATTTTTCATCTTAAGGATTTTAATTTTTTAAATCGTGCATAACTAAAATGGGAACTTTTGAATAAAACCCTAGTTCTTTCACCAATGGTTGTGTAAAAACACTTCCAAAAAAAACATGCTTTCTGTTTATAAATGCAACCATATCACTTCTCCTACTTTCAATAAATAAGTTTACGGCCGTTTCCACAGAATAATGAGATAACCGATGAAAAGAATAGAGTTGACCTTCAAAATATTCTTCTAATAATTGTTTGTTTTCTATTTGTTTTATACTTAATTTTTCTTGTTCACAGATATGCAATATTTCAATGGATGCACTGCACTTTTTTGCAATATCAATTAAGTAGTTTAACTCGCGTCTTTTAATAGGTGTCTTATAATTTGTTGGAAAAACAATTTCCGTCGGCAAGCTAAGTGTTGCTGCTTCTGGAACAACAATTACAGGACAATTACGAACCTTTTCCATAACCGTAATGGCCACACTACCAAAAGCAGACTTCTCTCGATTAGATTCTCCTTTTGTTCCCATCACAATGATCTCAATATCTTTTTGTTCAACAAAAATTTTTATGGCTTCTACAGGATTATTAAATACAGAAATAGTTTTAAATACATGTTTTACATTGCTTTCATCATTAAATAAGAGGGTGTCTAAAAGCTTGGCTAATCCCTTTTCAGATTTCGCTTTGGCTTTTTCATACAATTCGCTTCCAGGCTCCATGTTTAGTAAACTACTAAAAACATTACTAGTCGCCGAAAAGACATTTAAAATATAAAAAACACAAGAATCTTCCTTATAAAGCTTTAAGGCATAGTTAATCGCTTGCAAGGCATTTTTCGAAAAATCGGTTGGTAGTAATAGTTTTCGTGTCATGATTTCGTTTATGAATATAAAATTAGCCTACTTAAAATTTATTTCCTATGATATAAATCAGTTTATTCTGGAATAACAAAAAAAGGAATAATAGGATGAAAACCGATTTTTTTTATGACTGGTTCTTTAATAACACCCTCTATAAAACTGTGTTTATAATTAATCATGACAAGTATGTTTATGTCTAAATCTAAAATAAAATCATTTATTTCTTTTTCCTTTTTAGTGTATGCTGGCATCCAGTAAAAATCGTGTTCATATTCTTTTAGATATTCTTTTAACGTTGTGCAATTATGTTCTTGGATTTCACTGAGATGCTCCTCTTGATTGACATGAAAAATTCTAATTTTAGAATGGTATAAATCGGCTAAATCCCTTAGGGGTTTTAGGTCTAAAAAGTCATAAAAACGATTTAAATCTGTTGAAAAAGCAATTTGTTTAGGGATTATAAAATCGTATCCATCTGGGACCGCTAAAACGGGACACAATCTCGCTTTTTCTATGGCCTTCACAGTATTACTTCCAAAAAAAAATTCTTTTGCTCCTGTTGCTCCTTGGGTGCCCATTACCACAAGATTTATATGATATTTATCTATCGCTATATCTATAGATTGTTCTAAGTTTTCTGACCTTAGAATTATTTTAAATTCGTGATTGGCATTTGTATTTGTTAACACCGCTTGCTCTTTAAATCGCAATAATTCTTTTTTTGATTTTTCTTCAATTACTCGCTTTATCTTCTTAGAAAAGTTTGAGGCTGTTGAAACTTTTATCTTTATGGAGTTTAATAAATAGAACGTACAGTCTTCCTCTGCATATAGTTTGAGTGCATAAATGATTGCATTCCATGAATTGTCTGAAAAATCGGTAGGTAATAAAATATTTTTTCGCATAGCTCTATTTTTTTTAAGCAGGAATTACCAACAAAGGAATGTTTAAGTGATACCCAATTTGATTCGTAATTGATTTAAAAAATAAATTCTCAAAAAAGGAATGTTTACTTTTTATCATGACCAATAAATTAACTCGATATCTCGATTGAAAATCAGCAATTGCTCCTGTTACGTTCTGGTTAGAAACCTCATGAAACAAGTATGCCGTTTTCTCGAAATAGCTTTCTAATTTTTGTTTGTTCTTTTCTTGTTTTTTAGACAATTCAGACCCATATGAAACATGTAAAAAATTTACTCTTGAGTGATGTTTTCTCGCGATCTCCATAATTGGTGAAACTAATTTATCATGAAACGCAATTTCATAATCTGAAGGAAATAAAATATCATGTGGTGTTTCAAACGTAAAACTAGATGGAACTGCAAGAACAGGACATCTTACATGCTTAAAAACATGCACCGTATTAGACCCAAATAAAATCTCTTTTGCTCCAGTTGCTCCTTTAGAACCCATAATAATATAGCTTATATCCTCTGTTTTTTGCAATTCTCTTAGTTCATCAACTAATGTATTTAAAGAAGAGATTTGGGTAAATAGATGATTCGGATTGTGAAATTCTTTTACAATTCTAGTATTCATTTCGTTTAATTTTGTCTCCGAAACCTCTCTTAAACCGTCAATGACTCCAAATTTTGCCGCATCGATGCTCACATATTCTACACTATATATTTTAGGCATATACGTGTTTAATAAAAAAAAGTTGCAAGCCTCATGCTTAAAAAGTTCTAAGGCATATTTAATTGCGTTCCAAGAATTATCTGAAAAATCGGTTGGTAAAAGTATTTTTTTTATTGGTTTCATTTTGAGTAAATTAAATATCAATACATAAAACTATGTTGTACTAAGGAAACATACTATGATATATATCAGATATCAGATATAATTAGTAAACCGTTATGTACTACATTATGGAAAACACACCCTAAAATAAACCTGCATAAAAATCATTTAAGTTTCGAAAGAGTAATTATAAAGGCCATCCTTTATTACCCTCTTTTTAAATCCATCAAAGAACATTGTTAAGTAGCTCGCTACATGGATTGTGCCTGATTTCCTGCAAACCCTCGAAGGAATAGCCCCAAATCTAATTGGTAGATATTAGCTAGTAATATATGATTCCGTAAGCCATATTTATAAGAAGTAAACCGATTAAAAAAAGGAGTGTATATACGGTCTGTATTAATTTAATATTCAATGCCTCTAAAAACAGTGTAGTTTGTTTTGGAAACGAGAATAATGATAAGCCTAAACCCAACGAAATCCAACCTAAAAGGGTTACGATCAATTTCAAATTTGGCTCCCAAATATTATGAAACAAAATACTTAATAAACCCACAACAATTGCCATAAATGCTGCAATAATAAGAAATTTTTGATCTTTTAGATCGTCTATTATTTGCTTAATCCTTTTAGGTTTAAAACTTAAAATAATAAAAAATATAAGTAAATACCAACCCCAAAATTTGGCTAAAAAAATTGAAACATCCATCTTAATATTCTTTTTTAAATACGGTTATTTTACACTAAAAAACGAATCACAAATACCTTAAATAAGCTGGCCCTATATATAAGGGTTCATTTCTTGCTTTCTTTTCTTAAGTTGTTTTTCTAAATCAGAAATCGTTTCCTTTACTGCCATCTCAAAGTTTTTTTCATTGGAGGAAGCAAATATTCTTGGTCCAGGAAGACTCAATTGAACTTCACATATTTTCCCTTTTCCTTTCGGCTTATGCTCTTTTTTAAAAAAGACTTCGGCTGTGGTTAACCACTCATACTTTTTTGACAACGGGGCCAACTTTTCCCTCATATAGCCGTCCATAGTTTCGCTTGTTGGCATGCGTACAAATTGAATATTTATTTTCATATGTCTATATTCTTTTTTTTATCCTGTCGCGGCAGGCTGGCGATGACACTTCGAAAGGCGTACAAATCAATAAAAACTAACGCCTTAGCCTCCAAAAGACGTTATGGTAATTTGACCAGAACCTACCTATACTTGTTCATGTAGTACTAAAAAGGGAAGATCTGTATGATAGCTTATTTCCTGCACTTTCGTGTGAAATAGTATTTGTTGAAAGTAATTTAAATTCTTTGCAACCATGGCAATCATATCTATATCTCTACTTTCTACAAAGCATTGAATGGCATCTTCTACTTTTTTATTTGTTAAAAAATGAAAGCTGTATTCATATTCATGAAAAAAATCTTCTAAAAATTCTTTATTCTTTTCTTGATCACTATTTAAAACAGCTTCTTTTTTTCTAATATGTACAATTCTTAGTGAAGAAGCTTTGTATTGATCTAAAATTTCAGAAATTGGTTCTAAAAGTTGTAAATGATTTGATTGTGAAAACCCTGTGGGAAAGGCAATTTCTTTAATCGCTTTAAATTTCGCATTCTCAGGAACAACCAAGGTAGTACACTTCACCTTTGTAATAATGTCTCCTGTGTTTGTTCCAACAATATATTTAGCTAAACCAGTGGCTCCTTTCGTTCCCATAACAATCAGATCTACCTTCTTTTCGGTGACATGTTTTCTAATTGCCTCTATAAAAAAATCATAATCAGTTAGTGTATAAAATTTGTGCCTTTTATTGTTAGGAAAACATTTAGAAATCTTTTTCAACATTTCTGTTAACTGCTTTTTTGATGGTTTTATGTAAATATTCTCCACAATCTCTTGAGAGGGAACATAAGGGTAATCGTTTGTGACAACGTTGCTTATTCGGTTTACATGCAATAAAAAAAATCTACACGTAACTTCTTTATAAAAATTGAGAGCATATTCTATGGCATTCCATGAATTGTCTGAAAAATCGGTAGGTAATAAAATTGTTTTCATAGGAATAAATCTTAAGATATACAAATCTAAAGGTTTCCTATTTTTTAGAATATGATATTAATCATATTAAAACCTTTTCACAAAATATTAACAAATATCTTGAAGTTTGTTTAGATTTAGAATCTTAATATTTCTTCCTTCAATTTCTATTAATCCCTGTCTTTTAAAATTAGACATCGTTCTAATCAACGTCTCCGTTGCTATTCCTGCAACGCTAGCTAGATCATTTCGAGAGATCATAATTGGATCATCTGGTTTAGGGTTTAATTTTTCTGCAAATTTCAAGATAGTTTTTGCTGTCTTTTTATGCACAGAACTATAGGCCATTTGTAAAAGCTGGTCTTTAACCCCTTTTAAATCGTCTGTTAAAAGTTGAATTAATTCGAAAGTTACTTTATGGTTATTAGTAAGAAGATTGGCGAGTTCATTTTTAAAAATCCCTAATAATTCTGTTTCTTTAATGACTGTGGCAGTTTCTCCTTGCACTTCATTTTCAGTAAATGAGCCATAACCAAAGATATCGTCTTTTTTATGCAACGCAGTTATTAGTTCTTTTCCGTGCTCACTAGACTTACAGCACTTTACCACACCTTTGTTTATTAAATATATATAATTGGAATTTTGTCCTTCTCTATAAATAATTGAATCTTTTTTAAAAGAGAAAAATTTGCCATTACTTACAAATAAATTATTGAGGTCGTTCAATTTTTTTACCTCTGTTTCATCAGCTCCTTCTCTATTTTCTCTTGCATCTTTTAAAATTGCCGCTTTTGCTAATCTACTCTCTATAGCACTTATTAATTCCTCTTCACTAAAAGGTTTTGTGATATAGTCATCGGCCCCTAAGTTCATTCCTTTTCTAACATCTTTTCGCTCTGTCATGGCAGATAAAAAAATAAAGGGAATGTGTTTGGTTTGATCACTTTCTGCTAAAGCTTCCAACACCGCATACCCGTTTAACTCTGGCATCATAATATCACAAATAATAATATCTGGAATGTTATTGTTAGCCAATTCAAGTCCTTTTTTCCCATTAGATGCCGTGCTTACTTCGTAGTTAGAAAATCTCAAAAGCTCTGCAGTGTTCTCTCTTAAGGTAGGATCATCTTCAATTAATAATACTATTTTCATTGTCTTGCTTTATTCGGGATTTTCATCGTGAAAATTGATCCTTTATTTTCTACACTTTCAAAAGAGATATTTCCTCCTAAATTTATTAGATGACTTTTTACAATATTTAAACCAATCCCTGTTCCTTGCGTGAGCACTGCATTTTCTGCTCTAAAATACCGGTTAAAAACATTCTTTTGATCTATCACAGGGATTCCTATTCCGTTATCCTTAACCACAAAAAAAGTGCTGTTTTTTTCTTGCTTAATAACAATTTTTATTTGGGTATCTTCTGGAGAATATTTTATCGCGTTACTAATTAAATTAGAAAGGGCTAATTCAATAATTTTTTCATCTTGAAATATTGATATTTCGTCAATGTCTTCTGGATAATTAATTTTTTGCCCTTCTTTTAAAAGCATGTTGGCATTATAAATTACCTCGTTCACAACTTTGATTATTTTAAAGTTATGAAAACTGTAATTATATTTTCCCGAATCCATTTTTTCAACAGATAAAAAATCATCTAAAATATGATTTAAATACTTTATTCTATCCGTTATAATGGCAAGGTGTTTATTTCTGTTTTCTTGTTGTTCAGTTAATTTATATTTACCTAACAACATATTAGACGTTAAAATCACACTCAATGGCGTCTTAAACTCGTGAGAAACCAATGATAAAAACTTAGTTTTCAAACCATTGAGTTCCTTCTCTTTTTTTAGGGCATCTTTAATTTGGTTTTCAGCTGTAATCCGTTTTTTATTCTCACGGCCTAACTCAATATTCACCAAATTTAATTCTTTTACCTTTTTGCTTAAATCACTCGTTCGCTGCTTTACCTTTTTTTCAAGTTCTAAATTAAGATTTTGAACTTCTATCTCTTGTCTTCTACGTTTTGAGATGTCTATCACTAACGCCATAATAAACGTTTTTCCATAAATTTTAAACGGATTTAAACCAACCTCTAAAGGAAAAATATCACCCCCTTTTCGCAGGCCAAATAAATCTAGTCCTTGCCCCATTTGCTTACTCTCATTTACCTCTACAAAGCCCTTAAAATAAGCATCGTGAGCAACGTGATGTTTTATTGGTATTAAAACTTGAAGTTGCTGCCCAATAAGTTCCTCTTTCTTATAGCCAAATATTTTTTCAATAGAGCTATTGACCGACACGATATTTTGTTGGTCATCTACAACCAAAACACCTTCTGAAACAGCTTCAAAAAGAATATTAAAAATGTCTTTTTCTTTATTAAACATTTTGGGGGATCTATAATTATTAAGAATTAAATATACAAAAAAACCTGAATTATTTTATATAAAACTGATTTATATCATAATCTATATCCAAATAATATGCTAGTTTAGGTCGTTTAAACTCGGTTATAATGAAACCATTACAAAACACCATACGAACCTTTTACCAAAATCTAGGAAAAATCTTTTATGCCGTTGCAGCTGCAGGCCACAAAGTGAAACAAAAAGAACTCGATCTTTTAAAAGAAATTGCAAAAAATAAATGGCCCAAAATAGCGTTAGTTGACACTCATTTCGATAGGGCTGATGTTTTTGAAATTGAAACTATTTTTGATTGGTTATCGCGTCAAGATGATTATGATTCTGCAAAGTGTTTCAGTGATTTTATCTTTTTTAAAAAAGAACACCCTTCGCTGTTTACCCCTAAAATAAATGACCTCATTTTAAATACATCAAACCAAATTGCGGCATCTTTTGCCGGTTTAAATAAATCAGAATTAATGCTCCTTGCTAAACTGAGTATTGAACTTAAAAAAACAAAATAATGACTTATTATTACCACACAATTGTGGCTGGAAATTTTGATCGAATCATCGAAAAAGTAACCCTTTTACTGCAAGAACAAGGATTTGGAATATTAACCGAAATTGATCTGCAAAAAACTTTAAAGAAAAAATTAGATGTTTCTTTTAAAAAATATAAAATATTAGGGGCTTGCAATCCTTCTTTCGCCTACCAAGCGTTGCAAGTTGAAGATAAAATAGGCACCCTGTTACCCTGCAATATTATTGTGCAAGAAATTGAGGATAATAAAATTGAAATTGCAGCGATTAATCCATTTGTTTCAATGCAATCTATTGAAAATAATGATTTAGAAAATATTGCTCAAGAAGTGAGCAAAAAACTAAAAAAAGTAATCCAAAACCTTAGCAATGAAAAATCGTTTTAATACTATAATTAATACTAAGCAGACCGTTTTAGTAGATTTCTTTGCAGAATGGTGTGCTCCTTGCAAAATGCTTGCACCTGTTTTAAAACAAGTAAAAAAAGAACTTGGAGAAGCGGTAAAAATCATAAAAATTGATATCGATAAAAACCGAACTATCGCTGCAAAATACCAAGTGAAAGGCGTTCCAACAATGCTGCTTTTTAAAAATGGAAAACAACTTTGGCGACAATCTGGCGTACTGAAAAAGAGCGCTATTATTGCTATTATAAAACAACATCAATAAAAAATAAGTACCCATATTATTGATAAAAAAGGACAAATTGCCGAAACTGTATTACTCCCAGGAGACCCCATGCGAGCAAAATGGATCGTTAAAACGTATTTAAAAAACCCTATTTGTTTTTATAATGTGAGAGAGATGTTTGGCTATACCAGAACCTACAAAGGCAAAAGTGTTTCTGTACAAGGAACTGGAACGGGAATTCCTTCTGCGTTAATATATTTCCATGAATTAATTACCAATTTTAACGTGCAAAACCGTGTTAGAGTGGGGTCTTCTTGTTCTTATTAAAAAAACATAAAAATTAGAGATCTTATTATTGCCATGGCAGCAGCATCTACTTCAGGCATTAACAATTCTAGATTTATTAATGCCGATTATTCTCCTACGGCTAACTTTGAACTTTTTATGAAAGCGGCTTTGTATGCAAAAGAGAATAACATTCCCATAAAAGCGGGTAATGTTCTTTCTGTTGATGAATTTTACGAAGACGATGTTCATGCTTACAAAAAATGGGCGAAATTCGGGGTGCTCTGTGTAGCGATGGAAACAGCGGGCTTGTATACTATTGCCACAAAATTTAATGTTAAAGCCTTGTCTATCCTTACCATTTCCGATTCGCTTGTTACCAAGGAAAGCAACACACATAAAGAGCGTGAAAGCAGCTGCCACAAAATGATAGAAATTGCTTTAAGCACTTTATAAAAAAGTGCTCTGTTTTTTATATATATGATGAATATCATTTTATTACATTTCAATTCACCTTATTTTTATAAGCAAAACTTAATCTTTTGTACTTATGAAAAAAGTAATTCTTTTTTGTATCTCTCTGCTACTAGTTCCATTCTTTGGATTTTCTCAAACTACTATAAAATTTGATTCCATTTCTCCTTTCCACGAAGGTTTCTCTGCCCTTAAAAAAGGAAAATTGTGGGGGTTTATCAACGAACAAGGCATTCTAGTTATCGACTTTAGAGATGATTTAGTAGTTACAGAAATGGGCAACAACAACTATCCTATTTTCAAAAATAATAGATGTCTAATTTCAGAAAAAAAAGAGGGTATCCGCTATTTTGGGTATGTAGATACTACCGGAAAAACAGTGATTGCTCCCCAATATTTAAATGCCACCAATTTTGCAGAAAATATTGCTATTGCAATCAAAGTTCATAAAAATATTATTGGAGAAAATGATGTATTAAAAAAACAAGTTGTGAGATATGAATCTTCTGAAGTTTTAATAAATTCTTCTGGTGAAATTTTAAAAACGCTTATAGAAGCAAAAGGGCTTGTTCTTTCTAAAAAGTACCTATATAATGCCCCGAAAATCACAAGCAAACTCCTTGGTAAAAACCTGTTAGCCGTTTTAAGAAAAGATCATAAATGGGAACTCATAAAAATATAAAAATAAGTTGCCTTATCTATGAAAAAAATAGCGGTCTTCAGTATTGTTTTTCTTCTTTTTTCATGTGCTAAAAGTGAAAGTAAAATAACCCCTACCAAAAGAAATTTAACAGAATCTGTATATACCTCTGTAATTATTCAGCCAGACAGTTTATATCAAGTGTATCCCTCTGTGGTTGGTCTTTTAGAACAGAACTTGGTAGAGGAAGGCGAGGTTGTTTACAAAGACACTCCTTTGGTTCAGATAGTAAATACGACGCCTAAACTAACCACTCAAAATGCAAAACTCTCCTTAGAGTTAGCCAAAGAAAATTATATGGGAACTGCAGCAGTTTTAAGCGAAATTGAAGAAGAAATTAGGGCTGCCAATCTTACATATCAAAGTGTTGCCAGTAACTTTTTTAGACAAAAAAATCTTTGGAATCAAAAAATTGGTTCTAAAGTTGAATTTGATGCAAAAAAATTGACTTACGAATTATCTCAAGATAGTTTACAGCTTTTAAAAAGTAAATATAACAGAATAAAAAACGAACTTAAAACCGCACTAAGAAAAGCTCAAAACAATTATCAATCCTCTCTTATAAATACCGAATATTTCACCGTAAAAAGCCTCATAAGTGGCAAAGTTTATGCACTTTATAAAAAACCGGGGGAAATAGTTTCAACCATGGAACCTTTAGCATCAATTGGCAGTAACACTGTTTTTATTATTGAAATGCTGGTTGATGAAGTTGATATTGTAAAAATAGCCAAAAACCAAAAAGTGATTGTTCGTTTAGACGCCTATCAAGGGAGTATTTTCACCGAGAAAGTATCGAAAATTTATCCTAAAAAAGATGAGCGAAATCAAACGTTTAAAGTAGATGCCTTGTTTGATAAAATTCCGAAAATTTTATATCCTGGACTTTCTGGAGAAGCAAATATTGTTATTTCTAAAAAATCGGATGCACTAACCATTCCAAGAGAATATCTTATTGATTTAGACAAAGTAAAAACAGATAGCGGAATTGTAAAAATTATAACGGGCTTGCAAAATATGGAATTTGTAGAAGTACTCTCTGGAATCACAAAAAAAAAACATCTCAATTTACAAACCAGAATAATGACAAACTGAAACGTACTTTTAAGTATTGCAAAAACACATTTGCTCACCAAAATAAAACAAACAGCAATTGCCGCTTTAGGAGTTACTTTTGGTATTTGAGCTTATATCACTTTAGTGAGTTTTATGACAGGATTAAATAGCATGTTAGATGATTTAATTTTAAATCAAACACCACATATTCATATTTACAACGAAATTGAACCCTCGAAAAAACAGCCCATTTCCCTCTATGAAGAATTTGAAAATAGTGCGCATATTGTGCATTCTATCAAGCCAAAATTAAGTCAGAAAAAAATTCATAATGCCTTTCCTATCATTAATTATTTAAGTAAAACAAAAAGGTAAAAGGGGCTATTCCACAAATCAAGGCAACGGTATTCTATATTGCGGGTTCTATAGAACTGGGGGGGTATTTAACAGGAACTCAAATATTAGAAGAAGCGAAACTCTTTAATATCGATGACTACATCGTAAAAGGTACTGCAGAAAATTTATACAACAATGAAAATGGCATTTTACTTGGAATTGGAATTGCAAAAAAAATGGCCTTAGACATTGGAGATCGAATCCAAATAAGCACAATTCATGGAGAAATTTTCCCACTTAAAATTGTTGCTTTATATCAAAGTGGCATTGCAGATATTGATGCTATACAGAGCTTTACCAATTTAAAAACGGTGCAGCGTATTTTAGGAAAAGCCTCCAATTATGTAACCGACATTAATGTGAAATTAGTTCATATAGACAATGCCTTACCTCTTGCAAAAAAAATCGAACAACAATTCAACTTAAAAGCAGTAGATATTAATACGGCAAATGCACAATTTGAAACGGGAACCACCATTAGAAACCTAATTACTTACGCCGTTTCCTTTACCTTATTAATTGTTGCCGGTTTTGGCATTTACAATATTTTAAATATGCTTATTTATGAAAAAATGAATGATATCGCCATTTTAAAAGCAACCGGTTTCTCAGGAAAAGATGTTCAACTAATTTTATGAGTCAAGCCATAATTATTGGCGTTGTTGGTGGCCTTTTGGGTTTACTTCTCGGGCTAATTTTTACCCATATTATAAATACCATTCCGTTTCAAACACAAGCGCTTCCTACCGTGGCCACCTATCCAATAAATTTTAATCCGTGGTTTTATGTTATTGGAATTGTGTTTGCATTAATTTCTACTTTTTTCGCAGGCTATTTGCCCGCAAAAAAAGCAAAAAAAATAGATCCCGTGAAAATTATAAGAGGTCAATAAGATGAATACGATATTAGAAGCAAAAGAAATTAATAAACACTTCAATAAACCAGTTCCTTTTCATGTTTTAAAAGATATTAATTTTAAAATAGACAAGGGAGAATTTACTTCAATCATGGGGAAATCTGGTTGTGGAAAATCTACTTTATTGTATATCATATCTACCATGGACACCAATTATGAGGGAGAATTATACTTAAATAACACTTTAATTTCTGGTGTTTCTAGAGACAAACTATCCCATATAAAAAACATACATATAGGTTTTGTCTTTCAGTTTCATTATTTACTATCAGAATTTTCGGTCTCGGAAAACGTAATGCTTCCCGCAAAAAAATTGGGCGAAAAATCTTATCAAGAAATTGAACATAATGCCATAGAAAAATTAAAAATTTTAAATATTGATTCTCTAGCAAAAAAAAGAGCTTCTCAAATATCTGGAGGAGAAAAACAACGAGTTGCCATTGCAAGAGCATTGATTAATAATCCTTCAATAATTATGGGCGATGAACCAACAGGTAATCTAGATAGCCATAATGCAAATAACGTTTTTACTATTTTTAAACAATTGAGCGTGGAACAAAACTTATCTCTATTGGTGGTTACTCATGATGATGATTTCACAAAAAGAACAGATCGAATTATTACCATGGAAGATGGCAAGATTATAGGCTAGTTAATTTTAGGTAAACTGATAATTATCATTTTAGGAGCCTTTTTATCTCAGTACTTTTATGGGAAATATATGACATACAGGGAAACAGAAAAACGAATCGATTTAGAATAGTGATCTCTATCATCATTCCTTTTTAGAACAAAAATTATTTAGGGTGCTGTGGTAGGGTTTTATTTAAACAAACATGATCGATTTTGGGTATTATTTTAATTTTCGGCCCTTATCATTTTTTTCATGAAAGTAGAGCACTACAAAAAATATTAGAATACTATTATGAGAAATTTACAGAACATCCTAAAAAAAAGAACACTTCTTACCCAAAAGATCGAAACTGAATATTCAGAATTGTATGTTTTTTTAAATGAAAGTCCAATAACCATTCCATCGAAAAACAAACCCAATATAGACATAAAAATAATGCAAAGCGATGCAGAAACCTTAGAGCAAATGCTAAAAAACCATATTAAAACACCTAAAAATTACTAAATGGCATTTATAGATTATTATAAAACATTAGGTCTTGCTAAAAATGCTTCTAAAGCCGCAATTAAAAAAGCCTACAGAAAATTAGCGCGAAAATACCATCCCGATTTAAATCCGAATGATAAAATTTCTGAAAAAAAATTCAAAGAAATTAATGAGGCTAATGAGATTTTAAGCAACCCCGAAAATCGAAAAAAATACGATCAACATGGAGAACATTGGCAAAATGCAGAAGCTTTTGAACAAGAAAAACAAAGACAACAACATTACCAAAGAAGTTCTCAAAGTTCACCTAGAGGAGCTGCTCAAGAAGACTTTTCAAATATCTTTGAAGATATATTTGGCAGGACTTCTTCTGGGGAAAAAACAAAATTTAGAGGTCAAGATTATAATTCTGAATTAGAATTAAGCTTAAAAGAGGTCTACAAAACCCATCAAAAGGTTATAACCGTTAATGGAAAAAACATTAGAATGACCATTCCTGCGGGGGTAGAAAATGGTCAAATTATTAAAATAAAAGGACACGGAGGAAAAGGAGCAAATGGAGGCCCAAATGGCGATTTATATATTCAGTTTTCTATTATAAATCATTCAAAATTTAAACGAGATAAAAACAATCTTCATCTTATCGTTGATTTAGATATATATACCGCCTTATTAGGGGGGCAACTCTTAGTAGATACTTTTGAAGGCAAAGTAAAACTTACCGTAAAACCAGAAACACAAAACGCCACCACAGTGAAACTAAAAGGAAAAGGGTTTCCTATCTATAAAAAAGAAGATCTATTTGGCGATTTATTTATTACCTATCAACTTAAAATACCTAGCCAATTAAGCCAAAAAGAAAAAAATCTGTTTAAAGAACTACAAAAACTACACAAATTATGAAACCTCAACATTTAATTTCAATACAACAATTTTGTGAGCATTATGGTGTTACTGAAGCTTTTATGAACCAATTACTATCCTATGAATTAATCAAGATTATTATAACAGACGATATCCATTTTATCGAGATCACTCAAATAAATGAAGTAGAAAAAATGATTCGCTTGTATTATGATTTAAACATAAATTTAGAAGGTGTAGATGTAATTTACAACTTATTAAATCAAGTGGATGCTTTAAAAAAGGAGATAACAACCCTGCAAAATAAAATTCGTTTTTATGAACATTTTAAAATTTCATAAGAACTAAAATGTCGCAAATTAAAAAATGGATTTCGATGGTTTTTTCTCAATATAGTAGTACGGTGAAATACTTGTTTTCACTTATTTCTATTTTTTTAATCATTCAACTTTTAAGATGCTTTTTAAGAAAAAATAGCGACCACAATTCTATTCGCTATAAATCACAAAAGGCAGTAAAAATTATGGGTTATCTTTTTTCGCCTATTAGAATTGCTGGCAAAATTCTTTCGGAGTACACCCTTAATTCTAAAAACCAATGGAAAAAAGTGGTAACAAAATATCGTATCGAAGACACCCAAATAGACCCATCACTTGCATTCAAATTAACAGATAACTGGATTCTATTTAACCTGAGAGACATCGTCGATTATAAAAAGAGAAGAAGCACCAAAAACAATCTAAATGAAGCCATTAGGAAAGAAATCGAAAAAACAGATGGAAAAGTAATTTTGGATTCTTCTACGCTAGAAATCATTAAATCTCCTGAGATAAATACCGAACCAAATGAACATTAAAAAAATACTGTCATTCAAAAATTATAATATTGCAGATTGGTTTTCTTTTTATCGAGTTATTGCAGCGCCTTTTTTACTGCTTTTAATTTGGTTAGATACTCAAGTGTTTTTTACTTGGTTTTTATTAATCAGCTATTTAACAGACGCCATTGATGGTTTTTTAGCAAGAAGGCTTAAAGTAACAAGCGCAAGAGGGTCTCAATTGGATTCAATTGGTGATCAAATTACACTAATTACTGGAATCATCGGGTTGTTTTACTTTGAAACTACATTTATAAAAGAAAATATCACTCTTCTTTTTATTGCATTAAGTCCTTATCTAATTCAAATGTTTCTGGCATTTTATAAGTATGGAAAAGCCACTGCTTTTCATACTTATTTAGCAAAAACATCTGCTGTTCTGCAAGCATTATTTGTGCTATGGTCGTTGTTTTTTAATCCTGAATATTCCTTATTTTATCTAATGATTATCGTCGGTGTTTTAGAAACTATTGAAGAAATTTCTTTAATCTTTATATACGATCATTGGGTTTCTGATGTAAAAAGTGTTTTTTGGGCCCTAGAAGATAAACGGAGGGTTAGAAACAACAAAAACTAAAAAACTCTCTTATGAAATTCCACAATATTTTTTTGAACCCCAAAAGCGATGCCTTTATAGAAGCAACATACAGTTTAATACCTATTGAAGCATAATTGCCAGCCTGCAACGGCAGCACAAAAAACAATCATATAGACTCATGAAAAGTTATTCCTTATTTGCCGTTTTACTTTTTTGTTTCGCCATTTTAGCGGTAGATGTCTTCGCCTTCTATTGGTTACAATCTATCACCAAACTCATCACTTCAGAGACGTTAAAAACAGTCATCAATGTTCTTTTCTGGTTTTTCACCCTAGGATTACTGGTTGCAATTTTCATGTTAAAAATTACTTTAGACAGCATTAATCCAACACGCAAACAACTCCTAATTTCTTCGTTATTTGGATTAACAATTTCCTCCTTTTTTCCGAAGCTTATTTTTATTATTGTAATTTCAATATTATATTTTTCTAATTATATTTTCTCCAACAAAGAATCATTGGTTATTATACCACTTGTTGGCCTATTTTCTGGATTTCTTCCCTTTTTTGTCATTTTATACGGCATTTTTAGAACCTTGTACCGCTTTAAGGTATACCCTGTAAGAATTAAACACAAGGATTTACCGGCGTCTTTTAGCGGCTTAAAAATTGTTCAAATATCAGACATTCATCTAGATAGCTTCAATTTTAAATACCACATTTTAGAGAAGGCGATTAAAATAATTAATGATTTACATCCAGATTACATCTTTTTTACTGGAGACTTAGTTAATAATTATGCTTGGGAATTACGCGGATGGGAAAACCCTTTCAAAAAATTAATTGCCAAAAAAAAGAAATATGCCATTTTAGGAAATCATGATTATGGCGATTACAGCCAGTGGAACTCAACCCTAGAAAAGCAAGAAAATTTTGAAAAAATAAAACAATTTTATAAAAATATTGGTTTTAAACTCTTATTAAATGAATCGGAAATCATTAAAAAAAACAAAGAATTTATAGCAATAATTGGTGTTGAAAACTGGGGAAAACCTCCTTTTAAACAATACGGCAATTTGCAGAAAGCACTAAAAAACAGTGCGAATATTCCATTTAAAATTTTACTTTCTCATGATCCAACTCATTGGAGCGAAGAGGTACTTAAAAAAACAGCTGTTTCCTTAACCCTTTCTGGACATACTCACGGCATGCAAGCCGGCTTTCAATACAAAAAAATGAAATGGAGCCCCATCAAATACAAATACAAACATTGGGCTGGCTTGTACTGTGAAAACCAACAATATCTTTATGTAAACAGAGGTTTAGGCTGGCTTGGTTTCCCTGGAAGATTGGGAATGAGACCCGAAATAACATTGTTTGAATTAGAAAAAAAGGATATTTAATATCCAACTGATATATATCATCTTTTTTATTATAATAATTAATTAATTTGCTGGTTTATTAATTCAAAAATCAAGAAAACATGATGACTAATTTAACCGAAAAAGAATGTAATACCCTATTGGCAGATAATTATATTGGTCAGCTCGCTTATATTTATAATAATAGACCCTTTGTGGTTCCCATTACCTACTATTTTGATGGTAAAAACACAATTATTAGCTATTCTGCTGAAGGCCATAAAACAATGGCGATGCGAAAAATTAATAAAGTATCAATGCAAGTTTCGGATATAAAAAATATAAATAACTGGAATTCTATTTTGGCCCATGGCTTTTTTAAAGAAATCACGGGTAGTGATGCAAAAAAATATTTACATGAATTTGCAACAAGAGTAAAAGACCTTATTTTACGCAAGGAAGAAAAAAACTTACATACTATTGGAGATTTTTCTAGCAAAACGAACACAGATGCGCTACCCATTGTATTTAAAATAACCACATATGAGCTAACAGGAAAAAGTAGAGCTAAGTAAAAAACACCTGCCATCTATTGAAATACCGCGTATGTATACTCATTTAGCTTTTTAATTAAATCACAAAACGATGAAGCGATCAAAAAAAATAATCATATCAATCCTTTTGGTTATGTCTCTTCTTCTTCTCTTTTTAATTTGGTATAACGTTGAATATTCGATGCATAAAGTTAAAGCTTACCAAGTTAATTCTCCAGAATTACCTAAAAAATTATTAATTGCAACGCAAGGAAGCGCGTTTAAAGACTCCTTAACTCAAAAAATTATTTCCCATTATAAACGTGACCCTCTTTTTATTAAAGTGATTGATATTTCTAATTTAGCTGAAATTAATCCCGAAAACTACAATGCATTGGTTTTAATTCATACCTGGGAAAATTATAAACCACCAACTGATGTGAAAAATTTTATTGAAAGAACTACGGCATATAAAGATCGAATTATTGTGTTTACCTCCTCAGGTCAAGGAAATTTTAAAATGGACGAAGTAGATGCACTTACCGGTGAATCTAAACTAGAGAATGTAGATTATTTTACAAATAAAATTATTAAAAGAGTAAACCCTTTGTTTACAGAAACAAATTGAAGGGTAAAACAGTGTCTTTTACGCTCTTCTTTTTTTTAGAATAACAACCTACTTTACTTTGTTTACGAGGTAAACACCAAACAAAATAATAACACCCGCAAAAAACTGAATAACACTTAATTTTTCTCCATCAATAATGCCCCAAATAATGGCAACAACAGGAATTAAATACGTAACAGAGGATGAAAAAACTGGGGTAGAAATTTGAACCAATTTATTAAACAACACCTTTGCAATTCCGGTTCCTACAATAGATAAAACGGCAATATAACCTAAAGATTCAAGCCCTGTTTCACTCACTTCAAAAGTGGAGAAGAAATCGGTAAACGCCAATACGATTAAAGCGGGGACAAGCAATAATAAAAAATTTCCAGTGGTTATTGCCAAAGCATCCAAGTCCTGCAAATATTTCTTAACAATATTTACATTAAAGGCATAACCAACCGAAGCAATAATTACTAACAAGGCCAAACCATAATTTTGATCGGGATTTAAATCTGCTCCTTTAAGAATGAGCATTAAGGTTCCTATAAGTCCAATTAAAATTCCAATAAATTGTTTCTTTTTAAACCGAACACCAAACACCAATGCACCAAAAATAAAAGTATTAAAAGGAGTAAAGGAATTAAGAATTGATACAATAGAACTATCAATTCCTTTTACTGCATAGGCAAACAAAAACCCTGGAATAAAAGTACCTAAAAGGGCCGTATAAAAAATATAAATCCAATGCTTTTTTTGAATTCTTTTAATACTTCTAAATCCGATTAGCAGTAAAAAAACGGCTGTAAAAGTCATCCGCAAAGCGCCCAATTGGATTGGCGTAACACCCACCAATGCTTTCTTCATTAGAATAAAAGAACTTCCCCAAACTAGGGCAAGAATACTTAAATAAAACCACTTTTGTTGTTGATTGCTCATAGATGGCGCCGTTAATTCGAGCACAAAAATGCGCTAATTTTGATTAACCCATCATATTTATTGATAACTTTGCACAATAAACAAATCAAATTTTCTGATGAAACTTCAAAAACTTATATTTTTAGCTACTTTGCTTAGTTTTTTAGCTGTTGGATGTAAAAATAAAACGGAAAAAACACAAGAAAAAGAAGTCATTTTAACAACAAGCACCCAAAACATTTCTTTACATATTTCTGGAATGACTTGCGAAATTGGTTGTGCAAAATACATACAGTCTAAATTACACAAACAAGCGGGGGTTTTAAATGCCAAGGTAATCTTCACGGATAGCATTGCAAACATAGAGTTTGAAGCCAATGACACTTCAAAAAGTATTTTAATTGCTTTTGTTAATGGCCTTGCTGGCGGAGAAATGTACCAGGCAACAGGGATTTCTTCTCTTGTAGAAAAATAACCTGTTTGGTTTACTCATCACAAGAAATCCGCTAAAACAACTTTTTCAGAAGATAGCACCATAAAGTTTTGTATTGCAAAAAAGCATAATTTATAATGATTTTAAAGTAAACCCATCTTTGGCAACAAGTGTTTTTTTGTACCTTTTAGTTTATCTTTGTCCTGAAGATTGTTCCCTTCTAAAATAATACTGAAATAAATTCAGCATACATGAAAAAACGGTTTCCATCCATCGTAAAAATTACAATTATTTCTTTGTATTTAATTTTTTTAGCCGGTGCAATTGTTAGAATGACAGGTTCCGGAATGGGATGCCCAGATTGGCCAAAGTGTTTTGGGTATTATATCCCGCCAACAGAAGAATCTCAAATCACTTGGCAACCAAATACCCACTATAATCAGGGCATGATTATTATTAAAGATAAGGTGTTGTTTGTGGCAGAAAAAGAACTGAACACTTCTACTAATTTTAATCAGAAAAATTGGACAAACTACGCCAAACACGATTATGCTAAATTTAATAAATTTCACACTTGGACAGAATATATAAATAGATTGGTTTCTGTTTTAGCAGGTTTTGTGTTTTTGTTTTTAATTGTTGGCGCCACGAAGTTTTGGAAAGAAAACAAGCGCATTCCACTCTTATCATTTCTCGCTTTTTTCTTAATGCTATTTGAAGCATGGCTAGGAAAAACAGTGGTAGACACTAATTTAACGCCTGCAATTATTACCGTTCATATGGTGGTAGGGCTAGTCATTATTGCCCTATTGTTGAAGTTACATTTTATTGTTTCCGAACATAAAAAACAATCCACCAGCGTTTCTCTCGAAGAGGATATAAAGACTAAAAGTACCATAAAATACAATTCGCTATTTCAAAAGCTATTAATTGTCTCTGTGATTTTTTCACTCATTCAAATAGCACTAGGCACACAAATTCGTCAATTTATTGATGAGCAAGTAAAGCTATTTGGTTTTGAAAACAAAAATTATAGTTTAATGAACCCTAGTTTTAAGTTCTATTTTCACAGATCTTTCACCATTGCTATTGTTTTGGTAAATCTTGGCTTGTTTTATATCAACCAAATAAAAGGCTTAGGTTTTAAATTAGTTAACTGGATTGTCTTCTTTATCTTTCTAGAGGCATTTACAGGTGTTCTAATGTACTATGCCGAGTTTCCAATAGGAACGCAGGCGGTGCATTTATTGGCTGGCGCAATTCTCTTTGGATTGCAATTCTATTTATGGTTACAAAGTAGAGCCGTTATTTCCACTCGGTAGTCTCTATGAGACGTAAAATATCTTTTTTAAGATAGCTTACCGCAGGGAAGATGGAGTCGTAATTTGGTCTCGCGTAAAAATATAAGGCTCCTTTAATAAAATGGTTTGTGCTATCTGTTAAATGAAACTGTATTTGTGAAGCGGCATTTCCTGTAATATCATAAATAGTTCCAAAAACATTTTTCTTGAAATTCACAAAATTTTTTGATCCTATTTGCTCTGCTTTTTGTGTGTGCTTAAAAACCAATTTTTCAGAGTCCATCAAGAGCATTTTCAAATTGCCCTCTACTTCTCTATAGGTAATGTCAATCGATGCTTTTAAATCGGGATATAAAATCTTTAGCCAGTTATTTGGTAGATTTTTCACAACCGTTTTATTAGACGTTTCAAAAACATAAGGTCTTTCAAGTTCCAACTTTTTATACGTTGGCTCTTCATAGGACAACCTTAAATAAGCTTTTGGTTTTGGCAAAGCATCAGTACTACAAGAAAAAAATAAGAAGAATGGTATAAGTAGAAAAAAATTACGCATTTAGCCGAGTTACTTTAAGTTGTTTAATGCGTTTTCTATCTAACGCTTCTATTGTAAATGTATAATTCTTGAATTTTATTTTATCCCCTTTCCTCGGAAATTTCCCGGAAATTTCTAAAATAAAACCAGCTAAGGTTTCCGATTCACCTTTTTCTTCTTCAAATATGGCCTCATCTTCATCGTCTAATACTTTACAAAAATCCTTGATCGTTGTTTTTCCTTCAAAGATAAAATTGTTTTCATCTAGTTTTGAAAAAGACAAATCCTCTACATCAAATTCATTATTAATGTCGCCTACAATTTCTTCAATTACGTCTTCCAATGTCACAATTCCGCTAGTTCCGCCATATTCATCGACCACAATTGCCAAGTGATTTTTCTTTTCTTGAAATTCACTTAATAAATCATCAAGCTTTTTGTTTTCTGGAATAAAAAAAGGTTTTCTCAATAGTGTTTGCCATTTAAAGTCTACTTTATTTAAATGTGCCAATAGATCTTTTGTGTATAAAACACCAATAATGGAATCGATATTTTCCTGATAAACCGGATTTCTAGAGTACCCCTTTTCTATAATTTTTTCTAAAACCTGTTGATAAGGTTCATCGTTAGAAAGCGCAAAAATATCAATTCGCGGTTTCATAATCTGAACCGTTTCTGTATTTCCAAAGTTCACAATTCCTTCTAAGATTTTTTGTTCATCTTTGGTCGTTGCCCCATCCGATGTTAATTCTAAAGCTTGTGATAACGTTTCTACTGAAAATTTAGCATTCTTACTTCCCAATCTTTTTTCTATGGCTTTCGTTAAAGAGATTAACGGCATGCTCATAGGGGTTAAAATCAAATTGATTACATGAATAAATTTAGACATCAATAGCGAGAACTTCAATGCATTTCTCGAAGCATATACCTTTGGTAAAACTTCTCCAAATAATAAAATTAAAAAAGTAACTAAAATCACCTCGATTAAAAAACGCAGAGAAAACGAAAAATAAACCACGTTTAATTGATAATCAAAATCGCCGAAAGCGGTATCGGCAATAGACGCAAATAACAAAACGATTAAAATATTTATAAAATTATTGGTAATTAAAATGGTTGCTAATAATTTTCGCGGTCTTTCTAATAATTTAGCAACAATACTTTCATCTTTCGTTTTGTCTAACAGTTCCTTTAGTTCGGAGGTAGATAAAGAGAAAAAGGCAACCTCTGTGCCAGAAATTAAGGCTGAAAAAATTAATAATACAATTAAAACAATTGGCTTAAATGCGACAAAAAGGTCAAAATAAGCAAAGAATAATAACAAAAATGTGGGATCTGAATCCAATATTTATAGTTTTTTTGAATTTATTAAAATGGTAAATCGTCATCCACTTCTGGTGTATCCGTATTGGGTGCTCCAGAAGATGTTGTGGGTTTTTTTGTTGGTGAATTTGTCTTTTCAGCCTCTTTTTTAGTAGATAAAAAGGTCATCTCTGTAACATGAACCTCTGTAGCATACCGCTTTATGCCGTCTTGTTCCCACTGTCGATTTTTTAATTTCCCTTCACAATACACTTTATCTCCTTTTGTAAGGTATTTTTCACAGATTTCCGCAAGTTTATTTCTTACCACAATATTGTGCCAATCTGCAGTTGTTACTCTTTCTCCAGTTTGTTTATTGGTATAACTTTCATTGGTGGCTAAAGGAAAACGCCCAATAGAATTGCCTCCTTCAAAATAGTGCATCTTTACGTCATCGCCTAAATGACCAATTAAAATTACTTTATTTATTGTGCCTGCCATAACTTTTTGTTTCTGTTAGAAGGAGCGCTTCGTCTTGCTTAACATAAACGAAAGTACAGCCCTAAATGATCCTTTCTCTTTCAGTATTCAAAAGTACTAAAAAAACCATTATATTTTTGAATCATACTCATTTAAAAAATTATCAATAAGAACGGGAACAGGAAACTTTTTCACTTCTTCCCAATGAATTGTGGCTTCTTTTAAAGAGGCTACTTTTACGATCCAGAATTTAGTATGCAAATGTTGATGCGATAATTTATGCACAATTTCTTGTCGATTAAACAAAGAAATGGTGGTTTCTGAGACAAATAAATCACAAAATTCATCCGATGAAACAATTGCCTTTTCATCGATATTCATAGAGGTTTCAATGAGAGGAAACTGATGCAAACCCTGCCAAATTCCTTTATTCTTTCTTTCAGATAACACGGTTTTTTGGTCATCTGTCATCACAACTAAATAATTAAAATATCTATTGGTCACCTTTAACTTCTTCTTTTTTACCGGTAATTCTTTAATCTGGTTTTTATTAAATGCAATACAACTATTGGCAAACGGGCAAGTTTCACATAAGGGATTTTGTGGTTTACATTGCGTTGCCCCAAAATCCATAATTGCTTGATTAAACGTTCCTGGCTTACTTGTATCAATCAACGTTTGCGCTAACTTTTTGAACTCTTTAATTCCTGCCGAAGAGTTTATGGGCGTATTAATGCCAAAATACCTTGATAAAACGCGGTAAACATTTCCATCAACAACCGCTGCTGACTCATCGAAACAAATGGAAGAAATTGCAGAAGCGGTATAATCGCCAATTCCTTTTAATTTTTTAATCTCCTCATAACTTGATGGAAACATCCCGTTTAATTCATGTGAAATATATTTTGCAGTGAAATGTAAATTTCTTGCTCTTGAATAATAACCCAGACCTTGCCACATTTTTAAGACGGTTTGTTCATCGGCTTTTGCTAGGTCAAAAACACTTGGAAAAACCTCTTTAAATTTCATAAAATAAGACAGTCCCTGTGCAACTCTAGTTTGCTGTAACATGATTTCTGACAACCAAATTAAATAAGGGTCCTTGGTTTTGCGCCATGGCAAATCTCTTTCGTTTTGTAAATACCAGTAAATTAAAGTGTTAGAAAAACTCATGTAAAAATTTTGAATTTGTAAACTTACTCCAAAAGTTTAGAGTATTTTAAGAATATACTTTTTTTGGAACAGATTAATTATCATATATTTGCATCCGAATTTTTGAAACTAATTAACTAAATATAAGTAATATGACTAAAGCAGATATAGTATCAAAAATCTCAGAAAAATCAGGTATGGAAAAGGGAGATGTCCTAACCGTAGTTGAATCATTTATGACAGAGGTTAAGGGTGCTTTGGAGAATGGGGATAATGTCTATTTAAGAGGTTTTGGAAGCTTTATTATTAAAACTAGAGCAGAAAAAACTGGCAGAAACATATCAAAAAATACAACAATTAAAATTCCAGCCCATAACATTCCTGCTTTTAAGCCTGCAAAGACTTTTACTGAAGGAGTAAAAAGCAAAGTGTTAGTAAAATAACAAAGTACAAATCAAAATCAAAAAAACCAATGAAGGTTTTTTAAAAACATTAGACGATTATGCCAAGTGGTAAAAAAAGAAAGAGAGCTAAAATCTCTACACACAAAAGAAAGAAAAGAGCTAGAGCAAACAGACACAAAAACAAAAAGTAAGTTAAAACTTACTTTTTGTTTTCGTATTATTGCTTTAAAAAAAGAAACGTTCATTGACATTAGAGGTTAAAGTAACCTCGCAGGGTATTAAAAATACCTGTTTAATTTTAATCCATCTGCACAATTATTATTGTGTAGTATAAAACCAAATTCAGTATGAAAACAGAATTAATAATTCGTTCAAATTCATCTGATATTGATTTTGCCTTACTAAGGGATGGTAAACTTATTGAATTAAATAAAGAAACAAACGATAATAAATTTTCTGTTGGTGATATTTTTTTAGCCAAAATAGGAAAAGTATTAACAGGCTTAAACGCTGCATTTGTAAATGTTGGATATCCAAAAGATGGATTTTTGCATTATCACGATTTAGGCGCACAGGTAAATTCTTTAAATAGTTTCATTAAGAAAGTAAGCACAGGTAAGTATAAAGAATTCACTTTAAAAAACTTCCAGTTTGAGGGAGACATTAACAAAGATGGTAGCATAAACGAAGTTATCAAATCTGGTCAAAATTTATTAGTACAAATTGTAAAAGAACCAATCTCTACCAAAGGCCCAAGATTAAGCTCAGAGCTTTCGATTGCCGGTAGATTTTTAGTTTTAGTTCCTTTTTCTAATCGAGTATCTGTATCTCAAAAGATTGAAGATCCTAAAGAAAAAGAACGATTAAAAAGATTAGCAAAAAGCATTAGGCCAAAAGGGTTTGGTGTAATTTTAAGAACTGTGGCCGAAGGAAAAAAGGTAGCAGAACTCGATAAAGATTTGCAAAACTCATTAGAGCGATGGCAAAAAATGTGTAGCAAAATTGCCAACACAAATACACCAACAAAAATTTTGAGCGAATTAAACAGAGCATCCTCTATCTTGAGAGATGTGATGAACGATACTTTTACAAATATTGTTACGAATGATCAAGATCTGCACTTAGAGATTAAAGAGTATTTGCAAGAAATTTATCCCGAAAAGGAAAAAATTGTAAAACTTCACAAATCAGAGGTGCCAATTTTTGAAAAATTTGGCATAGAGCGCCAAATAAAAACATCCTTTGGCAAAACAGTTTCTATGAGTAAGGGAGCTTATTTGGTAATTGAGCACACAGAGGCTTTGCACGTAGTTGATGTAAATAGCGGAAATCGATCTAATAAAGCGGGTTCTCAAGAAGAAACTGCTTTAGAGGTAAATTTAATTGCTGCTACAGAAATTGCAAGACAATTGCAATTGCGTGATATGGGCGGAATTATTGTGGTTGATTTTATAGACATGCACAAGGCTGAACATAGAAACAAATTGTTTCAGCATTTAAAAGAGCAAATGTCTTTTGACAGAACCAAGCACAAAATTTTACCTCCAAGTAAATTTGGGTTGATTCAAATTACGCGTCAACGAGTTAGACCAGAGTTGAGCATAAAAACAATGGAAGCCAACCCAAACAAAAATGGAGAGGTAGAAGCACCAATTGTTTTGTTAGATAAAATTGAAGCGGATTTACAGAAATTTGTTTTAAGTCCGAAAAATAAAAAGATTACACTAAACACGCATCCTTTTATTGCTTCCTATTTAACAAAAGGAATACCATCTATTCGTTTTAAGTGGTATTTAAAATATAAAAAGTGGATTACTATTATACCTAGAGATGCTTACACCTACTTACATTACAATATTAAATTTAATGGCAAGTAAGGCAACAAATTTTTATCAAAAAAACCCGCAACTTATATAAGTTGCGGGTTTTATTTTTCAAGAAACTTCCATAACGCTTTTTGAACCCCCAAAGGAATTCCCATATAAAAGACTCATGCCTTTACAAAATGTAGTCGGGGCGTTACCGCCGTCCTGCCAATGCAGGATAAAAAACAATATTATAGAAGCAGGAAATTCTTCTTTTAAAACCAGTACCCCAAATTAAAAAGCAGATAATTTTCGTTCGTATCGGGAGACCAAGCGTACTTTAATTCTATGGGGCCAACAAAAGTATCTAAACTATACCCAATAGCATAACCTGATTTAATATTACTGAAGATATCAATGTCTTTAAAAACATTATCTTCTAACCTAGCAAAATTTGCAATAAATAAAAAATAATTTTTTGGGTAAAATTGATACCTAAGGTTAAACTCTGATTTTAAAAAAGATTTGTTGGCTAAGGCGCCAAATTCATAGCCATAAAAAGGCACAAAAGTATTGATGAAATTTTTATTGTTTCCGCCTAAGTAAAAATCAAACACATTAGAACTGGGGTTATTAAAACTTAATCCCCCTTCGCTTATATATTCAAAAGTTAGTGTTTCCCAGAAAGAAGTAGCAAAACCTACTTTACCTTTTAATTGTGAAAAATTTTTAAAGTTATTTTTAAAATCTGACGACCAAAAAGACCACCTAAAACTAATATCGGCAAACAAACCGCGTGTTGCAAAATACTTTTTATCATAAGTGTCTAATTTTAAATATGCATATGCGCTTGCATAATCACTTTTTTCAAAGGTTTTGACGCTATTGTTGTTTTCGTCTTGCGCCGACTCTGTGGTTACCTCAATCCTTTTAAATTCAGCACTAAAACCCACCGCAAACTTTCGATCAAATGTAGTTTGCACAAACACTTCGTTTGTAATATCTGAATAAGTTAAATTAACATCATTTAGAGCACTCATTGCAGCCGTATTAAATGGCGCATTTGATTGAAAATGGTTATAACGAGATTTAAAGCCATAACTTGTATAAAACCCGTTATCTACAAAATAAATTAAATCATATCGCAAATTATCACCTAAGATTAAATCTAGTGAAAAAACATCATTCTTGTTAAAGAGTTTTTTATGATTGTAGTTCACTAAAACTCCAGATTTATATAAATAATCATAATGAATTCCTAATTTAACATTGGCTCTTTGGTTACTTTCTTTGACCGTTAGAATTAATGTATTTTTATTTTCTCCGCGAACTACCCTGTAATCAACCCTATCAAAGTTATTTGTAGCCGATAAATAAGGGATTTTATTTGTAATAATTTTGTGCGAAAGACTATCTCCTTCTTTTATGTTGAGTTTTCCCAAAATATATGCATGCGTATACTTATAATTCCCAGAAACTTCAATTTTGTTTAGAAAAAATTTACGGTCTACTATTTCTATAGGAATTTTTTCTTTCTTGTTTAACTGCTTTGCAGCTATTCTCGCAAAAATCTCCTTTTTTTTTGCGGCTGCTTCTTCGCCTTTATTTAATATTTTTACGCCCTCTTGAAAATCAATTATGCTGTAGTTAAAAGTCTCTGGATGAATATAAACATCGATCGAACTCATTTGAGTTGCAGCCTTTTTATACATTTTATAGTTAACCACCTGATTCAAAATGTCTATGGCACTTTTTAAATCTTTCCGTTTATTAAGTCTTCCTTGAACATCTACACCAATAATAAGATCAACTCCTTTCTGTTTCATAACATCTACAGGAAAATTGTTTGAAACACCACCATCAATCAATAATTTTCCCCCCACCTCAACAGGGGTTAACAATGTTGGAAATGAGCCACTAGCTCTTAAGGCTAACGGCAAAGACCCCGCTTCGAGAAGAATTTCATCACCGGTTTCTACATCTGTTGCAATACAAAAGAATGGAATTGATAGTTTTGAAAAATCATCAATTTTATAAATAGGAGCTAACAAATAAGAAAATAGATTCAGTACATTTTGTCCTTTAGAAACGGCTTGTGGCAACCCTATTTTTGCTTCTGAAACAGGTAATGTTATAAAGTGTTTTTCACCGTATTCCTTCTCAAAGAAGGGGTGGGTTTTTCTATGGTTTTTATCTTGTAATAGTGCTAAAAAATCTGTTTTTACAATGATTTCTTCAATTTGATTGGCACTATAACCAGCGGCATATAAGCCCCCAACAATAGCCCCCATACTGGTACCTCCTATATAATCTATTTGTAAACCCGCTTTTTCAATTTCTTTTAAAACACCAATATGCGCAAATCCTTTTGCGCCACCTCCGCTTAAAACCAACCCCACTTTTGGTTGATATTCCTGACCAAAAGTCAAGAACGGAAAAACAATTAAAAATAGTAGTAGACTTCTTTTCATTCCTTTTTGGGGTGATAAAAATTAAATACTTTTTGGGCTCTTGCATCTCCAATTTCTACCCTTAATTCTTCAAAAGTTGCTTCTTTAACACGTTTTGCGGACTTAAACTTACGCAATAAAGTTGTAATAGTTTGTTTTCCTATAGAAGAAATTTGTTCTAATTCAGATTGTACGGCACTTTTACTTCTTTTATTCCTATGAAGATTAATTCCAAACCTGTGTGCCTCGTTTCGTAAAAATTGAATAATTTTTAAGGTTTCAGATTTTTTATCTAAATACATGGGTATAGGATCTTCGGGGTAATAAATTTCCTCTAAACGTTTAGCAATTCCTATTATAGCAATTTTTCCCCGCAAACCTAAAACGTCTAGACTCTTTAGCGCCGAGGACAACTGCCCTTTTCCGCCATCCACCACAATGAGTTGAGGAAGAGGTTCGTTTTCCGCCAACAACCTTTTATATCGCCTAAAAACCACCTCCTCCATGGAGGCAAAGTCATCTGGCCCTTCCACCGTTTTAATATTGTAATGTCTATATTCTTTTTTACTAGGTTTTCCATCTTTAAAAACCACACAAGCCGCCACGGGATGTGTTCCCTGAATATTTGAATTATCAAAACATTCTATATGCCTTGGCTCGTCGTGCAAACGCAAATCCTTTTTCATCTGCGCCATAATTCTTTTTAAATGCCTATCTGGATCTACAATCTTTATTTGTTTGAATTGTTCTTGACGATAATATTTTGCATTTCTTTGAGAGAATTCTACAATCCGTTTTTTATCGCCTAAAACAGGAATGGTAACTTTTAAGCTTTCGCCCAGATCAACGTGAAAAGGAACGTATATCTCTTTAGATTGAGAGCTGAATCGCTGTCTTATTTCAACAATAAACAATTCCAATAAAACTTTATCGGGCTCGTCTAATTTCTTTTTAATTTCGGTGGTATGAGATTGAATAATCGATCCATTTGATATCTTTAAAAAGTTAAGATAGCCGTGTGTTTCGTCTGAAAGAACAGAAAAAACATCTACATTATTTATTGTTGGATTTACGATGGTAGATTTTGCTTGGTAATTAGATAACAATACCACTTTATCTTTGATTTTTTGCGCTTCTTCAAACTTCATTTCAGCAGCAAAATCATACATCATTTGATTAAATTTCTCTAAAATTTCTTTAAAGTTTCCCTTAAGAATGCTTTGAATTGCTTTTATAGACTCCTTATAATTTGTTTCTATTTGAAATCCTTCGCAAGGGCCATGGCAGTTTCCTAAGTGATACTCTAAACAGACTTTGTATTTACCTTCACCAATATTCGTTTGACTCAAGTCGTAATTACAGGTTCTTAAAGGAAATAATTCTTTTATCAAGTCTAACAAAACCCTTACAGTTCTGGCGCTGGTATAGGGGCCAAAATATTCAGAACCATCTTTGATAATTCTTCGCGTCGAAAAAATTCTTGGAAATCGTTCTTTTTTAATACAAATCCAAGGATAACTTTTATCGTCTTTAAGCAAAATATTGTACCGAGGTTGATACTTTTTTATTAAGTTATTCTCTAATAATAAAGCATCGGTCTCTGTGTCTACAACGATGTGTTTAATATTTACGATTTTACGAACTAAAATACGCGTTTTTGCGTTTTCTTGATTTTTTGTAAAATAAGAAGCCACCCTCTTTTTAAGGTTTTTGGCCTTTCCAATATAAATTATTGTGTCATTTTTATCAAAATATTGGTACACGCCAGGTGAGTCTGGCAAGGTTTGAATTTGAAGCTCTAAATCTACTTGCATAACATCAAAAATAGTATAATTAAATTTTTTAAATTGGGTATCTTTAAAAACTTATTTCCCACTCCTTAATTTTTAAATACAAATAGTGCATTAACTTCAAAAAATGGAGAGCTAAATAATGCTTTTTACCGTAAATGTTTTGAATGCCGAGCATTTACTATCCCAAAAATAGTATTACAAAAAGAATGAACTCTAAAATGTTTAAAAAATATTTTTAGCCCTTAAAAAGCTTTAAAAGAATAGTCCCTTTTCCACAAATATAAGTTTGCTGTTATTGAATGTACATGCCAAGGAATTAAAAACAAAACACTTATTTCCCCGAACTATTTACCTACGATTAAATTTCTAAACAACACGCAACGTTTTGATCCTAGAAAGACAACAACTCAATATTATAATCTGTGTTTTTAACATAAAAATAGTATTCTAATTGTGTTTTTATTTTAAAAAAACATAAAAATTTCAAAAAAAAATAGAAAAAAACATATTAAAATAGTATCTTAGTATATATGTCTGCCCTTCCTCAAAAAATTATGGTTGGCCTATCTATTTTAGAAAATCAAATAACTGCAACGGTAATAATTGTTTTTTTACTTCTATTTGTAGTATCTACTTTTTTACAATTCCTTTTCCTTTTATCACAGAGGAAAATTAGGTTAAGAGAAATAGAAAAAAATTCTTTAAAAATTACACATCAAAAAAGAATGATCCAAGCTACTATTCTCGCTCAAGAGAAAGAGCGACTCAGAATTTCACAAGATTTTCATGACGCTATTAGTGCGAAATTAAATGCTATTTCATTATATGCCAGACTTTTACAAGATGGAGATTTAAATGCTGAAGACACCAATATGGTTATTAAGAACATTCTAAAAGCAATAGACAGAACCCTAGTAAGTGCTCGCGAAATTAGCCACAACTTAACCCCTGTAATTCTAACAAAACTTGGATTTAACGCCGCTTTTGAAGAACTTTTTGAAAGCTTTAATGCCAGCAAAAAAATATTGATTGAACCTCTATTGAACTATCCGGATGGATATCTAAATTTAGAAAGTGAATTACACCTTTTTAGAATTACGCAAGAATTAATCAGCAATTCAATTACACATGGTAAAGCACAAAAAATTACACTTAAAATTGAGATAAAAGATAATGGGGTAACTTATAATTATGTAGATAACGGAATTGGTTTTAACACCCAAGAAATAGCCGATAAAAAAGGCTTAGGGTTTACAAATATTGAAAATAGAATTGATTTATTAAAGGGAAGATCAGACATTTCAAGCACACTAAACAATGGTTTTAAAATTTCTATAAACATTTAAAAAATGCGAAAAATAAAGATTGCTATTGCAGACGATGAACAACTTTTTAGAGAAGGCGTAAGGTTTTTAATAAATAAAGAACCCAATTTTAAAGTTGTTTTTGAGGCCAAACATGGACAAGAAATGATTAACTTTCTAAAAAAAACTTCAACGTTACCAGATATTCTTTTGATGGACTTAAGAATGCCAATTTTAAATGGCGTAGAAACAACAAAAATTGTACAAAAATTATTTCGAAGTATAAAAATAATTATACTTTCAAGTTACACTCATAAATCTTTTGTTTTAAATATGATTAACCTGGGTGCCTCCTCATATTTAATAAAAAATGAAACACCAAAAACGGTCGTAAACACTATTAATAAAGTTTTTAAAAAAGGTTTTTATTATGATACAAACGTAACAGAAATATTACATGAAAATTTAAACTCCTCCGGCACAAAAAAAACCAGAAGTCATTTAGACAAAAACTATTTATCTAAAAGAGAAATTGAAGTCTTAGAGTTAATTTGCAAACAGTTTACCACCTTAGAGATTGCGAACATTCTCTGTATTAGTCCAAGAACGGTAGAAGGACATAGAACTAGTTTATTACTAAAAAGTGAATCAAAAAACACTGCTGGTTTGGTTATTTATGGAATTCAAAGAGAAATCATAGAATTATCGATTCTTTAAAAAAAGATAAATACTCGTTTAAGGATTGCATGCCCCTTCACATTTAAAAATTTTAGAGAATGCACCTTGTTGCAAATTCTAAAATAGCCTTCTTTTGGATCCGTTTGCAACAAATAGAAAAAGGCAAGAGTCATTTCAACCCTTCTTTTGTTCTTTGGGAAAAGCCTGTTTACTATAAATAAAAAGTACGGCAACACCAATGGAGATAAAAGCGTCTGCAGGATTAAAAATATAATTAAAAAATCGAAAGTAGTCTCCACCAACAAAAGGAATCCAATCTGGAAAAGTCATGTCAAATATTGGAAAATAAAACATATCAACCACTTGCCCATACAATAGCTCTCCGTATGGGTTTTCTGCAAACATGGTGGCCACTTTATGTTGAGAAGAATCAAAAATAACTCCGTAAAAAACCGAATCTATAATATTACCCACTGCGCCTGCAAAAATCAATGATATGGCTATAATTACGGTTTTAGGAGCGTTCCTTTTCAAGGTTTTATACAGCCAATAAATCAATCCAGAAATGGCGCATAAACGAAACAGGGTTAGAAATAACTTCCCTGTCTTTCCACCAAACTCAAATCCCATTGCCATTCCGTTATTCTCTGTGAAATGGATTCTAAACCAGTCAAAAACAAATACTTCTTCTCCTAAAATGAAGTTGGTTTTTACGTAAATTTTAATGATTTGATCTAGAAGTAAGCCAATAATTATGGTAAAAACTGCAAGGTTCTTTTTTGACATTTTTGCTAAAATTATGTTTGTAAAAATAAGAATATTATTGTACTTCCAAGGTGTTTAACACAACATTCGCATTGATCGAATTTACCGTAAATGTTTTTGCTGATCTGGAGCTGTTTTGAACACTTCTTCATGAGCAATCCCATCAATTAAAGTTTCACCATGATTGGTTTTTATATCGATAATACTTTCAAAAGTGTTTCCGTAAATATTTACAGAAAAAAGACTCAATGTTATATTTCCAATGTTTTCATCTAGTTTAATATTTCCTTTTTCAATTTAAACCTACACAACCCCTTGATATCCAATACAATGAATTTAAATATGATTTCCAAGAATCATCACTGTTTTGTTTATAGTGATTTTTATGATTGAATTTGCTAAATTTAATCTTTTAGTAATATATTTTCTAAAAATTTCGGGCTCTAGAACTTGCTTTCTATATTCAATTTTAAGGACTCTATCCTCTTCAACAGTGAAAATATTGTAAGCGTTTTGTTCTTCATCGTAAAGAAATATTTCTATAAAATTAGAATCCGATTTTTGAATCTCAATATCGTCTAAACCAAACGTGGATATTTCACTTTCACGGGTCTCACTTTCCATTTTTTTACTGGATTTTCTTTGCGAAAAAGCACATAAATAAATTCCACAAAGAAAAAAAACGTTTTTTTATAAGAAAAAGGCGTACCAATAAATAGCCGTTATATTATTGGTTTCTTTTTGCTTCTATACTAAGAGTGGCATGTGGCACTAAACGTAAGCGTTCTTTTTGAATTAGTTTTCCTGTGACCCTACAAATACCGTAGGTGCCATTTTCAATTCTTAACAAGGCGTTTTTTAAATCTCTAATAAACTTTTCTTGTCTAATTGCTAATTGAACATTAGCTTCTTTACTCATTACTTCAGAACCTTCATCAAACGCTTTAAAAGATGGAGATGTGTCATCAGTTCCATTATTGGCGTTATTTTTATATGCGCTTTGCAACAAAGCGAGGTCTTCTTCTGCTCTTGCTATTTTTTTAAAAATAATTTCTTTAAATTCTAGCAAATCTTTTTCAGCATATTTTACTTTTATTTCTCCCATAATCTTATATTTTTTTTATTAATAATCTGCTTTTTATTGAGTCAAACTCAATAACAATTCCACTTTCTAAAACATCAACAAAAACCAACTCGTCTGTTAGTGTTTCTGCCAAAATATATGCTTTATTTTCAAGAATTGATTTTTGAAGGTTTTCGAAATTTAAAACGGTTAATTTTATCCTATCTGTAACTTCTAAACCGCTTTCTTTTCGAGCATTTTGAATTCTGTTCACCAATTCTCTTGCAACTCCTTCTTTCCTAAGTTCCTCACTGATAGTTACATCCAAGGCTACCGTTAAGTTTCCTTGATTAGCAACCAAGCATCCTTCTATATCCTTAGAAGTAATTTCTACATCTTCAATCCCTAAGATAATTCTTTCTCCTTGAATCTCAAAAGAAATGTTTCCTGTTTTTTCTATCTTATTAATCTCTTCTTGATCAAATTTTTGTACTTCAAGAGCAATCAGTCTCATGTTTTTACCAAATTTAGGGCCCAATGTTTTAAAATTTGGTTTAATTTGTTTGATCAGGATATCTGAGGCATCTTCTAATAGCTCAATTTCTTTGATATTAACTTCGTGCTTTATTAAATTAGCCACGGCTAAAATAGCTTCTTTTTGTTTTATATTACTAACAGGAATCATGATTTTTTGTAATGGCTGACGTACCTTTATCTTCTCTTTAGCTCTTAATGATAATACGAGAGAGGAGATGGTTTGTGCCATTTCCATTTTATGCTCTAAAGGTTTATCTATATAACTTGCATCTGATTTAGGAAATTCTGCCAAATGAATGCTTTCAAAATGTTCTTTTTGGGTCACAGCATTTAGATCTAAATACAATTTATCCATAAAAAACGGAGCAATTGGCGCACCTAATTTTGCAATGGTTAGCAAACAAGTATATAATGTTTGATACGCAGAAATTTTATCGGTTTGATAATCTCCTTTCCAAAAACGCCTTCTACTTAAACGCACATACCAGTTGCTTAAGTATTCTTGAGTAAAATCTGAAATGGCTCTTGCTGCTTTTGTTGGTTCGTATTCGGCATAAAAAGTATCAACCTTATTTATTAACGTATGTAATTCAGATAAAATCCAGCGATCTATTTCTGGTCTTTTACTTAAAGGTATTTCAGCTTCAGAATAGTTAAATTTATCAATATTGGTGTATAAAGAAAAGAAGGAATAGGTGTTGTACAAAGTTCCAAAGAACTTGCGCTTCACTTCTTCAATTCCATCCAAATCAAACTTTAAATTATCCCAAGGGTTTGCATTTGCAATCATATACCAGCGTGTTGCATCTGGGCCATAGGTAGCAATCGTTGTAAAAGGATCAGTTGCATTTCCTAAGCGTTTCGACATCTTATGCCCCTTTTTGTCTAACACCAAGCCATTAGAGACAACGTTTTTATAGGCCACAGAATCGAAAACCATAGTTGAAATTGCGTGTAAGGTATAAAACCAGCCACGGGTTTGGTCTACACCTTCGGCGATAAAGTCTGCCGGAAAAGCATCTCCTTGATCAATTTTTTCTTTATTTTCAAACGGATAATGCCATTGTGCATATGGCATCGAACCAGAATCAAACCAAACATCAATTAAGTCATTTTCGCGTTTCATGGGCTGACCACTTGCAGAAACTAAGATAATTTCATCAACGATATTCTTATGTAAATCAATTTTCGCATAGTTTTCTTCCGTCATATTTCCTACTTCGAAACTTTGAAAAATAGCCGCTTTCATTACACCTGCTTCTACAGCTCGTTGCATTTCTTCTTTTAATTCTTCTACAGAACCAATACAAATTTCCTCTTTTCCATCTTCCGTTCTCCAAATAGGTAATGGAACTCCCCAGTAACGAGACCGTGATAAATTCCAATCGTTCGCGTTGGCTAGCCAATTTCCAAAGCGTCCTTCTCCAGTTGATTTTGGTTTCCAGTTAATTGTTTTGTTTAGCTCATGCATTCTATCTTTTACATCTGTTACCTTAATAAACCACGAGTCTAGCGGATAATATAAAATAGGTTTGTCTGTTCTCCAACAATTTGGATAACTGTGCTTGTATTTCTCTACCTTAAATGCTTTGTTTTCTGTTTTTAATTTAATGGCTAACTCAACATCAACCGATTTTTCTGGTGCTTCACCCTCTACATAATATTCATTCTTAACATATTTCCCAGCAAATTCTCCCATTTCTGGTCTAAATTTTCCTTGTAAATTAACTAAGGGAACTAAATTATCATTCTCATCTTTCACAAGTAATGGTGGTATTTCAGGGCTTGCTTGTTTGGCTACAAGTGCATCATCGGCTCCAAAGGTTGGTGCCGTGTGCACAATTCCTGTACCGTCTTCTGTGGTTACAAAATCTCCAGAAATAACTCTAAATGCATTTTGAGGATTGTCATTTGGCAACACATAATCCAATAATTGCTCATATTTTATGCCTACTAAGTCTCTTCCTAAAAATTCCTTTATAACGTAAAATGGAATTTTCTTATCCGAGGACTTATACTCTTTTAGCGCTGAAGGATCTTCAACTTGCACAAATTTTTTGTCAAATTGCTTAGACACTAGTTTCTTAGCCAATACCACTTTTGTAGGTTCAAAAGTATATTGATTAAAAGTATTAACAAGCACATAATCTATTTTTGGCCCCACTGTTAGTGCAGTATTACTTGGCAATGTCCAAGGAGTGGTTGTCCAGGCTATAAAATAAATAGTCCCTTCGTTTTGTAAAAAGTCTGGAAGTGTGTTTTCTATGGTTTTAAACTGTGCAACAATGGTGGTGTCTGTTACATCTTGATAGGTTCCTGGCTGATTTAATTCATGTGAACTCAATCCTGTTCCTGCTTTTGGAGAATAAGGCTGAATCGTATAGCCTTTGTACATCAAATTCTTTTTATAAATTTGTTTTAGCAGCCACCAAACAGATTCCATATATTTTGGATCGTAGGTAACATAAGGATCGTCCATATCTACCCAATACCCCATTTTCTGGGTTAAGTCATTCCAAATATCGGTATAACGCATTACTGCTTTTCTACAGGCAGCATTATAATCTTCTACAGAAATTTTATTTCCAATGTCTTCTTTAGTAATTCCAAGTTCTTTTTCTACGCCCAATTCAATTGGCAAACCATGAGTGTCCCAGCCAGCTTTTCGCTTTACCTGGAAGCCCTTCATGGTTTTATAACGAGGAAATATATCTTTAATAGCACGCGCCAAAACGTGATGAACCCCTGGCATACCATTTGCTGAAGGAGGTCCTTCAAAAAACACAAAAGGTTTATTTCCTTCTCTGGTTGTTACACTTTTTTCAAAAATATTATTTTCTTCCCAATAATTTAAAATTTCTTCTGCAACTTTTGGCAAGTTAAGTTCCTTGTATTCAGCAAATTTCGTGCTCATTGTCTATCTTTTCTAATAAGTATGCGAAATTACGGATTTTATAATAATTCTTTGTTTTAAGACATAAAAAAACACTTTAATTATACGCTGCTGAATTTTAAGATCAAAAATGAATAAATTATAATTACTAAGCCTTACCATCGTGGAGTTTATTCCCAAAAGACGATTCTATTATTTTACTCTTTGCAGCTAATAGAACTCTTTTTAGAAACCAGATAAAAAGGCAGCTAAATAAAGAACCGCTTTTTCCACTAATTTTATGCTCGCTATTTACATTTTAACCTCTGCCAGAAGTGCAGAAACTACAACAAGAACGATTGTTGTTCTAATTTGCAACATTGAGCATATGGTCTATCGGAGTAACAACATTCTTCTAAAATTGTTTTTCTTTTTTAATTTTTTCGTAAGAATCTTGAATTTGTTGGAATTTTTCTTTTGCTCCTTTCAGATGCTCAGCACCTAAATCTTCAAGTTTGTCTGGGTGGTATTTTTTAACCATTTTTCTGTATGCAGTTTTCACCTCGCTTTCTGAAGCAGATTTTTCTATTCCTAGAATTTTATAGGCCGAATCTACACTGCTATAAAACATCGCTTTGATCGATTCAAAATCAGGTACATTAATATACAAATAACCCGCTATTTTTCTAATCTCTTCCACTTCCGCTTCAGACACCAAGTGATCTGATTTTGCAATCCCAAACAAAAAATGAAGCAATTGCAACCTAGAAGCATGGGGCATGTTTTGGCGGATTTGTATACAGATTTGACGAGAAGAAATCTCTTTATCCATAACACCCTTAAAGAGTTTAAAGGCTCTATTTGATCTTTCTTTACCGTACATACTCAAGAATTGAGCTCTGACAAAATCAAGCTCTCTTTGATCTACTTTTCCATCAGCCTTTATAATAATAGATGCCAACACGAGCAAACTCATTTCAAAGTCGCCCGATTGCGTATTTCCTTTTTGTAGATCTTTTTGGCCATCTAAACCAGTATCTTCTTCAGAAAAACCATCAACAAAACTACCCACGGCAAAACCAATTGCCGCTCCAATAGGCCCTCCAAAAGTAAAACCCAAACCTGCTCCTAACCATTTCGTAAAACTTGCCATAAATACTTTTAAATAAGTGGCAAATATATGAAATCATGATTAGTTTTACTGATAGTATCATAAAAGAACTTCTCATCCTTTGCCATGAGTTTTGATCTTTTTATGAGTATCTTTGTCTTTTAAAAAAGAGAAAATATGTATCCAGAAGAATTAGTAAAACCAATGCGTGACGAGTTAATTAACGCAGGTTTTAAAGCTTTATATACCGCTGAAGATGTTGATAATGCAATCGCAAAAGAAGGAACCACGTTAGTGATGGTAAACTCTGTTTGTGGGTGTGCAGCGGGAACGGCAAGACCAGGAGCCATTGCATCATTGTTAGCAGATAAGGCACCTACAAATTTAACCACTGTTTTTGCAGGCGTTGAAAAAGAATCTACTCAAAAAGCAAGAGAGCACATGATTCCTTTTCCTCCTTCATCACCAGCCATCGCATTATTTAAAGATGGCACCTTAGTGCACATTTTAGAACGTCATCATATAGAGGGAAGGACTGCCCAAATGATTGCACAAAATTTGGCACAGGCTTATGAAGAATTTTGTTAAAAAACAAAACTATTTTAACACTAAAATCCACTCAAATTAGAGTGGATTTTTTATTTTTAGAGAATGAACAAAAAAGAAATTATCAACAACACCATTCACTTTGTAAAAGAAACCTTAAAAGGAACAGAGTCTGGCCACGACTGGTTTCATATTGAACGAGTATATAGAAACGCTTTATTAATTTCTTCGGATGAAAAGGCCAATGAATTTATTGTAGTTCTTGCTGCACTATTACACGATATTGCCGACGCGAAATTTAATAATGGCGACGAAGCTGTTGGCCCCCAAAAAGCGTATGAATTCCTTATTACCCAACAAATTGATCAGGAAATTATTACGCATATTGTAAACATTGTTAAACATATTTCTTTTAAAAACTCCTTGTCTAAAAATGAAAAAACATTTTATTCAAACGAATTAAATATTGTGCAAGATGCAGATAGGCTAGATGCCATTGGCGCGATTGGTATTGCACGTTGTTTTAATTATGGTGGATTCAAAAATCGGGAAATTTACAACCCTAAAATTGAACCCAATTTAAACATGACGAAAGAAGAATACAAAAATTCTTCCGCACCCACCCTTAACCATTTTTATGAAAAATTATTATTGTTGAAAGATACGATGAATACAAAAGCGGGAGCGCGCATTGCACTAAATAGACATCGATTTATGGAAGAGTTCCTAGAGCAATTTCATGCCGAGTGGGAGGGCAGGAAATAACAGCGACTAATTCCTAATTTTCTTTAGCAACTTCTAAAGCTGTAATTTTATATTCCAAAACAGATAATTCTTCTCCATATTGTATAATTTCATCGACCGTTAAAGTAGCCCTCAAATTTATATCTATAATAATTTCTTTGCTTTTGAAATTATAATATTCTATTGCTTGATCAATTTTGCTATTCATAGAATTGTTCTTACTATTAATAATTAAATTATTGCATAATTTTTATCATTTCACTTCGATATTTAGAAGCGCTTTTCCCAGTAAATTCTTTAAACAATTTATTAAAGTGAGAAAAATTATTAAACCCACATTCAAAACAGATATCTGTAATACTACTTTGGCTTTCTGATAATAACTTAGTAGCGTGCACCACCCTGTATTCGTTCACTAATTTGGTAAAGGTTTTACCTGTTGTTTTTTTAAAAAATCTACAAAACGAAGGAACCGTCATACTTACCAAATCTGCAATTTCTTTTAAAGAAATATGTTGGTCAAAATTCTCATTTATATGTTTAAAAATTACGTCTATTTTACTGCTATCTTGTGGTTGAGTTTCAAAGGCAAAGCCCGCTGCATTTAGCATGGTATAGTCTTCACTTTTTGAAAGGGTATGCAGAATTTCTAATAAGATTAAAATCTGCTTAAAACCATCTTTTTCAGCAATTTTTTCAATTTTCAAGCCTACTTTATTTTTAGTTTTCACCCCAAATAATATTCCTTTTTGAGCTTTCTCAAATAGTTTTTTTATGGGAATCATTTCTGGAGCATCAAAAAAATTAGCCCCTAAAAAATCTGGCTTAAATTGAATTAACGTTTCAGAGCCATTAGTTGTTAACCTATCTGTAAAGCCGTTGTGTGGCAAATTCGCACCAATTAATAACAACTGACTGTTATTAAAGTAAGATAAATGATTGCCGATATGCCTTTTCCCCTTTCCTTTAATTACATAAATCAGCTCAATCTCTGGATGAAAATGCCAAAATGCCTTTATCTGTTTTAAAAACTCTGTGTGTTTTTTCACCAAGATAGAGCTTCCAAAAGCTGGACTTATTTTTTCTAATGTAGGTTTCCCATAAATCACTCTTTCCATATTACAACAAAATTACAACACTAAATGTGTTTAAAATACATAGAATTATCATTTTTATGTGCTGATTTACCTTAATACACATTTAAGGTGAATATAATTGATAATTTAACACATAAATTAGCCTATATAGCTGTTTTTTAAAATCGGCATAACGTCTAAATTTGTGCATGTATTAATAGTTAATCTTAAAAGTATGATCGAAAAACTAGGAATCCTTTTCATAATAGCATTGTCTTTTTTCTTAATGCTATTTGTTGTGCAATTATTTATTCTTGGATATGTCTTAACCTTAAATTATAAGGAGGCCTGTAAAGAAAAGAGCTTACTAAAAAAATAATAAAAAAATGAAAAAAATGATATTAGTAGTTGTATACATGTTAGGAACATATATCAACTATGCAAATGCAGATAACAACGCCCCTTTTAATGATAACCCAAAAAGAATAAAAATCGAATTTTTTAATGTTAAGAAAGGACACTCTTTAACGATTAAAGGTAAACAGGGAGGAATAATTTACAATGAGGAAATTAAAAACACCGGTGATTTCTCTAAAACATTTGATTTAACCGCTTTAAAAAAAGGAGATTATACCGTAGAACTAAATAAAGATTTTGAAATTATCATAAAATCATTTTCTGTTGATGCTGGAAATGTCACATTTTTAATCGAAAAACAAGAAACGATTTTTAAACCTGTATTTAGAACTAAAGAAGATTTGGTGATAATTTCTAGACTTAATTTTAACAAGGAACCTTTAAATATTGTCATTTTCTATGATGATGAAAAAATTTATTCAGAAATAGTAAAAGGTAAAAAAATAGTAAAGAGAGTTTATAAATTATCGGCAAAAGAAAAAGGAGATTACGAAATTGTCATGAGCAGCAACGGAAGAGTATTTATTGAAAATTTTAAAATCCAATAAGACTGTAAAGCTCTCATTACCTAAAAGTAAATTCAATTAAAAAAAACGAGCCGTTATGGCTCGTTTTTCTATTCTCTTCCATTTTTTATTTCCCAATAAAGTTAGGTTTTCTTTTTTCTAAGAAAGCGCGCGTTCCTTCTTTAAAATCATCGGTTCCAAAACAAGCGCCAAATTCATCGATCTCCACTTCAAATCCATTTATGCCTTTTTCAAAATTTGCGTTTACGGCTCTAATGGCTCCGCTAATTGCTCTAGGAGAATTTCTCAAAATCTTGCTAGCCAATTTTTCTGCTAAAGGCATTAATTCCTCTTGAGAAACAACATAATTCACCAAACCACACACTTTAGCATCTTCGGCGGAAATCATCCCTGCGGTCATCATTAGTTCCATCGCTTTTCCTTTCCCCACCAATTGAGGCAATCGCTGCGTACCACCGTATCCCGGAATTACCCCTAAAGAAACTTCTGGTAAGCCCATTTTAGCGTTTTCCGATGCAATTCTAAAATGACAAGCCATGGCCAATTCCAGTCCACCGCCAAGGGCAAAGCCATTAATCGCTGCCAAAATCGGAGTTGTTGAATTTTCCATGAAATTAAACAACATTTCTTGTCCTTGCTTTGCCAATTCACTTCCTTGTTCCATCGAAAAATTTGCAAATTCAGCAATGTCTGCGCCTGCCACAAATGCCTTTTCTCCACTTCCTGTAAGGATGATTGCTTTGATTGATGAATCTGCTTCTAAATCATGGAAAGCATCGCTTAATTCTTCAATGGTTGCTCTGTTTAATGCATTTAATTTGGTTGGTCTGTTAATGGTAATTGTTGCCAAGCCATTTTGATCTGAAACAATAATATTTTCGAAATTCATATAGTTATTTTTTGGGTAATATTACGGTAAAAATAGTTCCTTGTCCTTCTTTAGAAACAAAGGATATGCTGCCATCGTAGGCTTCTATGATGTTCTTCACCATCGGTAAGCCCAGCCCCATTCCACTTGACTTTGTCGTGAATTTTGGTTCAAAAATTAAATTCTCCAATTCTTTAGCAATTCCCTTTCCGTTGTCTGAAACAGTCATTTTTATTTCATTTTTCTGAGATGAAACTAGCACTTCAATCCACTTATTTTCTTCTTTTTCAACCGCTTGGGTCGCATTTTTAACCAAATTAGTAACAATTCTTATCAATTGTGTTTTGTCTAAATTAGCAAAAATTTTCTCCTCATTTGGCCTATAATAAATGTATTCCTCATTAAAAATCTCAATGGCTAATTTTATAATACTAACTACTTCTAATTCTTCTCTATTTTGAGATGGCATTTTCGCAAAATCAGAAAAAGCAGAAGCAATAGAGCTCATTACATCTATTTGTTGAATTAAAGTTTGGGAAAACTCAGCTAACTTTTCTTTAATTTTTGGATCCTTAGCATCAAATTTTCTCTCAAAGCTTTGTACTGAAAGCCTCATTGGAGTTAATGGATTTTTAATCTCATGCGCTACTTGTTTTGCCATTTCTCGCCAAGCTTGTTCTCTTTCACTTTTAGCTAGTTTTATCGCACTTTCCTCTAGATCATCTATCATATTATTGTAAGAAGCCACTAACATATCAATCTCGATACTAGCTCCATTTAATATAATTTTCTCGTTGCGCTTGTTTAAACGCGTCTCTTTCATTTTGTCTGAAATATTTTTTATCGATCTCGTAATATAACTTGACAAAAAGTAGGCGAACACAATGGCAACCACAAACATTAAAAGATAAACAAAACTCAATCGAACCAAAAACTCATATAATTCATATTCAACTTCCGAATTATCTTGGGAAAATTGCAATTGCAAAACACCAATTCTTTTAAATTTCGCATCGGTTATATAGCTATATGAGGATTGGTAACTAATATTATTGTCGCTTGTAACATCGATAATTCTATTGCTAGAATTGTTGGCTAATTCGGTTAATAATTCACTAGAAAGCGGGGTTTTATCGATTTTTTCAAAAGCACTTTCTATAGAAGACCTCAATAAATTTCCCTCTAAATCATATATAGAAAGATGTAAATTATGAACTGCATAAATTTGATAAATTCGTTCTTGAAAAATTTTCGCTAAATTTTCTGTTTTTACCGGATAGGTTGTTCTGCTATTTAATTCAATAGCGATACTTTTTAATGTTGATTCTTCCTTTCTATCAAATCGCTGAATGTTGTAATCCTTGGTTTGCTCATCATACTGATAAATAGTAACCCCGAAAATTAAGACAGAAGCCAGTAAAACCAGCAAAATCATGGATAAAAAAATACGAATTCGAAGAGAAATATTTTTAAAATTTAGCAAAGTGTTCTTTTTTATCGACCCCTCTTATTAAAACAAACCAAAGCAGCTCTATCGTGGTGGTGATTTATAGGTCACAAGATAGTTAAATATAGAAAAACAGAAAAGCCGATTTTAAATATTTATAAAAACATCTTTTCCTTTCTATCTATTTCTTTGTTTGTACCTATCCTTTAATAGATTTATCCCTTGAACGTCTAACCCCAAAAATAAAGAAGACATTACCACGATTGAATTGGCTAAAATCATAGGTAAGCTCCATAAAAAAAACATAAAAGTATCCTTTGTTTTTATATTTTTTAAAAATAAGAGATGAAAAATATGATTTACGTTTTCAGCAGCTAGCTAAGCACCAAAAAATTGTGCGCTTAGCTAACAATATTTACAATTTTACCCGGAACAATAATTACTTTTTTAGGTAAGCTTCCCTCTAATTGTCCAATTGTTTTTTCGTTTTCCAGCACTGCCTTTTCAATTTCTTCTTTACTTAAATCTAATGGCAATTCTAAGGTAAAACGCATTTTCCCATTAAATGAAATCGGATAATTTTTAGTCCTTTCAACCAAATAATTTGCTTCAAATTTCGGAAAACCTACTGTAGAAATCGATGTTGCATAACCTAGCTTACTCCAGATTTCCTCGGCAATATGGGGTGCATAGGGTGAAACTAAAATAGCCAAAGGTTCTAAGATGTCACGTTTGTTACAGTGTAACGCCGTTAGTTCATTTACGGCAATCATAAAGGTAGAAACCGAGGTGTTAAAGGAAAAATTCTCGATATCTCCCTCAACTTTTTTAATGGTTTTGTGCAATATTTTTAACTCATCTTTAGTGGCTGCTTCGGCCGAAACAGTAAAAACCTCATCGACAAAATACAGTCTCCATAATTTTTTTAAAAAGCCAGCAACACCAGAAATACCTGAGGTTTTCCATGGTTTCGCTTGTTCCAAGGGACCTAAAAACATTTCAAAAAGTCGTAATGAATCGGCACCATATTCTTCACAAATAGCATCTGGATTCACCACATTGTATTTAGATTTAGACATTTTTTCTACCTCACGTCCAACTTTATAAACCCCTTCTTCTAAAATAAATTTAGCGTCTTTATAATCTGAATTTAAAGGATGATTTTTAAATGCTTCAACATCTAATTCATCTGAAGAATTTACCAATGAAACATCGGCATGAATGGGTGTAATTAAAATTTCCTCGTCTAAAGAAACAGTGCTATTATTCTCCATTAACAGTGCTCTTAAGCCTTCTTGATTAAGTGTGGAAAAGTGTTTAGAAACAAAAATGTTTTTATTTTCCAACGGTATTCCCGAATCGATAAATACCTTATAAACAAAAGCGCTTGTTCCTAATATCATTCCTTGGTTAATGAGCTTTTTGGCAAACTCATCAACAGGTACAATACCTTTGTCGAATAAGAATTTCTGCCAAAAGCGCGCATACAATAAATGTCCGGTGGCGTGCTCAGAACCGCCAATATATAAATCTACTTCTTTCCAATACGCTAGCGCATCTTTGCTTGCAAATTCGGCCTCATTATTGGCGTCCATATACCGGTTAAAATACCAAGAACTTCCTGCCCAACCCGGCATGGTGTTTAGTTCTAACGGATACACCGTTTTATTTTTCAACTTTGCATTAGAAACCACTTTTTTAGCTCTAGAATCCCATGCCCACTCCGTTGCATTTCCTAAAGGTGGTTTCCCGTCCTCGGTAGGCAAGTATTTCTCAACTTCTGGCAATACGATTGGCAAGTGTTTTTCGTCAATCATTTGCGGCATTCCGTCTTTATAATATACAGGGAAGGGTTCTCCCCAATAACGCTGTCTGCTAAATACGGCGTCGCGCAAACGATAGTTTATTTTTCCTTCTCCAAAACCGCGTTTTTCCATTTCAAAAATGGCTAATTTCATTGCTTTTTTATACGATAAGCCATTTAAAAAATCTGAGTTGGTAATTTTGGTTCCTTCTTTATCGGGGTGTGCGCTTTCAGAAATATCTATATTTTCAAAGATATTTGGAATCGTTAAGCCCTGGTCTTCAAAATGTTTTGCAAAATCATAATCACGTTGATCTCCACATGGAACTGCCATCACAGCACCTGTGCCGTAATTGGCTAATACGTAATCTCCAATCCAAACAGGCACTTTTTTTCCCGTAAACGGATGCAAAGCATAGGCTCCTGTAAACACTCCAGAAATGGTTTTTACATCTGCCATTCTATCGCGCTCAGAACGTTTAGCTGTTTTTTTAATATAGGCGTTTACGTTCTCTTTTTGGGCAGCTGTTACAATTTCAGAAACCAATTCGTGTTCTGGAGCTAGGGTCATAAAACTCACTCCAAAAATAGTGTCTGGGCGTGTGGTAAACACACTTATTTCATAGGTCTTCTTTTCAGAAATAACGGCCACTTCTTTAACAAGCTTTTCTATTGGTTTTGGAAATTGTATGGCATTATTAATTTTAGAAACAACACTTAAAACGTTTTCTATTACCGCTTCATTAGAAAAGCGAACAATATTAAATCCTTCACTTTCAAAGAATGCTTCCCTGTCTAATTCATCTTCTTTTCCAGAAAATTCAACAATTATATTTTTAGCTAAACAAACGTAATCTACTAAAAATGTACCAATGGTATATTTCTTTCTAAATTTTGCTGCACCTTTTTTATTTTTTAGTTCATCCCAAAGAATGGTTTCTGCTTTTGACAGATTTAAACGCATTTCTTTTAAGGTTTCTAACTCTTTATAAGATAATTTCCCGCCAAAGTTTCCGTTAGAACCTTCTAGAGGTAGCACCTTAAATGTGACACTCGCCCCTTGACTTCTTCCAATCCAATTAGTTTGAGAATCTTTTAAAGGTTGCGGCCAATCTATGGTTTCTAAACCGTCTAACAAGCGTTGTGCATACGCAGAAATTCGCATACTCCATTGGGTCATTTTCTTACGAACAACGGGATGGGCTCCACGTTCTGAAACACCGTTAACAATTTCATCGTTTGCCAACACAGTTCCTAAGCCCGGACACCAATTAACTTCTGTATCGGATAGATAGGTTAAACGGTATTGTAATAAAATTTCTTCTTGAGCCGATTTTGAAAGGACTTTCCATTCATCAGCAGAAAAAATCTTGATGGCATCATCGGCAACGGCATTTACCAATGCATTTCCTTCTTTATTTAAGATTTTAATCAAGCCAGAAATATCTTCTGCCTTGTCTGAATCTTTATTATACCAAGAATTAAATAATTGGATAAAAACCCATTGTGTCCATTTATAATAGGTCGGATCACTAGTCCTTACTTCTCTACTCCAATCAAAAGAAAAACCAATTTTATCCAATTGTTTTCTGTAGGTTTCTATGTTTTCTTCGGTTGTTTTCAAAGGGTGTTGACCGGTTTGAATAGCGTATTGTTCTGCTGGCAAACCAAAAGAATCATAACCTTGTGGATGTAAAACATTAAATCCCTTGTGACGTTTGTAACGCGCATAAATATCTGATGCAATATATCCTAAAGGATGTCCAACATGCAAACCCGCTCCAGATGGATAAGGAAACATATCTAACACATAATATTTAGGTTTTTCCGATTCATTACTGGCTTTAAAGGTTTGGTTTTCTGCCCAAAATTTTTGCCATTTCTCCTCTATTTCGTGGTGGTGATAGTGCATGTTTCTCTTATTAATTAAGCCGCAAATTTACGTTTATTCTTTCTAAGATTAAAGTCTATGTTTCAGTAAATTATTGGAACAAAAAAAAGCCGCAATATCATTGCGACTTCCTTTTAATTTTTCTTAGAAAGCTTATTTTATTGGCACGGTAACAATGGTATTTCCCCAACCCATTTTTAAATCCATATTTTCATCAAACATGATGGAAAAAGCTTCAACACCTTCTGAGTTCTTAGACACCATTCCTTTTACTCTTAACACATCTTCCGCCTCTTTATAAAAGTAAGAGCCCCAAACATTTTTTGCCGTGCTTAAGATAACTGTCCATTGTTTATCTCCAGGAATTGTAAATAATGTATACGTCCCTGCCTTTACATTTTCACCCCCAAAAGTTAGATCCTTATAAAAGGTTATCTCTGGTGCTTCATTTGCTCCAGTTCTCCAAATTTTATCGTTAGGTACTAAAGAAGCTAAACTTCTTCCTTTTAATTGAGGTCTACTATAAATAATTTTAACAACTTTGTTCGGCTCCTTATAGCTGCTTGGAAAAGCTGCCGCATCCATAGGACTTTTATCTAATTCTGAAAATTTTTGCGCAAATGTTTCCGAAGAGAATAAAACAGCAACGATTAAAATTGCAATAGTAAAAATTGATTTTTTCATGGGTTATTTTTTAAATAATTAGTTATTGTTTAATTGATAATCAAAAATAGAGATCCTTAAAGGAAAAAAGTATTAATATTCTGTTAAGCTTTTTAGTGACAACCACAATCTGTGTCACATCCCTGTTTGTCTTTTGGAGGAAAAAAGAATTTTCTCACTAAAAAAACAACGGCTAAAAAAACGAAGATATAAACTAAAATTTGTTGCATTAACTTAAAATTTGATAAACAATGAATGCGGAAACATAGGCCAAACCGGTCATTCCAAACAATTGAATTAACGGCCATTTCCAAGTTTTTGTTTCGCGTTTTACAATGGCAAAGGTGGCCATACATTGCATAGCGAACGCATAAAAAACCAATAATGACATCCCTACTGGAAAATTAAATACTTTTTCTTTGGTAATAGGGTTTACTTCTGAAGCCATTTTTTCTTTAATCGTAGAAGTATTTTCGTTATCACTTTCAACGCTGTAAATTGTTGCTAAGGTTCCCACAAAAACTTCTCTCGCTGCAAAAGACGTAATTAACGCAATTCCTATTTTCCAATCGTAGCCTAAAGGTCTAATGGCTGGTTCGATCGATTTCCCCATAATTCCAATATAGGAATTTTCTAATTTTGCCGAAGCAATTTTTTGTTGCAATTCATCATCTGCCAACCCAATATTCACCTTGTTTTCTTTAATTTCCTTTTCGATCGTATCAAAAGAACTTGGCCCATTTGAAGCTAAAAACCACAATATAACAGACAGTGCTAAAATAATTTTTCCTGCGCCAAGAACAAATGCTTTTGTCTTTTCAATAACTTCGAACACCACATTTTTTACGGATGGTATTTTATAATTTGGCATTTCTACCACAAAAAACGAACTCGTTTTTATTTTTAAAGTTTTCTGCAAAATATACGCCGATAAAATGGCCGTGGCAAAGCCCAAAACATATAGCATTAACAAAGTAAAACCTTGTAAACTATAAAAGCCAAATATTTTTTTATTTGGAATAATTAATGCGATTAAAATGGCATAAACAGGTAACCTTGCAGAACAGGTTGTAAAGGGAACAACCAAAATAGTAATTAAACGTTCTTTCCAACTAGAAATTGTTCTGGTTGCCATTACTGCCGGAATAGCACAAGCCGTTCCAGAGATTAACGGAATCACACTTTTTCCATTCATTCCAAATTTGCGCATAATTTTATCCATCAAAAAAACAACACGGCTCATATACCCTGTTTCTTCTAAAATGGCAATAAATAGAAATAAAATAGCAATCTGCGGAATAAAAATGATCACTCCGCCAATTCCGGGAATAATTCCTTCCGTTAGTAAATCGGTTAAAACGCCTTGTGGCAATTCGTTTTTTAAGTACCCGCTAATATCGGCAAAAGCACCATCAATATAATCCATGGGTAGAGAGGCCCAATCGAAAATCGCTTGAAAAATGAGCAATAGAATTAAAAAAAAGAAAAAATAGCCAAAAATTTTGTGGGTGAAAACGCGGTCCAATCTACCTCGTAAATCGGTTCCTTTTGTTTTATCGATTAAATAAGTTTTCTTTAAAATCTTATTAATTTCTTGATAGCGATAAATGGTTTCTTTGTGCTGGTATTTTTTTAACTTAGAAGTATCTTGTTTGAATGCAAGTAATTTTTCTTTTTCTTCGGGTGTAATACTTTCTGGATAATTGTTTTGAGTAACCATTAACCACAATTCATACAAAGAATAGTTTGAGCTAATTTCCTTCAGTTTATCAAAGTAATCGGGATCAATTTTATGATTTACAGAGCACATAGGTGACGCTTTTGCTGCCACATGACATTTAATAATGGCCGCTTTTAAATTCTCAATACCCTCGCTTTTACGCGCACTAATTAAAACGACTTCTGTATTTAATTCCTCTTTAAGCAGTCTCAAATCTATCGTAATTCCTTTTCGTTTCATTTGATCAACCATATTGATTGCCAAAACAGTGGGGATTTCTAAGTCTTTAATTTGAGAAAATAATAGTAAATTTCTTTTTAAGTTTTCAGCATCAGCCACCACCAAAATTACATCTGGAGAACTCTTTATGTTTTTTTTTAACAAGGTTTTTAAAACGATACTTTCGTCTAAAGAAGTGGGGTTTATACTATAAGTTCCAGGTAAATCGGTAATTGTAGCGGTATGATTATTTGATAATTTACTGGACCCTTCTTTTTTGTCTACCGTAATTCCAGGATAATTGCCTACTTTTTGAGTTAAGCCAGTAAGTTGATTAAACAATGAGGTTTTTCCCGTGTTTGGATTTCCTATTAATGCAACTTTTATATTATTCTTTAGAACCATTTTTTACTGCGCTTTTATAATTTTTATAAGCAAAGCCGTTTCTTTTCGTATTGCTAAATGACTTCCGTTTACAATAATATAAAGGGGGTCCTTTAAGGGAGCAACTTGTATTAATTGCACTTCTGCTCCTGGAACACAACCCATTTCTAATAATTTTAACGGAATTTCATCTAAAGATTCTTCAGAAATATAACCGATTTCTCCGATTTGTAAACTTGCAATTGTACTCAATTATTATTGTTTTATAAACAGATTCCTGCAGATACTAAAACGCGTTCAGCAAAAGTAGTGGAATGACAAATTTGGACGACAAATATATAAATTTAGAATGATTCTAAACAAGTTATTTGCGAGTATATTCTTCTTTCAATAAACCGACGTCCTTTTTAAGTTTTTCCATATCTTCTTTGTTGGTTCCGTCATAATAACCACGAACCCTTTTTTCTTTATCAACTAAAACAAATTGCTCTGTATGAATAAAATCATTTTCACCGCCGTTTCCGTCTTCTAAAACCGCAAAATAGCTCTTCCTCGCCAAGTTATAAATGTGCTTTTTATCTCCTGTTGTAACATTCCATTTCCCATCGACTACGCCTTTTTTTTGAGCATATTTCTTTAAAACAGATACACTATCCATAGTGGGTGTTACAGAATGTGATAAGAACATGATCTCTTCATCATTTTTATAAAACTCTTGCAACTCATTCATATGATAAGCCATGGCTATACAAATGGTTTGGCAACGCGTAAAAAAAAAATCGGCAATATAAATTTTATTTTTATAGTCCCTTTGGGTGATTGTTTTTCCGTTTTGATTGATTAAACTAAAATCGGCTATTTTATGATCTTTTTTAATAAACCTAACTCCTGCATCCACCAGTCTTGGATTTACATCGGAAGGATTATACACTTTAAGGGTTTTCTCTACTTTTAATAATTGATAAAACAACGTTATAGAAACGATAGAAAAAACGATAAAAAAAATAATTAAGGTGTTTGATTTCTTTAAAAAGGAGTTTTTCATTATTTTGTGTTACGCTACAAAAATACGGCTTAAAAATCACCCTAAAAAAGATTGAGAAACAAAAGCTATCCAAAAAGTTTGTTAAATTAAAATTGTAAAAGGAAATCGGTTTTTAAAACTCTTTTGAAAAGTGTACATTTGTGCGTTTTTAAACTATTGAATATACGCTAAATGGAAATATTAATAAAAGCAACACAATTTATATTAAGTCTTTCTTTACTAATTGTCTTGCACGAATTGGGGCATTTTATACCCGCTAAACTTTTTAAAATTCGAGTAGAAAAATTCTATTTATTTTTTGATTATAAATTTTCCCTTTTTAAGAAAAAATTTGGGGATACCGTTTATGGAATTGGTTGGATTCCTTTAGGTGGCTATGTGAAAATCTCTGGAATGATTGACGAAAGCATGGACAAAGAGCAAATGGCTCTGCCACCGAAACCTTGGGAATTTAGATCAAAGCCAGCTTGGCAGCGTTTAATTATTATGTTAGGGGGGGTTTTTGTGAATTTTGTGTTAGGAATCTTTATCTACATAATGCTAATGTATGCTTATGGCGAGAAGTATCTACCAAATGACAATGTAAAAGACGGAATTTGGGTTCAAGACTCTTTGGCCACGGGTTTAGGTTTACAAACAGGAGATAAAATTTTAACCATTGATGGGGATAAAATTAAAAAATTTGGGGGATTGACTATGGCAATGATCAATGGAAACGAATATGCCATAGAAAGAAAGGGTCAAATTGTTACACAAAAAATTCCAATTGATTTTATCTCAAATCTAATGGATCGAGACAAAGAGGCAGGGGCCTTTATATTACCTCGATATCCTTTTATTATTGGAGGCGTTCCAAAAGACTCCCCAAACAAAAATGCCGATTTACTCCAGAAAGATATCGTTATTGGAATCAATGGAAATCCTATACAATATTTTGATGAAGCTACTTCTCTTTTACAGAGTTTCAAAGGTCAAAAAATTAACTTAACGTTAAAAAGAGGAGATCAAATTAAGGAAATACCTTTAAATGTAAACGAAAACGGTAAAATAGGTGTTGAGCTTGGACTCTTACAAATTTCTGATTTAGCAAGACTAGGTTATTATGATTTAGCAGATATTGACTATTCTTTTAAAGAAGCAATTCCTGCCGGTTTAAACAAGGCTTGGACAACTTTAACAAGTTATGTTAAGCAATTAAAAAAGGTTTTTAACCCTAGTACAGGAGCTTACAAAGGTTTAGGTGGCTTTATTTCTATTGGAAGTATTTTTCCTAATGAATGGAGCGCAGAATCTTTTTGGAACATCACTGCTTTCTTATCAATTATATTAGGGCTTATGAATTTATTGCCAATTCCCGCATTAGATGGTGGGCATGTAGTATTTACCCTTTGGGAAATGATCACAGGTAAAAAACCAAGTGATAAGTTTTTAGAATATGCTCAAATAACAGGCTTTATTCTATTAATTGCCTTATTGCTTTTTGCAAACGGAAATGATATTTTCAGGTTGTTTAAATAAATTCACAAAATAATTAATACTAAAAAAGGATTCTAAATTTAGAATCCTTTTTGTATTTGCACCTTTATTGATTTTCGAAATAGGCGAAACTAAGCATAATGTGTATCCCACAGGTATGCATTTATTACAGGGATAAATCTAAAAACATCACGCCTTCGTATACGATTTCTGATTTACACGTTGAACAATGAGACATCGTTTTAGATGATTAAATAAAGTTAAACTATAAACATCACCAATAAGAGTACTAATTTTAGAACGTTTTCTATAATTTCGTCCTTAAGCTAATTTTCAAAAAAACAAACCAAATATAATAGGTATTACAACGATCACACGAGTATGATTTTGTTCCTGCTATTATTCTATAAATCCCCAGACGACGCATTCGGTGTCTTGATTCTGACTTGCATTTCGGACAGTGAGCCATGGTTACAAAATTGGTTTAATCTAGAGTGTTAAATTAATACTCTTGTATGAATTAAAAATACGTGCTACTACCCAACCTTTAAATTAGAAATAAAGACTCTTACTTTTCTATAATCCTGAAAACAAAAATAAATTTTATAAGGAATAAAAATGAAAGCATCTTTCCCGAAGAAAACAACATATATATACCTTTGATTCATCGCGTTCCTTATCCTGAATAAAACCAAAGTACACCTCTAATAAATGAAACAATAAACTTAAGAAAGCACCTCAAAACCCTTGCATATAGAAAATAAAAAAACCATCAATAAAATTTATTTATGATGGTTTTTAATACTTTTTCAAATAACGAAAACTATATTTTTATGCTTTTCCTTTTTGTTTTGCAACTTCGTTTCGTACTATCTTATGACCTGGTCGTGTCCACTTTGGCTTTTCCCCAAGTGATTCAAATTGCGAAGCTGCGGCCTCAACGGTTTGTGGTTGTGTTTTTTTTGTAAATGGTTTCTGAGGTGTTAATCCTAATAGTTTAAACATTTTTAGGTCTTCGCCTACATCGGGATTTGGCGTTGTTAATAATTTATCGCCTGCGAAAATAGAGTTTGCACCCGCAAAGAAACACATGGCCTGTCCTTCTCTACTCATTTTAGTTCTTCCCGCTGACAAACGAACTTGTGTTTCTGGTAATACAATTCTGGTAGTGGCTACCATTCGAATCATATCCCAAATTTCTACGGGTTGTTCATCTTCTAAAGGAGTTCCTTCTACAGCCACTAAGGCATTGATAGGTGTAGATTCTGGTTGTGGGTTTAAGGTAGACAAGGCAACTAACATTCCTGCTCTATCTGCTGCATCCTCTCCCATCCCTATAATTCCTCCAGAACAAACAGTAACATTTGTTTTACGCACATTACCAATGGTGTCTAATCGATCTTGGTAACCCCGCGTAGAAATCACTTTTTTATAATACTCCTCAGAGGAGTCTAAATTGTGATTATAGGCATACAAGCCTGCTTCTGCCAAGCGTTGTGCTTGATTTTCTGTGACCATTCCTAAGGTGCAACAAACTTCCATCTCTAGTTTGTTAATAGTTCTCACCATGTCTAGGACTTGGTCAAATTCTGGCCCATCTTTTACATTACGCCAAGCGGCCCCCATACAAACCCGAGAACTACCACTTTCTTTTGCTCTTAAAGCTTGTGCTTTTACTTGAGGTACAGTCATCAAGTCATTTCCTTTAACATTGGTATGGTACCGAGCTGCTTGCGGACAGTATCCACAGTCTTCTGAACACCCCCCCGTTTTAATTGACAATAATGTAGAAACCTGCACCACATTTGGGTCGTGTTGTTTTCTGTGAATTGTTGCCGCTTCGTAAAGCAATTCCATCATTGGCTTATTATAAATTTCTAAAACCTCTTCTTGGGTCCAGTTATGTCTTACTTGGCTCATAAATGTGAGTTTATTTGGGGTTCAAAAATAAAAAAAATCTACTATAGAAACCGATTTTATTAATACTTATTTACTTTTTTCAGAATTGGCTTCCTTTACGCATTCTAAAAGATATGAAGGAAGTTTTTTCCTTTTAAAGAATTTAGCAATTGCATTCCTGCCCTTTTCCAAAACTGTAATTTTACTATTTTCAAGGGGAATAAATATAAAGAATTTTGAATCAATAATTTAACTTATTTCGTTAACAAAATAGAAACGGCATTTCCTCCAAAACCAACTGCATTAATTAACACCTTCTTGATTTTCTTAGGATGCTGCTGTTTTTCTGCAAACGGCACTTCGATTGCTTGCTGGTATTGCAACATTAAGACGGCAAACTCAACACTTAACATGCCAGAGGCACCAAAAGTATGACCAAGTTTCCATTTATTTGTTGTTAAAAAAGGAACGTTATTACAAAAAACTTTTTTTATTGCATTTACCTCAGAACTGTCTCCTTTTATGGTTCCCGGTGCATGCATTACAATAACATCTATTTCATCTGGAGAATATTCTCCTAAAGCCATGTTCATAGATTTTTGAAAACAGTTCGCCTCTGCAGAAATAGAAATATTGTGAGCTAAAATTTCAGTGGCATACCCAATTCCTATAATTTGAGCGATGGCATTTTTATGAACGCCTCTTTCCAAACAAATTACAGCGGCTCCTTCACCAATGACCATGGTATTTTCCTTTTTTTCTAAATCAAACGCGCGGCAAGGATATTGAGATGCCAAATCAAGTTGAGCATTTCCCTTTGCATATATTTTTAATGCCTGCATTTGAGCAATGGTGAAATCGGTTAAAGCCGCTTCGCTTCCGCCCACTAAAAACTTATCAGACATCCCAGCCTGCAACCACGCAATACCATTTAACAAAGAATGCAAGGCTGTAGAGCAGGTAATGGAATGTGATATTTCTGGCCCACTCGTTTGTAAATCGTGTGCCACCCACGAAGAAATATTCCCTAAGGTGGTGGTGGGAGAACTCAATGTGGATGTTTTATTTTCTGATAAAAATTCTCGATGATATTTTTCAAAGAGCGTGGTTGCTCCGCGAGATGAACCGATATTAATGCCGAAATTATCTTTAGGCTCCCAAGCTGTTTTTTTTATCGCTTTTCTAGCCACTAGCATTGCATATAACACCGAATTGTCTAAATTTTTGTATTTAGAATCCAACTTTTTTAACGCTGTTATTTCTTGTGAATTTTCTTTAGAAATTTGAGCTACTAATGCCGAAAAGTGTTCAAATTTTTTCTCGGTAATCCCATGCTGGTCATTTAAGTAATTGCTCCAAATTTCTTCTTGAGAATTTCCTAAAGCAGAAATAGAGGCTATCGATAATATTGAAATAGGTTGTTTCATTTTGTTATTACATAAATACACATTGCACTTTACCGAAATCAATAAAAAGAGCTATATTTCTTTCTGTCTATAAACAGGTCCTCAGAAAAATAAATTTCAACAGAAACCACATCGCAAACCTCAAAAAATCATTTATCGAAAGGCCCTTAAGCACAATTAAATCTTAAAAGGAATGTAGATTAACTTTTCTTCCACAAATTTAGACAATTGCCAAAGAATCTTCGATCGTTTTATATACTTTTTCCAACTGATTTTCTGAAATTGTATAGGGTGCTAAAATGTAAATGGTGCTTCCTAACGGACGTAAAAAAATACCGTTTTCCATAAAAAAGCCAAATAATTTATCGCGCAAATTTCCATAACGCTCCATTTTTATCTCTAAATCTAAGGCAAAAATAACACCCGTTTGACGTGTCGACTTCACTTTTGAATGCCCCTTAATTCGTTCATTGAAAGCTTGATGAGAAGTTATAATTCTTTGAATATTTTGCTGCATTTTATCGGAAGTTAGCAATTCTATTCCTGCTAAAGCAGCGGTACAAGCCAACGGATTTGCAGAATAAGTATGCCCGTGAAAGAAGCCTTTGCCAATTTGATCGGCATAAAAAGCATCATAAACCTCTTGCGAACAACTGGTAATTGCCATTGGTAAAAGACCTGCGGTTAGCGCTTTACTCAAGCACATAATATCTGGTTTTTGGGTCATATAATCAGAAGCAAAATAACTTCCCGTTTTACCAAAACCGGTCATTACCTCATCGGCAATGCAAATAATTTTGTGCTTTTTACAAAACTCTAAAATTAAATTTAATCCTGCTGCATTATGCATTTTCATCCCAGCCGCCCCTTGTACCAATGGTTCGTAGACAAAGCCAGCAATCTTATCTTTGGCAATAATAGTTTCTAAAAGCGCCAATATCTCCCCGTGATTTTCACCGTTTGGCGTTGGAATTCTTTTTACATCCAAGAAAAAATCTTCAAAAGGGCCGTTGTAAACCGATAAACTAGAAACACTCATCGCACCAAAAGTATCCCCGTGAAACCCATCTTCAAAAGAAAGTAAGGTATTGCGTTTTTCTCCTTGATTAAAATGAAATTGCAAGGCCATTTTAATTCCGATTTCTACCGAAGTAGATCCGTTGTCTGAAAAGAAAATTTTATTTTGGTTTTTGGGAAGAATTTTTATCAACTCCTCCGACAACCTTACGGCAGGTTCATGTGTAAACCCACTAAAAACAACTTGATCTAACACCTGCATTTGAGTGTAAACACGACTGGTTATATATTCGTTGCAGTGCCCATACATACAAGTATACCAAGAAGCAATTGCATCGATATATTCATAGCCATTCTCATCTGTTAAAACGCAATCTTTTGCCTTGGCAATAGCAATCGATGTGGGATGCAACTTATGTTGGGTTAGCGGATGCCATATATGTTTTTTATCTCTGTCCTTTAGTGTCATTTGTTTTGTCGTGTTAGACTGGTTTTAGCAACTGCTCTTAACTATTGCGCTCTTTTTTTTCTACTCTTTTCTCTATGATAAAATCGCCCTATTATTCCTCACTAAATACGCGTAAAATTAAAGAATTTGAAGGTAAAGGTTAGATTTTTAAGCTAATTATTTCCCAAACCTGACGATTTAATGTGTGATTTTTAAGCAACTCAAAACCAATTGCTCTGTGCGCGCCGGAAGAACGGATGTTTTTAACATCAACTTCTGTAATTAATCTATCGAAAGAGCCCTTCAATTGGGCACACATAAAAAGATACAAGCCCCTAAAAACTCCTTTCCCCCGCATGACTTTCGCAATACAAGTTTGGCCCATAACAATGTAGTTGTTTCCTTTCCCATGGGCTTCTAATTCCTTATCAATTTCATCAAACATGGGCACTAAAAGCGGAATATCTCTTTTAAAATCTTGCAACATCGCTAAGACATAAGCAACCACTTTCCCATTCTTCTTTGCCACACAATGCGCACATTGATCATTCATTTTTTTAAGCATTTCAAAATCGTGTTGTAAGGTTACAAAGCCTTCTTTGCTCCTTTCTATAAAGGGTGTTTTTTTTCCTAAATTCAGTTCTTGGAGCTCCAAAATTTCTCGCAATTCTTGATCGGTTTTAACTCGGTGATAGCTTATCATAATTGAAGTAAATTATACCGCTAATTTAAAAAACCTATGTTGTATTTTTGTATGAATGAAAGAATTTCCAGAAAAATTATCCAGAAAACTTCAAAAGCGAAAAGAGAACGTCTCTTTGCGCATACTTAAAGCGCAAAATGAATTCGTTGATTTCTCTTCAAATGATTATTTAGGCCTTGGAAAATCTAAAGATATTTTTGACCTAACCCATCGGTTTTTAATACGTAAAAATATTAGAGCAAATGGAGCTACAGGTTCTCGATTATTATCTGGAAATCATGAATTATACCAAGACGTTGAAAAATATCTTATTGATTTTCACCAGTCGGAAGCTGGGCTGATTTTCAATTCTGGATACGATGCAAATATTGGCTTTTTCTCTGCTGTTCCGCAGCGCGGCGACATCATTTTTTATGATGAATTTATTCATGCGTCTATTCGTGACGGCATTCAATTATCAAATGCGAAAGCCTATAAATTTAAGCATAATGATTTAAACGAATTAGAAAAATTAATGCGTCGCTATTCCGAATTTGATTCAGCAACTCATCAAGCTATTTATTTAGTTACAGAATCGGTTTTTTCCATGGATGGCGATTCCCCTGATCTGGTGAAAATGTCGAAATTGGCAAGTAAATACAGCGTGTTTTTCATTGTTGATGAAGCACATGCTGTAGGTGTTTTTGGAAACCACGGTTGCGGAAAAATTCAAGAATTACACTTAGAAACAAGTGTTTTCGCAAGGATTATTACTTTTGGAAAAGCGTTAGGCTGTCATGGTGCCATCATTTTAGGATCTAAAGAATTACAACAATATTTGGTGAATTTCGCTAGAAGTTTTATTTATACCACCGCCCTTTCACCTCATTCGCTGGCAACCATAAAAACGGCTTATGAGCAGCTTGTCATTTCGAGCGAAAACAAGAAATCTCATCAGCAAAAACTAGTTGAAAACATTGAGTTTTTCAGCAACGAACTTCAAAAAAACAAGCTTCAAGAGCTTTTTATAAAAAGCCATTCGGCCATTCACTGTTGTGTGATTTCTGGCAATAAAAAGGTAAAACATATTGCAAAAAAATTACAAGAAAAAGGCTTTGATATCAAAGCTGTTTTATCGCCAACAATTCCAATAGGTCAAGAAAGGTTGCGTTTTTGTTTGCATTCTTATAATACCAAAAAAGAAATGAGTGACGTGCTGCACTTGTTGAGTATTTTTGTAAAATAAACATCAAATAATGAACAATAACTATAAAGTTCTAGCTGTTTTTGACTATTCGTCAGAAGCGCATATACTAAAATCTAGATTAGATTCTGATGGCTATACAAGCCTCTTAATGGATGAGAAAACCATAGATACAGATCCTTTGATAAGCAACGCCATTGGGGGTGTTAAAGTATTGGTTCATAAAAAAGATTTTAAAAATGCCCTCGAAGTTTACAACGAAATTAGACCCTATCAAAAAGGTGTTTCTTGCCCGACATGCAGCTCTAAAAGAATTCTAATTGGCCCCCTTACAACTAAAAATATCTTTTATCTATTATTTCCTTTTTTTGAAAAAACAAGGCACCTTTGTAACGATTGCAACACCCTATTTTAATGAAAAAAACATATTTTATTACCGGAATCTCTACCGATGTTGGCAAAACAATCGCATCGGCGATTATTGTTGAAGCTTTACAGGCCGACTACTGGAAACCCATCCAAGCGGGAGACTTAGATCATTGCGATACTAAAAAGGTTAAAAAACTGATTTCGAATGGCTGGTCGAAATTTCACAAGAACAGCTATGCTTTGAAAACCCCTATGAGTCCGCATGCCGCAGCAGCCCTTGATGGCATCACCATTAATACAACAACCATTACAGCACCAAAAACCGAGAATAATTTGGTGATTGAAGGTGCCGGTGGATTGTTCGTTCCTCTAAATCATTCTGAGACAATCTTAGATATTATCCAGCCCACTTATCATGTCATTGTGGTTTCTAGGCATTATCTAGGCAGCATAAATCACACGCTTTTAACCCTAAAAGTATTGCAGGAAAAAGGCTTTGTAGTTTCCCTTATTTTTTCTGGGGAAGAAAACAAAGCTACCGAGGAAATTATTAGTACCATGACCAACATCCCTGTCATTGGCCGCATTGAAAAAGAACCTTATTTTGATAAAAATGTGATAAAAAAATATGCCGAAATGTTTAGAGAGCGCTTGTAAGACAGCCTATTTATCGCTCTCTGAAGCCTCCGAATAAAATAACACGTTAATTTTTTATTGTATTCTTAATCGTTTACTGAAGAAGGTTGAACTAGCAAAAAATATAAAAATTAGCTAAGTATCTTTTAGATGACGAATTCGCACTAAGCGCTTTCCCATTCAAAACAAGCGTATGCTCTTTTATAAAATTAGAATGAGCTAAGCTAAAAATCAAACAAATTATTGTTTTTCAATAATATTTATATCTTTGCACTCTTAAAACTTTAGAATTATGAAAAAAATAAACATCTTAAAAGCGATCATCGATTTTATTTGGATCATTACCGTACCTATAATGGCACCCCTAACGCTATTCTTTGTTATTGCTCTTTTTTTTGACGGCCTTATGCTTATTGATTTTGAATTTTTAGGAATAAAATTACTTGAAAATGATCTGTTCGCAAAAATATTATTGGCCATACAAGGCAGTAACTTCTTATTGGTCATTTACTGTTTACATCTTTTTAGAAAAGTTTTAGCCTATTTTAAAAAAGTAAAAATTTTTGATGCATTTATCATAGCGTCTTTCAACAAAATTGGTGCTTTTTTAATTATTTCTGGAATGATTACTTTGGTAGAAGGAACCATTGCTAGGATCTATCTCAAAGGTCAAATTACAATAGAAATAGGGTTTCAATCTTCCTTATTAATTATCGGGCTTGGTTTATTCTTCCAAATATTAAGCGAAATATTTGCTATTGCTAAAAACGCCAAACAAGAAAACAATCTAACCATTTAATATGGCAATTATTGTACATCTTGATATTATGCTGGCCAAACGAAAAATGAAAAGTAAAGATTTGGCAGAAATTATAAACATTACCACAGCAAATCTTTCCATCTTAAAATCGGGAAAGGCAAAGGCCATTCGGTTTTCTACTTTAGAAGCTATTTGCAAGGCGTTGGATTGTCAGCCATCTGATATTCTGGCCTATATAAAAGATTAATTTAAATTTCGCTTTTCTATAAAAAAGCGTTTTAATAATATACTGCAGTCTTCTTCTAAAATTCCGCCAATAACTTTGGTCTTTGGATGTAATTTGGTCTTTAAATGGATAAAACCTCGATCTGGGTCAGAAGCGCCATAAACAATTTTACTAATTTGTGTCCAATAACTAGCACCAGCGCACATCTGGCAGGGCTCTAAGGTAATATACAAAACACAGTCTTTTAAATATTTTCCACCCAAAAAATCTGATGCAGCGGTAAATGCTTGCATTTCTGCATGCGCGGTAACATCGTTCAAGGTTTCGGTTAAATTATGTGCTCTTGCAATAATTTGATTCTTAAAAACAATAATTGCTCCCACAGGAATTTCCCCTTTGTCAAATGCGATTTCTGCTTGTTCGAAGGCCTTTTTCATAAAGTAAACATCATCAAAAGGAGGTATCATTTGTTTTTAATTAAAGTGTAACTAAGTAAAATATTTAAAATAGCTTTGTACTCGCCAATAGGCTGTTTAAAAAACAATATTACAAAATCTTAAATTGTATTTTTGTGCCATGCTACAAAAGTTATTAGATACCATATCAAATCCAACAGATCTAAGAAAATTAACCCTGGAACAACTGCCTCAATTGGCAAAAGAATTGCGCGATTTTATCATCGATATTGTGGCCACCAAAGAAGGTCATCTAGGAGCAAGTTTAGGCGTTGTAGAATTAACCATTGCGCTTCATTATTTGTTCGATACTCCAAACGATTTATTGGTTTGGGATGTGGGCCATCAAGCGTATATACATAAAATTTTAACCGAAAGAAAAGCTGTATTTCATACCAATAGGCAATTAGACGGGGTCTCTGGTTTTCCAAAAAGAAGCGAAAGTGAGTTTGATGCTTTTGGCGTTGGTCATTCATCTACTTCTATTTCCGCGGCGCTAGGAATGGCCCTTGCATCGAATCTAAAAGGAGCTACAGAAAAACATCATATTGCCGTGATTGGCGATGCTTCTATTGCCAGCGGAATGGCCTTTGAAGCCTTGAATCATGCGGGTGTTTCCAAAGCAAATTTACTTATTATTTTAAACGATAACGCCATTGGAATTGATCCTTCGGTAGGTGCGTTAAAAGAGTATTTAACCAAAGTAAAAACCGACAGGAACCTGGCAAAAAACAATATTATATCTGCCTTGAACTTTGATTATTCGGGCCCTATTGATGGGCATGATTTTGAAAAGTTATTTGCTGAAATTAACAGATTAAAGAAAAAAAAAGGCCCAAAATTTCTCCATATAATCACCAAAAAGGGGAAAGGCTTGCTGCAAGCAGAGAACGATCAAGTTACCTACCATGCGCCCGGGAAGTTTGATAAAATTTCTGGTGAAAGAATAAAAAAAGAAGAGAGCCCTTTTACAAAATATCAAGATGTGTTTGGAAAAACCATGGTAGAATTGGCTAAAGACAACAGTAAAATTGTAGGAATTACGCCTGCCATGTTAACGGGAGGTTCTCTAAAACTCCTCTTTGAAAAATTTCCTGAAAGAACTTTTGACGTAGGTATTGCAGAGCAACATGCGGTAACTTTATCTGCAGGGATGGCAACTCAAGGTTTAATGCCGTTTTGTAATATTTACTCTACCTTTTTACAACGCGCGTATGATCAAGTAATTCACGATGTTGCCCTTCAAAATTTACCGGTAATTTTTTGTATAGATAGAGCGGGTTTAGTTGGTGAAGATGGCGCCACACATCATGGTGTTTTTGATTTAGCCTATTTAAATTGCATTCCAAATTTGATTGTTTTTGCTCCTAGAAACGAAATCGAACTGCGCAATATTTTATATACCGCTCAATTGGGCTTAGAAAATCCCATTGCCATTCGATATCCTCGAGGCCGGGGAAATATAATGGATTGGCAAAAACCATTTACAGAAATTAAAATAGGAAAAGGAGCCTGTTTAAAGGAGGGAAACAAGAAAGCCATTCTATCTATTGGAACCATCGCTAAAAACATAACAGAAGCGCTTGGTTTGTCTCAGCATCAAAATGAAACAGCGCATTATGATATTCGTTTTTTAAAACCGCTGGATGAAGACTTACTCCATAAAATTTTTAAAAAACACTCAACAATAATTAGTGTTGAAGATGGAACTGTAAACGGTGGATTAGGGAGTTCTCTTTTAGCATTTGCCGCGAATCATCACTACCTAAATAAGATTCAAATTCTGGGAATTCCCGATCGGTTTATACATCAAGGAACTGTTGATGAATTACAAAAAAGTATTGGCTTAGACCCTGAATCTTTATCAAAAATATTTGATCATGATCAATAAAAAAAGACGCTAAAATTAGCGTCTTTTTTATTCTATCTTTTAAAAAACTATTCTATAATAATTTTATTTGAAGATTTTTTATTGTTTTCATCGATTATATTTACAATATATACTCCGGCATTTAAATGCACCGAAACTTTATGCTTTTGGTTTGCTTCGAAGTGTATAGCCCTTTGATGCACTTCTTTTCCGGTAAGGTCAAAAATACTTAGCTTCGATTTTCCTAGGGTATTTTTGGCAAACACGGTGAAATTACCTTTTGAAATCGTTGGATAGATAGTAAAAGACTTAACCGCTGTTAAAACATCACCTACAGAAGCTGTTGCTTTATTTATAGATCGTATTGCCCATCCAAATGAAGTTGCTCCGGGATCTGTTACCAGTTTAAATCGTATAACAATGGTATCTCCTATAGAAAACCCTTTCTCTGTTAATACGATGGTCTGAGTTTTAAATAAACCATCACTTGCAGCTGCATTGGTTCCTTTATTAAATTCGGCTAACCATTCGGGAAACCTTCTGGCATCGTATTTATCTAATGTTTTCCATGTTTTTAAATCTGATGATGCTTCTATCTCTACGTAATCATAAAATTGCGTTAGGTCAAGTAAGTCATCTGTATAGGGCTCTACGATGGCCATATCTTCATAAGAAAAGTTCCTATTCGACTCAGAAATAATTAGTGGTTTCTTTAATACTGTTAGATATGTTTTACTGTTTTCGTAAGGATGGTCTGCGTTGTTTAAAACAACATCAGATACTTTACTATTTAAATCATCAATTTTAAAATCAGACTTATAAATAAATACATCGGTGTTTTTAAACGCTGCAATCCCAATATTTGAATCGGCATTTTCAAAATTGATAACCACAAACTCTTGATTACTTATGGATGTCTGAATATTATTCTGGGTATCAAATACTTGGATTCCTAATTGGTGATGGCCTTCTTCTAGACTAATTGTTTCATAGACATACGTAACCCCTGTGCTAAAGTCCTGAACAATTTCGGATTGCTCTATATTATCAATAAATATTTTCACTTTATCAATATCATTTGTAGGCACGGTATAACTTACCATTGTTCTAAGATCATCAACTTCTTTTTGTGCTGTTGTTGCCGTTGCAAATGTTAAATAGCTAGGCATCGTATAACTGTTTAATTCCGAAATAGTTGCAGACCAAATTCCTCTACCATACGTTGCTATGACCACCTGATCATTTACTACTTTCATGTCATAAACAGCCACAGATGGAAGTTCAGAAACCAAGCGCCAACTTGTTCCGCCATTTACTGTTTCAAAAAGACCAATATCTGTTCCCGCCCAAATTATGTTTTTATCAAAAGGCATTTCTAAAATACTATGAACTGCTACGTCCGGAAAACCGGTGCTTGTTCCGGTTGAAAAACCGGAAATATCTACCCATGTTTCTCCGAGATCTTCTGTCTTTAGAATTTTAGCAGCTCCTTGGGAAGAAAACAAGGCATATGCTCTATTTTTTTCTATATATGAGGTTCCTAATCCCGATATAAGAAGATTATGACCCCTGGTTGGGTTTATAAAGGAAGCCGTTTTTGAAAATGTTTGACCATTATCTTGAGAAACAAACAAGGCATAAGCTCCTGCTTCTGTCATTGCCGCACCCGTCCAAACAATATTAGGATCTGCCGTAGATACTTTAATATTTAATGAGCTAGACGGCCCAGAAGCAAAATTATTAGGAATCGAAATTAAATTCCAGTTGGCAGCAAAATCTATAGAACGCCAAACACCACTTGCTGAAACAGCAAAAACTACATTTGGGTTATTATTTGCATTTGCTAGCTTTGTATAAAAGGGTGATTTACTAGAATCACTAGATTCTGAGAAATAGGATTGAGACCTCACAAAGTTAGTAAAACGATAAAAAACATTTGTTTGAGAAGACGTAATTATATCTTGTGGATTGTTATAGTGCCAAATCGTTTCAAAACCATCACCTCCCGATGCATTTTGGTATATTTTACTTTTTGTTGCATCATTTCCTTGAGCAATCCAAGTACCGTTATCTTGAGCCCCAGCTAAATAATTGTCTTGCCCATTTTGTTTATCTGCACCATAAAACTGCGTGCTATTTTTTCCTACCACAGTATCAGACCAGTCACCTTCAATTACCCCGGGATCTTGTTTCATCGTTGTGCTATAAACACCTCCATCATTTGCCAACAAAATTTTAAATTCTCCATTAGATCCTAAAATAGTGAATAGCCCATGTTGGTCTACATGTACGCCCACGTTAATTTCAGACCCATAATACCCTGATGCAATAGAAGTAGAGGTAAATTTATTACCCTCAATAGTGACTTTAAATAGGGCAACGCCCCCCACATAAAACACATTGGGGTTGTAAGGGTGCGCCATTATTACATTGTTATACCACCCCTGACCTGTAAGCAAATTTGCAGCAGAAGTAGAACCATCTGTTTGTAAGTTGGTAAAGGTGGTTCCGCTATTTATTGAAACGTAAAAATCGGTGTTTTCTCCAACCGTAGCATTGGAATTACTATAAGCGCTTATGAAAATAGTAGTGGGGTCTGCAGGAGAAACGGCTGTTTCAAATCTACGATGGTTTGGGTTTTGGGCAACACCATCAAAAACAGTTGTCCAAGAAACCCCGTTGTCTATACTTTTAACAAGCCCTAAACTATTTACAGAACCATATTGGATATTAAAATCTAATGGATGGGCATCCAGATCCTGAACAGCACCAGAACCAGATGAAAAAGTTTTTGTCCAATTTAACCCGCCATCAATTGTTCTATAAATTCCACCTTGAGCACCTACAATTACATTGTTTTCATCCTTTGGGTTTACAAGAATGCGCCCAATGCTTCCAAATGAATTGGTTTTTAATAAATGTTGCCAAGTTGTTCCGCCGTTGGTTGTTTTAAAAAGTCCCGAACCACCAATAGCGCCAATATTGCCAAAAGGTTCTCCTGTTCCAACATATAAGGTGTTTGGGTTGTTTTTACTAATTTCAATGGTAGATGTGGCTAAATTTGGTATTTGAAAGTCTGTTAGATTAGACCATGTTAACCCCTCATTTTCGGTTAACCATACACCGCCACCTACAGAACCTGCAAACCACCTTCTTGCGTTAGTTGGGTCTACAGCAATCCCTCGGGTTCTTCCAGGTACATTAAAAGGACCTCTCTCTATAAAAATAGGATTTATTAAATTTGTAGCTTTCCTTGCTTGCAGATTTTTTTTTGCCTTATTAAATTCGGTAATTAAATACCCTTTTTTATATGTTGACTTTTCCTCATCTAAACCTTTTCTAATTTGAAGTTGATAGTCGGCAATATATTCAATTCCTTTTTTAGGATTCTTTCCCTCTTTTTTATACGTCGCCTTTTCTTTCCCCTTTATTATAATCGTTTCTTTTCCTTTTTGAAGGCAAGAAGAAAAAATAAAAAGACACACCAAGGTGCATTTAAACAGAAATAAAATGTTTTTTTTCATTAGCTTAATTCTTAGAAAATTCGTGTAATTTTTTTATTTTTTGAAAGCCGTTCATTGGTGTCTTTTTCTACCATCTTTTTTTAAACTAAAAATAAGCCTTTTTCTTGACACTAAATTTCCTTTCTACACTCTTTTTCTTGAAATATGACTTTGTTTTTCACTTTATTTTTTTTTGCACAGCTTTGGCCAGGCGTCTAAAAAAAACATAAAAACAACTACGAAACCCATGGGTTTCTTTATTATTCTAATTTTAAGATTAAAGAATTGTTTTTGTTGGTTATAAAAAAAAAAGATGCTAAAATTAGCGCCTTTTTTTTTATAATATTGAAAGGTTCCTACTCTATAATAATTTTATTTGAAGATTTTTTATTGTTTTCATCGATTATATTTACAATATATACTCCGGTATTTAAGTTCACCGAAACTTCGTGCTTTTGGTTTGCTTCAAAGTTTATAGCACTTTGATACACTTCTTTTCCTGTAAGGTCAAAAATACTTAGCTTCGATTTCCCCAGTGTGTTTTGGGCAAACACGGTAAAATTACCTTTTGAAATCGTTGGATAGATGGTAAAAGACTTAACCGCCGTTAAAACATCCTCAACAGAAGCTACTGCAGCTGTAAATTTGCCGGTAAACATGCCTCTTCCATAAGTGGTTGCAAGAACGGTATTATCGGAGGTTCTTAGGTCAAAAGAAGTAACTTTTACATTAGACATTCCGTTATATGCTTGAACCCAACTCGGGTTCGTATCTTTAAAATTATTTGTGGTCCAAACACCCAGCTCTGTACCAATAATCACCTGATTATTATTCAAAGGATTCATCATAATTGCTTTTACAGGAATATCTGGAAAATCCCCTTCCTTATTTTGCCAACTAGTTCCGCCATTTTCGGTAAACCAAATACTTTTAATACCAAAACTATGAAAGGTCACTAAAATCTCATTTTCATTTGCGCCCAATTCAATACAGGAAACACTTCCTATAACCCCTATATTACCTGTTATATTTTGCCAAGCAGGTATTGAAGAATTTGCATTGACCACTCTAATCACCTTACCGAGTCTTGTTCCTATAAATAATTTTGTGGTAATTTGAGTATATGGTGACACTTTAAAAGCCGTTGCCCCTCCTGCTAATAAACTATTATATAGATTATTTCGTATTGGGTCTGTTTGAATATTTTTAAATTGAGCAATACTATCTCTTCCACCACCTGTTGCATTCGAATATATAATATCTAAATTATCGTCTAAAGCTTGTGGGTTAATAAAAGAACCTGAATCTGAATCATTTGAAATAGTAATTCCTTGACCAGTATAGGGTAATTTTAATAGTGCTTTGTTATTATAAGTATAAGAAACAATCATATATTCTCCATCCTTATCAACAAAAGAATACGCGCCATCTCCCCCATAAACCTCTTCAGTAGCGTTTATGTTTGTATCTGCATTAGAGACAAACTGAGTGCCATTATCTTGAGCACCCGCCAACAACAAATCATTTGTAATGTCTTGCCCTATCGCTCCGTTATAAAATTGAGTGATATTATAGTCTTTATTTCTTGCTTCTATGACTGAAGCCGTATTTTGTGAACTAGATAGCGAAGAAGCGTAGAAAACGCCTCCGTCATTTCCTATAACAGCCATATCTGAATTTGTAGGATGAAAGGCAAAACCATGTTGGTCTGCGTGAACCAAGGGAACATTCAAAATTGATAAAAAATTATTATTAGACCATTTTGAGATTTGTTTCCAGGCAGCTCCCCCGTTAGTAGATCTAAAAAGATTTATCCCACCCACGTATGCAATGGCATCATTAGTTGGGTCTACTGCCAACATTAAAGCATAAAATGCTAGTCCTCTTGTAAAATCATTATCAGGGATACCGGTATCCGCGTCGTTTGGCAAAGCCAATGTTGCAGGGGCACTCAGAAAACCATCAGTCGTTAAATACAACCCTACTGGATTTGTACTTGTTAATTCAGCTAGTATATATATTTTATCTTTGTTTGTTTTTGAAACCGCTATTTCTGTTCTCTTCGCACTGGCTACCGTATGCTTTTTAGTAAATGCAATTCCATCTGAACTACTATAAATACTACCTCCAGCATCCCCATAGACATTACTCGTGGTGCTTATCCACAATTTATTGTCTACACTTATTTCCAAATCATTCGGTGCTTCTGGTCTTCCTGATGAATTATTTAAAGCAATTCTATTCCAATTAGCCCCTGCATCGGCAGATTTAAAAAGACCATAATCATTCGTTCCGATAAAAACATTTACAAGTCCCGAAGAAGAATGATAACTCCCCCCAATACCCACAAAAATTTCAGAGTCGTTTGTTGCATTATTAATTCCATCGGCATCTCTTACAATAATATCTGTCGTATAGTAAGTACCGGGGACAGCACCACTAGAAGTTGTTCCTCTTACGTTGTAAACATTTGCCCAAGTGGCTCCTCCGTCTATAGATTTCCAGACACCATTTCCTAATGCATGATTTGAGGTATATAATTCACCCGTTCCTACATACATAATTTGAGAATTGTTAGGATCCACAGCCATACAACTTACCGATAAATTCTCGGGAATTCCAATTCTATTCCACGAACTATTTACATCTGTAATATCGTCATTAACCCATAAACCCCCACTAACACCCCCTGCAAAAACACGTTTATTGGAGTTGTCGTTGGGATCAAACAGAACCACTCTAGTTCTTCCTCCAACATTATTTGGCCCTCTTTCAATCCAAGGGTTATTTAGATCATCTCCAGGAACCCTCTTTTTTAGTCTTGTTTTGGATAATTGTTTTTGAACATCTATAATATTTTCTGGATGAGTTCGTCCTGTCTTTGGGTTTATTTCGTTTAAATACTCCTGCTCGAAATATTTATTTGGAGGAATCCCCTTTGCTTTTCTTTCTTCTTTTGATAAGGCAAGGGTTTTGTTATATGGATGGTTTTTTAAAAGGTCTGCATGCTTTATTCTTCTTTTTTCGAGGGCATTTTCCTGATTAACATAAGTGTAACCAAAACCAATAACTAAAATTGCAATTATTGCAGCAAATATGGCTTTTTTTTTCATTTTTTCTATTTATCTCCAAACATAAGCACTTATTTTGAACATTACGCAATGTTTCCGGATAAATTTTTGTGTATTTTTATGGCATAACTATCTGATATTCCAGCCACATAAGAACAAATTAACATAATTCTGGCATATAAGCTGAGGGTATGTACTCTAAATTCTTCGGGTAATAAATTGATTACTAATTGATCATAATTTGAAGAATTCCCATTGGCTCTATTGTTTAAAGCACTTAAAAAAACATCGAGTAAATCTGCAATAATTTTATACCCTGCAACTTCCTTTTCTACTACTTCTTTGCTTTTGTAAATTTTAGCAATGCTAATTTTAATAATGTCGTTAATCTGCGCTTCATATGCACATTTCTCTAACAAAGACTTCTCAAAAGAGCCTTTTAAAATAGCTTCTTCATGGTTTAAAAACATGGCTACCGCTTCGTTAATTAAGGTGCTAATTGCCAAAGCTCTTAAATAACTAACACGGTCTTTTGTATGTTGTAACGAGTGATATTTCTTTGAATCGATATTGTTTTTTACTAATTTAATTAGATATTCTAAGGCATACTCTTCTTCAATTAAGCCTAGATTAATTCCATCTTCAAAATCAATAATGGTATAACAAATGTCATCGGCCGCTTCCACCAAATAGGCCAACGGATGGCGGTAAAAAGAGATGGCTTCTCCCTCTGATTTATGAAGTAATCCTAAATCTGCGGCTACTTCTAAAAACGATTCTTTTTCCGATTGAAAAAAACCATATTTTTTATCTACAATATGGTTGGTTGGCTTTTTAGGCAAAGATTCTTTCGGATATTTTATAAAGGCTCCCAAGGTAGCATATGACAGGCGTAATCCTCCATAAATCCCTTCTCTGCTTTCGGTTAAAATTTTAAAGCCATTGGCATTTCCTTCAAAATCGATAAGATCTTGATACTCTTTTTCTGTTAAATCGGTTTTAAACTGCTTTCCTTTTCCATTTCTAAAATACTCGCCAATGGCCTTTTCACCAGAATGCCCAAAGGGTGGATTTCCAATATCATGGGTTACGGATGCCGCGGCAACAATGGCACCAAAATCATTAAAGGTATACCCTAGTTTTTTTAGGGTAGGATGCCGTTCTAACAGCTCTTTCCCAACCCGTCTTCCTAAGGTTCTCCCCACGACAGAAACCTCTAAACTGTGGGTTAAACGCGTGTGTACAAAATCGGTTTCCGACAAGGGAATTACTTGAGTTTTGTCTTGTAAGCTTCGAAATGCCGAGGAAAAAATAATTCGGTCAAAATCTACATCAAAACCCAAACGAGTTTCGTCTTGTGCTATTCTTGGCCTTTTTTGTGTGTCGCCAAAGCGCTTTAAAGAAAGGAGTTGCTCCCAGTTCATCATAAGAAAAATTTTTTCGAAGTTAACAAAAAAAGAGAGGTCCTTCGACTTCTCTTTTTTTACTTTCATTGTAATTACTTTCTACCGTTCTAAAACCTCTTCAGCACCTAGCTGTAAGAATAATTGTTTCGATTAAGATCCACACATCAAACAATCGTCTGGTCCTTCATTTTTAGCCGCTTCTACCATGGCTTTAAATTCTTCTGGACTCATAGATTCTTCTTCTAGATTGGCCTCTTTTTTCTCTTTTGATAAGGTAAACTGAATGGCATTCACTGCCGATTTTGTTCTTAAATAATACATACCTGTTTTTAAACCCGATTTCCATCCATAGAAATGCATGGAAGTTAATTTTCCAAAATCTGGATCTTTCATAAACAAGTTTAATGACTGAGATTGATCTATGAAATAGCCTCTATGACGTGCCATATCTATAATATCTTTCATGCTCATTTCCCAAACTGTTTTGTACAATTCTCTTAATTCTACAGGGATTGCTTCAATATGCTGAATGGATCCATTGGCGCGCATAATGTCTTCTTTCATGTCATTATCCCACAAACCTAGCTCTACTAAATCTTCCAATAAATGTTTGTTTACAACGATAAACTCACCCGATAAAACTCTTCTGGTATAAATATTTGATGTATACGGCTCAAAAGCTTCATTGTTTCCTAAAATTTGAGAGGTGGATGCCGTTGGCATCGGTGCCACTAATAAGGAGTTTCTAACCCCATATTTCATAACGTTTTTACGCAATTTTCCCCAATCCCAATTTCCACTTAATTCTTCGTCTTTAATTCCCCACATATTAAATTGGAATTCTCCTTGAGACATTGGTGAACCTTTAAAGGTAGAATAGGGCTCTTTTGCTTTTGCAATTTCCATAGAGGAAGTTACCGCCGCAAAATACATGGTTTCAAAAATCTCTTGATTTAGCTTTTTTGCTGCGTCAGAGGTAAAAGGCAAACGCAATTTTATGAAAGCATCGGCTAGCCCTTGAATTCCCAAACCAACAGGTCTATGACGAAAATTTGAATTCTCTGCTTCTTTTACTGGATAGTAATTCATATCAATCACCGTATCTAAATTACGGATCACTTTTTTAGTTACCTCAAGTAATTTTTTGTGATTAAAGAATTTTTCTCCGTTTTCTTTTTCTGTAATAAACATTGGCAAAGCAATAGACGCTAAATTACATACTGCAACTTCATCTTTCGCTGTGTACTCCATAATTTCTGTACACAAGTTCGAAGAACGAATCGTTCCTAAATTCTTGTGGTTCGTTTTACGGTTTACGGAGTCTTTATAGAGCATATAAGGAGTGCCCGTTTCAATTTGAGATTCTAAAATTTTCTCCCAAAGTTCTCGCGCTTTAATGGTTTTTCTGCCTTTACCTGCCGCTTCATACCCTTCATACAATCGATCAAACTCGTCGCCATAAGTATCAAATAAATGCGGACATTCATTTGGACACATTAAGGTCCAGGTTCCATCTTCTTGTACTCTTTTCATGAATAAATCTGGCACCCACATTGCGTAAAACAAATCACGCGCACGCATTTCTTCTTTTCCGTGATTCTTTTTTAAATCTAAAAATTGAAAAATATCTGCATGCCAAGGCTCTAAATACATGGCAAAAGATCCCTTACGCTTTCCTCCACCTTGATCTACATAACGCGCCGTATCATTAAAAACTTTTAGCATAGGTACAATTCCATTAGAAGTTCCGTTCGTTCCTCTAATATAAGATCCTGTTGCTCTAACATTGTGCAAAGACAAGCCAATTCCTCCGGCAGATTGCGAGATTCTGGCTGTTTGCTTTAAAGTATCATAAATCCCATCAATGCTATCGTCTTGCATTTGTAGTAAAAAACAAGAAGACATTTGTGGTTTCGGAGTTCCAGCATTAAATAGGGTAGGTGTTGCATGGGTAAAAAACTTTTTACTCATCAACTCATAAGTCTGGATCGCCTCATCAATATCGTTTTTGTGGATCCCAATAGAGACACGCATTAACATATGCTGAGGACGCTCTACAATTTTGCCGTTTAATTTTAACAAATAGGAACGTTCTAACGTCTTAAAACCAAAATAATCGTAGTTAAAATCTCTGTTGTAAATAATTGTGGAATCTAATTTTTCTGCATTTTCTTTGATAATTGCATACACATCATCAGCTAATAATGGTGCTTTTTTATCTGTACGTGGATTTACATAAAAATACAAGTCATCCATTGTTTCAGAGAATGATTTTTTGGTGTTTTTATGTAAATTAGAAACGGCTATTCTTGCCGCCAATTTTGCATAATCTGGATGCGCAGTAGTCATTGTTGCAGCAGTCTCTGCGGCTAAATTATCTAATTCTGAAGTAGTCACCCCATCATACAAGCCCTCAATTACACGCATCGCGACTTTTACGGGAGTCACAATATCGTTTAATCCATAACACATCTTTTTAATTCTTGCCGTGATTTTATCGAACATCACTGGCTCTGTTTTCCCGTCTCTTTTTAATACGTCCATTGGTTTTGCTTTTAGTTGGTTAATAGGACCGTCAAAACCTCCACTTTTTGACGAATTTTAATATATTTTTATTTCTGTTGCAGATAAACGCTAAAAATCTGAGTCGAAACTAATACTTCCTGTTCCTCCAGATTTAACGCCCGCTTTTTGGTATTCTGACACTCGTTTTTCGAAGAAATTTGTTTTTCCTTCTAAAGAAATCATCTCCATAAAATCAAAAGGGTTTGTTGCATTGTATTCTTTTTCGCAATTAAACTCTTCCAACAACCTATCGGTTACAAACTCTAAGTATTGAGTCATTAATTTTGCATTCATCCCAATTAAACTTACTGGCAATGATTCTGTAACAAACTCACGTTCGATCGTTAATGCATCGACAATAATTTCTTTAATGCGCTCTTTTGGCACTTTATTTACAATATGGTGGTTATGTACATGTACTGCAAAATCACAGTGCATCCCTTCATCACGCGAAATTAATTCATTAGAAAAAGTTAGTCCTGGAAGCAAGCCTCTTTTCTTTAACCAAAAAATAGAACAAAATGCCCCAGAAAAGAAAATACCTTCAACGGCAGCAAATGCAATTAAGCGTTCTGCAAAAGAATCGGATTCGATCCATTTCAAAGCCCAATCTGCTTTCTTTTTAATAGCAGGGAAAACATCTATTGCACGAAAAAGCCTGTCTTTTTCAGCTTCATCCTTTACATACGTATCTATTAATAATGAGTAAGTTTCTGAATGTACATTTTCCATCATGATTTGAAAACCATAGAAAAATTTTGCTTCAGAATACTGCACTTCATTTACGAAATTTTCAGCTAAATTTTCATTAACAATACCGTCTGAAGCAGCAAAAAAGGCGAGAACATGTTTGATAAAATAACGCTCATCATCCGATAATTTATCATTCCAATCGGCAATATCTGCATGTAAATCTATTTCTTCGGCAGTCCAAAAACACGCTTGTTGTTTCTTGTACCACTCCCATAAATCGTCATGTTGAATTGGAAAAATAACGAAGCGATTATTGTTTGGTTGTAAAATTGGTTCTTTTTCAGACATTTTTTTTGAATTATGTTGGTTTTTAAGTATACTAATGATGAGCTACAAAGATTGTAAAAATAGATAGAAATTGAAAGTGATACTTATCCACAAATCCCTTGAAGTTCTTAACAAAATCATCTTTTATTGATTTTTGTCGTTGTTTTTATTTAATTATAATCAATTAAAAATCAAGTATTTAGAAACAAAAACCTTGCGTAACACTTGATTTCGTTGACATTCTTGCTTGACCTTATAAAGTTGATTGTGTTTTTAAAAAACCCTCCTCGAAAGGAGTTCTTTGTTGTACGCCTTTTGGGCATTTTCTAGATCAATGTTATTAAATAGTTAAAACTAATTAAAAAAGCCAGAAATTACCTTTATCTTATTATATTTGAACTTTATTAACATTATATATAATTAAAGTGAAAAACGGAACAGTAAAGTTCTTCAACGAGTCTAAAGGATTTGGATTTGTAACTGAAGATGAAACAAAAGAAGAGTATTTCGTACATGTCTCAGGATTAATTGACGAAATTAGAGAAGGTGATGCAGTGGAATTTGACCTAAAAGAAGGTAGAAAAGGATTAAACGCGGTTGACGTAAGAGTTATCTAATAAATTTCTTTTTGTAAAAAATGAAAGCTTGTGATTTGTATCGCAAGCTTTTTTTGTTTGCGCAAAACTTAAAAATTAATTTTCGAGTATAAGAAATAAAAGCCCTATGCATGTATTTATAGTAATTAAAAAAACGGCAACAATAATAGGTGAACAAGGAAAGCCGAATGGAAAAATCTTTTAATTATCTTGTTAAGAAATATAGATTCGCGAACTTCTAAATACGCCAAAGTAAATCCCCTCTCTTCTTGTAATTGTTTAGAAGCGGCAACAGTAAAAAAGCAGCAACAATACGACTATTTATTTAAATGATTTTCTGCCACTTTCTCTAATTCGTCATACCAATTTTGGCCAAATTTTCTCACCAAAGCTTGTTTTACAAATTTATACACCGGCACCTGCAATTCTTTTCCCAAAACGCATGCATCATCACAGATTTCCCATTTGTGATAATTTACCGCAGAAAATTCGCTGTAATCTTTTACACGAACTGGATATAATTGACAGGAAACGGGCTTTTGCCAAGTAATATCACCTCGATTATATGCTTGTTCAATAGCGCAAAGCGCCGTGTTATTCTCACCAATAACAACATAAGCACAATCGGCTCCGTTGATCAAAGGAGTTTCCAATTCTCCCCATTCATTGGTAACCCAATTCCCTTCTTTTTCTATAATATCAATTGATTCTTTTCGTAGATAAGGCTTTATTTTTGGATAAATCTCCTCCAAGATCTGGGTTTCCTCTTTTTCCAAAGGGGCGCCAGCTTCACCATCTACACAGCAGGCTCCTTTACAAGCAGACAAATTGCAGACAAAGTCTTTTTCTATAATTTCTTCTGAAACGATTGTTTTTCCTAATTGAAACATTTTGCAATAATACAACTATTTTTTTTTTATTTAATTACTATTTCCCAACTCTAGTTAACTAGTTTTGCAAACTAAAATCACCCACCATGAATTTCAATTTTAAAGAGGTCATTACTGCTTTTATGGTTTTGTTTGCTGTAATAGATATTGTTGGAAATATCCCTATTGTAATAGACTTGCGAAAAAAAGTAGGTCATATACAATCTGAAAAAGCATCAATTATTGCTGGTTTTATCATGATTCTCTTTTTGTTTTTAGGAAAAAGTCTATTAAATCTCATTGGGATTGATGTAAATTCTTTTGCTGTTGCGGGTGCATTTATTCTCTTTTTTATTGCTTTAGAAATGATTTTAGGAATTACACTATACAAGGACGAAAATACCGAAGGAACCATAACAGCTACCGTATTCCCTTTGGCATTCCCTTTAATTGCAGGCCCGGGAAGCTTAACAACCTTGCTCTCTTTACGAGCAGAATTTGCTATTGAAAACATTATTATTGCCGTAATTTTAAACGTTATTGTTATTTATGGAGTGCTAAAAACTTCTTCAAAAATTGAACGAATTATTGGTCCAACAGGCATTCAAATTATCAGAAAAGTTTTTGGGGTGATCCTGTTGGCGATTGCGGTTAAATTATTTGCACACAATATAAAAGCATTGTTTCTTTAAAATGATTTTTGATGTCTTAATTATAGGTGCAGGAGTTTCGGGAATGCAATGTGCACTGGTCTTAGGCTCTGCCAAGGACAAAAACTTTGTAGCGTCTAAACACATGGGCATTATTACCCATCAAAAGACATCACAACTACAAAATGCCTTGTTTAATAACGTTTTAGGAGTTAAGCCCAAAACAGTAGGGAAAGATATTTTATTGCAAGGAAAACAACAGCTCTCCGATTTATATCCACAAGTTTCTCAAATTGAAAAAGAAAAGGTTCTTTCGGTGGTCGATGATACATCATGTTTTAAAATAAGTACCAATAAAAACACCTATTTTAGCAAAATCGTTGTTCTTGCATTAAATTACTCAAAACCATTTACTATTAAAGGCCTAGAGCCGTTTATAGAACCCCATCAAAGAGCGAATCCTTTAAAAGATAGAATTCAACTAGCCAACAACAACCATTTAATAAAAGAGGGCTTATACTGCTGCGGAACCATTGCTGGATGGCGAAGTCAATTTGCTATTGCCGCAGGAAGTGGCGCTAGTGTTGCTTCCGATATTTTAACCCTTTGGAATAATAATACTCCCACCAAAGTTCATGACAAAGTATGATTTTAATCATATTTTAAAACTTTTATTTTTCATACTTTCATACTAAGCAATTTTCTTAACAGCTGTCTAGATTATTAAAGAGGCTAATTATATCTAAAGCTTTAAAAATGCAAGTCAAGAAAAACCCCGAACAACAATTAGAAAATTTTAGTAAAATTTTTCTACAAATAGGATTGGTACTTGCCTTATTTATTACATATAGTCTTATCGAATACAAAACGTATAATAAAGGCAACCCAAGAAATTTAGATCACGTGACTATTAAGAGTGAGATAAAAGAAGATATTCCCATTGTAACTATTAAAGAGGAAAAACCTCCTGCTAAAATAAACCCAGTCCTTGTAGAGAAAATTAAAATTGTTGAGGATGAGATAAAGATGGATGAAACAATTATAGAATCTACAGAAACAGATGAGAATGAGGCTGTCATTATTGTAAATACAGACGATATTGTAGAAGTTAAAGAAACCGAAGTAATCGTTGAAGATATCCCGTTTCTTATTATTGAAAACGTTCCCGTTTACCCCGGATGCGTTGGAGATAATACCGAACTTCAAAAATGTTTCACAAAAAAAATAACCGCGTTTTTTTCTAAAAATTTTAATGCGAACCTCCCTTCAGAACTAGGGCTGTCTTCAGGGAATAAAAAATTATTTGTTGTCTTTAGAATTGATAAAACCGGGAAAGTTACTAACGTAAAAGCAAGAGCACCCCATCCAAGATTAGAGAAAGAGGTTGTTGAAATCATAAACTCTTTACCTCAAATGATTCCCGGAAACCAAAGGGGCACACCAGTAAGTGTAAGTTATAGTTTGCCCATTACCTTGTTGGTTGAATAAAACGAACTTCTAAAAATCCTATTCTACGGTAACTGCTTTCGCTAAATTCCTTGGTTGATCTACGTTTCTACCCAACATTAAAGCGATATGATATGACAATAATTGCAAGGGAATCGTGGTTAAAAGTGGCATAAAAGCTTCTTCTGTTTCGGGAATTTCAATCACGTGATCTGCAATTTCTTTCACTTGTGTATCGCCTTCTGTAACGATCGCAATAATTTTACCACTTCTTGATTTTATCTCTTGAATATTACTAACTACTTTCTCATAATGTCCTTTACTGGTGGCAATTACAAAAATCGGCATATTTTCATCGATCAACGCGATGGGTCCATGCTTCATTTCTGCTGCGGGATATCCTTCTGCATGAATGTATGAAATTTCCTTTAACTTTAAAGCACCTTCTAATGCAACTGGAAAATTAAATCCCCTCCCCAAATACAAACAATTCTTTGAGTCTTTATAAACCGCTGCAATTTCTTTTACTTTCTCATCAATCTTTAAAAGTGCTTCAACCTTCTTTGGAATTAACTGCATTTCCTGCAAATATGCATGAAAAATAGTTTTAGATAAAACGCCCTTTTCTTTTCCTAATTTTAGGGCAATTAACGATAAGATCGTGATTTGAGTTGTAAAAGCTTTGGTAGATGCCACTCCAATCTCAGGACCAGCGTGCGTATAAGCACCTGCCCTTGTTTCTCTGGCAATTGAAGACCCCACTACATTACAAATTCCAAAAACAAAAGCTCCTTTAGATTTCGCTAGCTTAATTGCCGCTAAGGTATCTGCTGTTTCCCCCGATTGAGAAATCGCAATTACCACATCTTTGGACGTAATTATTGGATTTCTATATCTAAATTCCGATGCATACTCAACTTCAACAGGTATTCTGGCCATCTCTTCCAGCAAATACTCTCCAACTAAACCGGCATGCCAAGAAGTTCCACAAGCTACAATGATAATTCTATCGGCATTTAAAAACCGTTCTAGGTTGTCATCTACTCCTGCCATTCTAATAATTCCTTCATCGGGAAGCATCCTCCCTCTGTAGGTGTCTAAAATTGCCTTGGGCTGCTCATAAATCTCCTTCAACATAAAGTGTTCATATCCTCCTTTTTCAATTTGGTCTAAACTAATTTTCAACTCTTCAACGGTTGCTTCTGCAATAGAATCATCCTTTATTTTACGAACTTTTATCCCTCGGTCTAATTTTATAATAGCAAGCTCTTCGTCTTCAAGATAAATTACATTTTTAGTGTATTCTAAAAAAGGGGATGCATCTGAAGCAATAAAGAACTCCTTATTCCCTTTCCCTACACCAATAGCGATAGGGCTTCCCAATCGAGCAACCACGATTTCATTTGGTTTGGTTTTATCAAAAACAGCAATGGCATAAGCCCCAATGACATTATTTAACGCCAATTGAACCGCTTTTCCCAACTTACACTTTTTCTTTTTCTTTACTTCTTCTATTAAATTAACCAACACTTCGGTATCTGTGTCACTTTTAAAAGTATATCCTCTAGAAACCAGTTCCTTTTTAAGAGTATCATAATTTTCTATGATGCCATTATGTACAATTACCAAATCACCGGATTGAGAAAAATGAGGATGAGAATTTATATCGTTGGGAACCCCATGAGTTGCCCAACGGGTATGTCCAATTCCTATTTTTCCTTCTTTTCGAATTGCTTCTTTTTCTACTTTAGCTTCTAAATTGGCAACTTTTCCTTTTGTTTTGGTAAGGTGTATATTTTCGCCATTAAACATCATAATTCCCGCGCTGTCATACCCTCTGTATTCCAATCTTTTTAGTCCATTAATTACAATTGGATAAGCATCCCTGTAGCCAATATACCCCGTAATTCCGCACATAGTAATTTAATTTCTTTTTGAATATGATATTTTTAATTGGGCTTTTCGGGTTCCTTCCAAAGTTCCTCCAGCAGGCAAGTGATTTAATAACATTACCGCCTTAGGATTCCAATTGTAAGGTTTTACAATCGTATCAATTAATGTCGTTGGATAATCGCTTGTATTGAATACTTTTAATCCCAAAACAGGATTATAATCTGAATTCCCATTTAATAAATCAGAAACGTAGTCTGTAATTCTGAAATTATATTTATTGGGTTTTTTATCGTCAGATAATTCCCTTCTGCCTCCAAAACCATCAGGACCTTCGCTTAATAAATCTTTTATTTGGCTTGGGTTTGGATCATTAGTAAGGTTTACCCCGTTTTTGTATAAAAACAATTGGAAAGGGCTTGCTATGGTATCAAACCCAACAACGTCCTGATCTACATAAAACGTTAGGGAAGCATCATTAATGAGCCAGTTTTTAGCTCTTAAATCTGCCAAGCCGTCTGTAAATATTTTTACTTCTGCCATCGTACCTGCTGTGCCCTGAAGTGCAATTTGATTTGTTGTAACCCCTGGAGATGACCCCATTTTATATATACTATTTCGAACACCTCCTAATAAAAAGGAATTATTCTTGTTTACGGCATCTATTACAGAATTATCGCTATCTAGAGTAACCACATTTGTATAATAAATTTCAATTGAAGGAGTATTTGTTCCTGTTAAACTTAATGAAAGTAAAGAACCTTCATTGCCCGAGGCCTCGAGGATAATTCCTCTAAAGTAATTATTAAACGCATCTTGAGATTCAAATTCTGCACCTTCATACTTACTCATAAATTCCAGAAATTTTTCTTTTTTTAGAGGTATTCTTGCAAAGGGAAGGTTGTTTGTAAGCTTTATGGTGTCTTTTGATAATTTCACGACATCATTCTCAGATGCTATTTTTTTCATTCTAGTTACAAAAAATACAGTGTCCTTTGCGTTTGGAATAAATGGATAATTTGGCGTTTCATTTAAAGCATTTCCAACTTTTAAATAACTTGCATTCGACTGATATGAATTTATTTGTGAGGGGCTTGTAGGGTTTAGCGTATTTAAAAAGGTGCTCGTCTCAAAAACATTCAACGTAAATGGAACCGATTGATCACCAATGATTGAATCTAGCGTATATTCACTTGTGGTTCCAGAAACTAATGTTCCCTGATAAGGAATTCTTAGAAAAACAGTGTCTAATTCTGTCAACACAGAGGTTGTATCGGTATCTTCTGTACCCACAACATTTAACGATGTTGGTAAAACTAATTGGGAGACAATGGAAGCCTCAATTTTCTTATAACTAGGATTGTTATAAACACCTAACAAATATTGCCCTAAAACTCCCCCAATAGAAAGTCCGTCTGCTCTAACACTATTAACTGGAGCACCGATAACTTCAACCTCCAAAATAGTATCGTTTATTGAAAATTCTGAGTTGTTAATTATGGAGGTTCCAATGTCTGTAAAGTCTTTTTCACAGGAAATAATTCCTGAAAAAATAAAGACTAACATGCCTAAAAAAATACTTTTTTTAATTATTTTCACTGTTAAATAAGGGATTAATTATCTTTCTCTGGCAATAAACCAGCATAGAAATTCAAATAAGGTTCTTTATAATCATCTGCCTGATACTCTAGCACAGGGATCTCTTTCTCGTTCACAAAATCAATCAATTCCTCCGAAGTATCTTTGCTTCCGTAGATTATTGCATCCGAGTTTTCAATGGCACTTTTTAATATATTTGTGTGATTCGGTTTTTTTAAAATTGCTGCTTTTTTATCATCAATTTTGTCATACTTAAGTTTTACAGAAATTGAGCTGCTTAACTCTCCTTCAAAATTATTTGTATAAATAGACGTTACAATTTTACTACCAGTAAACAACGGTTCTTCCTTGTAAAACTCTTTTAAATAAAGAGGTAATAAGGATGCTAGCCAGCCATGAACATGAATAATATCTGGTGCCCAATTTAATTTCTTCACCGTTTCAATCACTCCTTTTGCAAAAAAGATAGCTCGTTCATCATTATCTTCAAAAAGTGTGTCATCTTCATCGCTAAAAATGGCTTTTCTTTTAAAGTATTCATCGTTATCTATAAAATAAACTTGCATTCTTTCTTTGGGAATTGAAGCAACTTTAATAATTAACGGCATATCCATATCGTTAATAATCAAGTTCATTCCAGAAAGTCTAATCACCTCGTGTAACTGATGTCTTCTTTCGTTAATTACACCAAAACGTGGCATAAAAATTCTAGTTTGCACTCCTTTTGAATGTGCATTTTTGGCAACATTAAAGGCTGTTGATGCTAATTCTGTTTCTGGTAAATAAGGCACAACCTCTGAAGAAACATACAATATTCTCTTATCTTTCATTAAATCCCCCTTTTATTAAGAATGCAAAAATACAATTTTATATGCCAAATTGAGGTTAAAATGGTAAGTTTGCGTTTATCAACCAACATTAAGATATGCAAGTTTTTGAAACAAAGAAAGACTTACAAGATTACTTGTTCAAAAAAAGTCAACAAAATTTAACCATCGGATTTGTTCCTACAATGGGGGCGCTGCACGAAGGGCATTTATCACTGATTAAAAAAGCTCAGAAAAAAAACAACCTAATCGTGGTGAGTATTTTTGTAAATCCCACGCAATTTAATAATCCAGAAGATTTAATAAAATATCCAAAGACATTAAAAAACGACATAACATTGCTCGAAAGCATTCATTGTGACGTCCTTTTTTCTCCTCCCGTTCATGAGCTTTATACAGATAAAGTATTGGCTACTTCTTTTAATTTTGATGGATTAGAGCATCAAATGGAAGGGAAATTTAGAGAGGGCCATTTTGATGGCGTTGGCACCATTGTAAAAACACTTTTTGAAATTGTAAAACCAAAAAACGCTTATTTTGGTGAAAAAGACTTTCAACAACTGCAGATTATAAAACAAATGGTCTTAAAACACCAACTTCCCATTAAAATAAAAGGGGGTAAAATATTTAGAGAAAAAGACGGATTAGCAATGAGTTCTAGAAATGCTGCTTTATTAATGGAATATAGAAAAGCAGCGCCATTTATTTTTAAAATACTTAAAAAAGCAAAGAAACGGTTTAGCACACAAAATCCTGATGAAGTAACGCGATGGGTGGAAAAACAATTTAAAAAGCACCCTTTACTAAAATTAGAATATTTTACCATTGCAGATCAAAAAACCCTAAAAACCGCTCATCTAAAAGAGTCGAATCAACAATACAGAGCTTTTATTGCCGTTTTTGCAGACAAAATTAGATTAATTGATAACATCCAGTTGTAAATTTTACGCTCTTTTCGTTTAGCAAAAACAATCTAAAACTTAAAAAAACATTACTTTTGCACTATGTTGGTACAAGTCGTAAAATCAAAAATCCACCGAGTTAAAGTAACGGGTGCAGATTTAAATTATATAGGAAGCATTACCATTGACGAAGACTTAATGGATGCTGCAAATATTATAGAGGGTGAACGTGTTCAAATTGTAAACAATAATAATGGCAATCGTTTAGAAACCTATGCGATTCCGGGACCAAGAGGAAGTGGAGAAATCACGTTAAATGGAGCTGCTTCTCGACTGGTTGCAGTAGGTGATGTGTTAATTTTAATTGTTTACGCTTTTATGGAATTAGAGGAAGCAAAACAATTTAAACCCGCTTTGGTCTTTCCAAATGAGAAGAACAATACGCTCACTTAATGAGTTTTTCAATAAAAAAAACAATCAAAATTGTATTGCCTCTTCTTTTAGGGGGCTTTTTAGTTTGGTATTCTTTATCAAAAATCTCTATTCAAATCTTAATCGGCTATTTTAGAAATGCTAATTATTGGTGGATTTCACTCGGATTATTTTTTGGTGTTTTAAGCCATTTGTCTCGAGCTTACCGCTGGAGATTTCTCCTAGAGCCCTTAGGTTTTAAACCAAAATTGGGCAATAGCATTTTAGCCGTTTTAGTGGGGTATCTGGTAAACCTAGCCTTGCCGAGAGCTGGAGAAGTGTCTAGAGCTGTAGTGATGGTAAACTATGAAGAAATCCCGTTTGAAAAAGGCTTTGGAACGATTGTCGCAGAAAGAATTGCCGACTTAGTTATGATGTTTGTTGTGATCGGAATTACGCTTTTTGTTCAGTTCGATTTTATTTACACCCTACTTCTTGAAAAATTTAATCCTTTAAAAATTATTCTAATTCTGGTGATTTTTGGAGTTGGTTTTTTTGTGCTTTCAACATTTGTTAAAAAAGCATCCTCAGGAATTTTATTAAAAATAAAAACTTTTTTTAACGGTTTATTAGAGGGGGTAACAAGCATTTTTAAAATGAAGAAAAAATGGGCATTTCTTTTTCATACCTTTTTTATTTGGACCATGTATGTTTTAATGTTCTGGTCAACAATTCCTGCAATTGAAGGATTAGAGGTGCCGCTTGGTGGCATTTTAATAGGATTTATAGCCGGAGCCTTTAGTATTGCAGCCACAAACGGTGGTATTGGCTTATACCCAATTGCCGTGGCAGGAGCTTTTGCGTTATTTGGTATTGAAACAGAACCTGCAAATGCGTTTGGTTGGATTATGTGGACTACCCAAACGGCAATGATTATTGTTTTTGGCGGATTGGCATTTATCTTCTTACCAATTTATAATAAAAAGTAACCCGAAAATTTTCGTTTCTTTGTTTAAATAATTGCTGCTTATGTCGAAAACCAAAACTACTTTTTTCTGTCAAAACTGTGGAACCCAACATGCAAGATGGGTGGGGCAATGTGTTGCCTGTAAAGAGTGGAACACCATTGTTGAAGAAGTAATTCACAAAGAAGAAAAGCGCTCCTGGAAACAAGCTACAACCGTAAAACAAGTTTCAAGACCCTTAAGAATTGCCGATATTCAGTTAAATCCAGAAGAAAGAATCGCTACAAATAATAACGAGTTAGACAGTGTTTTAGGAGGAGGACTCGTAAAAGGCTCTGTCACATTGTTAGGAGGAGAACCCGGTATTGGAAAATCTACGCTACTATTGCAGGTGGCGTTAAATCTTAACCAAAAAGTATTATATGTCTCGGGCGAAGAAAGCCAGTCTCAAATAAAAATGAGAGCGGAAAGGCTAGAGGTGAACAACTCAAATTGCTTAATTTTAACCGAAACGAACACCCAACAAATCTTTAAAAACATTGAAGAAACAGCCCCCGAAATCTTGGTGATTGATTCTATTCAAACCCTACACACCAATGCTATTGAGGCATCGCCTGGAAGCATTTCTCAAATTAGAGAAACTGCCGCAGAATTAATAAAATTTGCAAAAGAAACAGCAACCCCTGTTTTATTAATAGGTCATATTAATAAAGAAGGCCATATTGCTGGACCAAAGATTTTAGAACACATGGTAGATGTGGTGCTGCAATTTGAAGGAGACAGAAATCATACTTATAGAATTTTACGCTCTCAAAAAAACCGCTTTGGATCAACCTCAGAACTTGGTATTTATGAAATGTTATCCTCTGGATTAAGAGAAATTTCAAATCCTTCAGAAATTTTAATTTCCAAAAAGGATGCCGATTTAAGCGGTACAGCAATCGCTTCAACTTTAGAAGGGATTAGACCCTTAATGATTGAAATACAGTCTTTAGTTAGCACCGCTGTTTATGGAACACCGCAAAGGTCTACAACAGGGTACAATCTAAAACGACTCAATATGATTTTAGCTGTTTTAGAAAAAAGAGCCGGTTTTAAATTAGGAGCAAAAGATGTGTTTTTAAATATAACTGGCGGTATACACGTAGATGACCCAGCAATTGATCTAGCGGTTGTTGCAGCTATTTTATCGTCTAACCAGGACATTGCGATCAATCCAAATGTTTGTTTCGCTGCAGAAATAGGTTTAGCTGGAGAAATAAGGCCCGTTTCAAAAATTGATCAACGAATTTTAGAAGCAGAAAAACTAGGTTACAAAACCTTTGTTGCCTCAAAATACAATAAAATATCTTCCAAAAACCGCTCTATAAAATTAATTTTAGTTGGAAAAATTGAAGAAGCATTTGCTACTTTATTTACATAAAGAAACCGAACATTTCTATTCGGTTTTTTCTTATAATTCTCGCGTTATTTATTTCTTATTTGCTTGTTTAATATACTTCTCTAGAGCCATCGTCATAGAAGGTGCTTCTGGTGATGGTGCAAAGATATCACACTTTAAACCCGCCTCCGTAACTGCTTCAACCGTCGAGTTTCCAAAAGCAGCAATTCGTGTATTGTTTTGTTTAAACTCTGGGAAATTTTGATACAAAGAATCAATTCCAGACGGACTAAAAAACACTAAGACATCATAGAAAACAGTTTCTAAATCCGACAAATCACTAACAACCGTGCGGTACAAATCTGCTCGCGTCCAGTTAATCTCTAATTTATCTAATTCTTCGGGAATTAATGACTTTAATTTATCTGAAGAAGGCAATAAATACGTTTCTTCTTTATGCTTTTTAATCAATTTCGTTAATTCTACAAATGTTCTATTACCCACGTAAATTTTACGCTTTCTATAGACCACGTATTTTTGTAAGTAATAAGCAACCGCCTCCGATTGGCAAAAGTACTTCATAGAATCAGGCACTTTAAACCGCATTTCCTCTGCCACTCTAAAAAAGTGATCCACCGCATTCCTACTTGTTAAAATAATGGCTGTGAACTTGGAAAACTCTATTTTTTGAGCTCTTACTTCCTTTACAGAAACTCCTTCAACATGAATAAAGGATCTAAAATCAATCTTAACTTTATGTTTTTCAGACAAATCACTGTATGGTGATGTTTCTGTTTTTGGCTCTGGTTGAGAAACCAGAATTGTTTTCACTTTCATACTCTTTTCTTATATTTAAAAAATCAATTTAAATAATATAAATAAGGGGCCTAATTCGAAGATGCAAATATACAAAATAAAATAAAACAACTTACTTATAATCAGCTTTTTGTTATAGGTGAAAAAAACTAAAAAACGGGTAAACAAAAGGAGTATACCCATAAATAAAAATACATTTTTATTGTTAAACGCGTAAACAATAAAAATTATTAGGATGAAAAAACCAAAGGAAATCGAGGACAATAAAAGAGATTTAGAACTTAAAAATGGATGTACTTCATTTCTAATTTCCAACAAAGCACTTAATATATATTCCAAAAACCACCGAGCCAATAAATAGCAAAAGACAGACAATAAAATTACCGTAAATGAAAAAAAACTTGGTATAAATTTATTTAAAAAAAAACCAAAAAAAAGATAAACAACGAGGCTAATAACTATCGTGTAAAAAGAAAAAAGAATCAAATTAAAGCCAGAAAAAAAGGAATAGTTTTCTTCAATTTCTTCATCAACAAACCCCTTTTTAAAAATTGCGAACACAGTTCCCTTAAGCTTTGTTGAATTAAAAGATTTTAAAATTGCTAACAAAAAAAGTAAAAACAACAACGTGATTGTGATCCAGGTATTGCTATATATTTCTCTTTCCAAGGCGTGCATTTATGGGTGCGTGGTTTTTATAATTAACACAAATTTAGTCATAAAAAAATGTATATTTGCTTTTAAGCTATATAGAATAACTTCCAAATGTCAGATGCTTTAGTAATCATTCCAACTTACAACGAAAAAGAAAATATTGAAGCCATTATTAGAGCCATTTTTTCACAAAAAGAAGTGTTTGATATTTTAGTGGTTGACGACAATTCTCCAGATAAAACCGGAGATATTGTTTCCCGTTTAATCAATGAATTTAAAGGGAAATTGCATCTTAAAAAACGCCTAGGAAAAAGCGGGTTAGGAACAGCCTATATTCATGGATTTAAATGGGCAATTGCAGAGAAATACGATTATATTATAGAAATGGATGCCGATTTTTCTCACAATCCAAAAGACCTTATCAAGTTATACAAAGCGTGTCATAACGATGGTTTTGATATGTCTATTGGCTCCCGGTATTCACAAGGCGTAAACGTGGTGAATTGGCCCATGAAACGTGTTTTATTATCTTATTTCGCATCAATATATGTTCGCTTTATTACGGGAATGCCCATTTCAGACACTACAGCCGGCTTCGTTTGTTACAAGAGAAAAGTACTAGAAACAATTAACTTAGACAAAATAAAATTTGTGGGGTATGCCTTTCAAATTGAAATGAAATATAAAACATGGAAACACCTTTTTAAGATAAAAGAAGTTTCCATTATTTTTACAGACAGAACTTTGGGGGAGTCAAAAATGAATGGAAACATTATATCCGAGGCCATATTAGGGGTGCTAAAAATGAAACTATACGGACTACCAAAATAATTATTAATGAATTCTTATTTAATAAAAAACGCAACAATTGTTAACGAAAACACCGTTTTTAAAGCGGATGTTTTAATTGAAAATGAACACATAAAAAAAGTTGCAGAAAATATAGAAGAACCCGAAAACACGCGAGTTATTCATGCAGAAGGGAAATATTTAATTCCTGGACTTATCGATGATCAAGTTCACTTTAGAGAACCAGGCTTGACACACAAGGCAACGATTGCATCAGAAAGTAAAGCGGCAATTGCAGGGGGAATCACCTCTTTTATAGAGATGCCAAACACCGTTCCACAAGCTACTACTCAAGATTTATTGGAAGAAAAATTCAAAATTGCGGCAAAAACTTCCTACGCAAATTACTCCTTTATGTTTGGAGGAACCAATAATAATTTAAAAGAACTTTTAAAAACAAATCCAAAAAATGTAGCCGGCATCAAATTGTTTTTAGGCTCATCTACAGGCAATATGCTCGTAGATAACGAACAAGTGCTAGAGAAAATATTTTCATCAACCAAAATGATTATTTCAGTGCACTGTGAAGATGAAACAACCATCAAAAAAAACACGGAAAAGTTTAAAGCTCAGTTTGGCGGTGATATTCCAATGAAGTACCATCCCGTCATCAGAAGTGAAGAAGCTTGTTATTTATCTTCGTCAAAGGCCATTGAATTAGCCAAAAAAACAGGAGCACGGTTGCATGTTTTTCATTTGTCAACAGAAAAAGAAACCCACCTTTTTAGAAATGATATTCCCATAGAAGAAAAACAAATTACTGCAGAAGTTTGTATACATCACTTATGGTTCTCCGATAAAGATTATGACGAAAAAGGAACCTTAATAAAATGGAATCCGGCGGTTAAAACCGAAAAAGATAGGAACGGCTTATGGAAAGCACTTCTAGACGATAGAATTGATGTTATTGCTACAGATCATGCACCGCACACTAGAGAAGAAAAAGAGAATATATACGCAAAAGCACCCAGTGGAGGTCCTTTGGTGCAACATGCTTTAAATGCAATGCTAGAAAAAGTAAAAGACAAAACCATTTCTATTGAAAAAATGGTGGAAAAAATGTGTCATAATCCCGCCAAGCTGTTTCAAATTAAAAAACGAGGCTTTATAAAAGAAGGTTTTTTCGCCGATTTAGTTTTAATTGACACAAATAAGAACTATACCGTATCCAAAGACAATATTTTATATAAATGTGGTTGGTCCCCTTTTGAAAACACCAAATTTTCATCGAAGATTACACATACTTTTGTTAACGGAAATTTACTCTTCGAAAACGGAAAATTTAACGAAGAAATCAAAGGAAAACGTTTACTTTTTAATAGATAATTATGAAAAATAAATCACTCGTTTTATTCCTGTTTTTTTTAGTTTCCTGCACGAGCAATACCATTTTTGAAGAGCCAAAAGATTTGATCCCAAAAGATACGATGAAAGCCTTAATTATCGATATGATTGTTGCAGGTTCTGCAAAATATTCAAAAAATCTAAACAATGAAAAAAAGACAAATTACATGCCTTTTATCTATGAAAAATACAACATAGATAGCCTGCGATTCTCAAGCAGCAACTTCTACTATGTCTCTGAAATTAATCAATATCAAAAAATGATGGAAGAGGTAAAAATAACACTTGAAATGGAAAAAAAGAAGTATGCAGATATAAAGAACCTGCAAGATTCTATTCGAAGAGATTCTATAAAAAACGCACCTATTATTAATGATCGTCTTTTAAAGAAACCTTTAAAAAAAATACCTGAAGAAAATTTAAAATTTATGGAAAGGAATTAAAATTTTTACAAGCTTGTTTGATTACTTTTTCTATAGGTTCAAATTCAAAGTCCATCCTCTTTTTAATTTTTTCTGAATCATATAAAGAAGAACTATGAGCCGATTTTGCCGTGTGTTTAGTTAATAAAGGATCTTTTCCTGTAATGCTGGAAATTAACCATGAAAAACGCCAAAGAATGGCAGTTTTCCATGGTTTTATTTTTTTTGATGGTCGTTCCTTTTTAAGGAAATCTGCGATACAGAAAAAGATTTCCTTAAAAGACTTGTTTTCTGAGACTAAAATAAAGCGTTCGTTGTTTACCTCAGAATTCATCAATAAAATCATTGCTTTTACCACGTCTTTAACCCCAACAAAACCCGTAACTCCCTCTGTATAATATTTAAACCCTTTATTCATTTGGGAAAATAATTTTCCTGAACCCTTTTGCCAAAAACCACTACCTAAAATCACACCTGGATTTACAATAACCATTTTTATTCCTTCCTGTCCTGCACGCCAAATTTCCATTTCTCCACCAAATTTGGTAATCGCATATCCGCTCTGATCAATGTCTTTATTCCATTCATTTTCTTCGGTAATTAAATTTCCATCCAAAGCATCGCCCACCGAAGCAATAGACCCCACAAAACAAATTTTATCTATTTTTGCAGCAATAGAAAGATTCACCACCACTGCGGTTCCATGAATATTTACCTTGCGCATTTCGCTGTAGTCTTTAGGATGAAAAGAAATAAAAGCCGCGCAATGATATACTTTTTTTATATCTTCAAATGCAGGAATCATCGCGGGAACTTCGGTAATGTCGGCTTGAAACCAGTCAATTTTTGAAAATTGATTTTCGTCATAAGAAGCATAAAAAGAAAAGACCTTTCGCACTCCTTCTAAGCTCTTTTCGTCTCGATAAATTGCCCGTATTCTTGTATTTGTTAAGGTTAAATGGTACAACAAATGCGCCCCTACCAAACCCGTTCCTCCAGTAACTAAAATCATACAGCTAATTTAGATTTTTTTCACTGATAAATGTATCTTTGCCTCTCGATTAATTTTATGAAGATGACAAATTTTGTTGAAGAATTGCGCTGGCGCGGATTGTTGCACGACATCATGCCGGAAACTGAAGAGTACTTATTAAAAAACAAAACCGCTGGGTATATTGGCTTTGATCCAACAGCAGATTCGTTGCATATTGGCAGTTTGGTGCAGATTTTAATCTTAAAACATTTTCAATTAGCAGGGCATCACCCAATTGCATTAATTGGTGGCGCAACAGGAATGGTGGGCGATCCTTCTGGGAAATCTGCAGAACGTAATTTACTAGACGAAGAAACGTTAGAAAAAAACATTGCCGGTGTAAAAGCCCAACTAGCTAGATTCTTAGATTTTGAAACTCAAGCAGACAATAAAGCTGAGTTGGTAAACAACTACGATTGGATGAAAGATATTTCTTTAATCGATTTTGTACGTGATACAGGAAAACACATTACCGTAAATTACATGATGTCAAAAGACTCTGTAAAGAAGCGTTTAGGGTCTGAATCTTCTGTAGGAATGAGCTTTACAGAATTCACTTACCAGTTATTTCAAGGATATGATTTTTATCATTTATACAAAGAAAAAAAATGTATGCTGCAAATGGGCGGTTCTGATCAATGGGGCAATATTACTACGGGAACAGAACTCATCCGCAGAAAAGCACAAGGAAAAGCTTATGCAATTACGGTTCCTTTAGTTACCAAAGCAGATGGCACCAAATTTGGAAAAACAGAAGGAGGCAATGTCTGGCTAGATACCAAAAGAACTTCTCCTTATAAATTTTACCAATATTGGTTAAATTCTTCAGATGATGATGCAGCTAATTATATTAAAATTTTTACATTTCTAGACAAAGAAACCATTGAAGCATTAATCAAAGAACATAAAGAGAACCCACATCTGCGTTTACTTCAAAAAACAATAGGAGAACAGGTAACCACCATGACCCATGGAAAGGAAGCATTTGAAAATGCACTAAAAGCATCGAATATTCTCTTTGGAAAATCTACCTCATCAGATTTAAAATCATTAGATGAACAGACTTTTTTAGATGTTTTTGAAGGAGTCCCTCAGGCAGAAATAACGAAAGAAGACCTCGAAAAAGGACTCGATATGATTGCCGCTTTGTCTGCAAAAACGAACTTTTTAAGTTCGAACGGCGACGCAAGAAGAGCATTAAAAGAAAATGCCATTGCGGTAAATAAAGAAAAAATACAAGAAGATTTTGTGATTACCTCCAATGATTTAATTGCTAGCAAATATGTGCTGCTGCAGCGCGGAAAGAAAAATTACTTTTTATTGAAGATTGCATAAAAATTAGCCTCGGGTACCTTTTTTATTGGTCAAAGATGCTGGTAATAATTATAGCACCATCAAATTGCACCCTCTTATATCTGAATGATCAAAGCGCCCAATAACCTCAAAGGAGCCGTTTTTGTATACTTTTCCTAAATCTTGGGTTGCGATAAACGAACACGAGTTATAGTTTGCCAAATCAATGATGTTGAGTCCTCCCGTTTTTGAGTTTTCTAAAAGGCTCAGTGCGTCTTCGGGATCTCTTATTAAAACTCTCATCCAAGATGGGCATTCAAAAACACCGTTTCCGTTAGAGTACGCCTGACTTAACAATTCGGTCATTCCATATTCTGAGTGGATCCTATCTACACCAAATCCTTTTTGTAAAATTTGATGTAATTCTTCTCTTACCATCTCTCTTCTTCTACCCTTCATGCCACCAGTTTCCATCACTATGGTGTTTTTTAGGTTAAAACTGCGTTTTTCCACTAAGTCTAACAAGGCAAACGAAACCCCCATAAGCAAAACTTTTTGCTCTTTTTGATCTAAATCGAAGAGCTTTTTTGCTAGTTCATCGAGATTATTTAAGTAAAATCCGCTAGATGAATTTTTGGTTTTTTTAATCAAATCATCCACCATAAAAATCAAGGAAGAGCCCTGTCTTTCTAAATAATTTGGCAATAAGGCTAAAATTACATAGTCTTTAATATCTCCGTAAAAATGCGAAAAGCCTTTTTCGTAACTTTCTTGATAAAGCGAGATATTCGTTACCAGGTGTTTGCTTGTGCTACTTCCCGTTGTACCCGAGCTACTAAATGTTTCTTGCACTTTCATTTGAGAAGATACTACTTGGTGTGATTTAAAAAACTGAATGGGCAAAAATGGGATTTCCGCTACTTTTTTCACATCAGAAGGATGGACAAAGAGTAAGTCGCAAAAAGAGCGATACACTCGGTTATTTTCAAACTGATGTTTAAACGTTTTTAACGCAACTGCTGTAAACTCTTGTTCACTCTTAATATTAAAAATTTCGTTTTGCATATTGTTTTGCAAAAATAGAACTATTTAACACAACCCTTTTGTATTTATTACATCTTATCTGAAAAGAACCCACACCTCAAAAATAAACGATTTTTACCACACCATACGTTGCCCTAGATTGTAAAAGAATAACCTATTGAATAAGGGCTTAAATTTACCGTTTTTCCAACTAAAGCTGAAGATTACAATAATGAATCTTTTCTTTGATCAAGTTGTAATTCCAGCAAAATAATTTTTTCAAAAACCATTTAATCTTAAATATAATTATTGTTCATTTTTTTCAACCGTAATCATTCCCTAAAATGAAATGCAAAGTAATACCTTACAGAATCATCACCGGAACTAAAACCATCATTCAAGCTCCCAGAAAAAGAAGAACACAATGGATTGTTTATCAAAATGATACTGCAAAATTTTTTATAGATCTTTTCGACTTAAAAAAAAATTCTAATATAATAATGAACAGTTTAATATTCTGTGGAAGAAAATCTATTGATGACATTTTAAAAATCATTAGTCACAAAAACAATATTTGCTTGTCAATCCCGAAAGCACCTTTTTTAGGCTTTAAAGTAAAATTAGAGTTTAAAGAATTTCATTTAGAGCCGATGCCTGAAGAAGGGCTGAGTTATTCTTTGTGAATTTTCACAATTAATTCCCCTCGCTCATTCATTGAGGCTCAATTGCCATTGTGTTAAATTCAAAAACCATATTTCCGTTTTATCTAACGCAATTATTCTGCCTGCCCGACAGTTTGTTGAGTTTATTTTGAATCTGATGAAATAAAGATCACAAACATCAAGACTACTTTAGAATTATTGCTCTTCTTGCTGCAACACCCTAGGCTTATTTTGTGCAGTAGTCATAGCTGAAAAGAAGTTTCAATTTACCGTTTATCTTAAAAAATATTATTCCGTTGTTGACATTATTTTTGTATTTTTATGTAAGTCAATTCCCTAAACCATGAAATGTAAAGTAACAACCTTCAAAACTATTACTGGGGCTAAAACCCTTGTTGAACTCAAGAAAAAAAAACAAACACAATGGATTATATATCAAGATAATAAGCCGAGATTTTTTATAGATATCTTTGATTTAAAAACGGAATCTAACGTAATAATGAATAGCTTAATCTTCGCCGCAAAAAAAACTATTCATGAAATCTTACATGTCATCAACAAAAACAACGATGTAAATCTATCAACTCCTAAAACTCCTTTTTTTGCATATATAGTAAATTTGGAATATAAAGACTTCTATTTAGAGCACCTGCCTGAAGAATGGCTGAGTTATTCTTTGTAAATTTTCACAATTAATTCACCTCGCTCATTCATTGAGGCTCTGTACATACCCGCTGTGTTAAACTCAAAAATCATGTTTCCATTTTTGTCTAACGCAATAATTCCACCTGTGCCCCCTAGTTTGGTAAGTTTATTTTGAATTACATCATGCGCAGCCTCATCCAATGATTTTTGCTGATATTCCATTTGTGCAGAAATATCATAGGCCACTAAACCACGAATAAAATATTCTCCCCAACCCGTAGAAGAAACACCACAAGTGTTATTGTTAGCATAGGTTCCTGCCCCAATAATTGGGGCATCACCAATTCTTCCCCAGCGTTTATTTGTCATTCCACCGGTAGAAGTTCCAGCGGTAATATTTCCTTCTTTATCTAACGCCACGCAGCCTACGGTTCCAAATTTGCTGTTTTTTATATCTGAATCGTAAAAAGCAGTTGTTTTAGTTGCTGTTTTATTCGCTTCTTTCTCCTTGATTCTCTCTAATGATTTAAAACGCTTCTCAGTAAAAAAATAACCTGGATCTACCATTTCCAACCCTTGCTCTTTGGCAAAAATTGAGGCTCCCGCTCCAGAAAGCATCACATGCGGTGAGTTAGTCATCACTTTTCTCGCCGCTGCAATAGGACTTTTTATATCTTTAACTCCGGCAACAGCTCCTGCATTTAGTGTTTTTCCCTCCATAAAAGAGGCGTCAAGTTCATTGGTGCCAGCGTTGGTAAAAACAGCGCCTTTTCCTGCATTAAAAAGTGGAGAATCTTCCATTACCTGAATGGTTTTCTCCACCGCATCTGCGCTGCTTCCTCCATTTTTAAGAATTTCATGACCAACTTTCACCGCTTCTTCTAACGTTGCTTTATAAGCGGCCTCTTTTTCATCAGACATGTTTTTCTTTAAAATGGTACCGGCTCCTCCATGGATAATAATGGCAAATTGATTTGTTTTGGTTTCCTTTCCCTTCAATTCTGCTGTTTTTATTGATGAGTTTTTACATCCAAAAGCAAGCAATGAAAGCAATAAAATAAAAAGTATATTTCTCATAATTTAATGTTTAAAATTAAACAAATAAGATTGTTTTTGTTTAATTTATTATTGTCCGAAATTATTCGTAATTTCGGACCTCAATTTAAACAACTAAAATTTAACTACAAAATGACTGATTTTGGAATTAAAGAAGCCTTAAAAGAACTTGGCTTAAAAGACATAAACGAAGGAACCTCTACAGGTTCAAATAACTTCTCAAACGGAGAAATCATTGAAAGTTATTCTCCTGTTGACGGAAAACTCATTGGAAAAGTTAAAGCAACCACCCAAGAAGACTACGAAAAGATGGCGAAAACGGCAACATCTGCCTTTAAAGAGTGGAGAACAACACCCGCACCTTTAAGAGGAGAGATTGTACGTCAGTTTGGTCAAAAGTTACGTGAAAAAAAAGAAGCTCTAGGCAAACTTGTTTCTTATGAAATGGGAAAATCCTATCAAGAAGGCTTAGGTGAAGTACAAGAAATGATAGACATCTGTGATTTCGCAGTGGGTCTTTCTCGTCAACTTCACGGACTTACCATGCATTCTGAGCGCCCTGGACATAGAATGTATGAACAATATCACCCCTTAGGTGTTGTTGGAATTATTTCTGCATTCAACTTTCCGGTTGCTGTTTGGGCCTGGAATACTTCATTAGCTTGGATTTGTGGAGATGTTTGTGTTTGGAAACCTTCCGAAAAAGCTCCTTTGTGCGGTATTGCTTGTCAAAATATTGCCGCAGAAGTTTTTGCTGCGAACGGTTTACCTGAAGGAATTAGTAACTTGATTAATGGAGATTATAAAGTGGGAGAGCTCATGACTAAAGATGCTCGCATTCCATTAATTTCTGCTACAGGATCTATAAAAATGGGGAAAACGGTTGCACAAGCAGTTGCATCGAGATTAGGAAAATCTCTATTAGAATTAGGCGGGAATAACGCAATTATTGTTACCCCAGATGCCGATATTAAAATGACGGTGATTGGTGCTGTATTTGGTGCCGTTGGAACCGCTGGACAACGTTGTACTTCTACAAGAAGGTTAATTGTTCACGAAGATATTTACGATACCGTGAAAGATGCCCTTGTAAAAGCGTACGGACAATTACGTATTGGAAACCCACTAGATGAAAATAATCATGTAGGACCAATAATTGACAAAGACGCTGTTAAAATGTATCAAAATGCATTGACTAAGGTTGTTGAACAAGGCGGAAAAATTATCGTTGAAGGTGGCGTTTTTGAAGGAGAAGGCTACGAAAGTGGGTGCTATGTAAAACCAGCCATTGCCGAAGCTGATAATTCATTCGAAATTGTACAACACGAAACCTTTGCGCCAGTGTTATATTTATTAAAATATTCCGGAGACGTGCATGATGCATTAAAAATCCAAAATGGCGTGGTACAGGGCTTGTCTTCTGCTATTATGACCAATAACTTACGCGAAGCAGAAGCATTCTTATCTGTGCAAGGTTCTGATTGTGGAATTTCCAATGTGAATATTGGAACTTCTGGTGCAGAAATTGGCGGTGCTTTTGGAGGTGAAAAAGAAACTGGTGGCGGACGCGAATCTGGTTCTGATGCCTGGAAAGTTTATATGCGAAGACAAACAAATACGATTAATTATACTGCAGATTTACCCTTAGCACAAGGGATAAAATTTGATTTATAATGATCATTCTAAATTTGTTTTAACAAAGGGACTTTGATAAGAAGCCGTCTCAAAACTGAGGCGGTTTTTTTTGATTAAAATTTTGATAAATTAGCTAAAATTATTATCTTTAAGTGATGATAATCAATGATATAAATACTAATTTTCACATTTATAACCAACAACAAAACTGGTTATTTACGCCTTCCATTGAAGAATTAATTCCAAAAGATCATCCTGTTCGTATTGTAATGGAGTTATTGAGCAATTATACTTAAAATTACTCATAGAAGAATATAGCAAAGAAGGTAAACCGAGCTACCATCCAAAAATGATGCTCAAGGTATTGGTTTATGCCTATATCGATAATACCTATTCTAGTCGTAAGATAGAAAAAGCGATGCGAGAGAATATTAATTTTATGTGGTTATCGGCTCGTCAAGTAGCAAATCACAATACGATTGCTCGTTTTAGAAGTGAAAAATTAAAAACTATTTTTAAAGATATATTCAAACAAGTGGTGCTTCTTTTAGCTCAAGAAGGCCTTGTCACTTTTAAAGAAGTGTTTACCGATGGCACTAAAATAGAGTCGATTGCTGGTCGATATACTTTTGTTTGGGGTAACGCTATTAAAACTCGTAAAGAAAAAATGGCTGCACAGTTAGAGAAAATGTGGCGGTATGCCCAAAGTATTGCTATACAAGAAGACAACGACACGCCACCACCAGACTTTAAAACTATTGATAAAGAGAACGTAGAGAAAACGGTTCATAAAATAGAAAAGATTATCAGTAAAAACCCTAAATCAAGTTCTAAGGCAAAGGCTAAACTACGTTACATGCAAAAAAATTTACTCAAAATTTAGACAAGTACGACCACCAAGAAGCTGTTTTAAAAGGACGTGGAAGCTATAGCAAAACAGACCCTGACGCTTCTTTTATGAGAATGAAAGATGACCATATGCAAAATGGTCAACTAAAACCAGGTTATAATGTGCAAGTAAGTTCAGAATCACAATTTGTGATTCATTATTCTTTACATCAAACCACTAATGATTTACATACCTTAAAACCACATCTTAATACCTTTGCAGATTTATATACGTTTTTTCCAGAGCAACTTACCGCCGATGCTGGTTATGGCAGCGAAGAAAATTATGCTTTTTTAGAAGAAAAACAAGTAGAAACCTATGTAAAATATACTTCTTTTGATAAAGAAAATGGCATCTTGAAATCGAAACGGAAAAAGAAAAAACAGCACATTGATAGAGACAAATTATATTATAATAAAGAACAAGATAAATACATTTGCCCAATGGATCAATCGATGTATAAAATAAGGCAAAAGAAAAGTAAAACGAAATCGGGTTATCTGCAAAAAAGCAGTCTTTACCAAGCGCAAAATTGCAGCGGCTGTGCACTTAAAGGGGCTTGTTATAAAGCTAAAAGTAACAGAATAATAGAACGGAATCACCCTTTAGAAAGACAAAAAGAAAGAGCCAGAAAAAACTTGTTAAGTGAAATAGGTGTTCAAAAGCGAAAACAGCGAACTGCTTACGTAGAACCCGTCTTTGCTGATATAAAATCTAACAGAAACTTTAAACGATTTACACATAAAGGAATGGAAAAAGCAGAATTCGAGTTTGGATTGCATGCATTAGCACATAATATAAGAAAGAAAAGCGCCTAACAAAGGCAAATCTTTTTTAAAAATTAAACTCAACAAAAACGCTAAGCTCTATAATTCTAAATAGTCAAACCTATTTTATTAAATAATCAATTGTTTAACAATAATTTACCTTTATTTTTTAGGTAAAAATCGTATCAATAAAGACGTTTTTTTTGTTTCTTAGAGTAAAAAACCCTAGATTGAGATTTATGTTGATTTTATTTTTTATAACCCTAATACGCCCGCGTACATAGCGCTCTCTTTTTCAAATGAAAAAATTAACCATCATCGGCGGAGGTCCGGCCGCACTTATGCTCGCAGCGCAACTAGACACCAAAAAATACCAAGTTACCTTATACGAAAAGAAAAAAACCGTGGGCAGAAAATTTTTAGTTGCTGGTGAAGGTGGATTGAATCTTACTTTTAACTCTTCCGTAGAAGAACTCATCTCTCAGTATTTTCCAAGTGAATTTATGGCGCCTATTATAAACCAATTTACCAATGGAGATTTATTAAGCTGGCTTGATACTCATGAGATTTCAACTTTCATTGGATCTAGTAATCGGGTGTTTCCTGCCCATGAACTAAAGCCAATTGAGGTTCTTAATAAGATTCTAGAACACATAGCCACTAAAAAAATAACATTTGTGCTAGACACAAAATGGCTTGGTTGGAATAAGGAAGGACATTTATGTTTTAAAACCTTAGAAGCGGTTAAAGCTGATATTGTGGTTTTCGCAATGGGTGGAGCGAGTTGGAAGGTGACCGGCTCTGATGGGGCCTGGAATAAAAATTTCCAACAACGAGGAGTGAGCGTACAACCCTTTAGAGCCGCCAATTGCGCTTTTGGTGTAGACTGGAACAAGAACTTTATAACCAGACATCAAGGAAAACCTTTAAAGAACATTACATTGACTTATCATAATCACTTTTCTAAAGGAGAATTAGTCATTTCAAAGTTTGGTCTCGAGGGCAATGCTATTTATGCCATAAGTCAAAAGATTCAAGAAAAACTGCTGACCGAAAAAAGTATTGTAATCTATCTCGACCTTAAACCCAGCATGACAGTAGATCAAATAAGAGCTAAATACAAGAGCTCTCAACGAGCTAAAGTGTCTGCCATTTTAAAAGAAGATTTACATCTTGACCGTACTGCCATTGGCCTACTAAAGCAATGTTGCGATAAAAACACCTTCTTGGATCCCAATCTACTTGCCCCAATGATAAAGTGTGTCCCTATTACAATTCAATCTGCAGATCTCTTAGATAAAGCCATTTCAAGCTTAGGCGGTATTTCTTTGAATGAAATCGATGAGAATTTTCAGTTTAAGAAAATACCTAATTCCTATGCCATTGGAGAAATGCTAGATTGGTATGCCCCCACTGGTGGATATTTATTACAAGGCTGCTTTAGTATGGGGTTTGTGCTGGCAAAGCACTTAAATGAGTTAGAGAGTACTAAGCCGCAGAACCGAAAGGTTTCTTTTAAAAATTAATCATTCGTATTCATTTATAGGTTACAATACAATAACACAAGGACAATAGGGGATACATGACCATGCCTGCTCATTGCAATGAGCTTGGAAAGCGCACAAATATGCTTAAAATTTTGTGGCTCTATTTTGCTCGATGATAATCGTTGCTTTGTATCATAAAAACGAATCTCCTCTATATGCGAGAGTAGGTTTTTAATTAAAAGACGTTTGTTGTTTATTTTAATTGATATTTTTAACGGTGGCACTTGCTTGCGCCGTTGGATATACCACAATATCTTCAATCGTTACATGATAAGGTCTCGTAACTACAAAATGAATAATGTCTGCAACATCTTCGGCTTGAAGAGGCTTGTACCCTTCGTAAACAGATTTTGCTCTTTCTTTATCTCCTTTAAAGCGAATTTCTGAAAAGGCTGTTTCTACAGCGCCAGGATTAATAACAGAAACCCGAATGTTGTGCTTGTTTAAATCTATCCTCATTCCTTTGTTTAAGGAATTTACAGCAGCTTTAGATGCACAATAAACATTCCCTCCGGCATAGACTTCTTTCCCCGCCGTAGAGCCAACATTCACAATAAAACCATTGTTTCTATCTACCATTTGGGGGATAATTGCTTTTGAAACATATAGTAAGCCTTTTATATTGCTATCAATCATCGCATCCCAATCGTTCACGTCACCATCTTGAATGGAATGCAATCCGTGTGCATTTCCGGCATTATTAATTAGAATATCAATTTGTTTAAACGCTTCTGGTAAATTTTGGATCGCCTTTTCTACAGATGCTTTATCGCGAACATCAAACTCTAAAGTGGTAACATCGGTCAATTTACTCAATTCCTTTTGAAGGTTTTCTAACTCCTCTTTTCTTCTTCCACAGAGAACTAGTCGAAAGTTATTTTTAGCAAAAAGATCTGCTGTTGCTTTTCCTATTCCAGAGGTTGCGCCCGTAATAAATGCTGTCTTTTTCATCTCGTTTTATTTCAAATTAAACTATCCTTAAAAATAAAAAAATTAAACCCTTAATATTGTGAACCTCGTAGGCTTTTTCCATTAATTATAAACATTAAAATAAGGCAAAGAAAAAACCGCTCTACCTCTAGAGCGGCTATCTTTTAGTTGGTTTTTTGAGAAAAGAACCAACTAAAAATCAACTAACCAAACTTTATTTTAAACTTCTTCTAGTTTTTGTCTCTCTCTGTACCTTTGTTCGTATTCTACCACTATTCCTTGCAGAATTTGAGTTTTCTTCCTTCGTTTCTTCTTTTAGATATTGTATAAAACCTCTTCCAGAAAAAACATAGGTCGTTTGAGAATTTAGATGAAATAGTTCTATCTTGTTATCTCTTATAACACTAAGTTCAAACTCTTCAATGTCACCTCCGTCATAATAGAGCTCTAAAATTTTCAAATCTATATAGCCTTCAACATCATATATCTGATAATCACCTGCATAGTCCCATCTAATCATATCAATATCTGTGCCAAAAACATCTTGAGAACTATAAAAAGTTGTTATGTTTTCTGGGGTAAACTGCAAATAGTTCTCGGTATCAAAAGCATTTGGAATTCCTCCGTCGGTTGCCGTTTTTTCCCATGCAATATACTCTTGTAAAAGGTATTCAATATTTTCATAAAACAATTTATCATAATCAAAATGATTTCCTTGATAGCCTATTAAATAATAAGTAACGTTTTCATAAGCATCATAAATTCGAAGTTCATTACCAGATATTTGATAGACTTCAAATTCAAAACTTCCGTCTAACTCGTGATTTGTTGCCAAAAAACCATGGCGTGTATTATAATTTCCAACTTGAATACCTAATCCGTTTCCGTTTATTCCAACACCTGCAATATTATTGTTTGCATACATCCTCCCATTTAAAAAAGAAATCGTAAAAGCCTTTGATAAGAAAGGAATTTCGCCGCTTCCAGCTGTTCTATGATAATCTATATACCATAAATCATAGCCAGAAATCACCTCTTCTAAAGAGATTTCTTCTACAAAATCATCTTCTACATAAACCGTGCAAGAACTCAAAAAGGCTCCACATACTAATACTATAAAAAGTAATTTTACTAATTTCATAAGCCTCGATTTTAGGATGTTTCTTTTGTAATTTCAAAATGCGTGCCAAAAAAAAACCACTCGAAATGAGTGGTTTTTTTTTATTAACAATCTTTTACATTTTTACTGATAAAAATTTGTTGCTTCTTTTTTTAAGTTTGCAATTTTAAAATAACGGGGTTTACCCTTTTCTTTATAACTAATAACAGCTTCGTTTTCTTTTAATTCAAATGGGATTTTTGTTGTTTCTGGAGGCTTATTGTTTCTTTCCTTTTTACTGTCTATATGCAAGACTAAATCGTGCTCCGCTCTGTTTGACGTGGAAAAATTACCTATTAGAATCATTTTAGCACCTTTTGAATGCAACTCAATTTTTGATGCGCTGTTTTTAAAATAAATAGAATCGAAATCAACACTAGCAATTAATGAGTATGTAATAAATACTTTTGTTCCACTAACTCCAGGCTGACCACCTATCCAATTGGTATAGGTTGCCTCTGTAATATTAAATGGGGGCGTTTTATCAAAACTCACACTTCCACATTGCATAAAACTAAGTGCGATTGCGAGTATTCCTAAATATTTTATTTCTTTCATTGTTGTTGTTATCAAGTATCTTACCCCAAGATCTAAATAGGTTTATTTAACAAATATCAAAAAAATAATTCAAAAAATAAAAAATTTAACAGATTGCTTTTAATTCTCCCCTTCTTAGAACTTTTTAAAAAAAAACACAAAACGAATGTTTTGTGCTTTTTATAAATCTATTTTAAGTTCCCTAAACAAGTATTCAAGGACTATTTTCAGTGTTTTTTTAAAAAAAACTCACTTTAATACTGGTCAAGACTGCATCATTAAACGAATGTTCATTTAGCCTTTTAGACTCGCAGATAAATATTCACGATTCAAACGAGCAATATTTTCTAAGGAAATTCCTTTTGGGCATTCCACTTCACAAGCACCGGTATTTGTACAGTTTCCAAAGCCTTCGTCGTCCATTTGCTTTACCATATTTAAAACTCGGTCTGTCGCTTCTATTTGCCCTTGAGGCAATAAGGCAAACTGTGAAACTTTCGCTGCAACAAAGAGCATTGCAGAAGAATTTTTACAACTTGCTACACAGGCACCACAACCAATACAAGTGGCTGCGTCAAAGGCTTTATCTGCATCGTGTTTATTAACGGGAATTGAATTTGCATCTTGTGTATTTCCAGAAGTATTTACAGAGATAAATCCTCCAGCTTGCTGAATTCTGTCAAACGCGCCCCGATCTACCACTAAATCTTTAATTACTGGAAATGCTTGTGCTCTAAATGGCTCTATAACAATAGTTTCTCCATCTTTAAACTTACGCATATGTAATTGACAGGTAGTAACCAACCTGTCGGGTCCATGAGCCTCTCCATTAATCTGTAATGAACAAGAACCACAAATACCTTCTCTACAGTCATGATCAAAAGAAACAGGAGAATCTCCTTTTTCAATCAATTCGTTGTTTAAAACATCCAACATTTCAAGGAAAGACATATCTGGTGAAATATCACTAATTGGATACCCTACCATTTTTCCTTTATCGTTTGCGTCTTTCTGGCGCCAAATCTTTAACGTTAAATTCATAATCTTCCTTAATTATTTATAACTTCTTTCTTTCACTTCTATATTCTCGTACACCAATTCTTCTTTATGCAAAATAGCATCTTTTGGTGCTCCTTTACATTCCCAAGCAGAGACAAATTGGAACTCTTTTCTTCTCTGTGCTTCTCCTTCTGGAGTTTGATGTTCTTCTCTAAAATGACCCCCTGCAGATTCTTCTCTAACTAAGGCGTCTTTAGCAAACAATTCTCCTAATTCTAAGAAGTCTGCAACTCTTCCTGCTTTTGCTAATTCTTCATTAAACTCGTTTGCAGTCCCAGGAACTCTCACATCTTTCCAAAACTCAGCTCTTAATGCAGAAATTTCTTCAATCGCTTCTTTTAATTCTGTTGCGTTTCTAGACATTCCACATTTATTCCACATAATTTTACCTAAGCGTTTGTGGAAATAATCAACAGAATGGGCTCCTTTATTATTAATTAAGTAATTAATGTTGTCTGTAACATTCTTTTCTGCTTCCTCAAATTCTTTTAAATCTGTAGAAATGGCTCCTGTTCTAATATCGTCTGACAAATAATCACCAATTGTATAAGGCAACACAAAATACCCATCAGCCAAACCTTGCATTAAAGCAGATGCGCCTAATCTATTTGCACCATGATCAGAGAAGTTTGCTTCCCCTATGGCGTATAAACCAGGAACGGTCGTTTGTAAATTATAATCAACCCAAACTCCCCCCATAGTATAATGAACCGCAGGATAAATCATCATTGGATTTTCATACGGATTTTCATCCACAATTTTCTCATACATCTGGAACAAGTTTCCATATTTGTTTTTTACCACTTCTTGTCCTAATTTTTTCACTAAAACGGCATCATTCTCATCCAATCCTTTTACGTGAGCCTGCTCTTTTCCATATCTTTTTATTGCAGCTGCAAAATCTAAATAGACTGCTTCTCCCGTTGCATTTACACCATAACCGGCGTCGCAACGCTCTTTGGCTGCTCTTGATGCAACATCTCGTGGCACTAAATTTCCAAATGCAGGATAGCGTCTTTCTAAATAGTAATCTCTGTCTTCTTCCGATAAAGAAGTTGGTTTTTTACTGCCTTCTTTAATGGCTTTTACATCCTCCAACTTTTTAGGAACCCAGATTCTTCCGTCGTTTCTTAACGATTCAGACATCAGTGTTAATTTAGATTGATGATCTCCAGAAACAGGAATACATGTTGGGTGAATTTGTGTATAACATGGATTTGCAAAGTAAGCCCCACGCTTGTGAGCCTTCCAAGCTGCAGTGACATTACTCCCCATTGCATTTGTTGACAAGAAAAACACATTTCCGTAACCTCCAGTCCCTAACACAACTGCATGCGCTGAATGACGTTCAATTTCTCCAGTTACTAAGTTTCTTGCTATAATTCCGCGGGCTTTTCCATCAACGACAACAACATCCAACATTTCATGTCTGTTGTACATTTTTATTTTACCACGACCAATTTGTCTGTTCATGGCAGAATAAGCCCCTAATAGTAATTGCTGACCCGTTTGCCCTTTTGCGTAAAAAGTTCTTGAAACTAAAACACCACCAAACGAACGGTTATCTAATAATCCTCCATATTCACGTGCAAAAGGAACTCCTTGAGCAACACATTGATCAATGATGTTTGCTGAAACCTCCGCCAAACGATATACGTTTGCTTCTCGTGAACGATAGTCTCCTCCTTTTACCGTATCATAAAATAATCTATAGGTAGAGTCGCCATCACCTTGGTAATTCTTGGCAGCGTTAATTCCTCCTTGTGCTGCAATTGAATGCGCACGTCGTGGAGAATCTTGAAAACAAAATGCTTTTACATTATACCCTAATTCTGCTAGGGTAGCTGCTGCAGAACCACCAGCGAGTCCTGTTCCAACAACAATAATATCTATATTACGCTTGTTGGCAGGGTTGACTAGGTTAATGTGATTTTTATAATTCGTCCATTTGTCTGCTAATGGACCTTGAGGTATTTTTGAATCTAAAGCCATAAATCTCTCTGTTTTTATTGATTAAAATGGTGAAATAATGCAATAAAAATAAATCCTAAAGGAATTCCAATTGCATATACTTTACTAACCCCTTTTAATCCCTTTGTATATTTATTATTTGCGCCCACAGATTGAAAAGCCGATTGAAAACCATGTAATAAGTGCAATGCTAAAAAAACAAATGCAATTACATAAGCACCAACCCTTAACGGACTCACAAACTTGTGAACCAACTCTTCGTGATATCTAAAATCGTTTCCATTTGGCAGTAAGCCAGAGGTATCTCCCATAATATATTTTGTGTTAATTTCTGGAAGCCAAAAATCAATAAAATGCAATACGATAAAAGCCAAAATTGCCAATCCACTGTAAATCATATTTCTGCTCATCCAAGTTGAATTGGCCTGTCCATTACTTTTAACATAGCTAATTTTCCTAGCGTTATGATTTCTGTATTCTAGTACAAAACCCATTACAAAATGAAATATTACACCAAAAATTAATACCGGTTGCAACAAATACTGAATCACCCAAAATGTTCCCATAAAATGAGAAACTTCGTTAAAGGTGTTTGGGCTAAATACCGAAAGAATATTAATGGCAAAGTGTTGAAGTAAAAAAATCATGAGAAAGAATGCCGAAAGTGCCATGGCAAACTTTCTTCCTATTGAAGAATTTAAAATTCCGCTCATTGTATTTTGATTAGTTAAATTTGATGCAAATTTACACCTAAAACGTTTCCAAAGCAAAGAATTTAATTTCTTTTCGCAAATATTTAGAATTGATTTAAATAACTACTCAATCGTTTGATTGGTGGAAACCAAACACTTTTTGTTTTCCCATTTTCCTTTTAATTCTTCGGATAAAAGAATCACCCCTTCACAAGTTAAAAAATTTCCTTTTGTGTCTTTTTTGAGGATTTTCATTTTACCCGCCTTAATCGCATTTACAACTCGGAAAATCAATCCATTTTTAGGCGTTTTACTATTTTCCGAAATTAATTGTAAGCCTTGTTCGTTATTGTACAAATCCATTTCTGAAGAAATTTTATCAGGAACAACACCGTCTTCTAGCTTCCGTTTTTTATAGATTTTATAATTTTCTCTCTCGTGTGCCCTTCCTAAAGATCTTGCCGCTTGTTCACCAATTACTTGACGTAATCTTGCCATCCAATAAGCATGGCGAAAAGCATCTACTTCTCCGCCAGCAGCATCACCATCTAACAAGTTTGTTTTTTTAATCGAATCTGCAATATGGTAGCTTTCTTTAGAGAGTTCTAATGATTTTCTTGCTTTAAATGCATGCAACAAAACCCATTTCTTTATAGGGTATGAAAGTTCCGAAAACCTATTAGGTACAGATTGGGCGGCTACTTGAAAAAAAAAGAAGACAAAAAAGAAAAACACTACTTTTTTCATATGTTAAAAGTAGTGTTTTTCTTAAATCAACAACTCCGATTCTAAATTTGTTTCAGAATCATGGTTTATTTAATTTCAAAAGACTCCTCAGTATCCCCAATTTTAGCAGTATATTTGCCCTTAGGCAGGTAATAAATATCATTTTCTGCTTTCGTGATTTCCTCCTCTTTATTCACTTTTTCAAACGCCTTTCTTCCCTTGTCAGAAAAAGAAACATCAAAAATAGCTTCATTAAAACCGCTATCTGCACTTACCGTTATGGTGTTTACTTTTACAGCCCCTTGAAAAATATCAATCGTCACTTTTTTTGCGGAATTTGCATACAAAGGAATGCTAATCTTTGGAATGTTTGGTTCTGACCATTGACTCCAAGAACTCCCCCAGTTCTTACTTTTTCTAATTGAATTTACTGCAAAAACATGCGCTGTTTTTGCCAAAACAGCAGCTGTCATTTTTTGTAATGGCGCAATGTTTGCCTTGTACAAACTCCGCCCGTGGGTCCCAACGATCATCTCTTTTGCCGTTGGCTGAATCACCACATCATGTACGGCAACATTAGGTAACTCTTTACCAAAGGCCTCCCATGATTTCCCTTGGTTAAAGGAAACATACAAGCCGTTATCTGTGCCCACATATAAAAGCTGTTCATTTTCTGGGTCTTCTTTAATTACATTTACTGGCGATGTTGGAATATTGCTGCTAATACTTTTCCAGGTGTCTCCAAAATCATCAGACATAAAAATATAGGTTGTAAAATTATCCCAACGATACCCATTTAAGGTTACATAAACACGCTCCTTTTTATGTGAAGAAGCGAGTACACGAGAAACCCATAAATCTTTCGGAAAAGAATCAGATATTTTGGTCCAATTTCCGCCACCATTTTTAGACCTCTGCACAAGCCCATCATCGGAACCGGTATAAATAAGTCCAAATTGAAACGGACTTTCAGAAATCGATGTTAAGGTTCCGTAAGCAACATTTCCTTTTTTCCCTCCATTGGTTAAATCTCCCGAAATAGTTTCCCAATCATCCCCGCGATTTAAAGAACGGTGCAATTTATTTCCTCCCAAATATAGGATGTCTTGGTTGTGCACAGACAAGTGAATGGGTGTTTGCCAATTAAACCGATAGGGAGTTTCTCCCAAGGTATGTTTTGGCTGGATATAGGTGTTTTTGCCTGTTTCCCTATCAACTCTATAATAATTTCCAAACTGATAGCCGGTATATACAATATTCTGATTTCTTTCATCTACCTGAACTTGCATACCATCACCACCCATAATTGATTCATAGGGGTTTTTACCCGTGTGCATCCAGCGTTTGTTCGTTTTTGCATTATTGGAAGCCACCCAAACGCCATTGTCTTGCAAGCCACCATACACTTGGTAATCCTCCTGATTATCTGCATATACCGAGTAAAATTGTCCCACAGCAGGATCGTTTAATTTGATCCAACTCTCACCATCATCATAAGAAAGGTTTAAGCCCCCGTCATTACCATTTAATAAATGTCCAGATTTTTCAGGGTTTACCCATAAGGCTTGATGGTCTGAATGCACATTTTCTCTACCAATAGAGGAAAATGTTTTTCCTCCGTCTTTTGATTTTATAATGGGAACTCCCATAACGTAAATTCCATTTTCATCTTGTAAATCTACCCTGATTTCTCCAAAATAGTACCCATATGAACTGTACACGCCGTCTAAATAATAGTCATGTGTTTTCTTCCATGATTCCCCTCCGTTGGTTGTTTTAAAAACCTCAGCGCCTATTACCTGAGTATCAAATAACATGGAATTTGCATCTTCTAAATAGCTTGCTAAATCCATTGGTTTTAGGTTGCCACCTCGCAGCATTTGCTTTACGTTTTCGGCACGATATTTTTCTTGAAATCCGTTGTCTTTTAAATATGAATTTAATTTTTTGTCGGATAGTTTTAAGAAATCCTTAGCAGACATGGTTTTAAAATCTTCTTTGGTTAAACCCGCTGTTTCTTTTCCTTTTTTTTCTTTGGGTCTTCTAAATTGATTGTCATGCAATGCATAAACAGTGTTTTCGTTAAAAACCGCTAAACCAATTCTTCCAACGCCATTCCCCTCTGGAAAACCATTATTTGCGGATATCTTTACCCAAGAACTTCCACCATCTATACTTTTATAAATCGCTGAATTTTCTCCATTTCCAACAAAGTTCCATGCTTTTCTATTGCGCTCCCAAGAGGCTGCATACATCACGCTAAAATTGTTGGGCGCATTTTCTACGTCAATAATTCCCGTGTTTTCATTAATAAATAAGGTTTTGCTCCATGTTTTTCCGCCATCGGTGGTTTTAAAAATTCCACGTTCTTGATTGGAAGAATATAAATGTCCAATGACACCAATAACAACTTCCTCTGAATTGTTTGGGTTGATAAGAATCCTACTAATATGATGCGAATCTGGCAAGCCCACATTTGTCCAGGTCTTTCCTTTATCTGTAGACTTTAAAACGCCAATTCCCGCATAAGAAGAGCGAGAAGAGTTTTTTTCTCCTGTTCCCACCCACAGAGTTCCGCTGCTCCAATCTACCGCAATATCCCCGACATTTTGGGTTGGCGAATTGTCTAAAACAGGGGTAAAAGTAGTTCCGTTGTTATTGGTATACCACAATCCACCAGACGCATAACCCACGTAAAACTCTGTAGTATTATTCGGATTTACATCTACATCTACTACACGACCACTCATTACTGTGGGTCCCATAGATTTAAATGCTAGGTTTTTTACCAACGATTTATTAGAGATTTCTGTTTTCTTTTCTAATGACTTCTGAATTAGGCTTGCAGATGTTGGAGGCTGCTGTGCAAAAAGACTAATGGAAAGACAAAAGATAGCGGCTTGTAAAAAAGTTTTCATAAGTAGGTTTGTTTTTAAAAGCGATGAAATTACTACTTGTAAATGCTAAATCAAAAAAAAACAGCATAAAGATGATTCAAGAACTTAATTTCCTTCTAGTTAAATCGATGTATATTTGCCCTTAGAAACACCCAAATTAATAGTGTTTCATAAAATAAATTTATGTCATTTAAGTCATTAGGATTAACAGAAGCCTTGGTAAAAGCGGTTGAAGAAAAAGGATATACCAAGCCATCACCCATACAAGAAAAAGCAATTCCACATATTTTACAAGGAAAAGATATTTTAGCCTCTGCACAAACAGGAACCGGAAAAACAGCCGGTTTTACCCTTCCTGTATTGCAAATTTTAGCAGAAACAAAGCACCCAAAATACAGACCTTTACGCGCACTTGTTTTAACGCCCACAAGAGAATTGGCCGCACAAGTTCACGAGAATGTTAGAGAATACAGCAAGTATTTAGACATTAAATCTACCGTGGTTTTTGGTGGTGTAAAAGCTGCAAGTCAAATAAGAACATTAAAACAAGGTGTAGATATTTTAGTAGCAACACCAGGAAGATTGCTAGATTTACACACTCAAAATGCGGTTTCTTTTAAGCGTGTTGATATTCTAATCTTGGATGAAGCAGACAGAATGTTAGACATGGGTTTTGTGCGAGACATTAACAAAATCATTAGTTTTATGCCTACAAAGCGTCAAAATTTGATGTTTTCGGCAACTTTTTCAGATGACATAAAAAGATTAGCACAAGGAATTTTAAAAAATCCTGTTTCCGTAGATGTAGCGCCTCAGAATGCTACCGCAGAAATGGTAGAGCAAAAGGTGTACAGTGTTGATAAAAATAAAAAAACCGAGCTAGTTATTAATTTAATTAAAGATGGTAATTGGAGTCAAGTTTTACTGTTCACGAGAACAAAACACGGAGCCAATAAATTAACGAAGAAATTAATTCAGTCTGATATTACTGCAGCTGCAATTCACGGTAACAAAAGTCAAGGCGCAAGAACAAAAGCCCTAGAACACTTCAAGACGAATCAGATTCGAGTAATGGTAGCCACCGATATTGCTGCCCGTGGTTTAGACATTCCTTTATTACCTCATGTTATTAATTTTGAATTGCCCAATGTGCCCGAAGATTACGTGCATAGAATTGGTAGAACAGGAAGAGCTGGCGCCAGTGGAGAAGCCATTTCTTTGGTATGTAGTGAGGAGACTGAATATCAAAAAGAGATTGAAAAAATATTAAAGCAAAAACTAGAAACAACTGTTTTACCTGGCTACGAACCTACAGATACGGCAGGTCCCAAAAGAGCTGCAACCCAGTCTAAAGGTTCATTTAAAAACAACAAATCTAGCGGCTCATCGGGATCAAAAACGAAGAGAAATAAACCTCATTTTAAAGGAAATAAATCAGAAACCACCTCTGGAAGAGGGCGAACAGGGGCGCCAAAAAAGAAACGTATCTAAATCATCTTCTTACGATTTTCTGTTGGTTTTTATTATTGTTACATTTGTAGCATAAATAAAACCCAACATGAAGTATCACCCAATAAATTCTCAACTTTTCATCAAAAACCGCAAAAATTTTGCTTCTAAAATGAAGCCTAACAGTTTGGCGGTTTTTAATTCTAATGATATTTATCCTACTGGAGCAGACAGCACCATGCCTTTTGAGCAACACCGAGATATTTTTTATCTAAGTGGGGTTGACCAAGAAGAAAGTGTATTGGTTTTGTTTCCTAATTGCCCAAATGAGAATCATAGAGAAATTTTGTTTTTAAAAGAAACTAATGAGCATATTGCGGTTTGGGAAGGAAAAAAGTTAACCAAAGAAGCGGCATTCACCACAAGTGGGATTAAAACAGTGTACTGGTTACAAGATTTAGAAAAAATACTATTTGAGTTGGCAACTCAATGTGATACTTTTTACATCAATACCAATGAACACTATAGAGCCAATATAGAAACAGAAACTCGCGAAGATCGTTTTACTAAAACCTTACTCGCAAAATACCCTGCACATGGTGTGGCGAAAAGCAATCCTATTTTACAAAAATTGCGTTCTGTAAAAGATCCAATCGAGTTAGATTTAATGCAACACGCCTGTAATATTACAGAAAAAGGATTTAGAAGGGTGCTAGACTTCGTAAAACCAGGAGTATGGGAGCACGAAATTGAAGCAGAATTGTTACACGAATTTATAAGAAACCGCTCTAAAGGATTTGCCTATACTCCCATTATAGCTGCAGGTAATAACGCCAATGTATTGCATTATGTAGAGAATAATGCCCAATGTAAAGCGGGTGATTTAATTTTGTTTGATATCGCGGCAGAGTACGCGAATTATAAAAGTGATCTATCGAGAACAGTTCCTGTTTCTGGCAAGTTTTCTGACAGACAAAAATCCGTTTATAACGCCGTGAATCACGTCAAAAAAGAAGCAACAAAACTATTAGTTCCAGGAGCTTTATGGAAAGAATATCATCTGGAAGTTGGTGAAATGATGACCTCAGAATTACTGGGTTTAGGTTTATTAGACAAAGCAGATGTTCAGAATGAAGATAAAAACTGGCCTGCATATAAAAAATATTTTATGCATGGTACTTCTCACCACATTGGTTTAGACACCCATGATTATGGTTTGTTGCACGAAAAAATACAAGCAAATATGGTCTTTACCGTAGAGCCTGGAATCTATCTTCCCAAAGAAGGATTTGGCATTCGCTTGGAAGATGATGTGGTGGTTCAGGAAAATGGAGAACCATTTAATTTAATGGGAAACATTCCTATTGAAGCAGAAGAAATTGAAGATTTAATGCAAGGCTAAACCTTGTTTCGGTATTTTAAAAGCGGGTTTTTTAACTCGCTTTTTTTATGACAAAGAATTAATAAAACCAATTGTTTGGCGATTAAACATTTCTGGTTGTTCTACATTCACTACGTGTCCGCAGTTATCAACTACAAACAAAGAAGAGCTTGTATGTTTAGAAACAATGTTTTTTATGGAAGGCAAAAACAAATGATCTTCTGCTCCCATAATATAAAACGTAGGAATATTAATGTCTTTTGCTCTAAAAAAACGCAGTAAAGGATTAATTTCTGAGGTTAGTTTAAACCAACGCAAAAACTCCTTTTGATATAGTTTTTTAGCCTCGTTAGTAAACAATAAGCGCGATTTCTTATGGTTCTTTTTTGGCATAATAATAAAGGCAAAGAGTTTATAAAGCATCATATATGGCACTACCGATTTAAAAATATTGCCAACTTTCATTAAAACTTGAGATCGGAAATTCATCTTTATAATAGCCCCCCCCATAATCATGCTTTCTACCAATTCGGGACTTTTCTCTGCTAAATTTCTAATTAGAATCGTTCCTAAAGAGATCCCTATAAAATGCGACTTATTAATTTGTAGATGCTCAATAACCTCAATAATATCATTGGTAATTGCATCGAAAGTATATTTCGGATTAAACGTATCTTTTAAGCTTGGTTTACTGTTTCCGTGACCGCGTAAATCAAGAATTAAAACGTTAAAATGCTTTTTAAAATCTCGAACTTGTTTATACCAAATAGAGCTACTTCCGCCTGCCCCATGGACAAAAGTGACCCATTTTTGAGAGGTCGTATGCGGATATGAATAGTAGTTTAACAAATTTTTCTATATGTATATATCCTGTAAAAATAGTGTTTTTAATTTAGTTTATTTCTAAAGCGAAAACGAAAACTTCTTCATTTCTAAATTTAAGTGAATCATTTTAACAGACCGTTAAATGCCCCTTGCTCATTGTTCGCTAAATGGAGCTCTAATAACCGAAGTTCTCAAGGCTGTCTTTTAAAGATAAAAAGACGGGGTTTTTGAGTATCTCCCAAGTGTTGGCCTAAGCGTCCCAGCACAGAACCCGTTATGCGCTGCGATGACTCGCTCTAAAAGTATCGAAACCAGCGCCTCCATTTAAGCCGCTAAGCACAAAATGCGTCTAGTCAATTATTTTTGTGTTTCGCTTCTCTAAATTGGTTAAAATAAAGGTTAAAAAAGCAGGTAACACCCATCCCAAACTAGAATTTGAAAAGGGAATGAGATTTTTAATCCCCACTAAATTCTCTCTCGGAATAATAAATCCTAAAAAATCTGGAATACTAAAAATAAAAGTCACCAAAACCACCGCTCTAAAAACCAATTTAGAGGCATATTTATCTGGAACAACATTTAGTAAAATCAAGACGATCGTTATTGGATATAAAAACATTAATGCCGGTACTGCCAATGTAATAATAAAATCTACCTGATAACTACCCACAATAATTCCGATGACAGAAGCAATGGCAGCAGTAGTTATATAGGCTCTTTTAGAATCATTACAAATTCCCTTGATATAATCTGCCGTTCCTGTCACAATCCCTACAGCGGTTGTAAAACAAGCCAAAGCAACTAAAACACTTAAAAAAGTAGTTCCTAAACCCCCTAAAGTTCGTGTGCTTAACTCCGATAAAACGTCTATTCTTGAAGCGTCGGCAGCAAACGTAGAACTAAACAAAGAGCCGCTTAAAATTAAACCTCCATAAATGAGCAACAAACCTGTTCCTGCAATAATTCCTGCTTTTGTAATTAGTTCTTTTTTCGTTTCAAAAGTAGTATGTCCTCTTAAGTTTAATGAGATAATAATTACCGCACCCACAACCACACCGCCAATGGCATCAAAAGTTTGATACCCCTCTAAAATTCCGTCTACAAAAGGTGTTTTAAAGGCCGATGGATTTACAATTTCTGGGGAAGTAAAAAACGCAATTCCAATAACAACTAACAAGATGACAACAATAATTGGTGTTAAAAACTTCCCTATTAAACTAATGATTTTAGATCTATTTGTGGCAAAAATAAAAACCAATAAAAAATAAACAACACTCGTTATAAAGGGTGCCGAATCAAAAAAAGGCTGCACGGCCATTTCGTGAGTTACAGCAGCCGTTCTTGGCGAAGGAATTGCAATCGCAATTGTATAAATGAATAAACAATAGACAACGCTAAAAATTGGTGATACTTTTTTGCCAAAATCATATAAGGTTCCTTGTAATTTTGCGTGCGCAAAAATGGCCAAAATAGGAATTGTAACAGCGGTTAGCACAAAACCAAATGCGACAATCCACCAATCTAAGCCCGCGTTTACGCCCAAAGCTGGAGGTAAAATTAAATTTCCTGCCCCAAAAAACAACGAAAAGAGCGCAAAACCGCTCATCCAAATTTCTTTTGTTTTGTTCATTTTTGATTGTATTTACTGATGAAAGATACATATTTTTGCAAGATGCAAAACCTTATTACTTTTAAAAATGCACAAATTGCTTTTTCAGATATTGGAAAAGGAAATGCCGTAGTATTAATCCATGGTTTTTTAGAGAATTCGACCATGTGGAAAACAATTATTCCTGAACTCTCTAAAAAAAACAGAATCATTACCATTGATTTACTAGGTCATGGAAAATCTGATTGTTTGGGCTATGCGCACTCCATGGAACTCTTTGCTCAAACGCTAGAAGCCGTTTTAAAACATCTGCGAATTAGAAAAGTTTTGTTGGTTGGACACTCACTGGGTGGATATGTGGCGTTGGCCTTTGCAAATAAAAATCCGCTAAAAGTAAAAGGCCTGTGTTTGTTAAACTCTACCTCAAACGAAGATACCGAAGCGCGAAAAAACCTTCGAACTCGCGCGAACAGAATGGTACAAAGTAATTTTGAAAGCATGGTGAAAATCTCGATTTCAAATTTGTTTCATCAAGAAAACTTAGCCCTTTATAAAAAAGAAATAGAACAGGTTAAAACCGAGGCATTACAAACTTCTTTACAGGGATATATTGCCGCGCAAGAAGGGATGAAGTTGCGCCCAAATAGCAATGCCGTTTTAAAAAATAGCCATTTTAAAAAGCTATTGATTATAGGCGAAAAAGATCCTGTACTCCCTGTTGAAGCTTCTTTGGATGAAGCCCAAAAAACCAACTCAGAATTTGTTATTTTTTCTGGTGGCCATATGAGTGCTATTGAAAACAAAACAGAATTGATTGCTGTTTTAAACGAATTTATGAAGCCTTAAAAAACGCAATTTATAGCAAAGAAATCCACAGTGATCAATGGCAACAAACGAGTTGGTCTTTATAAAAAACTGTTCAACTAAAAAGTGAGCTCTAGCCCTAAAACAACCCCCGGTATTTTCACCCCGCCTAAAGAAATATAGTGATATCCGGTATAATAAGTCATTCTTTTTTGGTGATATTTCGCTTGAAGTTTTAACACATTAATATGGCTTTGATTAATGAATGATTTCTTGTACGATGCATGAAAACTCATTGGCCTAAACACATAGAGTTCTGCCCCATAATTATAAGAAAAACCGGTAGTGCCTATCTCGTTTCCAACATAAGTTCCCCCAATTCCCCACCAAGCAGACATAGAACGCTCTCTAATGCGATAATAATTAAACATGAATGATGTTACGTTTAACTGATCGTCCTCACCTCTCCTTTTCTCATAAAAATTGAGCTTTGATAATTCGATCCCTAGAAAAGGACTAAAGCGAAAATTAATATTAGCTTCGATAGCATTTACGGGTTTGCCCACTAAATAGTTTCCACCAACACGAATCAACGTACTCTTATCTCCTTTTTCAAATCCAAAATCATATTCACCATCAACATTGTCATAATAGTAGGGGTACTTTGTAAAATAACGATCCTCAAACTCACCAAAAGCGATCTTATAACTCACAAGAAAAAAGAGTTCAGCGATGAGATCTCCAAAAAAGTTATCATTATCATTGTCTGTGTTCCTTTTTTTAGAACTATTAGATGATGACGAACTAGCGCTTGGTCTTAACGATAAATTTTCTGTTGCTTTCTTTAATTTTCCTTGGGAAAAACCAATTACCGGAATACAGAGTAATACGAGGAGTGTTTTTTTCATGCAGCTATTATAGATAGTTATTTATCTTTCACATCCGCCTGCGGTTAGCAGAAAGATTTAGCTTCCACAAAGGCACCTCCCAGAGTATCAAAAAACGGGAAATGGAAGTTTATTTGTTTTTTTTATTTTTAGAAAGACAAACATCATGCCCAAAAAAAGAAGGCAGCACTGTTCCCCACATCGCGATAAAAGAAGTAACGCGTATAACAAAATGTATTTTTTAACTATTCACTCTTCAATGCATTCCAACCTTGGGCTTTCAATTCTAATTCTTGATTGGCGCGAGTAACTAAGTTTAATCCTTGATTTTCGTCGGTAATATGCCCAATAATAGAAAAATTCGGATTCCCTTTTATCTTGTCAAAATCTGCGATGGGCACGGTAAATAGTAATTCGTAATCTTCACCACCACTTAAAGCCACCATTGTAGAATCAATATTAAACTCTTCGCAAGCAGAAATCACTTGAGGGTCTAGCGGTAATTTGTCTTCGTAAATTTTACATCCTACTTCACTTTTTGAGCATATATGCATCATTTCAGAAGATAATCCGTCAGAAATATCAATCATAGAAGTAGGGGTAACTTCTAGTTCTTTTAAGAGTCCAGAAATATCTTTTCGTGCCTCTGGTTTTAATTGTCGTTCAATCAAATAGGTATATGCATCTAGATCGGGTTGGTTGTTTGGGTCTACTTTAAAAACTTCTTTTTCTCTTTCCAAGACTTGTAGTCCTAAATAAGCGGCTCCTAAATCTCCAGAAACCACGATCAAATCGGTCTCTTTTGCTCCATTTCTATACACAACGTCTTCCTTGTTTGCTTTTCCAATCGCAGTTACAGAAATCAAGATCCCTTTTGTAGAGGAGGTGGTGTCTCCACCAATCAAATCCACGTTATAAGTTTCACACGCTAATTGAATTCCCGCATACAATTCTTCAATTGCTTCCAACGGAAAACGATTAGAGACCGCAATTGAAACGGTAATTTGTTCTGCAATTCCATTCATCGCATACACATCCGATAAATTTACCATAACCGCTTTATACCCCAAATGCTTTAAGGGCATATAACTTAAATCAAAATGTACGCCCTCAATTAATAAATCGGTGGTAACAAGAGTTTGTTGTTCGGATGCCGCTAAAACCGCAGCATCGTCACCAATTCCTTTTACCGTTGAAGGGTGTTGAATTTTAAAATATTTTGTAATATGACTTATCAAACCAAACTCTCCTAGTTCAGCCAATGATGTTTTTTGTTGGTTTTTATCTTCTAACATTCGGCAAAGATACAGACATTCTAAAAGATGACAGAATTACTTTCGTATAGATGTGAAGAAGTTTCCACTTAATAATAGTATTTTTGAGCACGAAACCTTAAATTATTTCGTTATAAATTTAAATAATTCCTTTGATTCAAATAAATTATGTGTAAAAAAATTGTATTACTCCTTGTTTTTGTTGCCTTTAGCTGTTCAAAGGAAGACGTTTTTAATGGCGGAATTGTATCTGATTTAATTATTCCCTTAGAAAAATGCGTGAACGGTTTTGCTGGAATATACCCTTGTAACGAATACGATTTAATGGCGCATATTCCTTTAGAAGAATTATATGGTGCTGATACCGAAGGCAACGATTGCTGGGGCTGGACAGATCCGTTAACCCAAAATGAATACGCCTTAATGGGCACAACAAAGGGAACTTCCTTTATTGATATTACAGACCCAATAAAGCCGATAATTCTAGGTTCTTTAAATACCGCAACTGAAAACAGTATTTGGCGAGATATCAAAGTATTTAATAATTTTGCTTTTATTGTAAGCGAAGCTAGTAATCACGGTATGCAAGTTTTCGATTTAACAAGATTGCGAAACGTAACAAGCCCTCCGCAAATTTTTGAGGCAGACACCCAATATTCAGCATTTGGAAAAGCGCATAATGTTGTGATTAATGAAACGAGTGGTTTTGCCTATGCTGTTGGCACAAACACCTATTCTGGAGGCCCGCATTTTGTAGACATAAACAATCCTTTAACCCCAATATCAGCCGGTGGGTATGCAGATGACGGGTATTCGCATGACGCCCAAGTAGTCACCTACGAGGGTCCAGATATAGACTATACTGGAAAAGAAATTTTAATTGGAAGTAATAAAAATGAAATTGTGATTGTAGATGTTACAGACAAAGCAAACCCAACTCAAATCTCTAAAATAAGCTACAATAATGTTGGCTATGCACACCAAGGTTGGTTTACAGAAGATATGACTTATTTTATTTTGGGGGATGAACTCGATGAGTATTCTTTTGGCGGAAATACAAGAACCGTCATATTTGATTTTTCCGACCTAGACAATCCAACTTTTTCCTTTGATTATTTTGGTTCTACGGCAGCGATTGATCACAACGGCTATGTAAAAAATAAGTTACTTTATCAAGCGAATTATACGGCTGGGGTTCGAATTATTGATGTATCAAACATTCAAAATCAAACAATGACCGAAGTTGGCTTTTTTGACACCTATCCAGAAAACAACGATACGGCTTTTCATGGCGTTTGGAGTGTATATCCGTTTTTTGAAAGCGGAAATATTATTATTAGTGATATCGAACGCGGATTCTTTATCATTAAAAAGTCTGGTTCATAATACTCCCATGAAACGCAATATCCCGGTTTTTTTTTCACTCTTTTTATTGCTTTTTTATAGTTGCTCAAAAGAGGAGGAAGCTACAATTACCCCAGAAACAAGAAATCATGGGGAACTAGCTTTTGTAAAAACCTTTGGTGGTTCAAAAAACGAGATAGCAAAATCGGTCGTAAAAACAGCAGATGGCGGATATCTAATTGCTGGGTATACACAAAGTACCGATGGAGATTTGGCGGGTAAAATAAATCAAGATTTTGACTTTTTACTGCTAAAATTTTCTTCGGAAGATGTTTTACAGTGGAGCAAAACTTTTGGTGGTTCTCTAGATGACCAAGCAAATGATGTAATTCACACACAAGACGGTGGATTTGCCATTCTTGGCTTCGCAGAAAGTACAGATAAAGACCTAACAGAAAATGCAGGTTCACGCGATTTCTGGCTTGTAAAATTAAATAACGCAGGAAATTTACTTTGGCAAAAATCATTTGGCTTTTCAGGCTTGGATTATGGAACCTCCCTCATAGAAACCAATGATAATGGTTTTTTAATTTCTGGGGTTTTAGATGTTACCGCTTCTGGCGGATTAGGAAATAAATCGGCAAGCAACAAGCATGCCGGAGGGGATATTTGGGCCCTGAAAATAAATGCTGAGGGAACTGTTGTTTGGCAAAATTACTACGGTGGTTCGTATACAGATACCCCATACGGGATTGTAAAAACCTCCGACAACGGTTTTATACTAGCCTGTTCATCGGATAGTAATGATGTTGATATTAGTGATCATAAAGGAGCCTATGATTTTTGGCTAATCAAAATGTCATCCGAAGGAACTCTTCTTTGGGAAAAATCCTTTGGAGGATCAGAAATTGATGAAGCAAGAGCAATTACTCCCACGAGCGATGGCAATTTTTTAATTGTTGGAGACACTAGGAGTAATGATTTAGACGTCTCTGTAAACAAAGGCGCAGCAGATTTATGGATGATAAAAATCACTCCAAACGGAAACCTTCTTTGGAAAAAAACACTTGGTGGAAGCAGTTTTGACGTTGCTCGTTCTGTTTTTGAAACGCAAGACAATGGCTTTTTAATTAGTGGAAGCTCAAGAAGTTTAAATGGAGATGTTTCTCAAAATAAAGGACAAAATGACGCCTGGATTTTAAAAGTTGATGCACTCGGAACTATCGTTTGGCAAAAAACCGTAGGGGGTTCTGAAATTGACTTTGGCTATGATGCCGTAGAATTAAATAATGGAACCGTTATTGCCGTTGGAGAAACCAATAGTTCAAACGGAGATATTACAGAGAACAAAGGTTTTTCAGACCTTTTAGTCATTAAAATAAAATAGCAATGAAGAATATATACATTGGGTTTTTAGCCCTTTTTACCGTATTTTTATCCTGTAGTGAAGACAACGATATCCAAATTAAAACAGTAGATTTTACTTTAAATTTCACCCATAATTGGAACGATACGCTTATTACAATAGCCGATTTTAATGCCCTAAAATTCACCAATAAAAACAAGGAAAAACTAAGTATCACAAAACTTAGATATCTCATCTCAGACTTTACTTTTTACAATCAAAATGGAGACACTCTTAGTACAGATGATTACCATTTAGTAGATTTAGAAAAAGACGAAAGTCTCGAGTTTACCTTGTCAGAAAAAATCCCTGTTGGCACCTACTCGAAGGTGATTTTTCGATTTGGTTTTACTAAAGAAAAAAATAGTTCAGGAATTTATCAAGATCTAAATTCCAACAATTTTGGGGTTCCAGAGATACTGGGTGGCGGATACCATTTTATGCAATTTGAAGGTCGTTTTATCGATCAAAATAGCGAGACAAGCCCCTTCTTATATCACACCATTAGCGCCTACAACAATACAGATGTTGCGAATGTGATTTCAACGGACACGTCTTTTGAAGTAACTCTGAGCAGTATTGAAATTAAAAACAACGCAACCATTGAAATTAAAGCAGGGCTCGCACAGTGGTTTGAAAAACCAAATACCTGGGACTTAAACATTTTAAGCACAGATTTAATGGGTAATTATGACGCACAAATTAAAATGAGTGCAAACGGAAAATCGGTTTTTAGCCTGGGAGCCGTCACTCAATAAACATGAAAAATAAGCTTCTTTTCTTTTTCGTGATTTTTAGTTTTTTAAGCTGTTCTTCAAAAAAGGAAGAATTAGAAGAAATCTACACACCTGTAGTGTATGATTTAAAAATTCCGTCTCTTTTTAAAGACAAACTCATTGCCCCTATAATTCCTGCAGACAACCCTTTAACGGAAGAAGGAATCGCACTTGGGAAAAAGCTTTTTTTTGATAAAATTCTCTCTGGAAATAACACACAATCTTGTGCAAGTTGTCATCAACCGCAAAAATCATTTGTAGATCAAACTCGCTTTAGTGAAGGAATTGATGGGAATGTTGGTTTTAGAAATGCAATGCCTCTTTTTAATTTAGCTTGGAATTTTGACGAGCGATTTAATTGGGACGGAAGTGGTCTAAGTTTAGAAAGGCAAGCTTTTGAGCCGGTTAGAAACCCCATTGAAATGCATGCAAACTGGCAAGATATTGAAGACAAATTAAACACTCACTCAGCGTATCCAACCCTTTTTAAACAGGCATTTGGTGTATTAAAAATTGATTCAGTTTTAGTAACGAAAGCTCTTGCTCAATTTGAAAGAACCCTGATCTCTGGCAATTCAAAATTTGACAAATATTTACGTGGAGAAGCACAATTATCTTCCGAAGAATTTAATGGGTTTGGCATTTTCATGGACGAATCTAAAGGAGATTGTTTCCATTGTCACGGAAGTGATAACAATCCGCTTTGGACAGATAATCTTTTTCACAACAACGGTTTGGATGTTACCTTTAAAGATTTAGGTTTGGGAGCAATTACTGGAGACGCCAATGATAACGGGAAATTTAAATCGCCATCAATTAGAAACCTTGCCTTTACCGCACCTTATATGCACGATGGTCGGTTTGCTACTTTAGAGGACGTAATTAATCAATACTCTCAAGGATTAAAAGCATCTTCTACCATTGATCCCTTAATGAAAAAAGTAAATCAAGGCGGGGTTCAGCTTTCAACTCAGGAAAAAACAGATCTAAAAGCCTTTCTTTTGTCTCTTTCTGACCCTGAATTCATTAACAATCCTAGCTTTAAGCAATAATCAAAAAAAACAATTAAATCATTAGTTAAGACAATTAAAACTTCTATTGTTTACTCATTGTTATGTCGTATATTTGTTGCCAATTTAGATTTAATCTAGTTAAAGGTATGATAAAAGTTTCAGAAATAGCAAAGAAAAAAGTGGTCGAATTGATGACAGATGATGGCTTTAATGCAACCACAGATTTTGTAAGAGTTGGCGTGAAAAGTGGCGGTTGTTCTGGCTTGTCATACGATCTAACTTTCGATAAGATTCAGCAAGAAAATGATAAGCTTTTTGAAGAAAACAATATAAAAATTATTGTTGACAAAAAGAGTTTTTTATATTTAGTAGGCACCACTTTAGAATATTCTGGTGGTTTAAATGGAAAAGGATTTGTGTTTAATAACCCAAACGCAAATAGAACTTGTGGCTGTGGAGAGAGTTTCGCTTTATAAACTCATAGCTAATAAAGTTCAAAAGTGAATGACAACGTTTTATTCTTTTGAGGAAATCATTTCTCAATAAAAAACAAATGAATAGAACCGAGACATCTGTAAAAGAACTCCATGAATTAATTTGTTTTATATAGGTATCTAAATAAGAAAAGCACCTTTGGGTAAGATTGTTTTTCGGTGATACTTAGCTTTTAAGATAAAATACATTAGTAAAAAGAGTTTAAATAATTTAAAGTTAAAAACAAATGAAGTTTTAAAGTTGATACACCGTTTTTTAAAACACCAATGCGCAATTTTATACACTTTTAAATATTATACGTGAACGATGAAATATACTGAAGACGATTTACGAGAAGAATTAAAAACCAAAGAATATGAATATGGTTTTTACACAGAAATAGAGAGCGAAACCTTTGCAAAAGGTTTAAACGAAGACGTTGTTCGCGCAATTTCTAAAAAGAAAAATGAGCCGCAATGGATGACAGATTGGCGAATAGAAGCATACAGAGTTTGGGAGAAAATGGCAGAGCCAGATTGGGCAAACGTTAACTATCCAAAACCAAATTTTCAAGAAATTGCTTATTATTCTGCGCCAAAAAAGAAACCAAAATTAAATAGTTTAGATGAAGTTGATCCCGATTTATTAGACACTTTTAAACGTTTAGGAATTTCTGTGGATGAACAAAAGAAATTAGCCAATGTTGCGGTTGATATTGTCATAGATTCTGTTTCTGTTGCCACCACCTTCAAGAAAACATTAGGAGAAAAAGGTATTATTTTTATGCCAATGTCTGAAGCCATTCAAGAGCACCCTGAATTGGTAAGAAAATATTTAGGAACAGTGGTTCCAACTTCAGACAATTTTTATGCCGCGTTAAATTCGGCTGTTTTTTCTGATGGGTCCTTCTGTTATATACCAAAAGGGGTAAAGTGCCCAATGGAACTGTCTACTTATTTTAGAATTAATGAAGGCGGAACAGGGCAATTTGAAAGAACTTTAGTGGTTGCCGATAAGGGAAGCTATGTAAGTTATCTAGAAGGCTGTACGGCGCCAAGTAGAGATGAAAACCAATTGCACGCAGCAGTGGTAGAACTCATTGCAATGGATGATGCAGAAATAAAATATTCAACTGTGCAAAACTGGTATCCTGGAAATGCAGAAGGAGTAGGAGGGGTTTTTAATTTTGTAACCAAAAGAGGTCTGTGTGAAACCAATGCAAAAATTTCTTGGACACAAGTAGAAACAGGTTCTGCCGTAACATGGAAATATCCAAGTTGTATCTTAAAAGGAGACAATTCTGTTGGTGAATTTTATTCGATCGCAGTAACCAATAATCATCAACAAGCAGATACGGGTACCAAAATGGTTCATTTGGGGAATAATACTAGATCTACGATTATTTCTAAAGGAATCTCTGCAGGAAAATCTCAAAACAGTTACCGAGGGTTGGTTAAGATAAGTCCACGAGCAGAAAATGCACGTAATTTTTCTCAATGCGACTCGTTATTAATGGGAAATGAATGTGGCGCTCATACCTTTCCATACATTGAAGTAAAAAACAAATCAGCACAAGTAGAACACGAAGCAACAACAAGTAAAATTGGTGAAGAGCAATTATTTTACTGTAATCAGCGAGGAATTGACACCGAAAAAGCAATTGCGTTAATCGTGAACGGATTTAGTAAAGAGGTGCTAAATAATTTACCTATGGAATTTGCGGTAGAAGCTCAAAAACTCTTGGAAATTAGTTTAGAAGGAAGTGTTGGTTAACAAATTACCTTTAGAGAAACAAAAATTTAACCACAATAAATAAATTTATACCATGAAAAAAACAGTGTACTTTTTACTTGCCATGAGTTTTCTAAGCTGTAAAAAATCAGCAGAAACTACTCAACCAGAAGTAAAACTATATGTTTTAGATGGTGGTTCTATCTTAGTAAACAAGCTAGACATTTTTTCTCAAGACACTACCTATACCGGGCAATCTAAGCAATTCGCAGATGCCTATTATGTGATTTCTCATCCGAAAGGAAATTTAATCTGGGACGCCGGTTTACCGGAAGCCCTGGTGTTAGAAGAGCCTTTTACAGAACCTACTGGTGTTTTCACCCTACAACGAAAAGACTCTTTAGAGAATCAATTAAAATCGATTGGTTTTAAGGTAGATGATTTTGCATACATTGGTTTATCACATTTGCATTTTGACCACACAGGACATGCAAATTATTTTAAAAATGCCACTTTGTTAATCCAAGAAAATGAGTACAATTCTGTAGCAAATGATTCCGTTCAAATTAAAGATCCAGGCGCGTATAACTCGATCAGAGCACTAACAAGTATTCAAAAGTTAAATGGCGATTTTGATGTTTTTGGAGACGGAACAGTCATTATAAAATCTATGCCAGGTCACACTATTGGTCATCAAGCTTTATATGTTGAAGCTGGATTAGAAAAACCAATTTTATTAACTGGAGATTTATTTCATTTTGATGAAAATAGAACTCATAAAATAGTCCCTTCGTTTAATTACAACGTTGATCAAACCTTAAAGAGCATGGAGGCCTTCGAGGTTTTTACCAAAGAAAAAAATGCCGAAGTAATTATTCAGCATTCACAAAAAGATTTTGTAAAATTACAAAATTTGTTAAAAAAATAAAAGCAGAACGCTTTTTTTCCTAAAAACTATATCGTTAAAAACAATGTTAAAAATAGAAAACTTACACGCCAGTATAGAAGGTAAATCAATCCTTAAAGGGTTAAATTTAGAAATAAAAGCAGGTGAAGTACATGCAATAATGGGACCAAATGGTGCAGGAAAAAGCACCCTAGCAAACATTATTGCAGGAAAAGAAGAATACGAAATAACCAATGGAACGATCCAATTACACGGAGAAGATATCAGCGAGTTGGCTCCTGAAGAAAGAGCGCATAACGGCGTATTTCTATCGTTTCAATACCCCGTAGAAATTCCAGGAGTTTCTGTTACCAACTTCATCAAAACAGCCATTAACGAAAACCGAAAAGCCAAAGGTTTAGAGGATATGCCTGCAAAGGACCTGTTAAAAATGATCCGTGAAAAATCTGAATTATTAGAAATTGATCGTAAATTTTTATCGCGTTCTTTAAATGAAGGGTTTTCTGGAGGAGAAAAAAAACGAAACGAAATTTTTCAAATGGCGATGCTAGAGCCAAAGTTAGCCATCTTAGATGAAACCGATTCTGGTTTAGATATTGATGCATTGCGCATCGTAGCCAACGGCGTTAACAAACTAAAGTCTAAAGACAATGCCGTAATTGTTATTACGCACTATCAACGCTTACTTGAACACATCGTGCCAGATTTTGTACACGTTTTACACGATGGTAAGATTGTAAAAACAGGTGATGCTTCTCTCGCATTAGAGCTAGAAGAAAAAGGCTATGATTGGATTAAAGAATTAGCCTAACTATCGTTATTTGATTATTCAAGACGTATGATCCGAGGTTATACCCCTTTGAATAAAAACGCAAAACTTTGAACAACAACATGGAATTAAAAGAAAAAATAATATCATCATATTTAGCCTTTGAAAACGGAAAAGATATCAATTCTGATATTCACGAAATTCGATCAAAAGCACTACAAAACTTCGAAGAATTAGGTTTTCCTACAAGAAAACTTGAAGACTGGAAATACACCTCTTTAAATTCAATTTTAAAGGAAGATTACAGCTTGTTTCCAAACAAAGAGAATGCGCTAGGATTAGCCGATGTGAAACCATATTTTATTCACGATATTGACACGTATAAGGTTGTTTTCATAGACGGTAAATACAGCTCTTTTCTTTCGGAAACTACCCATGACACCTTTGATGTTTGTTTAATGTCTTCTGCCTTATCAAAGTCAAAATACAAAGCAGTTATTGAAAACTATTTTAACAAAATAGCTAAAAAAGACAATTTAACCTCCTTAAATACCGCCTTTGCCAACGAAGGCGCCTATATTTATATACCTAGGAATATAGAGGTTCAGAAACCAATACAAATTATCAATTTCACCACAGGTCTAGAGGAGGCAACAATGATGCAGCCTAGAAATTTAGTTGTGGTTGAGGAAAATGCCCATGTTCAAATTATTGAACGTCATCAAAGTTTAAATTCAAACCCTGTTTTAACAAATTCTGTAACAGAAATTTATGCAAATAGACATGCTACGGTAGATTATTATAAGATTCAGGATGATAAAGAAACTGCCTCTTTAATTGATAATACGTTTATAGAACAACAATCAAATAGCGTCGCTTCCGTACATACTTTTTCATTGGGAGGAAATATTACTAGGAATAATTTAAATTTCTATCAAAAGGGGGAACATATAGACTCTATCTTAAAAGGAATTACCATTACCAGAGGGAAACAGCATGTAGACCATCATACTTTAGTGCATCATATTGAGCCTAATTGCGAGAGTCACCAGGATTATAAAGGAGTGTATGGAGACCGATCGACGGCTGTTTTTAACGGAAAAGTAATTGTTGAAAAAGAAGCTCAAAAAACAAATGCCTATCAAAAAAACAACAATATTTTATTAAGTAACAAAGCCACCATTAATGCAAAACCTCAACTAGAAATTTTTGCCGATGATGTAAAATGTTCTCATGGATGTACTATTGGTCAGCTAGATGAAGATGCTTTATTTTATATGCAGCAAAGAGGAATTCCCAAAAAAGAAGGAAAAGCCCTGTTGATGTATGCATTTGCTAACACCGTTTTAGAAAGTGTAAAAATACCAGAAGTAAAATCAAGAATCACCAAATTAATTGCCTCTAAGTTAGGCGTTAACATTGGTTTTGAATTGTAAGTAACCAAGCTGCTTATAAATAATAAAAAACCACGCCTTTTGCGTGGTTTTTTATTAAATACTTCTTAAAAGATCTAATTTAATCGAGCGATTTGCATAGGTTTAAAATTGCATCGATTATCTTTGTAATTAAATACAATTCTATGTTTCCTGTTGATAAAATTCGTAAAGATTTTCCAATTCTTAAAAGACAAGTAAACGGAAAACCATTGGTCTATTTTGACAATGCGGCCACTTCACAAACGCCTCAAATAGTTATTGATTCGATTGTTGATTATTACAGCAATTACAATGCAAATATTCATCGAGGTGTACACAGCTTAAGTCAAGAGGCTACTGATAAATATGAAGGTGCACGTTTAAAAATACAAGCTCATTTTAATGCAAAACACCCTTACGAAATCATTTTTACTTCTGGCACCACCCATAGTATTAATATGGTTGCCCATGGGTTTTCATCGATTTTAAAGCCCGGTGATCAAATTATTGTTTCTGCCTTAGAACATCATTCAAACATTGTTCCTTGGCAAATGTTATGCGAAAAAACGGGCGCTGTTTTAAAGGTGATTCCCATGAATGAAGATGGGTCTTTACAAATGGCTGTTTATCATCAGTTACTCAATGACAAAACAAAAATAGTTTTTTGCAATCATATTTCTAATGCCTTGGGGGTTATTAATCCTATTAAAGAGATTATTGACGCGGCCCATAAATTTGGCGCGGCTGTTTTAATTGACGGCGCACAATCTTGCCCTCATATAAAACCCGATTTACAAGCGTTAGATGCCGATTTCTATGTGACTTCCGCCCATAAAATATGTGGCCCAACAGGTATTGGAATGCTTTATGGAAAAGAAGCGTGGTTAGAAAAACTTCCGCCCTATCAAGGCGGTGGAGAAATGATTGACACCGTTACCTTTGAAAAAACAACCTATGCTGGTTTACCACATAAATTTGAAGCCGGAACACCAAATATTTCTGGAGGTATTGCTTTTGGTGCCGCAATAGACTACATGAATTCAGTGGGTTTTGAAAATATTGCAAACTACGAGAATGAACTCTTGTCTTATGGAACCCAAGAATTATTAAAAATTGAGGGGCTAAAAATTTATGGAACTGCAGCAAAGACATCGGTTATTTCCTTTAATATTGAAGGAATTCACCCCTATGACATTGGAGTTATTTTAGACAAATTAGGTGTTGCGGTAAGAACAGGACATCATTGTACACAACCCATTATGGACTTTTATAAAATTCCTGGAACTGTAAGAGCCTCCTTTGCTTTTTACAATACCAAAAAAGAAATTGATATTCTCGTAGAAGCGCTTAAAAAAGCAAAAAGCATGCTTGGATAAACAACTCTTTTTTTCTTCTTATACAATAAAACCCATAAATTATTATGGGTTTTTTCTTTTCTATCTAAAACATTTTTAACAATGCGGTCTTATTTGCGAATACAATCATCCATAAAATTAAATAAATGACCGTTTTGCTAATTTTAGCCACGAGAGTCTATCAAAAACAATAAACCCATAAGTTGTTGCCTCCAGTAGTTTTGGGACCTAAAAAACCCCTTAGAACATTTTCTAAGGGGTTTTTTTAAGCTCTAAAAATTACTCTACTGCATTGTAGGAGAATAATTGGTAGCATAATTATCTGCTTTTGCCAAACCGTTCGTTGCTAAGGAGAAGTTAGATCCGTAAGCCACATCGATAGACTTTAACATCTCGTTAGCCATTACGGCATAGCCTCTTCCAGTTAAATGAACACCGTCTAAGCTAATTAACCCTCCAGATACTAAAGAAGTAGTTAGGGTATAATTGTCAAATGGCAGGCCTGTTGTTGAGGCTTGTGTTAAAATAGATTTAAAATTTACAAAAGCCAAGCCTTTAGCACTAGCCACTGCCTCTATAGTAGTATTATAAGCATCTGTTGCGGTTTTAACTGCTAATTGTTCTTCTGGAGTTAACACCCATTTGTCTGCGAGCGCAACCCCCACGCCATTTACACTTGCAGGATTGTTTGGGTCTGCCAAAGTTCCTATAAAAGAAGAACTAGGAAGCACTAATAAATCGGCTGAAGTTGCATGTCTAAATTGTTTTAACCCAGCAAAAGCGGGGTTCAAAAGCTCTAAGTTTGTTAAATCTTCATCCTCAATTACCACCGCATTCTGTCCCGCAGCAAAATTAATGGTTCTTTTTGCAACCTCTGCATCGGCCGCTGCTTGTGTCATCATACCCAATCCAACCAAAGCGCCAAAGGCTTGTTGAATCCCTCCATTGTATGGGGCATAAGCAGTATTCACATAACTCGCTGTTGCAGCATCCATTGGAATTGGATTATAAGGAACCGTTGTAAAATGAGCCAAATCGGTAATATAAGGCAAGTTGGCCACGACTCCTTTTCTGCCACCTGCAGTTAAGGCATCTACCATGCCTGAAAAAACCTGTGCAAAAACATTTGGATCTGTGATATCATTAGATTCATAGCTAGAAGGATCATAGTTTCCTGTTTGATCAATACCACTTCCTCCGCTTGTTGCATAAGCTAAAACATCATTTCCACCAACTTCACTTAAGGTAAAAAAGCTTGGGCTCTGCGCCATCGCATCACCTAATACAGTTGCAGAAGGACTTGAAGACATCCTTGCGAAATATGGATTTGCCAAACCTAAGGCAACTCCCGCAACATTTCCATACCCAGGGGCAAGAAAATGAAAACTTTTAGCACCTGGAACGCCATAATTGTTTAAATCACCGGCAACAGAAATGGTTACTTCCGTCGTTGGTGTTGCTGCCAAAGGAACTGGTCCCGCACCATTAAAATATAATCTTGATCCCGCAATTACCGTTCCTCCTAAAAGCAAACCACCAATATTATCGTTCATTAAAGGTTGGTTAAAGTCTCCTCCTCCAGCTAAAGCAAATTTATTGGCTAAAATGTTTGGAAAAGAACTTTCTTGTGCGGCAACAAATAAGGCATTATCGGTATAACCTGCCGTAAAAGAAGCTCCGATTGCTACATAGTTAGAGAAATCTATACCATTTCCATTCACTTGAACCGTTGGCTCAGCTGCAGCTATTATTTCATCTAAATCGTTATTTACATCACAGGCAATAAAACCTAATGACAGTAAAAACACAGCTATATATTTATAATTATTCATAAATTTATTATTTTTTAGTTATTAATTGTCCAAGAAACGTAATATTGAGAACCAATCGCCCCAACTCCAGGCGCACTAAAGTATTCTTTACCCGTTAAATTTGCACCTCCTAATTTAAATACAGACTTCCAAGAAGGAACGCTATAATTAATTTGAGCGTCAATTACGGTTCTCGCTGTTACGGTAGCATCATGGAAAGTAGATTCCCACAAATATTCATCTTGCCATCTTGCATTAATATTAAACCCAAAATTTTTAAACAATTCAGTATTTCCAAATTGTAATTTCACCTTGTGCTCTGGTGTATTAAATCCAGCTTCAAAATCGGGATCACTTGCCTGGTCAAAATCAAATTTGGCATAGGTATAATTTAGGCCAAGGCCAAATCCATTAAAAATCTTTGTATTTAAGCCAATAGAAGCTCCATAAGAGCTAATATCTGCTGTAGTATTTGTATATACTTGAAACGCTTTATAATCACCGTTCTGAAGTGCTAATAAAGAAAGAGAGTTGTCTCCTACGGTTCCATAAAAAGGAACTAATACGTTTTTATTTGAAATAAAATCTTCATAACTGTTGTAATACGTACTTAAGTCTACTGTTATCTTTGTTTCTCCAATTTTAGCTAACCCTCTATACCCAACTTCATACGCCGTAACTCTTTCTGGTTTTACCAAAGGAGCAGAAGATGCAATTGGAGCGCCATTGATTACCGAAGTTGCTGAAAAAGAATTTTCATAAGCCAACCTTCCAGATAAAGTAGTGGTTGGACTCCCTACAAATGACTGTCCCACCGTACTCACTAATAAGGGAACACTGGTGTATCTATCTAAATTATCTGGAGCAGAACCCATTAAGATTGCAGAACCCGCATCCAAACCAATATATTGATCTTGTGTGGTTGGATTTCTAAAACCTGTTTGAAAAGACCCTCTAAAATTATCGTTTTTATCTTCTCCTGCAGCATAGGCTAAAGAGACTCTTGGTGAGTAGTTTCCATTAAAGTTTTGTGCTTTATCGTAACGTACAGAAGCAGTAAGCTTTAAACGATCGTCTTCTAAAAACTTCTTTTGTAATTGAGTATACATTCCATATTCGTCATAATCAATAGCTCCATCATAGTCTGTAAAAATACTTCCGTTTGAATTTAATGAATATAAACGGTATGAACCTCCTACTTGAATTTCTGCCCAATCTATGACGTCTTGAAAATTATAATTTGCATCTGAATGATATAATTTTGTTCTATCTTGAAATTTCGACCCAGTTACTAAATCTGGATCATTGGTAATTCTATCAAAGGCAGCTTTAAACTCGGTTGAACCCGGAACAAATCGTCCACTTTCTGCAGCAGCTCTTGCCACATCGTGCGAGCCACTAACCAAATACGTCCCTGCGTATTGAGAAAACCAAGCTTGATCTGATTTCCATTCTCTATTGATATTAATGGCAGCAAAACGCGAATCATACGAGTTTCCTGCATCTTCATCGGTAACATATCCTCTTATAAAGAAGTTTTTCCCTTTAAACTCTAGCTTGTGCTGTTGTAAAAAGAAATCTTTAATATTATATCTGTTTGCTCCTTGATAAATGGTATTTCCAATACCAAATTTCGAATTAAAGATTACCTCTAATCGATCATCTCCAAAAGGTCTATAGTGCAATGCTGAATTAAATTTCACACTTTTTGCTTCATAGTCATTCATTAAATCAACTTCGTTGTAACCTCCTCTACTTATTCTTCCAACAGCACCTCCCAAATCTACAGAAACTTCATCTCCATAAACGTTTAATCCGTTGTAGTTTCTATCAGAGTTTCTATCTCCTGAGGTATATTCACCGTTTGCAGTATTTCTATAATCTGTAGCATACCATTCTGTTCCTTTTAAATAAGATAATGATGCTTTGACCGCAAACTTATTAGAAAAGGCATGGGCCATTCTAATACTTGTATCTACAAATTGATTATCTCCTGCAGCTTGTTGACTTGTAATTCCGTGTTTGTAAGAAAAACTAATTCCTTGATCGTCAAAAGGACTTCTGCTAGTCATAAACATAATACCGTTAAACGCATTTGCACCATAAAGTGCCGAAGAGGCCCCTGGTAATAATTCTACGGTGTTCACATCCAATTCAGACATCCCAAGTAAATTACCAATCGCAAAGTTTAAAGCGGGAGAGGAATTATCCATTCCATCTACCAATTGCATAAAACGCGTATTTGCAAAAGTAGCAAATCCACGTGTGTTCACCGACTTAAAAGTTAAACTATTGGCGTTAATATCAACCCCTTTTAAGTTTTCTAGTCCATCATAAAACGATGCTGAAGAAGTGTTTTTAATTTCTCTTGCGTCCATTCTTTCCACCGTAACTGGAGATTCCATAATACGCTCAGGAGTTCTTGATGCAGAAACAACAATTTCATCTAAAGCAGTTGCGTTTTCTGTCAATAAAACTGATACTTCTTGATTGTTTTTGGTGATTTCCACTCTAGATATTTGAAAACCTAACATAGAAACTTCAATAAAAAAGGGCGGAACATCGCTTACCTCCAACGTAAAATTCCCGTCAAAATCTGTAGTGGTTCCAACTGCCTTTCTTTCAATTTTTATATTTGCTCCAGGCAAGACTTCTCCTGTTCCTACTTCCTTAACAGTACCTGTAATCGTTGTTTGAGCAACCATTACTGCACCCGCAAATAACGAAAATGCGACTAGTAAAATTCTTTTTTTCATCATGTAAATTAATTTGTTAACATACGTGCAAAATACAATTTTTTTTGATTTGTTTAAGAAACACACCAAAAATTTATGCATCTTAATGATAAAATATCTTTTTTTTACGGGAACCGCAGTATTCCAGTTCCTTATATTAGATTGGTTTTTTAAAAAGAACAAATTGTACATTTGTAAAAAAAGTAATCCCTTTTGAAAATAATTCATTCCATTTACAATTTTAGTTCATTAGAAAAAACGTTTGTAACGATCGGCACCTTTGATGGTGTTCATTTTGGGCATCAGAAAATTATAGAAAAACTCGTTTCGCAAGCGAAAAATGAAGACAAAAAATCGGTTTTATTAACCTTTTTTCCACATCCAAGAATGGTTTTGCAAAAAGATGCCTCTATAGAACTTCTCAATACCATTGAAGAAAGAGCAAATTTGCTAAAAAAAACAGGCTTAGATTATTTAATTATTCACCCTTTTAGCCTAGAATTTTCTAAAATGACTGCCGTAGAATTTGTGCGTGATGTTTTGGTGAATCAATTAAATATTTCGAAATTAATTATTGGTTACGATCACCACTTCGGGAAAAATAGAGAAGGAAATATTGAACAACTCTCGGCATACAGCGACCTATACAATTTCAAGGTTGAAGAAATTCCTGCACAAGACATTAATGATGTTTCTGTAAGCTCTACAAAAATAAGAAAAGCACTAGCCGCAGGAAATTTAAAAACGGCGAACAATTACTTAGGATATCATTTTATGATCAACGGTACCGTAGTAAACGGCAAGCAATTAGGAGGGAAAATAGGGTATCCAACGGCAAATATTCAAGTTAAAGAAACCTATAAATTGATTCCAAAAACAGGGGTTTATGTTGTAAAAGCAACCCTTAATAATGAAAATGTTTTCGGCATGATGAATATTGGGAACAGACCCACCGTAAATGGAAGTCATCAAACAATTGAAGTTCACTTTTTTGATTTTAATTCTGATTTATACAATCAATACATTAGCATTGAACTTCTTTATTTCTTGCGAGATGAACAAAAATTTGATTCTATCGCCCTGCTAATTCAACAGCTAAAAAAAGATGAAGAAATTTCTAGAGAATACCTGAAAAACATTCTATAAATCGGCCGCCACGTTGCTCTAATCTCCTTTTAGAACCGAATACAAAATGAGCTACTAAAGGAAGTTCCGCAGGCCCAAAAAATACATTGCCAAGTCGTATCGCTTGCTGTATCTTTGCCTTTACTAATTGGATAAAAAATGTTACAAGTACAATTTATTAAAGAAAACAAACAAGCCGTTTTAGAAGGCTTGGCAAAACGTAATTTTGCAAATGCAGCCACGAGCATAGAACAAGTTTTACTTGTTGATGAAAACAGAAGAGCTACACAGGTTTCTTTAGATAGAGCACTCGCCGAATCTAATAAATTATCCAAAGAAATTGGGGGTCTTTTTAAAACGGGTGAAGTTCAAAAGGCCGCTATTTTAAAAGAAAAAACAGGTCAATTAAAGGAGCAATCGAAAGAATTATCCGAAAAATTAAACGCGTTAACAACCGAATTACAAGAGGCCTTGTATCGAATACCTAATGTGCCTCATCGTTCTGTAAAAGCCGGAAACTCTGAAGAGGATAACGAGGAGGTTTTTAAAGAAGGAAGCATCCCCGATTTAGGGAAAAACAAGCTACCCCATTGGGAATTAGCAAAGAAACACGATATTATAGATTTTGAGTTAGGCACAAAAATTACAGGTGCAGGTTTCCCGGTTTACAAAGGAAAAGGTGCAAGGCTGCAGCGGGCATTAATCAATTATTTTTTAGATAAAAATATTGAAGCCGGCTATAAAGAGTATCAAGTGCCTCATTTAATTAACGAAGCTTCTGGTTTCGGAACCGGCCAATTACCAGATAAAGAGGGGCAAATGTATCATTCTACCGTAGATGACTTATACTTAATACCAACGGCAGAAATTCCCATCACCAATATGTTTCGCGGCAATTTACTGCAAGAAAAAGAGCTTCCAATTACTTGTACGGCATACACCCCCTGTTTTCGACGTGAAGCAGGAAGTTATGGCGCCCATGTTCGCGGTCTAAATAGATTACATCAATTTGATAAAGTAGAAATTGTACGAATAGAGCATCCTAAGAATTCTTATCAAGCCTTGGACGGAATGGTAGAACACATCAAAAATATTTTAAGGGAGCTAAAGCTGCCTTACAGAATTTTGCGATTATGTGGAGGAGATACGGGTTTCACCGCCGCCTTAACTTTTGATTTTGAAGTATTTTCTACAGCACAAGATCGTTGGCTCGAAATAAGTTCGGCTTCAAATTTTGAGACTTTTCAAGCAAATAGATTAAAATTACGCTTTAAAAACAAAGAAGGAAACAGTGAATTAGCACACACGTTAAATGGAAGCTCTTTGGCTTTACCTCGTGTTTTGGCGGGAATTTTAGAAAATTATCAGACAGCAGACGGCATTAATATTCCAGAAGTCTTAATTCCATATTGTGGGTTTGACAAAATTTAGAGCCGTAAAATCTCTACGTTAAAAATATAAAGAGCGCTTTTAGGATGACTAAAGTTTAAAAATTAGTTGGACACAATTAGAGTCATCAATCTCTTGTATTTGTTCATTTCCAATAAAGCATCAAAATAAGCAGAGATCTGTCCTTTTTTCATAAACTCGATTGCATTCTGCTTGATTATTTCGTATTGTTGTGATAGGTTATTCATAGCTTTAGATTTATTGATGCCTTAAGATAGACAACTTTTAACACAAAGTGTTACAAAAAAAAAAAAAGTGATTTAATTTAATTAATATTTATCTTTTTTATATGAAACAATTTTTTCTACTTACCTTTCTTTTTATAAGCAGTTTTAGTCTGGGGCAAAATGACTTTTTGCTTGCAGAAAACTATTATCAAGAAAGTGAGTTTGAAAAAGCAACCCAGATTTACAAAAAACTTTACGAGGCTTCTCCTTTTAACACCACCTATTTAAATAGATTAATCTCTTGTTATCAAGAAACAGAACAATTTAATATTGTAGAAAATTTACTTAAAAGTGCACTAAAAGAAAACCCAGAACAACCTTTTTTAACGGTTTTTTTAGGCTATAATTATGAAAGACAACAACAAACAGAGATTGCAAATTCATATTATGAGATAGCCATTAACGCAATAGAGAAACACCCCAATTACGGAGAGCCTATAGCCAACCTATTCAAGGAATATAATTTACTAGATTATGCTATTCAAGCCTATGAGAAGGCAATGAAAAATAATATAAGGGCCAATTACAGCTTTCAAATTGCTCAGATTTATGGTGAAAAAGGCGCTTTTGAAAAAATGTTCCAGTCTTATGTTGATCTATTAGACAAAAATGAAAACTACCTAAACCCCATTCAGGCTTACATAAGTAAATATATTACGGACGACTCCGAGAATAAAAACAACATCTTATTCAGAAAAACACTCTTAAGAAAATCTGCCAGTAATCCAAAAGTTGTTTGGAATGTTTTATTAAGTTGGTTGTTTGCGAAACAAAAAGAATATTTAAAAGCCTTTGTTCAAGAAAAAGCACTCGTTCAAAGAAATAAATCTAATTTATCTGATATTTTTAATTTAGGCCTTATTGCCTTTAATCATGAAGATTTTGACGCATCCAAAGAATGCTTTGATTTTGTTTTAGAAAACACCCTATCGAAGGAAGAAAAATTAAGCGCAATTTTATATACGATTAAAATTTTAATTGCTCTTAAAAGTCCAGAAAGTGAAAGTAAATTTCTAAACGTTTTTAAAATATATGGGGAAAATAAACAAACACTACCCATTCAAATTGAATATGCCGATTATTTGACCTTTGAAAAAAATGCCCCAGAAAAAGCAAAAAAAATATTAGAAAACTCGCTTGATTTTGCAGATTCCAAATTCGAAAAAGCAAGGATTAAATTAAAATTAGGTGATATTTTAGTGTTTACAGGAAAGTTTAATAAAGCCCTCATTTATTTTTCTCAAATTCAAACAGAATTAAAAAATGATGAACTCGCTCAGGAAGCGCGTTTTAAAGTAGCACAAACCTCTTATTTTAAAGGCGATTTCATTTGGGCAAAGGCACAGCTAAAAATATTAAAAAGCTCTACAACACAACTCATTGCTAATGATGCTGTTGATTTGTTTTTGATGATTACAGACAACGAGCCAGTAGACTCTATTCCATCTGGCTTAATCCCCTACGCAAAAGCAGGTTTATTGGCCTTTCAAAATAAAAATACAGAAGCTATTAACGTTTTGTCTCAATTAATAATCGAATTTAAAGGTCAGCCCATTGAAGACGAGGCGCTTTTTAAACAAGGAAAACTACTTATTAAAGAACAGGAATATAAAAAGGCCATTACGTCTTTTGAAAAAGTAATTGCGCTAAACCCTGAGGGTATTTTAATTGATGATGCGCATTACCAATTGGCAGAATTGTATAATACTCACTTAAATAACCAAGAAAAGGCATCAGAATACTATCAAAAGATTATTTTTGACTATTCTTCTAGTATTTACCTGGTGGATGCTCGAAACAAATACCGAAAATTACGCGGTGATCACTTAAATTAATAAAAATGTACATATATAACGTAACCATTAACGTAGAAAATAATATTCACGATGAATGGATTTCTTGGATTGAAAACCATATTCATGATGTTTTAGCAACCGGAAAATTTACCGTTGCTAAACTAACCCAAGTTTTAGTTGAGGAGGATTTTAGCACAAAAACATATTCCATTCAATACATGGCAAAAACACGAGAAGATTTGGAAAGTTATTACGCAGATAATGCAGATAAATTACGACAAGCCGGATTAAAAAAGTTTGGAGATAAAGTGCTTACTTTTAGAACCGAATTGCGCTTAATTAATGAGTTTTATCCCGTTATTGCCAACAATTAATTTTCTTTTTAATTCCAAAAAATGAACGTAAAAGCAAAAAAACATCTCGGGCAACATTTTTTAACGGATGAAGACATTGCCCAAGACATTGCAGCTGCTTTAACCGGAAACAACTACGACCACGTCTTAGAAATTGGTCCAGGAATGGGCATTTTAACGAAATATTTATTACAGAAAAAACAAAAGATTACTGTAATGGAATTAGACCGGGAATCTGTTGCTTATTTACACGAAACCTTTCCTGCTGAAAACATTAAATTAAACACCACAAAAGAGCATTTTGAAGTTTTAGAAGGCGACTTTTTAAAACAAGATCTCTCTGCTATTTTTAAGCAAAAACAAGTGGCTATTATTGGTAATTTTCCTTATAATATTTCCACACAAATTGTTTTCAAAGCCATAGAATATAGAGATTTTGTTCCAGAATTTGCTGGTATGTTTCAAAAAGAAGTGGCCAAAAGAATTGCCTCTAAAGAAGGTAGTAAAGTATACGGAATTCTGTCTGTATTAACCCAGGCCTTTTTTGAGGTAGAGTATTTATTTACCGTTCCACCTGCGGTTTTTAATCCACCTCCTAAAGTAGATTCTGGTGTGATACGCTTCGTTAGAAAAGAAGACTATTCCCTTCCCGTTAATGAAAAGTTGTTCTTTAGAGTTGTAAAAACTGCTTTTAATCAGCGAAGAAAAATGCTGCGTGGCAGTTTAAAAAGCTTTAATCTTTCTAATAAGCTAAAAGAAGAACCTATCTTTGCCAAACGCCCAGAACAATTATCTGTTCAGCAATTTTTAGAACTTACCAAAAAAATCGCAAACGATGGCATTTGAAATCGACAAGCAACTTATTGAACGCATAGAAAGTCTTATTGAAAACAAAGACAATAAAGCCATTCGGAACCTCTTAAATGAAGAACACCACGCAGACATTGCAGAAGTTTTAGACGATTTAGATTTTGATGAATATATCTATATTATTAAACTTTTAGACAGCGAAAAAACTTCGGAAATTTTAATGGAATTGGACGAAGATATTCGTGAAAAAATTCTAGAAAATCTTTCTGCCAAAGAAATTGCCAAAGAAGTTGGTGAAATGGATACCGATGATGCAGCAGATATTATTGGAGAACTTCCCCAAGAGCGTCAAGAACGGGTAATTAATGCCTTAAAAGATCAAGATCTTGCTGCAGACATCAAAGAATTACTCTCCTATAAAGACGATTCTGCGGGTAGTTTAATGGCAAAAGAATTAGTTAAGGTGTTTGAAACGTGGACCGTTGCTGGATGCTTAAGGCGAATTCGTGGACAGGCAAAAGAAGTTTCTCGTGTGCACTCTATTTATGTGGTAGACAAAAAAAATAGGCTCATTGGAAGATTATCTTTAAAGGATTTAATTGTTGCTAAGAACGATCAAAAAATTGCCGACATTTATATTTCTAGCGTAGATTCTGTCAATGTAAATGAAGGCGTTGAAGAAGTGGCTAAAATTATGTCTAAATATGATTTAGAAGCTATTCCCGTGGTCGATGATCACAATATTTTATTAGGAAGAATTACCATTGATGATATTGTAGACGTTTTAAAAGACGAAGCAGATAAAGATTATCAATTAGCTGCGGGTATTTCACAAGGGGTAGAAGCAGATGATAGCATTTGGCAACTTACAAAAGCACGTTTGCCTTGGTTAATTTTAGGGCTTTTTGGCGGATTGGGTTCTGTGTTTATTATGGAAGGTTATGAAGAGGTAATGTCTAACCCCATGTATAGAAGTTTGTTCTTTTTCACCCCATTAATTGCGGCAATGGCAGGAAATGTGGGGGTACAATCTTCTGCTATTATTGTACAAGGTATTGCCAATGACAACGTAAAAGGAAGTTTATTTAACCGGTTACTAAAAGAAATTGGCTTGAGTTTAATCAATGGGTTTGTTTTGGGCATTCTCGTAATCATTGCTGGTTTTGCCATGGGAATGGCGCTTGATTTTAGCATTACTATTGCGGTTTCTATGATGTCTGTAATTGTAGTTGCAGCCTTAGTTGGAACTTTTGTTCCTATTATTTTAGACAAACGAGGTATTGATCCAGCCATTGCAACCGGGCCATTTATTACCACAAGCAACGATATTTTTGGCATCTTTTTGTTCTTCTTTATCGCCAAATTGGTGTTGGGATTTTAGGCCGCGATTTTGGATCTCTCTTGAGACTATTTTTTATGCGCTGTTCGCGGAATGCGAATGCATTTATTTAATGCGTATCGATACCCTCCAGAACAAGACAAAAGAGTGCCACTGCAGTAGCTGCCACAAAATTATTGCGAAGATTTAACGCTGAGTTTAGAAAACAAATCCCATAAAACCACTCCACAAGTAACCGAAATATTTAAAGAGTGTTTCGTGCCCACTTGCGGAATTTCAACACAGCAATCAGCGGCAGAAACCACTTCTTGCTGAACGCCTTTTACTTCATTTCCCATAACAATGGCATATTTCTGATTTTCTTCAGGAAAAAAAGCATGTAGCTTTGTACTATTCTCTGCCTGCTCAATGGCCAAAACTTTAATATTCTGCTCTTTTAATTTTTCAACTAACGTGAGCGTGTCTTCCACATATTCCCAAGCTACCGTGGCGGTAGCACCTAAGGCTGTTTTATGAATATCTTTATTGGGCGGCGTTGCTGTAATTCCGCAGAGATAAATTTTTTCAATCAAAAACGCATCGCTCGTTCTAAACACCGAACCAATATTATTTAAACTTCTAATATTGTCTAAAATAACGATGAGGGGTGTTTTTTTTACTGTTTTAAATTCATCAACAGTAAGCCTGCTTAGTTCGCTGTTTTTTAACTTTCTCATGTAAGATGCCGTTTTTAGTGGTTGATGCTGAGTTAAATCTGTTGAAAACTGACAACGGAGAACTAAGGACTAACAACTTTTTTATATCTTCGCAAAACTAACAGAAAAAATCCAAAAACTTGGCTAAATCAACCGCTAAAAAGGTAACTCCGTTAATGAAACAATACAATGCCATTAAGGTGAAGTTTCCTGATGCCATGTTGTTATTTCGTGTAGGAGATTTCTATGAGACCTTTGGCGAAGATGCTAAAAAAGCCGCAGGAGTTCTGGGTATTACCTTAACAAAGCGAGGTGCCGGCAGTGAAACAGAAACGGCTTTGGCTGGATTTCCGTATCATTCGTTAAACACTTATTTGCCTAAGTTAGTGAAGGCAGGAATGCGCGTGGCCATTTGCGATCAGTTAGAAGACCCAAAAATGACCAAAAACATTGTAAAGCGCGGTGTTACAGAGCTGGTTACTCCAGGAGTTTCTTTAAATGATGAGGTTTTACAGGCGAAAACCAACAACTTTTTAGCCGCTGTTCATTTTGATAAAAAGCAACTTGGAATTTCCTTTTTAGACGTTTCTACCGGCGAATTTCTAGTGGCGCAGGGAAATGAAGAGTATATAGATAAACTGCTACAAAACTTTCATCCAAGTGAAGTTTTGGTACAAAAACAACACAAACAGCAATTTATAAAATTGTTTGAAAATCGCTTTCACACCTTTTATTTAGAAGATTGGGTTTTTCAAAAAGAATACGGAACCGAAACCTTAATCAATCACTTTGGCGTAAAAACACTAAAAGGTTTTGGGGTTCAAGCTTTAGATTACGGCATTATTGCTGCCGGTGCTGTGCTGTTTTATTTATCTGAAACACAACACAATCAACTAAAACATATTCAATCGATTAGCAGAATTGCCGAAGATAACTATGTGTGGATGGATCGGTTTACAGTTCGTAATTTAGAACTGTATAATCCAAATGCGGTGAACGCCGTTACCCTTTTAAGTGTGATCGACAAAACCATTTCTCCTATGGGCGGAAGGTTGTTAAAACGTTGGTTGGCACTTCCTTTAAAGAATATCGATGCCATTAAAAATCGCCATGAATTGGTGAAGTTTTTTATGGATTCTGACGATTTTTCACAAACCGTGAGTTATCAATTAAAACAAATATCCGATCTAGAGCGTTTAATTTCTAAAGTGGCCACCGGAAAAGCATCCCCTAGAGAAATTGTCCTATTAAAAGATTCGTTACAAGCCGTTTTACCCATTAAAACATTGGCAGAAAAAAGCAGCAATAAAACGGTCAAAGAATTAGGGAGCCAGTTGCACAACTGTACTGAATTGATTGCCGAAATTTCCAAAACCCTGTTTGATGATGCGCCAGTAAACATCAAAAAGGGAAACGCCATTGCCAGTGGCATTTTACATGAACTGGATGATTTACGCGCCATTTCAACTTCTGGAAAAGAGTATTTAAGCAATATGCTAGCGCGAGAAACCGAACGCACGGGCATTACCAGTTTAAAAATTGATTTTAACAACGTTTTTGGCTACTATATTGAAGTTAGAAACACCCATAAAGACAAAGTGCCAGAAGAATGGGTTCGTAAGCAAACACTGGTAAATGCAGAAAGATATATTACCGAAGAACTCAAAGAATACGAAACTAAAATTTTAGGTGCCGAAGAAAAAATTCAAACCTTAGAGCAAGAAATTTTTTCTAAATTATTACACTATATCATTCAGTTTGTGCAAACGGTGCAAGAAAACGCACAAATTATTGCTAAAATAGATTGTTTATACGCCTTTTCAAAGCTAGCCATCGACCACAATTATGTGCGCCCTATGATGGATGAAAGCACCGATCTTGAAATTAAAAATGGGCGTCACCCGGTAATCGAAAAGCAATTGCCCATTGGCGAGGATTATATTGCTAATGACGTAGTTCTTAACCGGCATCAGCAACAAATTATTATGATTACTGGTCCAAATATGTCTGGTAAATCGGCTATTTTACGCCAAACGGCATTGATTGTTTTATTGGCTCAAATGGGAAGTTATGTCCCTGCACAACATGCCAAAATTGGCATTGTAGACAAGATTTTTACCCGTGTTGGTGCCAGCGATAATATTTCTATGGGCGAATCTACCTTTATGGTAGAAATGAATGAAACGGCCTCTATTCTAAATAATATTTCAGAAAGAAGTTTAGTCCTATTAGATGAAATTGGGCGCGGAACCTCTACGTATGACGGAATTTCAATTGCTTGGGCCATTGCAGAATACTTGCATGAACATCCGTCAAAAGCAAAAACATTATTTGCCACGCATTACCACGAACTCAATGAAATGACCACCACTTTTGAGCGTGTTAAAAACTTTAATGTTTCTGTAAAGGAATTAAAAGATACTATTATTTTCTTGCGTAAACTGGTGAGCGGTGGTAGCAATCACAGTTTTGGGATTCATGTGGCTAAATTAGCTGGAATGCCGAGTTTGGTTATTCATAGAGCCAATAAAATTTTGGCACAGCTAGAAAAAAATCATTCGAAGTCAGAGGTAAAAGATTCTCTAAAACAAGCGCAGCATGAAGACATGCAGCTTAGCTTTTTTCAATTAGACGATCCTCTGTTAGAGAATATTAGAGAAGAAATTTTAGCCACGAATATCGATACTTTAACCCCTATTGAGGCCTTGATGAAACTCAATGAGATTAAGCGCATGTTATTAAAGAAGTAACCCTTGTGGCTCACCGCAACCTTTTCCTAGGCTCTTAGAAAGCAAACCACATAGAAGACCTATTTGCCTTTCGTTTTACATAAAGGCTCCTAAAAAGAATGATTTGTTACGCCGAGCTCTCACTTCGGTAATCCTACTTTATTTTGTGTAGTAGTAGTTATTACTTATCGCTTGAAATGGTGTTTTAAAAAATCGAAGTATTTCTTTATTAGCTAATTCAGGATATTCAATGAGAGAGAAGTGAGAAGCTCCTGGTAAAACAAAAAGCTGCGCTTGTGGGAGATTCTGATACAATAAAATGGTCTGTTCAATATTAATTGAATCATGATCACCAACCACGACCATAAAGGGAACTTGAATCGTATTTAGTTGTTCCAGCGTAAAGTTTGGATATTTCTCCATTAAAGCAGTAAGCTTCTTCTTGATTATTGGTAATCTTTCTTTATTAAGTGAAAGCCTTTCATTTCCACTGCGATATCTTTCCAACACAAGAGCAGTATGGTTAATTGCTGGATGATTAGGGCTTATTGCGATACTGTCGGGCACAGCATTATAATTTTCATGCGAATAATTTGCTCCAAAAATTACCGCTTTCGATACTTTCTCTGGATGCGCATAGGCTAATTCTAATCCTACATTACCTCCATCGCTCCATCCAACAACATGTACTTTTCCTAGATTCAACTTGTCAATAAACTCAGACATGTCTGAGGCCATTAAAGAGTAAGAAATTTCTTGATCAGAGTCAGAAGAACGCCCCTGAGCTCTGCTGTCTACAACAATGACCTTATACTGTTTTGCAAATTCAGGGATTTGATAAATAAAATTTTCAATTGACCCACCATTACCATGAATAAGCAACAATGGCTCTCCTTCTCCATACACTTCATAATAAATTTTAATGTCATTTACTTCGACATATTTTCCTGTTTTAGAATTTGATCCATAATCTACTTCTTTTATTTTTTCAGGGGCACAAGAAACTATAATTAAGACAAATAAAAGAGTTGCAAGATGTTTCATACTTCGCTTCGTTTAGGTCTATTAAGAGAGTAAATAGATTCATTATTAGTTGGTCAAGGTATGAAATTAGTCTTCGCTATTCAATAGCATATTTTGTGATTTCTGAATTCCATTCAATAAATTCCATTTTTAGGAAGGAAGGTTCACCTTGTTATACCAGGTTTTTATGATCTATCTCAATTTCTTTCTTTTGCTTTGTATATAAATTTAATGTTGTTTATTTCGGTTTTAATACATTTTAGAAACTCTTTGACTCCTCCTGCTTTCTAGGTTCTCTCGAGGGAACCTAGAAAATCTTCTTTCTTTTTTTCATAAAGAGTGTCCATAGATGGGGTATAATCATATATTCTATTGGCGTACCAACTTAAAAAGTCCAGTCCCGACCGAATGCCTACAAGTATGCCTTCTTCTATCTCATTCGTTAAATCCAACACATCTTTTGTTCCTTTAATCGAAGGAAAGGCATATCTGCCACCTAAAACATATAAAACCGGTTACGAAATAGTGTCTTGCGTTGAATCGTTTTTCGGGAAATAAATGTACAATTGATACTCTTTTTCCATTAACCTAGAGCCTATTGTATGATTTGGTTCTAGTATTCTTTTTTTTGGCGTGAACTTTTGACTGAATAGGAAATTACATAAAATTAGCAATAATAGGGTTCCGAATGCACGTTTAATTGGTTTTAAAATTTTCAATTCGCTTTTTTTAATTAATTTTTAGTTGGTTTTTGATTTGCATACTTAACCACCATCGGTCTTATGTATGCTTCACAATTGACTTTATTTTTTTATAAATTCTATTAATGGTTTCCTTTCTTGCCTGGTTCGTTATTGCCACGTTTGGTAAATTATTAAGACAATTTTAGAGCTAGATTTCAGGGTTTTAGGTTCATTAAATAGTGAATGCTCATCTTATTTTGGGATAAATTTAAAGTTCAACGGAACGTAGGTATTTACTTTCTCTGCCAAGGTGCATTTATAAAAATAAATAGATAAAGAACGAATCGCTTAACTCCAATGGCTAATCGAAACATGGGCAAAAGACTCTGCGATTTCACTTTCGTGATTTCCTAACAACAAAAGAATCCTTGAGCAACACTTTGTGCCTCAGAAGTTGTTTCCTTACTGAAAATAAATCACTCCTTTTATTATCATCCAATTCAGGGTGTAGGGAATTAGATTCTATATTCCTACAAGCCGTTATTTGCAGTAATACCTAAAGCGTCCTTGATTTCTCTCTAGGCTCTTTTCATAGATCTAAGCTTCTTTAAGCCTCATAATTGAGGCTTAAATTCAATACAAATAGTTAAAATATATTTTCTAGAAAATCTCTGTGTTATTTCTAAAATTTAGTGCTTATCTTTGCAACACGATGGGTACAAATTTTTTATTTATTAGCGGTCCAGAAATTATTGTTGTCATGTTAATCGTGGTGATGGTATTTGGCGCGGATAAGATTCCTGAAATTGCACGTGGTTTAGGAAAGGGCATTCGTCAAGTAAAAGATGCAACTAATGATATTAAACGCGATATCAATAGCAGCGCAAAAGATCAAGGAATTGATACTGATTACACAAAAGACATTAAGAAAAAAATTGGTGAGGTAAAAACAAATATTGATGATTTGACTGGCCCCATTAAGCGGAATAAATAATCTTTAAACGTACGACAAACACTTCTTTAGACTTTTTAGTTTTGCTTAAAATACCGATTTCGTAAGAATCACAACCCTTTTCTAAAAATCACTTTACTCTACTAATCGTTAAGCCATCTCGAATAGGCAATAAAACTGTTTCCACTCGATCATCAGAATTTAAGAGTTTATTGAAGGCCATAAGCGCTTTGGTGTCTTTATCTTTTGGATCTAATTCCTCCACAATTTTCCCACTCCATAGCACATTGTCTGACAAGATAATTCCACCCGCATTCATTTTATCAATCACTAGGTGAAAATAATTGGAATAATTGCATTTGTCTGCATCAATAAAAACCAAATCGAATTTTTTATTCAGGGTTGGAATAATTTCTAACGCATTTCCAACAAACTGTTGTATTTGGTCTTTATATCCCGATTTTAGAAAATATTTATTCTGTAATTCTTCTAGTTCTTCATTTTTATCAATGGTAAAAATCCTTCCATTTTTTGCCAATCCTTCAGCAAAACACAAGGCAGAATACCCTGTATACGTGCCAATTTCTAAAACGTTCTTTGGTTGAATAAGTTTCGCTATTAAAGATAAAACTCTTCCCTGATAGCCACCGCTTAACATTCTTGGGTTCAGCACTTTTTGCCATGTTTCTCTACTTAATTCTTTTAAAATCTGAGGTTCTGGTTGGGTATGTTCCACCACATAATGGTCTATTTTTTCTGGAAGAAAGTGCATTTTTATTTTTTTACATCAATATCAAAAGTACAAAAAAACGGCGCTTATTTACAGATAAACTCGGTTTTTGAACCTAAAAAATCGCACTCTAAAATAAATCTGGATTCAAGGACGCTCGTTTCTCTAATTCTTTTCGTAGGGTTTCTTTTTCTATATCACTTAAAGAGTTTATTTCTTTGCTACAAAAGGCCTCTTTGTCTCTATTGATTAGATTAGAAATGAAATTGTTTTGTAGGGTGTATAAACGACAAACTTTACATTGTAGAAAGTGAACATTTAACTTTATACGTTCCCATAAAGTGGATTCTTTATACTGACTTTTATCACAAATCATGGTGGCCTTGTCACAAGTTAATCCAAAAATTCTCATGGTATTTAATTTTTGAACCAGTTATCTTCCATACATTTTCTCAACTGAGTTCTGGCTCTGTGGATAATTACCCATAAATTAGACGATGTAATGTCTAATTCCTTACAAATCTCTTCAGTGCCAAAATCTTCAATGGTTTTTAAGCGAAAAACCAGCGCGTACTTTTCTGGTAGCTTATCTATACATGCCGCTAATTGTTCTTTTAATTCTTGATTTTCGATTTCTTTTTCAGAAGCATTATCCCAACTTTGTGGCACTCTTTCTTCAATCCAATTTCCCTCATTTTCACCCTTTTCGTAGAAATTCATTCTTACCTCGGCTTTTCCTTTAGTGGAATTTATCTTGCGATAATGATCTATAATTTTTCGTTTTAAAATAGAAATCAACCACGTTCTTTCTGTTGCTTTTCCTTCGAAATTCTTGGCAGATTTTAATCCCGAAAAAAAAGTTTCTTGCACTAAATCTTTCGCAAGATCACTGTCATTTACACGTGTAATGGCATAATTAAACAGATAGTCTGCGTATTTATCGATCCATAAAGTAGGCGATAAAATAGGTTTCGTCTTTTCTGGCATTTTAGCTTGTAAAAGTTCAAAGATAAGTTAATTCCTTTCCTTTAGTACGCTACAATTTTCTCTTCTACGTATGTTGACCAAGAATATAATGGTTCTTTTCATGGTTTATTGATTTTAAAGTGGCTTCCTGCTTGCTAAATTTCACCGGAAAGATTTAAACCTTGCAAGGTCAACGATAAATTAACTAGAAGCAAATCGATTAAGATTGACTATTTTTACCACAATTTAAACTTTATAAAATGTCGGCAGTAAAAAAGGAATACAAAAGAGTCACGGTAAAATCTTTAATTGAAATGAAAGCCAATGGAGAAAAAATTTCTATGCTAACTGCATACGATTATACCATGGCAAAAATTGTTGACAGCGCAGGGATTGATGTTATTTTAGTAGGGGATTCTGCCAGTAATGTAATGGCCGGCTATGAAACCACCTTACCGATTACATTAGATCACATGATTTACCATGCAAGTTCTGTAATTAGAGCGATTAATCGTTCTTTGGTTGTTGTTGATTTACCCTTTGGTAGCTATCAAGGAAACTCAAAAAACGCCTTGGATTCTGCTATTAGAATTATGAAAGAATCTCGAGCACACGCTGTAAAGCTAGAAGGCGGAAGCGAAGTGTCTGAATCTATTTCGAGAATCTTAACCGCCGGAATTCCAGTAATGGGGCACTTGGGGTTAACGCCACAATCTATTTATAAATTTGGCACTTATACCGTAAGAGCAAAAGAAGATGAAGAGGCTAATAAGTTAATGGAGGATGCATTATTACTCGAGAAAATTGGCTGCTTTTCAATTGTTTTAGAGAAGGTTCCTGCAGCGTTAGCGAAGAAAATTGCAAACGCATTAACCATTCCTGTTATTGGGATTGGTGCCGGAGGTGGTGTAGACGGACAAGTATTAGTTATGCACGATATGCTGGGAATGACCCACGAATTTCAACCTCGTTTTTTACGTAGGTATTTAGATTTATATACAGAAATGACGGGCGCTTTTCAACAATATATTAGCGATGTAAAAAGTGGTGATTTTCCGAATAATAAGGAACAATATTAACCGATGAGAATTCTTCACCTAGACAGCAACCATATTCTTTTGAAAGAGCAACTCTCTGAGTTGGGCTTTATAAATGATGAAGATTATACTTCCTCTAAAGCGTCCATTGAAGCGAAGATTCATTTGTATGATGGATGCATCATTAGAAGTAGGTTTTCCATAGATCAAGGCTTTTTAGAAAAAGCAACAAAATTAAAATTTATCGGTCGTGTTGGTGCTGGTTTAGAAAACATTGATTGTGGTTTTGCGAACCAAAAAGGCATTCATTTAATTGCTGCGCCAGAAGGAAATAGAAACGCAGTTGGAGAGCATAGCTTAGCGATGCTCCTATCCCTTTTTAATCATCTAAATAAAGCCGATAACGAAGTTAGAAATGGAAAATGGCTACGAGAAGAAAATAGAGGAATTGAGCTGGACGGAAAAACGCTTGGCTTAATTGGCTATGGAAATATGGGGAAATCGTTCGCAAAAAAATTATGTGGTTTTGATGTTACTGTTTTGTGCCACGATATAAAACCAAATGTTGCCGATATTAATAGCAAACAGGTTACTCTAAAAGAATTACAAAATAAAGCAGATGTGATTAGTTTACACACCCCGCAAACCGATCAGACAAAAAACATGATTAATTCAGGCTTCATCAATCAGTGCAGAAAGAACTTTTGGTTGCTTAATACTGCACGTGGCAGTGCCGTAAACACGAAAGATTTGGTGTCTGCATTAAAGTCAGGAAAAATTTTAGGTGCGGGGTTGGATGTTTTAGAATATGAAAAAACCTCTTTTGAATCTCTTTTTTCCGACACTAATATGCCTGTAGAATTCAATTATTTAATCCAAGCAGAAAATGTGCTTTTAAGCCCCCATGTAGCGGGTTGGACTATTGAAAGTAAAGAAAAATTAGCTCAAACAATTGTAGATAAGATTAAACACCTTTTTTGTTAATTATCTCAAAATAGCCCTAAAATTTCTTTTGAATCGCAAGAATGCCTACCACCTTAAAACATACTTGCAGAAAAGCTTATATTCGCTTTTACGACGCCTCTCCTCTTGCTAAAAACAGCCCAAAAAATTAAAAAATAAATTATTACCTTACCAATCTTTAAGTAAAAAACAGGATTTCAAAGATCAAAAGCCTTTATCTAATAAAATTCCTTTTGTTATATAATAATTCAGTATTTTAGTTAGAGTGTCTTTTAGTAAAGGAGCGTGCATGTTTTATTAGTATTCCTAGGGGATATTATTAATCATTAAATAAGCTGTTCATCATCTTAAAAATAAAATGAAATCAATTGAAAATTCTCCAGAGAAATATATGGGCCAATTAACCCAGGAGCGCAGAATTGCCATGCAAAAACTACGAGAGATTATTAAAAAAAATCTACCTAAAGGGTTTGAAGAGTCTATGAGTTATGGAATGATTGGTTATGTAGTTCCTCATTCCGTCTACCCGAGTGGTTATCATTGTGATTCAAAACTCCCGTTACCTTTCATAAATATTGCTTCTCAAAAACATTTTATCGCGGTTTATCATATGGGAATCTATGCCGATCCAGAATTACTCAAATGGTTTATAAATGAGTTCCCCAAACATTGTGCACGAAAACTAGACATGGGAAAAAGTTGTATTCGCTTTAAAAATATAGAAGAAATTCCATATGAATTAATTGGCCAATTATCAACAAAAACCACTGTAAATCAATGGATTAACACCTATGAAACTTTACTAAAAAAGAAATAAAAATAAAAAAGAATGGCGTTTTCTTTAATATTACCGAGACAAATAAAAATGAAAACTGAGGCCATACATGTTCAGGTTATACAGGAAAGAATTAAGAATAGATTATTTCGTAAAAAGCAAACAACGCTTCGATGAACTCACATCCCATGGAAAGAAATAAAGTGTCATAGATAAGAACAAAACACCGCGTTTTTTTTATAAATCCCCCAAAATATTTAATATGAATGTAGTAGACAAAAAAGGGAATTTGATTCCGAATCAAGAAAGCAAAAGAGTTGTAAGCGGCATCTTAGGAATTTTATTAGGTGCTTTAGGAGTGCATAAATTTATTCTAGGATATCATATGGAAGGTTTTATTCTATTAGGTGCTTCCATCTTAACTTGCGGAATTGGGACTGTTATAACATCTCTCCTTGGTTTAATAGAAGGAATTATCTACCTTACCAAATCGGATGAAGAATTCATCTATCAATATCAAACCAATAAAAAACCTTGGTTTTAATCTATAATTTATGAATCTAATTACCAATTATCCTGCAGAAATTCTAATCTTATTATTTTTAGTTGTTACTTTTTTACAATCTGGGATTGATAAAGTTCTTGATTGGAATGGAAATCTTTCCTTTATTAAAGAACACTTTAAAAATTCTCCACTCAAAAACTCCGTTCCAGTGCTCCTTGGAATTATTTTAGTAACTGAAGTTGTTGCGAGTATTTTAATGATCATTGGCATCTATCAATTAGCAATAGAAGGTTCTTTTGAAATAGCCTTACTAGGATTAATTCTTTCTGCCATCACCTTAATTTTCTTATTAATTGGTCAACGTTTGGCAAAAGATTATGCAGGTGCCATGAGCTTGGCTGTTTATTTTATTATTAGTGTTTTTGGCATTTTTCTTTTAAATAGTTAAATCTTATAACTAAAGTACCAACGAATAGTTTTCATCAATAAAAAAACCGCTTAAAAGGAGTCTTTTAAGCGGTTTTTTTGTTTTTCTGCCACACAGTGCTGTTTCGTGCCCAAAAAACAGCGTAAAGACGCTTTAAAAACGTTTTTACTTGTTTTTAATGATGTAAATTAAAGAAGAATACTCCGTTGTCTTTCTTGCTTTTAAATTTGACCTCGCTCCTATGATAAAAGATTTAATCGGATTCATTTTTCCCGATTTATATTTTTCACTTAACAAAGAAACATAAAATGCATCAAATTTCATGGGTACTGTTTTTACTACTTCCATCTCTACTTCAAAAAAAAGTTTCTCTATAGATGTTTGAGAAAAATGCCAAAGGTGTCTAGGAAGGTCGTAAGCTGCCCAATACTTGTTATAATACTTTGCATCATAACTCTTAAAATTAGGAACGGCTACCACTATTTTTCCCTTTTGTTTTAATAATGATTTGGCTGTTTTTATATATGCGGTTAAATCTGAAACATGTTCTAGAACATGCCACATGGTAATAACATCAAATTTTTTTTCTAAAGTAGTAGGTAAATTTTCAGTTAAAAAAACCTCTTTTTCTTGTGCAATATTTCTAGCTCCTAAATTGGGTTCAACGCCAGAAACCGTCCACTCATTCTCCTTACAAATTTTTAAAAAATCCCCTGTTCCCGCCCCTATATCTAAAATCGTTTTCGTAGGTGTTTGAAAAGAATTAATAAGAGAAAGTTTCTTCTTTAGGGTATATTTCTTCACCTCTTGATACACTTTATCAAAGATCGTTTTATGACTATCTGTGTGAGAAATATAATCTGGACTTTTATAATAAGTATATAAATCTGTTGGAACGGGAGAAGTAACCAATAAATCGAATTCTGGATGATACATCAATTCGAAAGACTCTCCAGAAACCACGTGATCTTTACTCTCTAAAAATGGTTTCACTTTCTTATAAAACCTTTTTTCACTTTCCATTTTTAGTGTTTTTTTTATATTGTTCCACGGGAAACATTCTACAATCTCTTCCCTGTTATCTTCCCATATAAACCAGCAACACCGAAATGTCACTTGGAGATACGCCGCTAATTCTACTTGCTTGAGAGATGGTGATTGGTCTAATTTTAGTTAGCTTTTGTGTTGCTTCCGTAGATAGCGACATGATTTTATTATAATCAAAATGCAAAGGGATTTTTAAGTTTTCAAGCCTGTTTAACTTATCGGCATTATTTTTTTCCTTCTCAATATATCCTGCGTATTTTATATGAATCTCTACCTGTTCGATCGCATCATCATCTATACGATGCTCTTGGATGAAGTTTGTTAACTTTTCTATATTATAAAAATCAGAAAAAGACAATTGAGGTCTAGAAGCCACTTTAATTAGCTTCGTAGATTGATTCACTAAAGCTAAATTCTTTGGCGCAAGTATCGCATTTAACTCATCTTTTGGAACACTTAAATTAGTAACAAAATCTACCAGCAAAGCCGTTTGCTCTTTTTTTCTTTCTACTCGATCGAACCTCTCTTTAGACGCTAACCCCAAATGATAACCAATAGGAGTTAATCGCAAGTCGGCATTATCCTGTCGCAACAAGGTTCTATACTCTGCTCTAGAAGTAAACATTCTATAAGGCTCATCGGTTCCTTTAGTAACCAAATCGTCTATCAGAACACCAATATAAGCCTCACTTCTTTTCAAAATAAAAGGATCTTTTCCTTGCACTTTTAAAGCCGCATTTACACCAGCCATTAATCCTTGTGATGCCGCTTCTTCATACCCCGTAGTACCATTAATTTGACCTGCAAAAAACAAATTCTCAATCAATTTCGTTTCTAAGGTATGCTTTAACTGCGTAGGCTGAAAAAAATCATACTCTATCGCATAGCCATATCTAAAAAACTTAACGTTTTCAAAACCGTCTATAGACCTTATCGCTTTATCCTGAATATCCTCTGGTAGAGAAGTTGAAAAACCATTTACATACACCTCTACCGTATTCCATCCTTCGGGCTCCACAAAAATTTGATGCCTTTCTTTTCCTGCAAACCGATCTATTTTATCTTCTATAGACGGACAATACCTAGGTCCTGTAGATTTAATTCTTCCATTAAACATAGGCGATCGATCAAACCCTTCTCTCAATAAATCATGAACATCTAAATTTGTATGCGTTAAATAACAAGAACGTTGTTTGGTTAGTGGCTTGATATCTGGTAGATATGAAAATTTTTGTGGTTGTTCATCTCCAGGTTGCTCAATCATTTTGGAATAATCCAAAGACCTGCCATCGACTCTAGGTGGTGTACCCGTCTTCATTCTTCCCGACTCCAACCCTCTTTGCACTAAAGCCTCTGTAATTCCTGTAGAAGCTCCTTCACCAGCCCTTCCACCGCCGAAAGTTTTTTCACCAATATGAATCAATCCATTCAAAAAGGTACCCGCGGTAATAATTACAGTCTTCCCTTTGATTTCTAGACCTAAAGCGGTTTTTACACCCACAATTTTATTTCCATCAAACAATAAACCATTTACAGAGTCTTGATAAAAATCTAAATTCTCTGTCTTTTCTAACATAGTTCTCCAACACTCTGCAAATTGCATCCTATCTGATTGTGCTCTTGGACTCCACATCGCAGGCCCCTTAGAAGTGTTAAGCATCTTAAACTGAATTGCCGTCTTATCCGTAACAATTCCACTATACCCCCCTAAAGCATCTATTTCGCGAACAATTTGTCCTTTTGCAATTCCCCCCATAGCTGGATTGCAGCTCATTTGGGCAATATTCTGTAAATTCATTGTTACCATTAAGGTATGGGCACCCATATTAGCGCTTGCAGCAGCCGCCTCACTTCCAGAATGACCTCCGCCAACTACAATTACGTCAAATACTGTTGTAAATAAACTCATTTTATATGTTTCACGTGAAACCCTAGGGTTAAATCACTAATTATTAGACTTTTAAACCAGATAAGGCCTGATTTTCTTTATTTCTCATGTGTTCTTTTTCACTTTTCGTCTTATCCTTAAATCCAAGGAAATGTAAAACACCATGAACCATCACCCGAGACAATTCCTCCTTAAAAGAAACCCCAAATATTTTAGCATTTTCTCTCACTCGCTCCTCAGAGATAAAAATATCTCCCGCAATTAATTTTCCCATTGTATTATCGAAACTGATAATATCTGTAAGCGTTTCATGCTGTAAAAACTCAATATTCAATTTGAGCAAATATGCATCATCACAAAAAATATAATTAATTTCACCCACTTCACAACACTGCGAAGTGATACAGTCTTGAATCCAACTTATTAAAGCCGATTCATTTTCAACGGTAAAATCGGTTTCATAATAAAATGTAATCATTCGTTCTTTACTTTTAAGGAATCGGAAAAATACACTTGCACTTTCTTCTTGTAATTCGGCTGCAAAGGTAATGATTGTCTATTTAAAATCTCCATTTGAGTATAGAACAACTTTTTAAATGTTAGTTCCTTAATTCTTAGTTTTTGTTGTTGATCTGCACTGCTAATAGATTTCCTTTTTTTATCCCTTCCCTGCTCTAATGAAGCTTTATCCAGCTTCAATAATTCATACTGAACACGTTGCATTTTTTGCAAAGTTGCGGCACTAAACCCTTTTTCCAATAGTTCGTTTTCAAGCTGTTCCATAGATTTTAAAGCTCTTTTTACCTGCGAATCAACCACACCTCCAGTACTCTCCATTTGGTTGATGGCCTCCTGGAGTTGCTGCCTTAAAATGCTTTGTTCTTGGTAAATCCTATACAGTTCACCATTCATATCTTCCTCGCCCCCACTACCGTTTGAATTCTTGCCTCCTTCCGATTCCTTACCACCAGACTTACCGTTCTTTCCTTGATTTCCTTGATTTCCCTCTTTGCCGTTTTCACCTTCATCCCCCTGTTCGCCAGTATCTCCTGAAGTCTTTCCTTCGCCCTTTTGATCCCCAGGCTTTTCACCTCCCTTTTTCATTCCCTGTTCCATCTTCTTAGATAAGCCCTCCTGCTTTTGAATTAAGTCTGGCAAACTAAATTCACTTTCTCCAGATTTACCCTTACCCATAGACATGGAATTTTTCATAGAACTCATAATTTCACTTAAATAATCGGCTAAGTTATTCGCCGATGTCATTACATAACGCTGATTTGAAATCCCATTTGGAAATCTATTTTCCGAAAAATTATTTAATGATTGCTCAAGGTTATAATGAACCGTCGCTAAATCATCCTGTATTTTTGCTGAAATTTTAGGCAAACGCATAGATAATACATACAAGCTATCATCAATATGTTCAAAATAAGTTTTTATTTCATTCTGCCTTTTTAACTCGTCACCAAAATCGGGATGCGTAGTGGAGGTCTCATTAAAACGATCCATTAACTCTTCTTGTTTAAAAGAAAATGTAACTAAGTTTTCCAGAATTTTTCTCAAATCATCCATGTTCTCTTCAATAGAATCTGCCTCCATTTCCATTAAAGATTTTTGCATTTTTTGGCTCATTTCTTTCATCTTCTGGGAGGCCTTTTTCTGGCTTTCTTTTGCCCCGAGTGCATTCTGATCAGTTAGTCTCGTTTCCGCCTTTTCAAGCTCTTCAACGATCGCTTCCTTTTCATCTTCAAAATCACCAAGCTCCATCGGCTCCTTTAACTTTTGATTATCTTTTTCTAACTCTTTAAGCTCCGATTCAATGCTTTTAAAAGCAGCCTTAATTTCCTTCTGATCCTTAATAGACGAATCCTCCTGTTTAGCAATACGTTCTTGTCTTTTAGCTAATTCTTTAATTTTATTCGCTATTTGCATCGTTTTTTGTTCTACATAAAAACGCTTTGTCAATTCCAAAATACGCGATAAGCTCCTTTCTTGTTGCTTATTTTGTTGTGCCAATTCCTTCGCTTTTTCTAACAGATCTTCCTTGTTGAGTTTTTCTGCCATTTTTTGAATCTCTTCCAGTAAACTCTGTTGTTTATCGCGTTTTTTTATTTCTTCGAGCCTTTTCTTAAGTTCTTCCTTTCTATATTGCAACCGTTGGTTTTCCTCCTTTTTTTCGTCTAAATTCTCCAATAATTTGTTCGTTTGTTTTAGCGAAATTTTATTATACTGTTCTTGACTTTTCAGAAAACTTTCTACTTTCTTTTTATCATTCCAATTCATTTCCTTTTTATCCTGTATGTCAAACTGCATTTTCCTTAAATATTCATTTTCGTCTTTCTGTTGATTTATCGTATTTTCTAAATTATTAATCGCACTTCGTTGTTCTTGTAACGATTCTTCCTCTATTTGATCCTTCGTTTTTTGTAGATAATTAAATTTTCTGCTTAGTGACCTCTTATTGCCATTTAGAACATCATTATCAAAGACTTGAAAAAACAGTTCATAATGCACTCCAGCAGTTAAATTTAGTCGATCTGGAAAACTATAAAAGAACGTTTGTATATTTGCAACATTTACCTCTAACCGAAGAAACTTTTGGGTTTCTGGAATATTCACATCATAATACACCAACTCTAACTTGCTAATTCCATAATCGTCTGAAATTCTACCAGCGAACTGAGCAGCCCCATTAGATATACTATCCATGTTAGATTTCACATCTATCGTGGGAAACTGGTCTTTTATCACACCAACAGAAAACTGCAACTTTTCAAAGTCTTTTAAATTTTTATTGGATGAACTAATTTGATAACCCATGTTTTGTGTAATTGTTTTTGTAATAACAAATTGTTCATCCCCAACGAGCGTAAACGGAATCCGGGTCTCTTCTGTGAGAAATGAGACAACATCTGTTTGTCTAGCAGCCACATTCCATGTGATTTTAGTTCCTTGAGGAACGGTAATATTTCCGGAATTCTTTACAATTTCATCACGTCTTTTTAAATACTTTGGAAAATCAAGATTCATAGAAACATTCGTAATGATTGGTGCATAAATCAATTGTATTTGAAAATTTTGAGATCGAACTCCATTTGATTCTATATAAAAATTTAAGGTTGATTTTATCTCAGAAAAAGTATAAGAAAATAATCCGTTTTTTGTGTTCTGTAAATAATATTGCTGGCTATTAAAAACAATTTTAGCTTCTTCTGGAATCACTCTTCCTACCGCCTTCACAAAAACAGTAAATGGTTTCCCTTGAACCACATGCATATCTTCATTCATAACTAAAAAAGTAAAAGGAGCAGGCGGACTATACGCTGTTTTGAAATTAACCACACGATCCAAGCTTTCTTTTAAGGCAACATTGTTCCCCGAAAGTAACGTAATGAGCCAAATTAAAACAGGAATAATAGCATATTTCAAATATTGCCAATTCCTTTTAAAATCAATTGCTTTTAAAAATGGTATCGCTTGAAGATCTTTTGATTTTTGTTCAATACTCGCTAGGAGTAAGTCCGACTGAATACTATTTTCCTTTAGCTGTAAAACATTTAGTAATTTATCCTTAACTTCTGGAAAATGGTCTCCAATAATTCTAGAAGATTCCTTAAAAGTAATCCCTTTTTGAAGTCCTATTAACTTAAAAACAGGAAAAAAAATAAACCGAAGGAACAGCAATAATTCAACCAACACAAACAAGCCAAAAAGAACGGTACGAGCACTTGGCTTTAACCACAAAAAATATTCCAAAAATAAGGTAAAAAACAAGTATAAAATCCCTAAGGATAAAAACATAATTCCTCCTTTAATCAACTCGTTAGTATAGTATTTACTAACAAATAAAAGTAATTTTTTTTCTATGTTTTTATAACTATCCATATCAATGAATAAAAGTAATATTTTTAGACCGACTTACCCTCAATTATTTGTTAAAAGCGTTTCTAAATTTTAAAGCCTTACCACCAACATTTCGGGATACTATACCCACTATAAAACGAACAATGCTTCATGTCTCGATATTATTACACTCGTAACTGTAAAGAAGAGAATGCTAGCCTTAGCAGCGTGCTCCTCTTTTACTACATATACCGACTAACAACTTTTACTTGAGTAAATTATTTATGATCAACCAAATATGAGACAAAAAACGAATAAAATAGATAGACAAAGATCCCTAAAATATTAAAGAAATTATTATACCAAACAAAGAAGACTATTCACGATTTGATTCGCTTAACAACAACCCTCTATAAATAATTGCTATCACCATAGCCCTATATAATAACAAAACTTCTAAGTCTGCATAAACCTTAAGCCAAACAACTTTGAAATGCTTAGAGGTTATTATGTGGAGAAAAAGTATCTTCGCAACTTCAAAAACAAATAAAATGGAATCAACTGTTCGTGTTCGTTTTGCGCCAAGTCCAACAGGACCTCTACATATTGGAGGCGTAAGAACGGCCCTATATAATTATCTTTTTGCTAAAAAACACCAGGGTACTTTTATCTTAAGAATTGAAGATACAGACCAAACCCGTTATGTACCCAATGCAGAGAAATACATTATAGACGCATTAAAATGGTGTAATATTCCGTTTGATGAAGGAATGAATAAGAATGAAAAATTTGGTCCCTACAGACAATCTGAAAGAGGGGAAATTTACAAAGACCATGCTGCTATACTCTTAGAGAAAGGATGGGCATATTATGCATTTGACAGCCCAGATGAATTAGATTTTCAACGAAAGGATCACGAAGAAAAAGGAAAAACCTTTATTTACAACTGGCACAACAGGGAAAAAGGAAAACTTATAAATTCTTTGGTTTTATCTGCTGTTGACGTTCAAAACCGAGTTCAAAATGGGGAAAATTATGTAGTTCGTTTTAAAAGCCCCAAAAATGAAATGTTAACCATGGAAGATGAAATTCGTGGAAAAATAACAATAGATACGAACACTTTAGACGACAAGATTTTATTTAAAAGTGACGGTATGCCAACCTATCACTTAGCCAATATTGTAGATGATCACCTTATGAAAATAAGCCATGTAATTCGTGGTGAAGAATGGCTGCCTTCTATGCCTTTGCACGTATTGTTATATAGGGCGTTTAATTGGGAAGCTCCAAAATTTGCCCATTTACCGTTAATTTTAAAACCCGTTGGAAAAGGAAAATTAAGCAAACGTGATGGAGATAAATTGGGCTTTCCTGTTTTTCCGTTAGCGTATACAAACCAAGAAACTGGAGCGATTTCTAGCGGATATAAACAAGAAGGATATTTTCCCGATGCCTTTATAAATATGTTAGCTTTTTTGGGTTGGAACCCAGGAACAGAACAGGAAATTTTTACTATGGAAGCATTAATAAATTCTTTCGATTTAAAAAGAGTAAGTAAATCGGGTGCAAAATTTAATCCCGATAAAGCAAAATGGTTTAATCAACAGTATTTACAGCAAAAAACGGATACTTTTTTAACCGATTTATATCTCCCCATTTTAGCCGGGAAACTAACAAAACATTCAGATTCTCTTGAGCAGTCAACAGATAGGAATTACGTTGAAAAAGTAGTTTCCGCGATTAAAGAACGCGCTGTTTTTGTTCACGATTTTTGGGACTTATCAGACTTCTTTTTTGTTTCACCTTCTTCCTATGACGAAAAAGCGAGTAAAAAGAATTGGAAAGAGGGCACTTCTGAATTAATGAAAGAATTAATTTTAAAAATTGGCACCATTGATGGTTTTGCTTCAGAAAATACAGAAATCGCCCTTAAAGAATGGATTAACCATAAGGAAATTGGCTTTGGAAAAGTAATGCAACCCCTTCGTTTAAGTTTGGTGGGCGCTTTAAAAGGACCTCATTTATTTGATATTATGGCAATGATAGGAAGAGAAGAAACGATTAAAAGAATACAAAAAGCTATTAATTTTCATTCCTACTAATTTTTTTAAGAAATAAAAACCATTAAAAATTTGAATGATTATTTATTTCATGACAATTTAATAAATAAACAACTTGTAATTAAATTCTAAAATTAGTATATTTACGTAAATAATAATATATTGATATGATAATATTTGTGTACGTTTTTATCGTTCTAGGCTTTTTTATTATCCTCGCCTCCTTTTTTACCGTGAAACAGCAAACTGCTGCCATTATTGAACGTTTTGGTAGATTTGAAGCCATTCGTCAATCGGGTCTTCGCTTTAAAATTCCATTAGTAGACAGAATTGCAGGCAGACTAAGTTTAAAAATTCAACAGTTAGACGTTATTATAGAAACAAAAACGCGTGATGATGTTTTTGTGAAATTAAAAGTTTCTGTGCAATATAAAGTGATATATGATAAAGTGTACGATGCTTTTTACAAACTAGATTTTCCTCATGAACAAATTACGAGTTATGTTTTTGATGTGGTTCGAGCAGAAGTTCCTAAAATGAAACTAGACGATGTTTTTGTAAAGAAAGATGACGTCGCCCTAGCGGTCAAAGCAGAATTAAACGATGCGATGTCAGATTATGGTTTCGATATTATAAAAACATTAGTCACCGATATTGATCCAGATTCTCAAGTAAAAGCTGCAATGAATCGCATTAACGCATCTGAAAGAGAAAAAATAGCCGCTCAATTCGAAGGAGATGCCCAACGTATATTAATTGTAGAAAGAGCTAAAGCAGAAGCTGAAAGCAAGCGATTACAAGGACAAGGAATCGCAGATCAACGAAGAGAAATTGCTAGAGGATTAGAAGAGTCGGTAGAGGTTTTAAATAAAGTGGGTATCAATTCTCAAGAAGCATCTGCCTTAATTGTGGTTACACAACATTATGATACGTTGCAATCTATTGGTCAACAAACGAATAGTAATCTAATTCTAATGCCAAACTCCCCACAAGCAGGTAGCCAAATGCTAAATGATATGGTAACTAGTTTTACCGCAAGTAACCAAATTGGTGAAGCAATGAAAAATGCCTCTAAAAATAAATCAGAATAACGTTATTTACAAACTCTTTGGAAGACTACTTAAATAGGGTGGAGAGAAAATATACCTTCTTCTTTTCAAGCTAAAAGACCAGTTGATTTCAAAAAAAAAGCGATGGAATTATCCACCGCTTTTTTTTTGAAATTATTTCTTATGCTCTGATTTCAGTTCCGTTTCTTCTGTTTCTTCTGTTTCTTCTTTAGAAGCATTTTTAAACTCTTTAATTCCACTTCCTAAACCTTTCATTAACTCAGGAATTTTTCTTCCTCCAAATAACAATAAAATAACCACAACAATTAATATTATCGATGTTGGTCCTGGAATTGCTAAAAATATATTTAAACCAATCATTTACTTTACATTTAAGATGTAAATATACGAAAAGGTTTTAATAGAACTTTAATTTCTTTTTTGAATAATTCCACCAATTATTTTTTGATCCTTTATCACTTCAGGATCTCCTTTATAAAAAATTGAACCTCCAAAATTTACTTTTGCACTTAATATCTTACCTGGGGAAAGCTCTGCCTTTGCTCCTGTTCCTGCCTTTACCGTTGTTTTTTCAATCACTTGTAAAGCAAAGCCATTATAAACTCCATATAGGTCTACGTCTACCTCTTGGGTTGCTGCAGAACCCGTTAATTTAATGATTCCTCCCGAAGAGGTTCTTACCTTTAAGTTTTTAACTTCTACTGTTAAATTAATAAAAGCTCTTTCTTGAGTATTTACTTCTAGATTTTCTTGTATAATCGCATCCCCTGTAACAGTAGCTCCTTCGTTTGCATCTATTACAGCAATATTCTTGTTGTAATAAACAATCACCTTTACTTTACCATCTGCAAATGTTTCCGGAAAGAGCAAAGATATTTTTAATACACCATTTACATTCTTAATTTTTACTTTTTCAGTTTTTTCTCCAGAAATTTCAATCTTTTGATCTTCAGATTTTATCATTTCTAATTCAATGCCATTGTAAATTTTTAAGGTTGAAAAATCTCCTAAATTATTGGTTATTTTTGTCTGCGTTGATGCAATAGTTATAAAAAACATCAAGCTTAAGAATATAATTTTTTTCATATTTCTATTTTTATCCATATTAAGTCAATAATTATAACTCTAAAAAATTAAAATTGTTACTTATAACCATTAAAAAAATTAATCTTCTATTAAATAAAAGTCTAATTGCTTTTTCTCTAAATCTGTATTTCTCACTTTTACACGAACATTACTCCCTAATTGATAACTTTTTTTGGTTGATTGTCCAATGACTGCATATTGCTTTTCATCAAAAATATAATAATCACTTTTTATATCTCTAATTTTTACCATTCCCTCACATTTATTGGCAGAGATTTCTACATAAATTCCCCATTCTGTAACCCCCGTAATTACACCATCAAAAATTTCATTTTGGTGATCTTGCATATATTTTACTTGCATATATTTAATAGAATCTCTCTCCGCCTTAGTTGCTAATTCCTCTCTTTTAGAAGAATGCTTGCATCTTTCTTCATAAATTTCGGCTTTTGGAGAGTCTCCTCCTTCTAAATAATGTTGTAACAATCTATGTGTCATTACATCAGGATACCGACGAATCGGTGACGTAAAATGCGAATAATATTCAAATGCCAATCCATAATGCCCGATGTTTTTGGTGGTATAAGACGCTTTACTCATAGATCTAATGGTTAAGGTTTCAATCATATTTGATTCTGCTTTTCCATGAACATCATGTAATAATTTATTTAAAGAATTTGAAATAGATTCTTTTGTTTCCGTATTAATTTTATAACCAAATTTACTAATTATATTTTGTAGAGATGTTAATTTTTCGATATTAGGTTCATCGTGTACTCTGTAAATAAATGTGTTTTTTGATGGTTTTCCTTTAGACTTCCCAATAAACTCTGCTACTTTTCTATTCGCTAACAACATAAATTCTTCAATAAGTTTATTAGCATCTTTCGATTCCTTAAAATAAACTCCTATGGGATTAAAGTGCTCGTCTAAATCGAATTTTACCTCTGCTCTATCGAAGGAAATTGCACCCTGTTGCATTCTTTTTTTACGCAAAATTTTAGCCAATCTATTCAATTGTAGCGTTGCTTCTACAATTTCTGGTATCACTTCATATTCTTCATCTATGATGGAAATTTCTAAAGGCATTCTATACCCTTCAATTTCGTCAGATAAAGAGCAATTTTCAATAATAGATTGTGCTTCTTCATAAGCAAAACGTTGATCTGAATAGGTTACCGTTCTCCCAAACCATTGATTTACTAGTTGTGCTTTCTCATTAATTTCAAAAACAGCTGAAAATGTTAGTTTTTCTTCGTTTGGACGCAAAGAACACACCCCATTTGATAACTTTTCTGGTAGCATTGGTACCACTCTATCTACTAAATAAACAGAAGTTGCTCTATCATAAGCCTCATCATCTAAAATCGTTTTGGGAGCTAAATAATGCGAAACATCGGCAATATGGATTCCTATTTCGTAATTACCATTCTCTAATTTTTTAAAAGATAAAGCATCATCAAAATCCTTTGCATCTTTTGGATCAATGGTAAAGGTTAAGTCTTTACGCATATCACGTCTTTTTGAAATTTCTTTTTTTGTAATATCAATAGAAAGCTTTTCTGCTTCTTCTTCTACTTCTTTTTCAAATTCAAAAGGTAACCCATATTCTAATAGTATGGAGTGCATTTCTGTATTATGGTCTCCAGGCTTTCCCAAGACTTGTGTAATTTTTCCAAATGGATTTTTAGAATTTTCAGGCCAATCCGTCATTTTAACTAAAACCTTATCGCCATCCTCTGCATCATTTAAATTATTTTGTGATACAAAAACATCGGTAAACATTTTTCTACTATCTGGTATTACAAATCCAAAGGTTTTATTTTTTTGTAAAACCCCAACAAATTCGGTTTTTACCCTTTCTAAGATTTCTACAACATCGGCTTCTAATTTCTTATTTCCTCTTTTGGTGTACACATATGCTTTTACTGTATCGCCTTGTAAAGCTCTGTTTATATTTACCGAAGGCATAAAAATATCCTTCTCAAAATCATCACAAATAAAATAACCATTCCCATTGCTTGTTAAATCTACAGTACCAATATGATCTTTTCTATCTATATTTATTTTATAGTCTCCACGAACTTCTTCTGATACCTTTTTATCATTTTTAAGTTCCGCTAATCTTTGAATTATTTGATTTATCCCCTCTGAAGATACCACCTGTAATTGAGAAGCTATTTGCTTGTAATTAAAACTTTTTGTTGCGTCTTTATTTAAAATTTTAAAGATATTTCTTGTTAAATCTTTAATTATATTTCCTTTCTTTTTATAAATTTTCTTCTTTTTATTCATGTATTCTTTTCTATTTTTACTACTAGCAAAGTACAAAATCTTACTTATTTATTGCAATAATAAACTGATATGATTCTATTTTGTACTTTGCCTGTTTATATTATACTTATTTATGTTTAATTCCTGGTTTATCATTGCAAATCCTTCTTCTGGAAAAGAGTCTTTTTCTAAAACATGGAGAGAAATTTTAAAATTACTAACTGAATATAAATTTAGTTATGATTTTGCGTTTACAAAATATTCTAAAAATGAAATTGAATTGGTTCAAAATGCCATCAAAAACGGGTATCGGAATATTATTTCGGTAGGTGGAGACGGAACACTACATCATGTAGTAAACGGAATAATGATGCAAAGGTACGTAAAAACTTCTGATATTACGGTTGGAGTTATTCCTATTGGAACAGGTAATGATTGGATAAAAACGCATAACATACCTAAAGATCTTAGAAAATCGATTGAAATTATACATCAAAAAAAAACTTTTTTACAAGATATTGGGGTAATAAAAAGTAAAAAATACACGGTATATTTTAATAATGTTGCCGGAATTGGATATGATGCTTTTGTAGTTAAAAAACTTCAAAAGTTAAAAAAATTAGGAGCTCTTTCTTATCTAATTGCGGGTTTATTAGGGATGTTTTCCTACAGAAAAAGCTCCTTTGTAATCTCTTTTAATGACCAAAAAATTAAAACAAATTGTTTAATGACTGTTTTCGGAATTTGCAGATATTCTGGGGGTGGGATGCAGTTTACTAAAAATGTAAATCCAAATAATGGGCTATTAGATATTTCCGTTGTTTCTGATTTTTCTATTCTTGATTTAATACTTAATCTTCCAAAATTATACAATGGGAAAATTGTAAATCATAAAAAAGTACAAACGTTTACAAGTAAAACAGTAACGGTGTATACCAACGATCAGACAATTCTTTGTCAAGCAGATGGAGAATTATTAGGAAGTGGAAATGTAGAAGTTTCTATAATATCGAACGCCCTATGCTTTTTAAAATAAGGATATATAAAATTTAAATCAAATTAATAGATTAAGCCTTTCAGAAATAGCAGCGTTCGTATTCTTGGTTTTGTTCTTCTTAATTCTTAATATGTAATATTTTATTTTTAATAAATTTGTAACGTTTTTATATTTAGTAACTCTTAATAATATCGAACGACAAAAATCACATGAAAAGCTTACTTCAAATAAACGCCTTTTATATATATATATTCATAACAGACATCTTTGTAACTGTAATAAGCATAAATAACACATTGAATAAACAATCCTATAAAGAATCGGTAGAAATAGCTAAGGACTCTTTATACCGCTTTTAGGTACTTTATAAAACTATTTTTTTTTAGAGTTCAAAAAGAATAAGAAAATAGACTAAACTGTTTTTTTAGAGTTATTAACATTGTATATAATACTACTTATTCTTTTTCTAAAATTTAAAAACAAATGATGCTTATAATAGGATGTTAATAGTCGATATAAATTTTTAACAATAAATTTTGATAATCGACTTATTAAAAACAGCCAACATTTTATGAGTTATTTAAAGAGCTAAAAATCAATCATAATTTGTACTTATTAACAATAGTTATAAACAGAGAAATATTACTTTTTAAGGATAAAAAATTTAATTTTAATATAAATAAATGGTTAACTTAATGTTTATAAACTAGTATTAAAAAATGAGAAGAAAAATAGGTTATTTAAAAAATCTTCTACTATTGCTAAATTTTTTCAATAAATAAATAATAGTTTTAAGAGTTTAATAAAACTTCTTAACAATAAAGCGGCACACCTTAATTCTCTTGTTTTTAGTCTGTTATCAACAAAAGACATAATTTAAAATTATTCCCCTGTTGATAACCATTAGTATTTGTACTTTTGTAATCTTAACAGAACTAAAATCAAATGATTATGACAATTGCTATCGGAAACGATCACGCAGGAACTGCTTATAAGTTAGAAATTGTAAAGCAATTAGAAAAAAAAGGCTATAAGGTTTTAAATTTTGGAACAGATGTAAGTTCAAGTGTAGATTACCCAGATTTTGTGCATCCAACGGCAAACGCTGTGGAGAAAAATGAAGCGGATTTTGGAATTTTAATTTGTGGAAGTGGAAATGGCGTTCAAATGACTGCTAATAAGCATCAAAATATTAGAGCTGCTTTGGTTTGGAATAATGAAATTGTAGCATTGGCAAGGCAACATAATGATGCTAATATTTTAGCAATCCCTGCACGTTTCGTCTCTGTACAAGAAGCACAAAAGTTTGTAGATATTTTTTTGAGTACCCCCTTTGAAGGAGGTAGACATCAAGATAGAATTAATAAAATACCTGTTTTTTGTTAATGAATTTTAAAGTAAAATATTTTTCAGAATTATCAACCACAGAATTGTATCAAATACTCCTATTACGATCTGAGGTTTTTGTGGTAGGTCAAGATTGTGTCTATCAGGATGTAGATGATAAAGACCAAGAAGCCATTCATATTTTTTCACAGAAAGAAGACAAAATAATTGCCTATACTAGAATTTTTAAAGGTGGAGATTATTTTGATAAAGCAAGTATTGGCCGTGTCGTAGTGAAAGAATCTCAGAGAAAATTTAAATTTGGACACGCAGTTTTGAAGGCTTCTATCGATGCGATAGAAGAGATTTTTAAAGAGAAAGAAATCATTATTTCGGCACAACTGTATCTACAAAAATTCTATGAATCGCATGGATTTTTTCAAGTAGGAGAAGGATATTTAGAAGATGGAATTCCACATATTAGAATGAATAGATTTTCTAAAATTCTACTCTAAAATTTGAATTAGAGATAAAGCAAATGATCTATTATTTTGATTGCTTTCATGTACTATAGTATATAAATTAATTATATTTTTTCTGTTTAGTATATTTATTATGCTAGCTCTAAAAGTCACCGGCTTTTTTTATAAAGAGGAAACTTATAACCTGTTGAAGCATTTATTCGGTAAAAATAGAGATAATTTAAACTTCCGGAATCCTTGGGAGTTTTTTGCGTTTTAAAAAGAAGTCACTTCTTTTACCTCTCCAACGCCCAGAGAACCCAATTGAATCCCTCCAATTCGTATGCGAATTAAACGCAAAGTGGGAAATCCAACAGCTGCAGTCATTTTGCGAACCTGTCTAAATTTTCCTTCGGTAATAGTCATAGAAACCCATGAAGTTGGACCATGTCTTTCATCTCTAATTTTTTGACTTCTCAGGGGAAATTCAGGCTCTTTAATTAAAAGAGCTTTACAGCGTTTAGTGGTGTATTTTTTACCATTAAAACCAATTTCCACACCGTTTTTTAATTTTTCAATTTCTTTTTGAGTTACCGTGCCGTCTACTTGAACATAATATTCTTTTTCTACTTTTTTACTGCGTATTTCCTGACTTACTTTTCCATTTGTAGTTAAAAAAAGCAACCCTTCTGATGGAACATCTAATCTTCCAATTGCCATGGTTCCTTCAGGAAAATTGTACCACTCTCCCAACAATTTTTTTTTTCTTTTATTTGGGTTTACAAACTGAGAAATTGTTCCATAGGGTTTGTAAATAATAAAATGTCTGTGGTTTTCTCTCAAATTATACGATTTTTAGTTGCACTGAAAAGCGGTTTTCCCCTTTTGATAAATGCATGTTTTTGTCAGAAAAAAGTTGATCTGTAAACGAAGTATATTGTGTAATTGGCTCAATGCAAAGCATGTTATTAACTTCTGTCCAGAGCATAAAATTTTCAAATCCTGTAGTGGTGATTTCCAAATTGCTTTTATCTATATTATTCAAGGTTATTTTATTAGAATGTAAGACGGGGAAAGCATTTGAACCCGTTTTTAAAATAGTTTCTAAAGTGATTTTTACATCGCCAAATTGAAGGGTTTCCTTTCCGGAGTTAGACAATAAAAAAGCAGGATGATAACCGAACATAAAAGGCATGTTTATTTTAGAGTTAATAATAAAATCAATATTTAAAGACTGGTTTGAAAGCGTGAACCGTTTTTCAAAGGTAAAATCAAAAGGCCAGAAAAGAAATGCTTCAGAGGATTTATCTGGAAATTTACTATTTTTTATTTGAGTGTTTTTAGCGTAGGTTTTACGAAATACGGCTGTCTTTTTATCTGACGAAATGAATAAATATTTCATTTCGCGCAAGAAACCATGTTGATCTTGAATCCCGTCTCCCTTTTTGGTGTGTACTCTAAAATTATTTTTGGCTGTGGGCCCAATTACTGGAAACATTTCGTCATCAGAATTTCGCCAACCTTTATTCCCTTTTTGGTGAATAAACTCAACACCCTCTTTTTGATAGCTAATTAATTCTCCTTTTTCAATTTTTACAGCAGATTTAGAGTCGTTAGAAATTAAAGAAAATGATTTTTTTTTCATGATTTAAAAGTAGCTAAAAAAAATTAAAAATGAGCGGATGTTTTTGTAACTTGTGACCACTTATTTAAAATAAAAAAATCAAAGTAATATGGCAGCAGATAAGAATGCAGAAAAAGAAAAAACAGCGAAATTAAAGGCGTTACAACTAACGTTAGATAAATTAGATAAAACCTATGGAAAAGGAGCTGTAATGAAGTTAGGGGATTCTGTTGTAGAAGATATCGATGCAATTTCTTCAGGGTCTTTAGGGTTAGATTTAGCCTTGGGCGTGGGTGGATATCCAAGAGGAAGAGTCATTGAAATTTACGGACCAGAATCTTCAGGTAAAACAACCTTGACCTTACATGCAATTGCAGAAGCACAAAAGGCAGGTGGAATTGCGGCTTTTATTGATGCAGAACATGCTTTTGATCGATATTATGCTGAAAATTTAGGTGTAGATATCGAAAATTTAATTATTTCTCAACCAGATCATGGAGAGCAAGCGTTGGAAATTGCAGAAAATTTAATCCGTTCGGGTGCGATTGATATTGTGGTGATTGACTCTGTTGCGGCATTAACTCCTAAAAGTGAAATTGAAGGCGAAATGGGCGATTCTAAAATGGGATTGCATGCGCGCTTAATGTCTCAAGCATTACGTAAATTAACAGGAACCATTTCAAAAACAAAATGTACGGTAATTTTTATCAACCAATTGCGTGAAAAAATTGGAGTGATGTTTGGAAACCCAGAAACAACAACCGGAGGTAATGCACTGAAATTTTATGCTTCGGTTCGTTTAGATATTCGTAGAAGAACTCAAATTAAAGATGGAGATAAAGTAATTGGAAACAGTACCAAAGTAAAAGTGGTAAAAAACAAAGTAGCACCTCCTTTTCAAGTGGCAGAATTTGATATTATGTACGGACTCGGAATTTCTAAAGTTGGAGAAATTTTAGATATTGGAGTAGAATTAGGGATTGTGAAAAAAAGCGGATCTTGGTTTAGCTATGGCGATACCAAATTAGGCCAAGGACGTGACGCTGTTAAAGGATTAATTAAAGACAATCCTGAGTTAGCAGACGAATTGGAAAAGAAAATTATAGAGACAATTAACAGTCAAGAATAAAAAGTAAAAGAGGTATACACAGAAGCTGATAATATTTATTTATCAGCTTTTTTTATTTTTAAACATGATTTCCATTAACAACGAACTTTATTTGCAACCTGTTTTAATTTCCGATTCTCGAAAATTAATTGTGCTGATGCGTGAAATTTATACCCCAGCGTATTCACATTTTTGGAAAGATGGAGGGAATTGGTATATCGATTCACAATATTCAGAAGCATTCCTAGAAAACGAATTTTTAGACCCAAAAGCAAGATCGTATTTCATTGTTTACAAAGGTGAAATTATTGGAAATTTTAGGTTTATTTGGGGCGAAAAATTATCGGGTGTATCTGAAGAAAAACAAGTGAAATTGCATCGGTTGTATTTGCATCCAAAAACACATGGAAACGGAATAGGAAAAATAATGCTTTCTTGGCTTACAGAAAAAGCGGTTCAAAACAACTATCAAATGATTTGGTTGGATGCCATGAATGAAAAGACGCAAGCTTTTGAGTTTTACAAAAAACTTGGTTTTCAGTATTTTTCACATACTTTTTTAGATTTTAAATATATGCTTGATGAGGTTCGTAAAATGAGTCAATTGGTTAAAAAGTTAGACTAGATATCGTCTTTTGACCATCATTAAAAAACACCCCTTTTTCTGTTTTGCTATTCGCTTAATTTTTTGAGACTTATAAAGAGCGATAGCTCAAAAAAGAAATAAAAAAACAAAAAAAGGCATTTTATAAAAGTGAAATATTAAACTCCAGTGCTTCCAAATCCACCTGCACCACGAGCTGTTTCGTCTAAAATTGATACTTCTTTCCAGTCAATACGTTCGTGTTTTGCAATGACCAGCTGAGCAACCCTTTCTCCATCATTGATAACAAAGTTTTCATTGGATAAATTCACTAAAATAACCCCAATTTCTCCCCGATAATCGGCATCTACAGTTCCAGGAGCATTTAAAACGGTAATTCCTTTTTTAGCAGCCAAGCCACTTCTGGGTCTTACTTGAGCCTCAAATCCGATAGGTAAGGCAATAAATAAACCTGTTTTCACAATTGTTCTTTCTAAAGGTTTTAAAGAGATAGATTCCTCTATGTTTGCCCGTAAATCCATTCCGGCAGAACCTGTTGTTTCGTAATTTGGAGTTGGGTGTTTTGATCTATTGATTATTTGTACGTTCATCGATTTATAATTTATATAGAAATGTAATTGCATTTAAAAATTCGCTTTTCCAAAGCGCCTCATTATGTACTCCTTCAGGCACAATTTTTTTGGTTATATTTTTAAAAGGAAAGCCCACGCTTTTTAAAATTTCGATGGTCTTTTCTGTTCCTTTAATCATGTTTCTGCCTTCTTTTTCGCCAACAATAAAATAGATTCTGCTTTTATTTAGCGCACCTTTTTCTTTAGTAAAAGAGTGTACGTTTGCAGAGAACCAAAAAGAAGTAGAAAATGCGCCAATTTTACTAAATGTTTTAGGATGTTTTAAACCTCCGTAATAAGAAATTAAACCCCCTAAGGAGCTTCCAATTAAAGCAGTCGCTTTTCTTTCTGGTTTTGTTCTGTATTTTTTATCGATATAAGGTTTTAAGGTTTCTACGATAAAATCGATGTAAATTGCTCCTTTTCCGCCGCCATATTTTCTATTTGGCCAAGGGGTATATTCTTCAATTCTTTTTTCTCCTCCGTTTTCAATACCAATAACGATAAAGCTTTTTCCTGTTTTTTTATACAACGTATTTAAGGTTTCGTCTATTTCCCATTCTCCTGCATAAGACGTTTTACGATCAAATAAATTTTGCGCATCGTGCATATAAATTACAGGGTAATTTTTTTTCGATTGATGATAGTCTGGGGGTAAATACACCCAGATTTTATGGGAAATATCATTTAGATTTTTAATGATAAATTCGTTTTTTAAAATAGTGACATTGTTGGTTTTTGTTGAAAAATTTTCCGTTATTTTTACTTTTATATCCTCTTTTTTTTCTTCCGATTTTTGTGCATTAGAAGAATTAATAACAAACAAACAAATAAAAATAAGTCTCGAAATTCTGCTCATTATGGTCGTTTTAAAATTTGTTTAATTTCCTTTTTTTCATTGAAATAAATCAAACCAAAGAATAGAATAAGGACCCCTATAGAAAACCAATACTCTCCTCTAAACAAGCGAAAAGAAAGAAGGCCAAAAGAGGTTGATAACATTAAATATAGACCAATTTTTTTGAGGTTGTATTTTACGGCATACTTTTTCTGACCTACAAAGTAAGAGATGATCATCATTGATCCAAATGCCAATAGTGTTGCCCAAGCAGAAGCAATAAAGCCAAATTTCGGAATCATAAGCACATTAAAAACAATGGTGATCAGTGCCCCAAAAACAGAAAAATACATTCCGTACTTTGTGTTGTCTGTGAGTTTATACCAAATAGATAAGTTGTTGTAAATTCCTAAAAATAAGTTTGCCAATAAAATAATGGGAACAATAGAGAGCGCTTCAAAATATTCTGGTTTTCCCAACAAAACTTGAGCAAACAGATCAATAAAAACAACAACAATGAGCATAAAACAGGCCCCAAAAATGGTAAACCAAGTTAATATTTTAGCATAGGTTTCTTTGGCATTTTTTTTATGAGAATTGTTAAAGAAAAAAGGTTCTGCACCCATGCGAAAAGCCATAATATAAAGCGTCATAAATACACCTAGTTTATAACACGCGGCGTAGATACCCATTTGTTTTTCGCCAATTAAATTTCCCAATAAAAGCTTGTCTAAATTTTCATTGGTTACAAAAGCCAAGCTTCCAATCATTATAGGCAAACTATACTGTAACATTCTTTTAAATAAAGCAAAATCAAAGTTAAATTTAAATTTAAAAACAGAAGGAAACAACCATAAAAAAGTAGATAAACTTGCTGCGGTTCCAGCAACAAAAATATGTATAACGGTTGGGTTTGAATTATAATAGCGAACAATAAATGAGGGCAACTGTATTTGATTTTTTATTGCAAAGGGAACAAACCATAAAAAAAAGACATTCAAAAGTGCAAAAACACCAATATTTAGAAGTTTGATGGCTGTAAATTTTATGGGTTTATTGGTTACCCGTAAATAAGCAAAAGGCACTACAACTAAAGTATCTAAGGTAAGAGTCCAAACCAATAATTTAAAAAACAACGGATTTCTAAATCCGAAAAAAGCAGCAATCGTATTGCTAAATATTAGAGCGAAAAATAAAAAAATTACGGTCGTAATAAGCAAACTAATAAATGAGGTAGAAACCACTTTTTCCTTCTCTTTTTCCCTCGAGAAAAACCGAAAAAAAGCGGTTTCCATGCCAAAAGTTAATAAGGCATTTAAATAAGCAGCATACACGTAATAGTCTGTGTTTATGGCATATTTTTCTGCATTTAAACTAGAGGTGTGCAACTTTACCAGAAAAATATTTATGGCTCGTGGCAAAACAGCAGCAATACCATAGATAAGGGTGTCTTTAAAAAAGCGTTTTAAGGAGCTCAAAAGAGTTAAATTAGTCCATACAAATATAATAATTCAATCAAGGTTTAGCAGAAACTTGAGAGTTTTCTTACTTTTGAAGCAAATAAACAAAGTAATGATGAATAATAATCCAAAGATTGCTGTTTTAGGCGGCGGAAGTTGGGCAACTGCCATTGTTAAAATGCTCTCGGAAAACATGGAGAATGTTGGTTGGTACATGAGGAGTATCTATGCGATTGAATTTATAAAAAGAAATAAACGCAACCCTAATTATTTAAGTTCGGCAGAATTAAACCCAGAAAAACTAGACCTTTCGGATGATATAAATAAAATTGTACAGGAATATGACTATATAATTTTTGCGATACCTTCTGCTTTTTTGGCCTCAGAATTAGAAAAACTAACCGAATCTCTAGATGGTAAAATTGTGTTTTCTGCGATTAAAGGAATTGTTCCAGAAACAGGATTAATTGTGGGGGAACATTTTCATAACAGCTTTGGTGTAGCTATGGAAAATATTGGCGTTTTAACAGGGCCTTGCCATGCAGAAGAGGTGGCTATGGAACGTTTAAGTTATTTAACAATAGCGTGTATAGATGAGGAAAAAGCAAAAAAACTGGCCTTCTTTATAGAAAGTAGGTATATGAAAACTAAAATTTCTGATGATATTATTGGCACAGAATACGCTGCCATGTTAAAGAATATTTACGCAATCGCGGCGGGAATTGCACACGGTTTGGGCTATGGAGATAATTTTCAATCGGTTTTAATGAGCAATGCGATTCGTGAAATGAAAAAGTTCATTAAAAAGGTACACAAAATGAAACGGAACATTAACGATTCTGCATATTTGGGCGATTTATTAGTGACTGGTTATTCAACCTTTAGTAGAAATAGAATGTTTGGAAATATGATTGGAAAAGGCTACACCGTAAAGTCTGCCATGTTAGAAATGAGTATGGTAGCGGAGGGGTATTACGCCACTAAAAGCGCCTTTCAAATTAAAGAAAACAACGGGGCAAAAACACCAATTATCAATGCTATTTATGCCATTTTATATGAGGGGAAAGACGCCAAAAAACAATTTGAAAAATTAGTAGATTTATTAGACTAAGGAGTAGTCAATTAATACGCCTCACAATTTAGGCAAAATTGTATAGTTTCATTTTCCTCTGAATAGATGTCAATTATGGTTTAATCTTGTGGTTTCTTTATTGGGTATTTTAATGCCTTTGGTGTATATTTTTTCATAGAGATTTGCCCTTGTATTTAACCCCTTCTGTGTGATTGTGTTGTTGATTATGTTCACAATAAGCTCAATGTTTGTTAAGGGGTTGGCTCTCTAGTTTTTTTTATATACAAGAAAACAGACAGTATTCAATATTATGCCACTTATTTACCCGATTAAGCCTTACTGCCCGCCCTAAGCTCGTTGCTTCGGTTGATCGTTTAATCCTTGATGGCGTTTTTTTAACATAGGATACCGATAGGATATGATTTTTTGAGTGTTTTATTGATTGACAACTCCTTAGGCTAAAAAATTGTAATCTCACTTTTCACCCAATAAAAAAGCTCTTACATAAATGTAAAAGCTTTTAATCTTTTTATTTCTTACCTTTGACACTGTGAAGTCTCTGACTTCGCAGTGCTGGACTAGTTACATAGCCACACGAAAGGATTCGTTCGGTAGCAGGGATGCAAAAGCACCGCCATTTATAAAGAAACGCTTCCCAAAAAATAACCAATCTATAGCCTTTTTTTCTAGCGCTTGTTGTTATTGTGTATTCATTTTTTTTTGTTTGAATAAAATTAATCCTTTTTTTCTATTCAGACAGCGTTGAGCTAATAGGGAACTGGTTTAAGCTGTCGTTTTTGGAAAACTGTTTTAAGCTCTGGTTTTTGGGGAACTGTGTCAAGCTTTGGTTTTTGGGGAACTGTTTTAAACTTTGGTTTATTATTAAATTTTTGCAATTCTTCAATGGTTTCTTGCATCTTCGTCATCATTTTTAGATTTCTATCCGCAATCTCATCATTTTGATTGTTTTCAGGATTATTCTGTTTTCTACGCTGTTTATCCAAGTAATACTGTGATGGTTCAATCTTATTTTTTAGTGCATTTGCGGCCAGAAACGTGAATTCTAAGGCCAACGCTGCTTGTGCAGCTGCGAAAGCGCCTGGAAGCGATCCAACCATAAAGCCCAGAACTACAATTGCACCCAGTGCAATCATCCTTGCACCTCGATGCTTTTCTAATTTATCTAATCCTTTTTTTATGAGACCTAATCCTTTATGTACTGTTTTATTTTTTTTAAAGTTATTATACCCATTTTCAATAGCGGTAGACGCTTTTCGTTTTAGGCTATTATACCCATTTTTAATAGCATTAATAGCCGGAGATGCTTTTTGTTTTAGGCTATTATACCCATTTTTAGTAGCATTAATAGCCGGAGATGCTTTTCGTTTTAGGCTATTATACCCATTTTTAATAGCATTAATAGCCGGAGATGCTTTTTGTTTTATGCTATTATACCCATTTTTAGTAGCATTAATAGCCGCAGATGCTGTTCGTTTTAGGCTTTTATACCCATTTTTAATAGCATTAATAGCCGCAGATGCTTTTTTTTTGATAAATTCATAAAATTTCTTTCTTTTTTCATGCCTTGGAT